>JAEEGH010006553.1_pt1 | contig 28433 bp, 27 predicted proteins | sample 9134181 | NCBI WGS metagenome assembly JAEEGH01 (sample SAMN16246544, study PRJNA631951) | gut metagenome | biome: gut microbiome; feature: rumen; material: DP-attached | host: Bos | place: Iran: Karaj | collected 2018-10 | reverse complement strand
AAGACCGGCATGAACAAGGAACACACGCACGTGATCGAATACAGCCTCAAGCTCGATTCCAACCCGGAATTCACGACGAGCGTTCTCGTGGCCTACGCCCGTGCCGCTCTGCGCATGAAGGCTAACGGCCAGACCGGTTGCAAGACCGTTCTCGACGTGCCGCCTGCATACCTCAGCACTCTGAGCGACGAAGATTTGAGAGCGCACTGCTTGTAATGACACGAAGTGTCATCCTGAGCGTAGGCGCAAAGCGCCGAAGTCGAAGGATCTAAAAAAAAATCGCCCGCCGAAAAGATTCGGTGGGCTTTTTACTTTGTTTTGATTTATATTTAGGGGTATGAGAGTGTTTCGAAAATTGTGTCTGCCGGCTTATGTTTGGCTTTGTTTTTGCTACATGGCTTGTGAACCATTAGATTTTGAATATAGCCCAGGGTATGTTAAAGCACTCAAACCGGCTGATGTGGATTCGTTGGAAATGCGCGTCTACAGCAACGACTCGCTAATAGCTTCCAAATACAGTCTATCCTCTGAAAATGGCGGGGAAGCCAGCTTCTATTTCGATGATTATTGCAAAGGTGATGAACATGCCGGTAAAAAATGGAATTTTACCATTGCGATTAGTTTTTTCTGCGGTGATAAAAAAGTTGATTTGCCCACATACGTGGTGAAAACAACGACTTCTTCTAACGGATGGTTTGCTGATGATGTCAAGTATTATGCAGCTGAATTTGACGAAAGAAAAATCAATGGCGACTACACGGTAGAAACCTTCCTTGCTCCCGAAGATACTTCTTGCGGTAAGTTCGTGAACTATGCTGTTCTCAAGGTGGAGGATTGATGAAGCGTGTTGCGGTTCTGATATTCTGCCTTGTGGCGGCTTCCTTGGCGTCGGCTCCTCTTGAATTCGGCGATGTCATCTATTACGAATTGTCTGCTGGAGCAATCTATTCAGTTTCGGATTATAAAACCAAGTCAAAGACCAACTATTATCACGATTTGGAACGAGACGAAATGGTCTACGACAAGGACCTTTATTATAACATTTACTCTTATGAGGGGCTTGGCCCGCAGCTGGATTCTAAGATAGGCGTCCATTTATTCAAAAGAATTGCCTTGTTTTTGAATTTTGGCTGTTTTTGGTCCTCCGGTGAACACCGCTACAAACTTTATTCACGAGACAAAGAAGAGTATTCCGAAGAAGAAGTAAGATTCAGGCCTTATTGGGGTTTTGGAATAAAGTGGTTCCCTGTTGTGGATGAGCGGAATCCGTTCGATGGCATTTTTATCGGCACAACCATTAAAGGAGTGTTCTTAAACGGCAACGAAAAAGCATGGGAAAAATACGGAATATTTTATGAGAACGGAGAAACTGTTCTCGAAGTGGATATCGGAAAGGTCTGGAAAATTTCTGAACACCATTCTGTGGGCTTTTCTGTAAAGCTTGGGGGCGGCTTTGCGGGCAATACAGAACAGGTTGATGGATTTCGCGTCGATAGACATCTCGAACAAAAAGATGATGACATTACGCTAAATGGCAAGCACATTGGTGCTGCCGTAACATTGATTAGAAGGTAGTTCTTATTTGAAAAATTTCTGATTGATTTCAATTTCTAGGCCTGCGTAACGCGGGCCGATTTTTTTGCGTAGGGTAGTGGTAAGTCCGTCGGAAGTCCCTTTGTAGGGGTAGTTGAATCGCACCTTCATTTCGGGGTGTAGACGCTTAATTTCGGCCTTGATGACTTGGGCGAGTTCGCATTCTTTAGGGCGACTCGGGTCGAAGAGAATTCCGATGTCAGTGTTGCGGACTTTGCCGTTCAATTCGGGCGTAAAACTGTGGATGCCGAGGTGAATGATTTCTTTCTTGGCATTTGCTTTCACGAATTTTTCAATGACGGTGCGGTATTCGTTCCAATAGGTGGTGGCTTGCGCTTTCGCCGTTGTGTTGTTGCGCAAGTAATCGCTAAAGGCACTCTTGTTGGTAATGGTGCGGTTCAAGTCTACAAACAGGCGCGAGAATTTGCCTTCGCAGTAGAATTCGGGTTTCGCAAATTTCACTAGTTTGCGGAATACTTGTGCAGCTCCGATATCGTAGGCGCGGTGTGTCTTCAAGACTTCTTCCGGAACGGCCTTCTTAAAGGCGGCGGGCAGGCGATTGCTCGCGTGTTCGCAAGTAAGCATGAGTTTCATTATTTCAACCTGTCTTTCAAATCGGAAATTTCCTGTGGAGTCATACCCAGTTTTTCCAAGTATTTTTCGGTGGCTGTAACCCAGTCAGCATCGTCTGTTTCGGGGACTTCTATTCCTTCAGCGTGATAGACTGCCCGCAAATTCCTTAGAACGACGGATTTGAAAAAATCCACTTGTTGTTCATTCAAGTCGATCTGTTTGCTGTCGACCACGGTGAAGTAGTTGCTAAAGGTTTTTGCGTAATCTGCCTGGATTTCTTCGACGGTGGCTCCCATCAGTGCTTCCAGGACCGCGATTGTAAAACCTGTGCGGTCCATGCCATAGGTGCAATGCACCAGATACGGACTTTCGTGCTCAATCATGTAGCGGAATCCTTTTACTAGCCCCTCTTTGAATGGTGTAGAAAAGAATTCTGTGGGCATTGCTAAAAAGATTGCATTTTGTGTCGAGTAATAGGTGGTTTCGAAACCCTTGTAAGAGTAGGCGCTGCTTTCTGAATCGGTCAGGTTGATGAAGGTGGCTACTCCCGTTTCTTTGGCAAGGGAATCGGCGTAGTAATTACGGCCGAGATAAATATATATGGGGCTGGAAGAACGGTAAAGCTTATTTTCACCCATGCCTGTTGTTTGGACTTCCCTAAAGTTTGCGAAATCTTCGATTGAAAGGTCCGGATAGTTTTCTGTGTAGGTGTCCAAGTATTGGGTGTTGCGCATGATGTCGATTCCCAATAGGTAACCGCCCTTTTCCTTCATGGATACGATAACTTCTATGGGGGCGTTCTCGGCGGTTATCCCAAGAATTTCTGCCAGCTGACCGTAATGGATAGACAAGGCAAGTTGATTGAAACCTTTTACGGCAGCAAGTAGGAACCACGAGATTGGCACATCGTTGGTGGATTCCGCTATCGGCATTTCAAGGGTGTCGTAGCCGACTATGGCTACGGTTGCGATATCGCCAACTTCAAATCTTGTCAAGAAGGAATCTGCCGGATAGTTTAGGTACAAATTTCCTGCCGTAATATCATTTTCCCCGAGCGTAAAATGCAGCCCGCAACTATCTTCGAAGACGGCATATTGTGGGGTAGTGTCGATTTTTGCGGTGTCTTCTGGTGCCGTAGTGTCTGGCTTTGTAGTTGAGTCTGGTAATACCGTTTCTTTAGGTGCGGCTGTATCGGTTTCTATCGGCTCATTGGGCTTGGAGGTTTCTTGATTGTCTGGTTTTTCAATATCATCTATAATAGAAGATGATGTTGAAGAAGACGAAGAATCACTACAGGCTAGAAAAACCTGTGCGCAAATCAGGAATCCCGCAAGAATCGACCAGTTCTTTCTCATTAGGGATAAATATATTCTTTTAAATTTCGTATAGTCTATTTTCAGCTAGGCATTTTGCCAATTTTCCGTATTCGTATACAAAATCGTCGCGGTCGGGGTCTGCGCCGACTGCTTTGACGAGGGCGCTTGCGAGTGTGCCGCGCTTGAACATTTCGGCAAGCAAGGCCTGCGAATGGGCGCTGATTTTGGATTTTACACGTTCTGTGATTTTCTGGATGAGTTCGCCGGCGGTGATTTCGCTGTCGTCGATTCCCCAAATTTTCAGGTAGTCGCGGTTATTAATTACCGTTTTTTCGGCGGAATGAGTCGTGTCAAGCAGAATCTTGGCGAGTATGTCGGTATCGAGGGCGCGAATTTCAGCTTCGTTTGCGAAAGCGCCTTCTGCAAGGCCCTTGAGTACAGCGACTTCCCATTCGGCAATCGCAATGTCTGCATCGGGGCATTCCTGGATGTCAACGAGGCGAATTTCTACGGCTCCGCGGTCGAAGCGGGCGATTGCCCCGCGGCTGTTCAAGAAGAAATGATTCAGCAAATGTTCCGGATCGTAAGGCGCGATGTCTGCCTTCACGCGATTAAAAATCTGCTCTTCGTAATCCTTGTAAGTAAAGACCGCTTCGGGAATCACCTTGCCGGTAATGCTCGGAATCTTCTCCTGGTTGTGGCGGTAAGTTTCGATTCTGCCATCCAAGAATCCGCAGTATTTGCTGTCGAGGAAAGGACTCGATGCCGCAATGGCAGGAATTAGCGGCAGCAATGCGCGAATGGCGGCGTGCAACTTTCCGAATTCTTCATCGCCGTTAAAGGATAGGTTGATGTGGGTCGATTGCAGATTCGCCCAGCCGTGACCTTTGCAATTAAAGATGCGGTCGTAGGCTTGATAAATGTCCAAGCAATCGTAGGGCCAGAGCTGCATTACGGCGGGGTCCATAAATGGGTGGGCTGCCGTCGGCAAAAGCATGGCGTTAATGCTCTTGAGCGATTCATTCGCTTTCAAGATTTCATGATGGAATGTCTTGCCCAAATGTTTTAGGCTATCGACAGGCTCTGCACACTTGAATTCCAGTACATGGCTCACGAGTTCGTTCGAAAGACCGATGGGGCCGTGTTCCACGTCCGAAAGTTGTTCGCCGTTTTTGTCTTTTCCAAGCGGTACATCAGCGCGGGGGAGAACATCAAGAGTATCACGATCTACAATCATGTACTCCATTTCGATGCCGTAACGTTGCCACAATTTATAATTTGCCATAATAAGTTCTCGCGACTAAAACCAATCTTTCTCATGCTGTTGCAATTTATGCTGTGCGGCGTTCATGCGGTCTTCGATGCGGTGGCGCAGCGACCTCATGATGGCGAGGTAAACCTTGCTCTTGCCCACGCCATCTTCAATACCCGCGTCAATACTCGGGTTGTCGTTCACCTCGATCACAATCGGGTGACCGTGCCATTCCTTCAAATCCACACCGTAAAGCCCGTTGCCAATCAAGCTGCAAATGCGGAGTGCTGTTTTCACGATTCCGTGAGGCACCATTTCAATCGGCACGCTTTCGCACTTGCCCGAAAATTCTTCACTCTGCTTGTCGTTGCTTTCCCAGTTGTAAATCTGCCAATGGCCCTTGGCCATGTGGTATTTGCAGGCGTAGAGAGGCTTGCCGTCGAGTACGCCCACGCGCCAGTCGAATTCCGTCGGCGTAAATTCCTGTGCAATCAGCAAGTCGCTGTGCTGGAACATTTCGTCGAGAATCTGTTCCAGCTCTTCTTTGTTGGTCGCCTTTTTCACGCCCATGGAGAAGCTCGAATCAGGCGACTTGATCACCATGGGGAATCCGATTTCCTTGGCGAGGGTGTGGCGGTTTTCGGCGTGTGCAATAATCGTCTTCGGCGAATGAATCTTGGCGGCCTGCATGAGTTCCTGCAGGTACACCTTGTTGGAGCAGCGCAGAATGCTGTCCGGGTCGTCAATCACTGCAATGCCTTGCGACTGCGCACGACGAGCGAAACTGTAAGTGTAATGGTTCACATTTGTGGTTTCGCGGATAAAGATGGCGTCGAATTCACCTACGCGCGGGTAGTCCTTCTTGGTAATCATCTCCACGCGGAAACCCGTTTCTTCGGCAGCCTTGATAAAGTTCTGGATGGCCTGCGCATTGCTCGGCGGCTCCACTTCGTCGGGATTCGTGAGAATGCCCAAGTCGTACAGATAATCTTCTTCCTTACTCGAGGTGTAGCGTGTTTTCTCGAAGTATTCCTGCGCAAACTTGTCCACGAATTCCATGTGCGATTCGGGAATTTCATCCACGCAAATCGGGCGAATGCTCTGGATAAACCACTTCTGCTTGAACACGAATTTTGCGCGCAGCAGCGGAGCCTGGAACAGACGGTAAAGTTCCTGCGAAAGCTCTAGGTATTGCGGGCTCACGTTCTGACCGAAGTAAATCGAAAGTACGAATTCGGTACCGGTGAGCTTGTGTAGACTCTTTTGAATCAGGTTGTCAATTTCGTCAGAGATATGCTTGATGACTGCAGGAGCCTTAAAGTCGCGCATGTTCTTGACGCCTGGAATCACCTTGTGTCCGCGTGCTTCTGCCAGGAGCGATACATAGTAGCCCTTGCTTTGATAATTGTAGTCGCGGCAAAGGTTGAATACGCGCAGGTTGCGTTCGTTGGTATACTTGCTCGAAATCAGGTAGTCCTGTGCCGAAATGATGTCGATGCCTGGAACGTGCAATTTCCAGTGCTTGGGATTGTTCACCACAATCAGTTTTTTCATGATTTTATGCCGTTATTTCTTTTCTATAACAAGCACGTTGCCGTCGTAGGTCATGACGCCGAGCAAAATGCTGTGGATTAATCTAAACTTGTCGACCTTGTAGTAGGGCTTCTTGTGCAGCGGGTTGGTGCCGTCGGGGTCTGCCACCATGAACTGCTTTTTGTCATCGATGCCGTAAACGACCACAAAGTGCCCCATGGGTTCGCCGTGAATGTCGTCGAATACGGAACGGTCGTCTTTGCCGGTGAACTCGCGCATGCTGCGGTACAGGTAGGTGGCCGAAAGCCCGCAAAGAACGGGCACGCCCTTCTTGAAGTATTTTTCGAACATGGCGGCGCGAAGGTCTTCAAAAGCGACGGTACCGCCCAAATCGATAAAGCGGATGTAGGCCTCGATTGCCTTACGGAGCTTGGGTGCGTGTTTTGCCTTGTGCAAAAGCTCCAGTTTTGCCTTCAGTTCCGGCATACTGAGCTCGCTCCATGTGGGATCCAAAAGCGTCAGGTTGTATGAATGAATTGTTGCCTTGAAACCGCGCTTGAGAGCGTCAATGCCAAGGAAAACGCCGAGGGTCCCGCCGTCTTCCAAAAATTCAATTTCTGAAATCAGTTGCTTTAGGGAAATCTTGTAGCCGAGGTGGTTGTAGACCGCCTGAAGGCTCGTCGGCCCGCAAGTAACGTCATCGGGCTGCTGCAATATCTTGATGTCCATCGTTGTGCCTTTTATATAGCTCGCCGGTTGTCCGGTGCTCGTCTGGCGGCTGTCGGAAGGTTTTTCCGGGTCGTCGATGGCGTGCCTCAAAAATACCAAAAAATGTAAAAATGGGCAAGAGGAGGATCGCAAGCCAAAATCATACGTGAAATGGATGCGTGTAAACTAAAATTACAAGACAAATTGCCTGTATAAATATAGATTTGCCCCAGTATGAAGAGTTCTTTTATGAAATTTGCCTTCGCGGTTCTATTTCTAGTGACCGCGTCTTTTGCTGATGATTTTGAAGATGCTCTTGCTGCGGTGGATTCCACCGAAGCGGCGAACATGCCGGGCATGTACGATATAAACCATTTCGAATACCTCGACTGCTGGGTTGAGTCGGCGGCAAGTATTGTTCCGAGAGAGCGAAACCGCATTAGTGCCATCCGTGACGAAGCCAAGGTGTGCGGCTGCTATACTATCCGTGAAAAGGGCGGTTATGGTTGGCGTGCCAATGACGAAGGTAAAAAGATCGTGAAGGTTTGGGATATTCCCAAGCCCCGTATCTTGACTTGCCCCAAGGGAATGACTTGTACAGATGAATTCTTTATCGAACAGTGTGTGGACCATATCAAGCAGTCTGTTCCGATGCTTAGCGATTATGCTAAAGGCGCACCCCTGGAAGGCGCAATCGCCCTCACTTTTGAAGACAAGACGAAAACGCCTTTTGGTGAATATCTAGAATCTCACAGGGCCGCAGCCGATTCCATCAACTGCTTTATCAACGTTCATAATAGACCCGACGCCTCTTTTGATTCTGACAATCGCAACCCGTTCCTGTTCCATCTTTCGGGCTTGCCCCGCAAGTTGATTCCCCCTGCTGCAGGTCGCTTTACCGATTACAGCGATGTGCGTTGCTTGGATAAGGGCATCTTGACTGGCTTTGCTAATAATGGCTATGTCGAAAACGTTCGCCACGTGGATGCAAACGGTCTGTTGTATGGCGAAGAAATCGGCTATATGAACGATCCGACTTTCCCGAAAAAGCAGGGCCCTGAATGGGGTGGCGTTCTTTGGAAATCCAACTACAGAATGGGTATGCGCGAAGGTATTTCGACCTTCTACCGTTCAAGCGTCTTGGACCAGAAGGTCCATGGCACGGTTGATAGCAGCTATTACTTCCAGTTCCTGGAAGTGCCCTACACCCAGGGCTATGTGAATGGTACCGCCCGTATGTTCTCGGACAAGGGCTTCTTGATGGCTGAAATCCCGTACAAGCGCAACGCTTTGCACGGCCGTATGACGGTTTATAATCCGTTCAAGAAGAAACCGGTGGCGCTGACCTTTAATGCGAACAGCCTTGAAGGCTTTGTGGATTTTGGTGAATTCGGTGGCGTATTCCATAAGGGTCTCCCGAACGGGGTTGTGACTTTCTGGACCGTCAAGGATACCTGCTACCAGTGGATGCCCGGTGAATCGGTTTGCTATTCGGAACGTTTGACCAAAAAGCAGTGGGGCACCTACAAGATGGGTGAGTTCCAGGGCGTGATGGAATGTGCCGACGGTACCAAGGGCAACAAGGACCTGGTTTGCCCCGATCTGGATTCTGTGGCCGTTAAGAAACTTGCTCTGAATGCCGACATTGCGGTCAAGGAAAAGGAACGTGCCAAGGCTGAAGAAGCCATGAAGGATGCTGAAGAGGACTTGGCGAAGGCTGATTCTGCTGTAGCAATTAAGACTGCAGCAGATTCTGTTGCAAAGGCTAATGATTCTACTGCGGCCGCTTCTGCTGCTCCGGCTAAGACGGATGACGAAATTGCCCAGGCTATCGAAAAGGGCAAGAAAGCACTCGCTGCAAAGCTTGAAGCCCAGAAGGCCCTCGCCGAAGCGGAGAAGGCTCTCGCTGAAGCTAAGAAGGCTGAACAGGAAGCATTGAAGGCGGAAAGAGAAGCCATCAAGGCTGAACGTGCTGCCAAGAAGGCCGAAAAGCGCCGCTTAGCTCAGGAGAAAAAGGCTAAAGCCAAGGCCAAGAAAAAGAAGAAATAAAAATTCTTTGTTGAAAAAAAATCGCCCGGCTCTAGTAGAACCGGGTTTCTTTTTTATGCCTGACTTTGTCGGGCCTGGAAATTAGTCGTGAATCGAGTTCTTGAGGCTTTCGATGAGTCGTGCGAAGCTCGGATCCGTTTCCATTTCCTTCTTGATGCTCTTGATGGCGTGAACCACGGTGGAGTGGTCCTTGCCGCCAAAGCGGGAACCGATGGACTGCAAACTGATGGGCGAGCATTCGCGCATCAGGTACATAGCGACTTGGCGGGCCTTCGAAATTTCCTTGGTGCCGCGGCCCGATTCGGTGAGTTTGGCTTCGGGAACTTCGTAGTGCTTGGAAACGGTGTGGAGTACGGCGTCAAGGCTTACGCGGCGACGGAGCGTCGGGGCAATTTCGGCCACCACCTTTTGGGCGATGCTCATGTCGATGTCGTGGTGCATCAGGCTCGACTGCAAGGTGAGTTTGATGATTGCGCTTTCGAGGCAGCGCACGTTGCTTGCGATGTTTTCGGCAAGGTAGTGCAGAACGTCGTCGCTGATTTCCAGGTGGCGTTCTTCGGCCTTCTTGTGCAAAATAGCTTCGCGGGTTTCCACGTCAGGCGGCTGGATGTCGACCGTGAGGCCCCAGGCAAAGCGGCTGACCAAGCGGTCAGACAGGTTCTTGACTTCGGCGGCCGGTGCGTCAGAGGTCAGCACAATCTGCTTGCCGGCCTGGTGCAGGGCGTTAAAGATCAAGAAGAATTCGTTCTGGGTTTCGTACTTGCCGGTCCAGTTCTGGATGTCGTCAATCAGCAAGATATCGACTTCGTTGCGGTAGAAATCGGACATTTCAGTGATGCGCTGTTCGCGCAGGCACTTCATGTACTGCTGCGAAAAGTCTTCGGAGGTCAGGTAGCACACGCGCTTGGTCGGATCTTCTTCGAGAATGTAGTTACCGATAGCCTGCAAAAGGTGAGTCTTGCCAAGGCCCGAAGAACCATAAATGAACAGCGGGTTGTACTGCGTGCCGTCGGGGTTTCTAGCAACGGCGAGAGCTGCATTGAATGCGAGCTGGGCCTTGTCGCCAGGCACAAAGTTTTCAAAGCGGAAAGAACCCGAAAGCGGAATGCTCGGCTTCAGGAAATCGCGGAAGCTGTTGTTGCTAGAAGGAGCTGCTTGAACGACGGCTTCTTGTTGCTGGAATTCGAATTCGATAGCGGATTCGTCATGGGTGACTTCACGCCAGGCGAGGCGGATGAGTTCCTTGTAAGCAGAATAGACGGCGGTATCCAGTCCGGGCGGAACGGTGACGACGGCATGACCAGTGGTAAGGCTTGTGAGCTTGGTCTGCGCAAAATATGTCTTATAAACCGTGTCCGAAAGCATCCCACGGAGGTAGTTCAAACATCTTTCCCATTCGGCTTGCATTTCTTCCTCTTCCACTAAGGTCGTACAAAATCTATCAACAGGTAGGCCATATAATCTAGAAAAATGTGCAAGGGTGTTGATAAGTTCGCTGAAAGGAAGTGGCGAAAAAAGCTTTGATGGGGTAGGACTGCCACCCTAAGTCGTTGATTGTTAAGAAGATAGAATAACCCGCGGCTTTGAGTGTTTTGTTTTTGTACAAATTAACGGTTTCTTGTAGAGACTGCCTTTTGGTCGTTCTTATCCTGAAATTACCTCTAATTTTCTACATTTGCGCCCGTATGCAGATGTTTGATTCTATGATTACGCCGCTTTTTGAAACCATGGATTATTGGTTCTGGATCCCTGTTTTGTTCTGGATTGGGCTCTATTCCTGGTTTTACCGTTTTTCGTACCCCCGATACTTCAGAAAATTGGTCAAGAAAGGGGTAAAATGGGCCATTGTGCCGAAATGGCAGGGGTACTGGTTGCCTCTCGATATCTTGTTTACGTTGATTATGGCGTTTGTTTCTGCGGTGCCTGCCATTTGGGCGATTTTAAAATGGTTAGATTTTCCCTGGTACTATGGTTTTGCCGTGTCGCCGGTGTTCTTGCTGATTGGAGCTGTGTTTTGCAGTTCTGCCAAGAAAAAGGCCGCTCGGCTTTACCAGTCTGCATATTTTGTGGAATACCGCAGGGTTCGTTACGAAAGCGAAGTCAAGGGCGTTTTCCGGAGTGAATCGGATGTCCAGAATCATACGATTTGGAGTTTTACCAAGAAACTCAAGAACGCCGAAGCCCATGGTCGTTTATGGAAGTACGTAAATGCCATGGCGAAGACTAAAAAGATTCCGCCTGACGTTCTCTCGGAATCCATGTACTAGGAAGAGGAACGAGCAAAGATGTCAAATATTCTGGATTCGATTGGAGTAGGCGAAAACGTCTTGGACGGTCGTGCGGCATGGAAATATGCCGAAGAAATCCTGTTGCAGGTTTCTAGAACGTTTGCGCTCAACATCAATGTTCTTAAGGGCAGACTTCATAAGAGCATTTTGCTTGCCTACCTTTATTTGCGAATCGCCGATACGGTAGAAGACGACCCCGATATGAATGCTTCTGAAAAAGAAGTGATTTTGGGCAAGTTTGCGGAAATTTTTAAGACGGCTGAATTGAACGATGAGTTGATTTCTGCTTTCGAACAGTCTCTCCCTGAAAGTTGGCGCAAGTCTGAACACCCCTACATGGATCTTTGCCTGCATACCCATGTGGTGGTGCCCCTGTTGCGCGAAATGCCTGAAACTTATGCCGGTCCGGTTCGTGCGGTGACTATCGAAATGTGTCATGGCATGGCTAAATTCGCACTCAGGCAGGAGGCTGCGCTTTCGTCGGGTTGGTTTACCCTCGAAAGTGTCGCCGATCTCGATGAATATTGCTATTACGTTGCAGGAATCGTCGGTAAGCTTTTGACGAACTTGTTTGCTGCCGATACTTGCTTGATTAGTGATGCTCGCAAGGCTGAAATGCAGAAACTGGATGTGAGCTTTGGGCTTGCACTTCAAGTGGCAAACATTGTGAAGGATTGCGTAGAAGATTCAGGCCGCAGGGTTTGCTTTGTTCCCGAAGAAATTTGCCGCCGCCATGGTTTTTCGCATTCGTATGAAATGTTCGAAGTCCCGGCCGATCCGACTGCAAAGGCTGATTTTGACAAGCGTCGTGCCGCGGTGATGGGTGAACTTGTGCAAAAGGCCTGGGGCCACTTGGACGATGCGATTGCCTATACCAAGCTCGTTCCGAATGTCAAGATGCGTACCAGGCTCTTCTGCCTGTGGCCGCTCTTTATGGCCGCCGAAAACATGAAATTGATCGGTGACGGGTCTAGCCTTTTTGCCTCAGACAAGAAGGTCAAGATTACTCGCGATACCGTTAAAAAAATCATTAAGTCTACGACGCTGCATTTCTATTCGGATAAGTGGATTGAAAAGTCTTACGCCAAACTGAAGAGTACGGCGCAAACCCTATAAACGTTAAAAAGATTATGAAAAAATTTGATTTTGTAAATAAGTGGCCGTTTCACCTAGGTGTCATTATTTTTAGCATTGTGGCAGACCAGCTGACAAAGCTGTGGGCGCTTGTCCGTTTCACCAACGAAACGGGTGCTCCGAACCACGATACGATTAATGTGATCGGTGAATTGGTCCGTTTTCAACTTGTGTTCAATAAGGGCGCCGCTTTCAGTAGCCGTCCGCAGGATTTGATGCCCTTCTTGCCGCCTTGGGTGTTCTTTCTGCTTATTTCGATTGTCGCGACCTTTGTCCTTTTGTGGTTCTACAAGTCCATTGATAAGCGCGATTGGATGAGCCGCCTGGGTGTGGTGATGATTCTCGGTGGCGCCGTGGGTAACTTTATCGATCGCATGCGCCTTTCCATGGTCGTGGATTTTATCGACTGTGATTTTCCGGACTTTATCATGACTCGTTTCCCCACCTTCAATGTGGCGGACTCCTTTGTGACTGTCGGCGTTGCTGTTGTAATCCTTTCGCCCGTCATTTTGCGTGAATTGCATAAGCAGATGAAAGAGGAAAAAGACAAGAAGAATGCCGTGGATGAAACGCCGAAATCAGAAAATGAAAAAGGGGCGGAAGAATAATGAACTATATCGTTGAAGAAAAACATGCGGGTGAACGCATCGACAAGTTTCTTGTCGGTGTAATGGATAACGTGTCTCGCACGGATGTCCAGAAGTTGATTGCCGCAGGCGAAGTCAAGGTTGGCGGTGTTGCCTCTCCCAAGAATTTCCGTGTCGAAGCAGGCATGGTCGTGGTGGTCGACAAGATTCCCGAAAAAGAAGCGAGTACGCTCGAACCCGAAAATATTCCGCTCGACATCGTTTACGAAGATGACGATATCGTGGTCCTGAACAAGCCGCGCAACTTGGTGGTGCATCCGGGTAACGGCGTGCAGAACGGTACGCTTGCCGCAGGTTTGTTGTACCACTTTAAAGAAAACTTGTCTGCAGTGAATGGCCCGTTACGCCCGGGCATTGTCCATCGACTGGACAAGGATACACCAGGGCTTATGGTGGTGGCCAAGAATGACGCTGCCCATAGGCATCTGGCCCATCAGCTGGAAACCCGCACGCTGCACCGCACCTATAATGCCCTGGTGTGGGGGCATCCCCGTGATTTGGAAGGTACCATCGATGCCCCCATCGGGCGTAACCCCAAGAATCGCCTGAAGATGGCGGTTGTGAGCGATGGCAAGCCGAGCCGCACGCACTTTGTGGCGAAGAAATTCTTCGCTTTCGCTACGCTTCTGGAATTGCAGCTGGAATCGGGCCGTACGCACCAGATTCGCGTCCATAGCCGCTACATGGGGCATCCGGTCGTAGGCGATCCGTTGTACGATGGTCGCGACGGTTGCTTGAACCGCGTTTCGCCTTTGATGAAGGATATCGCTGCGAAAGTTTTGGAAATCGCTCCGGCGCAACTTTTGCAGGCTGTAAAAATTGAATTGATTCACCCGACTACGGGCAAAAAGATGAAATTCAAGGTGCCTCTCGAGAAGCCTTTTGAACAAGTTCTTAAGTTGCTCAAAAAGGAATGCCCCGCAGACGCTCCCGTATACGACGAAGAAGATGAAGGCTTCCGCGATTTCGATCCGGAAATGCGCTATTTCGAAGAAGAGGAAGAATTTGTCGAGGAAGAACCGCTGGCTCTCTTCCCCGAAGACGTTGCGCCTTACAAGGAACGTAAAACCCGTGCCCAGCGCTTTGCCGAACGTGCCGCCAATGCCGCTAACCGTAAGGCTAAGGCTGCAGAACGCAAGCGTATCAAGCAAGAAAAGGCTGCCCGTAAGCGTGGCATTGCTCCTGAAGACTTCGTTCAGCCGGGTTACGAACCTACAATCGACCCCGATTTGCTTTAATGAAACGCGACCAAAGAAGTATGCGAACTCCAAAAGGGTAAGTAAGTCTTTGGTCGCCCTTCGCTTTGACGGTAGGCTATATGCCTACCGCCTCCGCTCGGCATACATCAATCTTTAATTGCAAAAAAGGCTCCCTAAGGGGAGCCTTTTTTAGTTTATATAGATTTTATCTATCGCAGCGGGTATTCCTTGAATTCCCTGACGCCGAATTCTTGACGCAGGTAATCCCAGCGTACCAGGCGGTTCTTCCAGTAATACTTGCGGTACAGGCGGCGTGCCACGCGGCTTGTTAATTCGTACGGAATCGTATGATGGTCATCTGCTACGCTTTCCATCGAAATGCGGAAGTCCAGTTCGCCGTTCACGACGTCGACCGTTTCGCCGACTTGCACGTCAGGAATGTGGCTTACATCGACCATGGTGGCGTCCATGCATACGCGGCCAAGAATCGGGCAGAGCTGTCCGCGAATGAATACGAATCCCTTGTTGTATTCGCCGCGCAGGTAACCGTCGCCGTAACCGATGGCGATGGTGGCGATGCGGGTGGGCTGTTGGGCCATCCAGTAGCCGCCGTAGCTTACGGTCTCACCGGGCTTTACATCGTGGATGTGGCGGATGGTGGACTTGATTCTCATGACGGGCTTGATCGGCCAGGGAGACGGAGCTGCGCCCATGCAGTTGTAGCCGTAAAGGGCAAGACCCGGGCGAACCATGTCAAAGTGGCTTTCGGGGTGGGTGAGTGTGCCTGCTGAGCTGGAACAGTGGCAGATTTCGGGACGGAGTCCTTCGGCTTCCAATACGTCGACCAGGCGTGTAAAACGTTGGATCTGAATTTCGGTTTTCGGGTTCCCCGGCATATCCGCGGTGGCCAGGTGTGTGAACATGCCTTCGAAGTGCAGGTTCTTGAGGCTGAGGGCTGCGCGGATGTTATTAAAGTCTTCGGCGTCAAAACCGTAGCGGTTCATGCCAGTGTCGATGGCCAGGTGGGCCTTGCAGGTAGTTCCCGTGTCGCGCAGGAATTGGTCGAATGCCATGGCTGTGCGAATATCCGTAATGGCTGCCGTGAGCTGGAATTCTACGAAATAGGCGAAATCGGCCGGAGTGCAGGGGCCAAGCACCAGAATGGGCAGGTCCATGCCGTACTGGCGAAGCAGCATGCCTTCGCTAATGTGGGCAACGCCCAGGTAGTCGGCACCGCCGAACTTGGCGGCAAAGGAGCAGGCGAGGCTTCCGTGACCGTAAGAATCTGCCTTCACGGGCAAAAGAATCTTCGTGTTGGCCGGAATTTGGCTGCGGATAAATTGAATATTGTTGCAGAGTGCGTCTAAGTTGATTTCAATCCAGTTCGGGCGCGCAATTTTATTTAAATCGGGAGGAGTCGCTAAAAGTTTCATGATGCAGGAAATATAGGTAACTCTATTTGATTTGGTTACATGTTTGTAAGAAAATTGTCCATTTTTTTTGGAGTTCTTATTCCAAGGTGGAATAAATCAAATTGAAATGTTTTTTGTAAATCCGTTGATTGCGGTCGGAATCTGAAAATGCCTGCAATCCTAGTAACGGCGTGGGGTTTGTTATTTTGTATGAATTTACAATTTCGTCGATGAAAATTTGTTTACCGATTCCGGTGAAACCTTTTGTTTTTTTGTTTGTAGTTTTCTGATGAAGAAAGAAATATCTTGTTCTAATTCCGAATAAAGGAACTGATATAGAATAGATTATAGATAAATTAATTCCTTTATTCTGTCGTTTTGATTCCCTGACATATAAGGCTTTGCGTAATGGGCTTGCTTTTAAAGTCCCGTTCCGAAGTCTACTCTAAGGCATGTACAAAGCCCCCGTCAAAAGGGGAGTGTCCCTGCCTATACCCTAAAACAACATCCATCTAAACCCTGACAAAGGGAGGATAAAATCATGACAGCAGTAATCCAAACACCGGAATCGTTCATCGCTTCCTTGTTGCCGGATTCCGACAAAAAGATGGTGCGCATTGCAGGCGTATCGCTTTTGGTCGCGATTCTCTTGTGCTTCTGGGCGGCGGCGTACGAGGTGGTTATTAACGATTCCATTTTTGTGGATACGCCAACCACCGAAATAACAGCAACCATGAACATCATCGACAAAAAGGAGGAAAAAAAGCCCGACAAGAAACCAGAACATAAACCACAAGATATCCAACGCAAAAGGCCTGGCACTGGCGGGAAACCCGTAGGGCAAGGAAACCCTCGAGCCCCTCTCAACCGTGGCGTTATTCATGCGCTAGAAGCTCAAACTGCAAATGCTTCTGCCGCCGCTTACGACTTGATTAAGCAAAGCTTTGCCAAGGATATCGACAAGGTCCTCAAGAATACGAATGGCTTGCAGGTTACCGGTAAAACAAAAATTGGCGAAGTCCGTGGAAAAGTTTCAGACGGCTTTAACCAAGGCATGTTTGCTGGAGGCAGTGGCGGTATCGGCGACGATATCTCGAACCTGGTCAGTGGCTCTGCTGGGGCTATTTCGACTAGGGCGATGGGAAATATAAAGGCTCCCAAGGAAACCGATATCGAGTGGGGTTCCGGTCCCTCGTCCCGTTCTGCAACTGATATCATGAAGGTTGTCCGTCAGCGTACTCCGGGACTTCGGCATATCTACAATAAACACCTCAAAAAGAAGCCGGGGTTCCAAGGAAAAGTGACGCTCAAGTTTACGATTGCGCCGGGTGGCGAAATCATCAGCATTTCGTTGGTGTCGTCCACGACGGATTACAGCGAATTCGATAACGAAATCAAAAAATCAGTCGGTCGCTGGACATTCAGCAAGGTGAAATCGGGCAATACAACGGTGACAATCCCGTTTACCTTTACGGAATAACTGAATAGAGTGGTTTTAAACCAAATAGATTTTTAAATTTAAGCCGGTGGATTTATCTGCCGGCTTTCTACATCTATAAGGTACAGAAAATGACTGATCCTCGCATTACTAAATTGGCTGAAAACTTGATTAACAATGCCATTGCCCTTAAGGCAGGCGAAAACATTCTTATTGAAACGACTGACACTCCCGACGAAGTTTCTACTGAACTTGTGAAGGCTGTCGCCAAGGTGGGCGGAAACGCTTTCGTGCACAATTACCGCGGTCGCGTACGCCGCGAAATGATCAAGTCTGCTACTGTGGAACAGATGAAAATGCAGGCAGATCTGGCCATGGCTGAAATGCAGAAGATGCAGGCCTATATTGCCATTCGCGGTGCCGACAACGCTCTTGAAAACTGCGACATTGATGGTCGCCAGATGATGAACTATCGCAAAATCACGGAGCCTGTGCTGAATTACCGAGTCGATAAGACCCGCTGGTGCGTACTCCGCTGGCCGAACCCCTCCATGGCGCAGGGCGCCAAGATGAGCTCCGAGGCGTTCGAAGACTTCTACTTTGAAGCTTGCCTTGCTGATTATCCGAAAATGGCTAAGGCTGCCCAGAACCTCGTGGACCTCATGAACCGTACCGACAAGGTGCGCCTCGTGGCAAACGGTACCGATCTGACCTTCAGCATCAAGGACATTCCGGCCATTCCGTGCTGCGGCAATATGAATATCCCCGATGGCGAAGTTTATACCGCACCGGTGCGTAACAGCGTGAACGGCGTGATTCACTACAATACGCCGACCCTTTACGATGGCAAGTACTTCAGCAATATCCGCTTGGAATTCAAGGACGGCAAGATTGTGAACGCCACTTGCGAATCGGGCGATAACGTGGCTCTCAACGCCCTCTTCGATACTGACGAAGGTGGCCGCTATGTGGGCGAGTTTGCCATCGGCTTTAACCCGTTCGTGAATGCCCCCATGTGTGACATTCTGTTCGACGAAAAGATTGCCGGCTCTATCCACTTTACACCGGGTCGCTGCTACGAAGAAGCCCCGAACGGCAACATCAGCGCTATCCACTGGGACCTGGTGCTCATCATGCGCCCGGAATACGGTGGCGGCGAAATCTGGTTCGACGACAAGCTTATCCGTAAGGATGGCATCTTCGTTGTCGATGAACTCAAGTGCCTGAACCCCGACCAGCTGGGAGAATGACTCTTTGTGTCATCCTGAGCGGAGCGCCGTAAGGCGCGAAGTCGAAGGATCAAAAAAAAACGTCCTTTATCGGGACGGCTTTTTTGATGTATGTAATAGCGGGGGAGCCCGCTATCACCAATCTTACATCTTGAGCAAGATTTGTACTCCTTCGGAGTACAATGCTCTGCGGCTCGGCAATGGGAATGCAAGCATTCCCGCTGCGCTCGCCTTAGGAGCATTTGGTCGCCTACGGCGCCCGATGCTTTCGGCTCGGTCATAGGCAAGCGAACTTGCCTGCGACACTCGCCTTAGGAGCATTTCACCGATCTTACATCTTCAAGAGAATCTCACCGATTTGCACGGCGTTGAGAGCGGCGCCCTTGCGGATCTGGTCACCGGTGAGCCACAGCGTGTTGCTGTTTTCATCGGCGAGGTCCTTACGGATACGACCCACGAAGATGTTGTCCTTGCCGGCGCTTTCCAGCGGCATCGGGTACACATAGTTCTGCGGATCGTCCTTGAGGGTCACGCCCGGAGCGTTCTTGAGGGCGTTGCGGATTTCTTCGACAGAAACCGGACGTTCGGTTTCGAACCACACGGATTCGGAGTGAGAACGGAGAGAGCTCACGCGCACGCAGGTGGCGCTCGTACGAACGTCAGAGTGCATAATCTTGCGCGTTTCGTTGAACATCTTCATTTCTTCCTTCGTGTAGTCGTTTTCCGTCATCTTGTCGATCTGCGGAATCACGTTGTAAGCGAGCTGGAAGGGGAACTTGTTGATGTGAGTGGTAGAACCGGTTTCAAGGATGTCCTTGTACTGCTGCTTGAGTTCTTCCATGGCCACGGCACCTGCACCGCTAGCGCTCTGGTAAGAAGAAATGTGGATCTTCTTGATGTGGGAAATCTTTTCGATCGGGTTGAGCACCACAACCATCATGATGGTCGTGCAGTTCGGGTTGGCGATAATGCCCTTGCCGCCGTTTTCAGCCTTGTAGAGCTTGATGTCTTCGGGGTTCACTTCGGGCACGACCAGCGGCACTGCCGGGTCCATGCGGAAGAAGCTGGTGTTGTCCACGACCACGGCGCCGTTTTCGACAGCGATCGGAGCGAATTCCTGGGAAATCGCTGCACCGGCGGAGCTGAGCACCAGGTCGACACCCTTGAAGGAATCCTTGTTCAGGACTTCGCACTTGAGGGTTTCGCCCTTGAACTTGAATTCTTTGCCTGCGCTACGTTCGGAGGCGAGGAGCTTCAGGCTCTGCAGCGGGAAATTGCGCTCTTCGAGGATGGAGAGGATTTCTTGGCCCACGGCGCCGGTTGCGCCCATAATGGCTACGTTGCGAATCATAATTAACCTTTATTGTTCGGTTTGTTGTTGATTGTTTGATTGTAAAACTTCAGTGGCGTTCCAGAAACGCTTCAGGTAGATTTTCATCTGGGCAATCTGGTCTCTGGACTGTCGGTAAAGAATCAGCTGCTGTTCCGGGTTTTCCTGGAGCGTGTAGCTGTAGAGTGCGTATGCGGCAAGACGCACGCATTCGCTCGCCTGAATCAGTTCCGTGTGCGCTTCGCTCGATTCGTGCGGGTGGAAAAGCCCGAGAACCTTCTTGTTCAAGGCGACGGCATTGTTGTTGATGGCGAGCGCCTGGCTGCTGCGCTGTTCGCGTTCCGCTTCAGAAATGTTCGAGGCGAGAGGTTCGAAATTGTCGATGGCGTTGATGATGTCGGTCATGCGCTTGATGACGGTCTCCGCATCGACAAGGTAGCTTTCCATGCGGCTCAGCGAGCCGTCTTCCCGGTTCTTTTGGGCTGATGCTACCGAGGAGGCTGCCCTTGCAGATGTTCTGGACTTGTTCGGCAGGATCTTTCCGCCTTCACCGTTCTCGAACGAGGCGATGTAGTCCTGGTACTGGGAATTCATCGCTGCAAGTTCAGCGGCGGTGTAGTCCGAAGTGGGAATGAAGGTCGGACGGTCCCAGTAGGCGATACCCATGAAGGCGGACAGCATGAAGAAGGCGAGGAAAATGTTTCCGGCCTTGGCTGCACGGTCTTCGAAACGGATAAAGCTGATGATGGCGAAAAAGAACAGACTCGCGAATGAAAGCAGAAGTCCGCCGTCGCAGTTGTAGGTGATGAACGAGTTCTTCGCAAAGTAGAAGATGCAGTCCATGGCTACAATCAATAACGACAAAAACACACCCAGCATCTTCTGGGTGCGTGTGTCCGCAGATACGGACATGAGTATCGCCGTAAAGGTGATGCCCAGCGGGAGCACCATCATCAAGGCGATATCAGCAATCTGTTGGTTCATTTTTTAGAAAGGAAGGTCGTCATCCACGCCTTCGGGTGCGGGTGCATCGTAGGTGGGAGCGCTAGCCTGGTTATAGTTGCTGGACTGGTTGTAGGAGTTGCCTCCCTGGAAATTGCCACCGTTCTGGCCACGCGGTGTCAGAAGCTGGAACGTATCCAGGTTGACTTCGGTGCTGTAACGCTTCTGGCCGGTCGTCTGGTCGGTCCAGCTGCGGTTGGTGAGGGAACCTTCAACATAAAGGGTCATGCCCTTGTGGACGCCGAGCGTTTCCATGGTGTCGGCAATCTTGCCCCAACCCACGATATTGTGCCAGTCCGTCTGTTCCTTCTGTTCACCATTGTTATCGCGATAGCGACGGCTGGTGGCAAGGGAGAACGATACGCGCTTGCGACCTGCTGCGCTTGCGCTAATGACGGGGTCCTTGCCGATATTGCCGATAAGCATCACTTTATTCAAATATGCCATAATTCATCCTATTTGTTTTTTTTGTTCTATGGTAAAAATAAAAAATTCCGACTGTCATTTTGTGCCATTTTGTGAAAATTTTGCATTTTGCAAACAATGTTTGTCATTTTCAGGGACGAATGTACACTTTTTGTTGCTTTTACGTTTGTTTTCATTTATATTTTGATTGATTCTTCGATTTTAACTTCTAACTCCGAATTCCGAAATCTGAATTCCGAATCTATTATGGTCACACTCGCTCTCTCTCGCTTCGAAAAGGCTTTCCCGGCAAACCTCAAGGGCAAGCGCCTCGGCGCAGTCCTCCACCCGGCATCAGTTCTCCCGGATTTGCATTATACCCTCGATTTGCTCAAGGAATACGACGGCAAACTCTTTAAGCTTTCTGCCCTTTTTGGCCCCCAGCACGGTATCAAGGGGCATACCCAGGACAACATGATCGAATGGGAAGGTTACATCGACCCCGAACTGGGCATTCCCGTTTATAGCCTTTACGGCGAACACCGCGAACCCACTGCCGAAATGCTCAGTCACGTGGACATGATGCTTGTGGACCTGCAGGATGTCGGTGCCCGCTACTACACCTTCATCTGGACGCTGTTCCTTTGTATGAAAGCCTGCGAAAAGGCAGGAATCCCCGTGATCGTGGTGGACCGTCCGAATCCCATCAACTGCGTAGACGAAGAAGGCCCGGTGCTGGACTTGAATTACACGAGTTTCGTGGGCCTCCACAGCATCCGCACGCGCCACGCAAAGACGATTGGCGAACTGGCGGTGCAGTTCAAGGAAGAACGTTTTCCCAAGTGCGAACTTTATGTGCTCGGTATGGAAGGCTACGATAAAAAGATGTGGTATGACCAGACCGGGCTCCCGTGGATTTTGCCGAGCCCGAACATGCCAACGCTCGATACCGCGATTGTTTACCCGGGCATGTGCCTGTTCGAGGCCACCAATGTGAGCGAAGGCCGTGGCACCACGCGCCCCTTCGAGATTTTCGGAGCCCCGTTTATCGATGCGGTCAAGCTCTGCAAGTACATGAACGGGCTCAAGCTCCCCGGCGTGTATTTCCGCGAAAATTATTTCCAGCCCACATTCCATAAGGGCGCTGGTCAGATTTGCGGCGGTGCGCAGATTCACGTGCTCGACCGTGACAAGTTCCGCAGCTTTGACATGGCGGTAAAGCTGTTGCAGTATATCTTCAACGAGTACCCGAAGGACTTTGCCTGGAAACAGCCGCCTTACGAATACGAATTCAAGAAGTTGCCTATCGATATCTTGCTCGGTAACGGCACATTTAGGAAAGAATTTATAGAGAGTAGCATTTAACCACCAAAGAAGAGGAAAATATGATTCAACCAATCAATGGAAAATTTGAAATGCCCGCGCTTCCTTACGCAGCGGGAGATCTCGCTCCGGTGCTCAGCCAGGAAACCATCGAATTCCACTATGGCAAGCATCTGCAGACTTACCTCAATAACTTGAACGCCGCTCTTCCGGGTAGCGCATTCGAAGGCAAGTCTATCGCTGAAATCGTGAAAACAGCCGAAGGCGGCGTGTTCAATAATGCGGGACAGTTCCTGAACCATTACATGTACTTCATGCAGTTCAAGGCTCCGTCTGCGGGCAATGTTCCGACAGGCAAGATTGCCGAAGCAATCGCGCGCGATTTCGGCTCCTTCGAAAAGTTCCAGGAAGAATTCCAGGCGAAAGGCGCAGGCCTCTTCGGTTCCGGCTGGGTATGGCTCTCTGCCGATGCGCAGGGCAAGCTCGTGATTACGCAGGAAGGCAACGCCCAGAACCCGCTTACCAAGGGCCTCAAGCCGCTGCTGACCTTCGACGTGTGGGAACATGCCTACTACATCGACTACCGCAACCGTCGTCCGGACTACCTCAAGGGACTCTGGCAGATTGTGGACTGGAACGTAGTCAACAACCGCCTTGCATAAGGTTGGCTTAACCGAATATGAAAAAATCCGCTGGGTATTCCCAAGCGGATTTTTTGATTCCGTTCGCCACTTCGTGGCTCTAGGATGACTTAAGGATGGGGGTGCTCCTGCTCAAAAGGCGGGCGCGGCGGCATCTTCGGCATCGCAATCTTGATGATAAGCGGCTCGAAGATGAAAATGAGAACCTGTGCCACGACAAAGCAGATGACCTGCGAACTGATGAACATCGGCAGGTACGGCGGCTTGTGTCCAGGGGGAATCAGGAAGAAATACACGAACGTGACCATGACAGTTGTCATGAGCGGTGTATAGATCAGGTTCGATACGATGGATTCCACGATATGGGCCTTGAGCGTTCTCGGCTGCAGGTGGAACTTGCGTCCCAACGCGGCGTTTACCTTGGGCATCGGAACAACGAGACCGATTCCGAAACTGACGGCAAAACTAAGGACGAAACTTTCTAGGAATCCGATGATAATCGCAATCATCGGCATTTCAGGCGGATGTTCGGCGGTCAGGTTGCCGGTAAGCGAAAGGGCGAAACTCATCATGAGCGCCATCATGAAAGAAATCTTGAGACCGACCTTTTTCATCTGTTTTTGAATTTCGGGAGGCATCGGGGGAGTCTGATTTGTCATAGGTTACCTTTATTTTTATCGCAAAGTTTTTCAAAGTCTGCGACGGACATGGGTTTTGCAAAGAAATATCCCTGGAACAGGTGACAGCCCATTTCGTTGAGCATCTTGTACTGGTCTTCGGTCTCGACACCTTCGGTAAGCGAGAACAGTCCGAGATCGTTTGAGAGCCTGAGTACGTTGCGCAAGATAGTTGTTGCGCGGTGGTTGTCTTCTGCCTTGCTCAGGAACTTCATATCGATTTTTAGAATGTCGAGTGGCATGTCCTTGAGCTGGTTTAGGGAAGAATAACCGCTGCCGAAGTCGTCCATCTCGACGATAAATCCCGATTTGCGGAAATTGCTCAAGATGGCCATGCGGCTTTCGGCTTCGGTCATCATCACCGTTTCGGTAATCTCGATACGGAGTCGTGACGGCTCTATCTTGAATTCCTCGATAAGCGCCATGATTTCGGCATAGACATCCATGAAGTAGAAGTCTTTGGGCGAAATGTTCACGGAGATAAACAGATTGGCTTTTTCGTCTTTCCACGAAGAAAGGATTTCGCAAGCGCAACGCCAAATGTACTTATCTACCAGGGCAATCATCCCGTTCTTCTCGAATACGGGGATGAACTTGAACGGGGGGAGGAATCCTTCGTCGGGGTGGATCCAACGGACAAGGGCTTCGGCGCCGATAATGGTTCCATTATTGTTTACGATAGGCTGCAGATAGGGGACAACCTGCCGGTTTTTGATGGCCGTTTCCAACTCCGTGGATATTTTTTGATTCCAGAGTACCTGGTCGCGCATATTGTCGTTGTAGATGGCGATATGCACGTTGAACTCGTTCTTAATGGTGGTGAGGGCCAAGTGGGCTCGGTCGAACATGATGGATATGTCGATACTGGGATCGGTTACGTTGTATATGCCCACATGCATCAGAATGTGCTGGTCAATAGATCCGTTTGAAATGACGAACTTCGAAAGTCTCTGTTCGACGACGTCTAGTCTTGCGGAGCCTGTCGGGTAGCAAATGCCGAACGCGTCCCCCGAAAGTCTTCCGAAAATCCACTCCTCGGTTGCGTTCTCCCTGATCCAGTTAGCCACCCTTTTGAGGACGCTGTCTCCCACCTCGTTACCGAAGATGTCGTTTGTCATCTTGAAATCTTTGATATCGAGGAGTGCTATGGAATAGGAAGAGTCCTTATCGGTTGCGATCTTGTTCCGAATCAGGTTGAACAGGTGCTCCTTGGTAAAGAGTCCCGTGAGCTTGTCGTGGGTGGCTTCGTAAATTTCCTGTTGGTGCTTGAGGATTTCTTCTGTATTGTCTTGGATGCTTAAGAAGTAGCCGATTTTCTTGTTCTTTGCATCTGTTACCAAATGTTTTTCGATTGCGTAATGCTTCGCTGCTTTCCCGAATCCGATGGTTTGTTTTGTACTCCAGTTATCTTCGCCTGTGTCAACGATGTTGAACCTGTTGGCCAAACGCTTCTTGACATGCTCAAAATTGTCGGAATGAATGTTCAGTATTTTTCGGGCTTTCCCGTTAATCCAAACGCAGCGGCCGCTTGCGTCAAAGAATACGACTGCTTCGGGTAACTTGGATGCGATATTTGCAAGCATTCGGTCGAGAAGCCTGAACGGTCGGTAGAAAAGCGAAAAATAGAAAATGAGAATGCTGCAAATGGTAAAACCGATCATGGAACGGTCTATGGGCGTTCTTGAGATAATGTAGTAAGTCTGCCATATTCCACCTAAACTCATGGCAAACAAGATGACATAGTATTTTTCAACGTAAATTCGAGGAACTTTGATCGTTTTTACAATGAAAAAGGCTAGTGATGTTGCGTAAGCTAGGTAGACGATGATGCGGTGACAGAATTGCCCTGCATAGGGAACAAGCCTATAGTAAAGAGTACCGTCGACCGTGATGGCTTCCATGCCAAAGGCGTGGCCGAAAAAAGGGTTGAAAAAATACTGGATGATATCGATGGTCAGAATGGAATAGAGAATCATGCATTTCTTTTTGTGGTTTCTCCAAGAAATGCCACAATAAGCAAGAGAGAAATCGAACAGGCACATGACCATAAGGTCCATGCCTATAAAATAAATGTAGCTGCCAATAGTCGAGAGAAATTCGTTCTCGGAAAGGACAAGTATCAAATTTCCGACGATGGGGACAATGAAGGTAAATTGCAAATAAGAAACAGGCTTCGCGACGCTCTTGCTAGACCGTCGTGAAATCGTCCCAAATAGTCCGAGAAGGATTATTAGGAGTATATATATAACTGCAAATGTTTCACGCATGAACAATCTTTACCTTAACTACATAATACATTATTATAGGAAATGTGTGAGAAATTTTTTACAAAATGATATTCCAAGTTGGAATAATTGGGGGTGAAAATGGCTCAATAATACCCCTAAAACCCGGGAAGTTTCCCGTTCAATGGAGCGGCTGTTTTTTATCGGGCATTTGGCGCTTCGCAGTTCTCGTTATAACGATTTCGTCATCCGGGTGCATTCGAAAACGCCGGATTGGTGCGTTTTTTCGCCGGCACTCTTGTAACCGAGTTTCTTGTAAAAGCCGACCGCCTCGATGCGGCTGTCGATGAAAATCTGCTTGTAGCCGCATTCGGCAATCCACTTTTCGGCTTCATGCACGGCCATGGCGCCGAGCTTCTGTCTGCGATATTCCGGCAGAACGACCACGCGGCCGATGGTTGCCGTGTCTGCGTCAATTTCATAGAAACGGCAGGTGGCAACCGGATATTCGTCATCCAGCAAGACAATGTACTTGGTGCCGTCGCCGTCGTGCTCGTCGAACTCCTCGCGGAGCGAAATGTGATGCTGCCGGTTCATGCCCTGGATGCGCACGCTGTACGCACCCGCACGCTGCCATTCTTCTGTTGCCCGGAGAATCTTGATGTCCATGGTAGTCTAAGGTAGAATTTTTATCGGAGTCCCGTCCTTGACGGCATCGTAGATTTCTTCGATTTCGTCGTTCGTGACGGCGATGCAGCCGGCAGTCCAGTCTTTCCATTTGTGCCAGAATTTAAAGAGGAATGCTGGAACCTTGTTCGGATAGCCGTGAATCATGATGTCGCCGCCGGGCTCGTAGTTGCCTTCTTTCGCGGCCTTGATTTGCTCCGCGTTCGGGTACGAAACCTTCAGCGATAAATGAAAGATACTTTTGGGATTGTGAAGTTCGATGGTGTACTCACCTTCGGGTGTCTTGTTGTCACCGGACTTGACCTTCGCTCCAACGGGATTCTTGCCAAGCGAAATCCTGTATGTCTTGACGATATTCTCGCCGTTACGCAAGTGCATTTGGCGCTTCGCCTTTTCTACAAGAATGTTATCGATGGGTGAGGTGAGCATGGGTTTGGGAATCCTATCCGCCCTAGAACTTGGAGTAATTCCGACCGACCTCTTTTTTTTGTAGATGCCGTTATCGAATTAATGAAATGATGTTGGCTAATGAGTTAATGTCGGCAATTTAGGATTTCTTCTGAAGTATATCTTTTGGTGGATTCCTGTGCCTGCAGTTCGGCCTCGTGCAACTTGGCGTAGATTTCATTTTCAATTTGAAAATGGGCGAACGCTTCCATGCTCATAAGAACCATGTCGCCATAGCCGTCTTTAGTCAAGAACACAGGCTGTCCAGATTCGTGGACGGTCCTGGAAATGTCTTCGAGACAATCTTGCAAGTCTGAAACGGGTCTTATGGCATTCATATAAACCTCACCGGTATAAGCATAATATATAAAATTTTGTGAGAACGGGTAGGGGGATGTTTCTCCTTCGTCTAGTGCCCCGCCTTAAAATCATTGGCTCATAAAGAGCCCCTATAAGATGTACTTTTTGAATATACCTTTATTTATGCGGGTTCGCAAGCGTTTTGGTTTGCCGTAAATAAAAAAAACGCCCAGGGTTTTAACCTGAACGTTTTTGAATTGCTTGTAGATCCTATCGCCGCGATGCGGCTCCAGGATGACAATGTCGGGTAGGAGATTGCTTCGCTACGCTCGCAATGACAATTCCTACAGACTACTTCAAGAACTGCATATACGGCAGCTTGCTTGCGAGTTCCTGCACCTTGTCGGCGTTGGCCATGAGGGCGGAACGTGCGTGCCAGGAACCGTCGAGGAACTGACCGCGGGGGCCGTCGGCAAGCGTGAGCTCGATGGTTTCGTCACCCATCTTGAGCGTGCGGCTTTCGGTGCTCGTCACGAGTTCTTCGCTCGGGTGTGCTTCGATCCAAGCGAGGATCTTGTCAGCCACTTCGTGGCTCACCTTGTAGCAGGGCACGCCAATGGCTACGCAGTTACCGAAGAAGATTTCGGAGTAGCTTTCGGCGATGATGGCGCGGATGCCCCAGCGCTTGAGAGCCTGCGGAGCGTGTTCACGGCTGGAACCGCAACCGAAGTTTTGGTTCGAGACGAGGATGGAACCATTCTTGTAAGCCGGATCGCGGAACGGGTGGACCTTGCCCTGAGCGGCGAGGCCTGCGATATCGTCGGCAAAGGCGTTGTCGCCGAGGCCTTCGAAGGTGACGCACTTGAGGAAGCGTGCCGGGATGATACGGTCAGTGTCGATGTCGTTGCCGCGTACAGGAACGCCGGAACCTTTAACAATGTCGATAGAATTCATTTTTTAAATCTCCTTAGCGTTACTTGATGTACTTGCGGACGTCGGTGACACAGCCTTCGATGGCGGCGGCG
>JAEEGH010006551.1_pt1 | contig 28437 bp, 24 predicted proteins | sample 9134181 | NCBI WGS metagenome assembly JAEEGH01 (sample SAMN16246544, study PRJNA631951) | gut metagenome | biome: gut microbiome; feature: rumen; material: DP-attached | host: Bos | place: Iran: Karaj | collected 2018-10 | reverse complement strand
CTTCCTTCTCTGCAGCCAGAACATCGAGCTCCATCTCCACATGATGCGCTATCTCGCGTCCATCCTCCGCAATCCTCAATTCATCGAGGCCTGCCAGAAAGCCGCGAAACCGGCGGACATCATCAAGGCTGTCATCGAACAGGAAACCGCCAATTTCCTCCATCGCGACGCCGAAGAAGACTTCGAGCAGTAATCGTTAGCCTTAAAATCCCAAAAGCTGCGGAAAAAACAATGTTTTTTCCGCAGCTTTTTCATATCATCGACCATTACAAAGAGCTGATGATGAGGCACGCCCCGTCATCACTTGTGCTTCTTGCCGTTGTTAGTATTATTGTTGATGCCGTTGTTGCCGCCATCCTGCTTCTGCGGCGCGGAAGCCAACGGCGTCACATCCGGCGGCAACGCCGGAACGACCAATTCCTGCTGCGGAGCAGGTGTCTCCTGTTCCGCAACTTCCTGAGGCGGAACAGCTTCAGTCTCGGCATCCTCCGCCTTGCGGAATTCCTCCACATCGACGCTGATGCCTTTGATCGCATCCGCCAAACCAAGATCCTCCTTGAAGGAACGTGCCAGACGATTGCAGACTTTGCCGCGGATTTCCGACAACTTCGCGCCTTCAGACGCGATTACATGCAACCGCATTGATTTAGTCGCGCCACCGCTGATTTCGATCCCCTTCAATGACAACGCGCTGAACTCGCGATCCAGCAACAGCCGGACATGCGTGCGAATCGCCTTGTACGTCAAGACAAGTTCGCCGCCATCCGCCTGCGTGACACGCAACACCTTGTTCTTGCGACGCATACGACGCGAAAACTCGATGATCCAGCAGATCAGCAACAACACAAACGAACATGCGACGCCCGTCAGAAAACCCAACGAGCGAACGCTTGCCCAAATTTCATGCCAGCCAGGCAACTGCGCAACGGCCAATGGAGCCATCATTCATCGTCTCCTTCGGGCTTCGGCTCTTCAGGCGCCTTCTCCTCTTTTGGAGGCTCCTGTTCCTTCACCTTCGCCGCTTTCTTTTCCTTTACTTCATCGTAGTCGTCCAGATCCACAACATTCACGTTGACCTTCGCGACAGGATAGCCTGTCAGCGTCTCAACCTTCTCTTTGATAGTCTCTTGGATGTTCTGGCAGACTTCCGGGATGCACACGCCGAACCGCAGGATCAGCGTCAACGTGATGATTGCGCCGTTTTCCTGCAAATCCAATTCGATGCTACGGTCGATCGGACGTTTGCTCAAAACGTCAAACAAACCGTCCAGCATGCCCTGCTGCTGGAAACGGACGACGCCCGGAACTTCCAGCGTGTACTTTTTCACAACAGCGCTGATGACGCCGTTCGAAATCTGCACGATGCCGCGATCCGTGTCGCTTGCGACATTGATGTCAACCGGTGCGTTGTTAGCAGGAGCCGCAACGGGTTCCGCTTCAATTACTTCTTTTTCGTTTTCCTTCTTGTCGGCCATGTCGTCGCCTCCGTCTGGATTCTCTCGTCTGTTCTTCCAGGCCCGCCGTCGATTTCGGTTGGACGGCGGACCTGACGGTTTTTCGCTATTATCTAAAGTTTATGGCATATTTTCCATTTGTCAAACAACGCGCGCAATTTATCATCCGTCATTGCCTGCGCAGCCGCTGGCTTGCCTCCTCCAGCGTCCGCTTTTCGGCGTCCGTCAGCTTCTCATAGCCGTCGCGCGACATTTTTTCCAAGACGCGGTCCACTTCTTCGCTCGTGGGGCCGCCGCCGTATTTCGGGAAATCCATGTCCGGCCCATGGGGGCGGGAACGCCGCCCGAAACCGCTGAAACGTGCCTTAAGCCATTCCAAGACAGAGAATTGTTCTCCACGGCGGAGGCGTCTCATGTAGATGAACGCACCGACCATGCCGCCCAGATGGGCCAGATGGGCCACGTTGCTGGTCTTATCGAAGGCCATCACGATCTCCAGCAACGCGTACACCCAGATGAACGTCTTCATCCGCAAGGAGATAGGCGGGAACAACAATGAAATGACGGAATTCGGGAAGGCCATCGCCGCCGCCGCCATCACGCCGAACAGCGCGCCGCTGGCGCCGACGCAGCCGCCGTACACGCTCACCAGGCGGTAGTCCGGATGATCCTTCAGCACCGCATCCAGCTGCGCAAGATTCTTGTACAGGTACCGTCCCATGGCGCCGCTTTCCTCCACGATGACCGCCATGCCGCCGCCCCACCAGTTCGCAAGCAGCCAGAGCCCCGCGCCCACAATGCCGCTGAACAGGTAGAGTTGCAGAAAACGCCTCTGCCCAAGGACTTGCTCCACGCCGCGGCCAAACAGCCACAGGCCGTACATGTTGAACAACAGATGCATGAAGCCGCCGTGGGCGAACTGGTATGTGACCAGCCGCCAAAGCTGAAGATGGCTCACATACCATGGATGGAGCAGCAGCAGATCCGTCAGATGGCGGTTCGACAGCATGTCCAGCAGAAACACTGCCACGTTGGCGAGTATCAATGCTTTCACCATCGACCCGTTCGGATCCAGCCAGCCCAAAGGCCCGCGTTCCTCCCGCGTTCGCATGTAGTCTCTGTCAAATATCATTCGTTCATTCCTTTGTTCAGCTCTCTCCCAATATTCTTTACAATTAATATAATACAGTTTTCGCCAAAAACTTGATTTTTGACGGCGTCCGCTTAAAGTATTTTTCAGTATCTTATAGTAAACTTAACCTTCTGCTTCATTATGTCATTTACCGGTTATCTTCATCTCGGCAATTCCGCCTTCGAATTCATGCCGCAATGCCTGCAGGAAGCAGGCGACAGCCGCCATGGAGACGGATGGGGGATGGCCGGTGATTCGATCGCCGCAACGGAAGGCGCCGTTTGCGCCTTCCATGGCGTGTTGACCAACCGCCGTGACCTCTGCCAAGAGGCCGGTCTCCCTGAAAACACGTCCCCTCAACAGCTTATACTCCACGCCTGTCTCAACGGGCAAACCGATTTCCGCGCCCTGCGGGGCGCGTTCTGCTTCGCCGTCATCGACACGGCCAACAGAAAACTGCTGCTTGTCCGAGACCAGCTGGGCTGCGACTTCCTCTACCATGCCGCCCTTCCGAACGGCACCCACGTCTTCTCGACATCGCTCAACAACCTTCGCAGGCTGCCGGGCGTCTCTTCGCAGATCTCCCTGCAGGCCTTGTTTGACTACCTTTCCCTTGGATATGTTCCGTCGCCGCTGACCATTTTCCGCGGCATTGAAAAAATCAGGCCCGGCCATCGCCTCGCGATTACGGAAAACGGCTGCGACGACGCCATCTACTGGAAGCCTGATTTCAATCAAAAACAGAAGATAAACTACCATGACGCCGTCGCCGAAGCATGGAAATTGTTCGACATCGCCGTAAAACGCTGCCTGGACGCGCAGCCGAATTCGGACGTGCTTCTTTCAGGAGGCATCGACTCCAATCTCGTCCTCGCGTTGGCCTCCACGTCGGACGGTTTCGGCGGACACGCCTTCACCGTCGGTTTCGACGACGCAAAATACGATGAACGCGCGCTTTCAAAACTCTCCGCGGAAAAATACAACGTCCCCCATGAACTGATGCAAATCCCGCCGTCCGCATGGGATGAACTTCCTGCCGCGCAACGACTTAACGGCGAACCCTACGGCGATTCGTCCATCATTCCGACGATCTGCGCCATGCGTCTTGCCAAGCAGCACGGCAGCAGCGCCGTCATGACCGGCAGCGGCGGCGACGAAGTGTTCGGCGGCTACCGCCGCTACCAGGCCATGGCCGTCCGCCATCGGTGGCGTTGGCTTCCAAATTTCATCATCCGGCCGACGACATCATTGATTCTCAAGATCTTAGGAGAACAGGAAGACGCACGGGCCCGCTTCGCGACGCTCCGCCGCTTCGCCGCTTTCTGGCGAATGCCCCCCCTGCCCGGTTATGCAACCTTCCAAGAAATCTTTTCAGAAGATCTAAGACAGCAAATATGCCAGGACTGGACAAAAAACGCGACGACGCCCTATCTTGACAGCTGGGCGAAGCTGTCCAAAGAGATGAACGTCAACGATTTCGTCGAAAAATTCAACGCCATCGACGTCATGTCCTATCTGCCGGACGACGGCTGCCGCAAGGAGGCTCTCGCCTCCGAAGTCACAGGCGTCGCCGACATCAGTCCGCTTCTTGATCTGGACATCGTGGAATTCGGCCTCTCGCTGCCGCGCAAACTCCGCGTGACCTGCGGCGAGCGGAAACGCGTCCTCCGCGGCATCGGCGCCTATCTGCTGCCGCCGGAGCTTCTCAAACAGACGAAACGCGGCTTCGGCATGCCCGTATCCTCTTGGTTCAGAACGGAATGCAAAGACAGGCTTCTGGATTTGGCGTCTTCCGTCAAATCATGGGACCGCTACGGATGGTTCAAACCGGAGGCCATTGAACAGCTCTGCAACGACCATCTGGACGGACGCCGCGACAACGGCGCCCGCCTCTGGATCCTCCTCTGTCTCAAGACGTGGCTTGAACAGCTCTGACTACCGCAGATGGCCGTTTCCGATGGCGACCCATTTGTAGGAGCACAGTTCATTCGGCCCGACGGGGCCGCGCGCATGCAGTTTGTCCGTGCTGATGCCGACGACCGCGCCCATACCGTAATCGCCTCCGCCTGAAAGTCTTGTGGAGGCATTGACCAGAACGGACGCCGAATCGACGCGCGCCACGAATTCCCGCGACTCCCGCAGATTGTTCGTGATGATGCCGTCCGTATGGCCCGAACCATGCGCCGCGATATGCGCCACGGCTTCGTCCAATCCATCGACGACACGGATGGAAATAATCGGCGCGAGATATTCCGTATCCCAGTCATCATCCGTCGCCGCAACAACTTCCGGCAAAATCGCGCGGGTCTTTTCGCAGCCGCGGATTTCAACGCCTTTCGCCGCAAAAGCATCCCGCACCTTCGGAAGGAACGCGGCGGCGATCTTCCGGTCGACCAGCAGCGTCTCCAAGGCGTTGCAGACTTCCACGCGCTCCGTCTTCGAATTGACGACGACCGCCACGGCCATGTCGATGTCCGCGTCCGCCGCCACATACTGGTGGCAGATGCCGTCGTAGTGCTTCAGCACGGGAATCCGCGTGTTTTCCGAAACCGCCTTGATGAGGCCCTTGCCGCCACGCGGGATGACGACATCGATATAACGGTCCTGTTTCAGCAGTTCGTTGACGGCCGCATGATCCGTTGAATCAATGAATTGCACCGTGTCTTCCGGCAGTCCCGCCGCGACGATCGCCTTGCGCATCGCCGCCACCAGAACGCGATTGGAGCGGATGGATTCCGAACCGCCCTTCAGGATGACGGCGTTGCCGGACTTCAGCGCCACGGCCGCCGCGTCCGTCGTGACGTTCGGACGTGCCTCGTAGATGATCGCGACGACGCCGATCGGCACCGCCACGCGGGAGACCTGCAGGCCGGACGGCATCGTCCGTCCTTCCAAAACGCGCCCCACGGGATCCGGCAGGGCCGCCGCCTCCTTCAGACGCTTCACCATATAGTCGAAAATCTTGTCCGTCACGGCCAGACGCTTCTGGAAGGCTTCGGACAAACCGGCCGCGCGGCCTGCTTCCAAATCCTGCCGATTGGCTTCATAAAGCTCCGCCTTGCAGTCGATAAGGCAGTCCGCCATGGCGTTCAGCGCCTTTGCGCGGGCCGTTCCCGACGCCGCCGCGAGAACCCTCGCGGCATCCTTTCCGCGCTTTGCGATTTGTTCTATATCCATACCACTATCCTTTATTTGCATATTATTATGAGAAGATTTTCCGCTTTGCGTCATTTCACACGCGAAGCGTATTGAAACCGCCGAACCGCCGGAGGCCGATTGTCTGCTTTGCAGCGCTTTCGCCTCATGGCTTAAGGCTTAAGGCTTAATGACATATGAACTTGCTTTTAGCTTTTAGCTTTTAGCTTTCGGCTTATTTGAGATTCTTCATGTAGTACTGCGTGATTTCGTCGTCGCGTCCGAAACTCGTGGCAATCAACGCGGAGCGGATCCACATGCCGTTGCGCATCTGCCGCCAGTACATCGCGCGCGGATCGTTGTCGCAGGCCGTGTCGATTTCCGTGCGGCGCGGCAGCGGATGCATGATGATGGAATACATCTGAAGGCGTTTCAGATCGTCTCCCGTGAAGGAATACTGACTCAAATCGATATGGGAGCTCTCGCCGGGCTTCGTGTCCCATTCGTCTTGGATGCGCGTCATGTAAACGGCGTCCGCCTGCGGGATGGCGTCTTTGAAATTGCTTGTCAATTCGTATTTTACGCCCGCGCGATCCAATTGTTCGAGAATATCGTTTCCAATCTGCAACTGGTCCGGAGCGGCGAACGTCATGCTGATGTTCGTATAATTCGTCAGCAGCAACGCCAGCGAGCGGACGGTACGGCCGCGGGCCAGATCGCCGCAGAACAGGATATGCTTGTTGGCCAGCCCGCCGCGCTTCTCGAAACTCAGCACAAGCGTGTAGATGTCCAGAAGAGCCTGCGTCGGATGCTGATCCTTTCCGGATCCTGCGTTGATGATCGGCAACGGGCGGTTCGTGTTCGAAAGCAGCCACGCCGTCTTTTCCGCCAGCCCCTGCAACGGACTGCGCATGATGATCATGTCGAAATATGAACTGAACGTGCGGAGGGAATCCTCCCGTGATTCGCCTTTCATTTCACTGGAGATCGACGGGTCGCGAACTTCCGCGATACGGAAGCCAAGTATCTGGCAGGCAGCGTAGAACGACAGGAACGTACGGCTCGACGGCTGCGAAAAATACAGCATGGCCCGCTTGTGGCAGAGCAGATCGCCCAGAAACTTCACGCCTTCGCGATGCTTGGAGATGCGGCGGATGCGCGTCGCCAGATCGCACAGGCGGTCCAGCTGTTCGCGGTCGAACTGCTGCGCGAACAACGTATGGTACGGACGGCCGTTCGCCTGAACCAGATACGGCGCTTTCTCCTCCAAGCTCAGATTATGGAAATCCTCCCACGAAATCTCATCCAAATGCTTCCGTTTCATCATAGCGGTCTCTCTCTGTTTTCCTTTCTTGCGATATTTGACAAATTATAACAAAAGTTCAAAAAAAAGCCGTTGGAACGAACGTCCCAACGGCTTGAACAACTAGGCCAGCGAGGCCAGAATCATGGCTTTTATCGTATGCATGCGATTTTCAGCCTCGTCGAACACTTTGGAGAAACTGGATTCGAACACGTCGTCCGTCACTTCCAGCGCCCCCGTGTCTTTGCTGACTTCCGTCTTGTTGTCATGGAAGGCCGGAAGGCAATGCAGGAAAATGACTTTCCCGCTTTCCAGATTGCCCGTCGCCTTCACGAGATCCATGTTCACCTGGTAGGGCTTCAGCAGTTTCAGACGCTGCTGGAACATCGCCTCTTCGCCCATGGAGACCCAAACATCCGTATAGATGACATTCACGCCGGCGATGCCTTTTTTCGGATCATGCTCGACGGTCACCGTGCTGCCGTTGCGGGCGGCCGCTTCGCGCGCCGCCGCCAGAATGTGATCCTCCGGGCTGAGCTCCGCCGGGCAGATGTCGACCATGTCGATGCCCGCCTTCGCGCAACCGACCATCAGCGAATTGCACACGTTGTTGCGGCCATCGCCGACGAACGCGACCTTCAGCCCTTTCAGATGGCCGAAATACTCTTTCATCGTCTGCAGATCCGCCAGAATCTGCGTCGGATGCCATTCATCCGTCAAACCGTTCCAAACAGGTCTGCCTGAATACTTTGCAAGACCTTCGACCGTTTCCTGCTTGAAGCCGCGGAAGAGGATGCCGTCGAAGAAACGCCCCAGAACGCGGGCCGAATCGGCGACGGATTCCTTCTTGCCGAAATGGATTTCGCCCTGCCCGAGATATTCGGCGTTCGCGCCTTCGTCACGCACGGCGCAAAGCGTCGCGCAACGCGTCCGCGTCGACGATTTCTGGAAGATCAGGCAGATATTGCGGCCGCGCAAAAACGGATTGACCAGATGGCCGTTCGCCTTCTTGCGGGCTTTCAGATCAATCGCCAAATCGACCAGATCAAGCATCTGCTTGTCCGACAAGTCGAGAAGCCTCAGCAGGCTCTTTCCCGTCATGCCGATGTTCCGGATTTTTTCCAGCAGTTCTGTCATTGTATGGTTTCCTTTCTAGGGTAAGTGTCTATTACGGAACGATCTGCGTTCCAATACCATGATCCGTGAAGATTTCCAGAAGCAGCGAATGTCGCAGCCGTCCGTCGATCATATGGACTTTTCCGACGCCCGCGCGGATCGCGTCCGCCGCGGAGTTGAGCTTCGGGATCATCCCGCCGGAAATGACGCCTTCCTCCGCCATGTGCGGGATGTCGCCGATCTGGATCGTCGTGATCAGGCTCGATTCGTCCTGCGGGTCGCGCAGCACGCCGGGCACGTCGCTCAAAAAGACCAACTTGCGGACTTTCATCTCCGCCGCGATGACGCAGGCCGCCATGTCCGCGTTGACGTTGTAGACCCGTCCGTCCATGTCGCAGGCCAGCGGCGCGATCACGGGAATCCGCCCGCGTTCCAGAAGCCATTGGATCTGAGGCGTGTCGACGTTCACCACCTTGCCGACATGGCCGATGTCCAGCTCCTCGCCGGTTTCCTTGTCCTTCGTCGTAATCCGTTGGCCGCGAAGCACATTCTTGCCGGAGACCGGCGCTGGCTCCGCGCCGTATTCCGCCAGAATCCGCACAAGTTCCGCGTTCACCGTGTTGTGCAGGACGTCGTCGACGACACGGATCGTGCGGTCGCACGTGTAGCGCAGGCCGTTCACGAACTTCGTCGGAATCTCCTGGCGGGCCAGTTCCGCGTTGATGGCCTTGCCGCCGCCATGGACGACGATCGGCTTCATGCCCGCGCTCGCCATGAACACGATGTCTTTCAGCACGCTGCGCGTCACTTCGGGAACTTCCATCGCGGAACCGCCGAACTTCACGAGAACGACGGCGTTGTGGAACGTCTGGATGTACGGCAGCGCCTCGATCAGGACGTCCGCCTTCGCTATTAGTTTCTGCATCATAATGGCCCGTTGGAATGATTCATGGTTAAATGTCACATCCTTATAATATATAGGTAAAAGGCCCGTCATTCAATGTTTTCACAAAGAATATGACAATACGGCTTGTAAATTACTTTGTGTGCGTTATTTTACTGTTGACCTCAAAAAAAGTATATCGTATGCCTGCGCCTAAAAAGCGGAGATGCGCGGGCGAAACACATTCAGAAAGGAGTGGGAAAAATGTCGGAAGGGAAAACAACGGGAGGAGTGCTTTACATCGCCGAAGAAGGCTCCATCGCCATGATGAAAGTCCAGGGGAACGGAGTCAGAAATCTCGCTGAAGGCTTTGACAAGTGGATCGACCATCTGGTCGCATCGACGAATGTCGGTTGCGTCATCGTCGATTTGGCGCAATGCACCTACATGGACAGCACGTTCATGGGGATGCTCGTCAAACTCGCAAGACTGCTGATGAAACGTTGCAAGTTGCTCATCGCAAACGCTCAGCCGTTGCATCATGAGCTGCTTGACGGCATCGGCGTCATGAAAGGATGGGAGTATGTCGACCAGCCTGTTTCCAGTCAAACCTGGAGCGAGCTTTGCGACGCCATCAGCGGGAAGCTCAACGCGCGCCTTGTCGTCGAAGTCCATCAGCAGCTCATCGACTGGGATGAACGAAACACGAAATTCATCCCGTTCGTCAATCTCGCGCTCGCCGAACTCAACGACGAAAAAAAAGACGCGGATGATGAAGAAGACGACGATTGACAACGGACATTCGGGAACCAAATGACTAACCGGCGGTCGAATAGCATGTCTTATCGACCGCCTTTTTGACGTGTAACCATCAAGCAACTCAACACACCAGGAGCAAAAAAACATGAAATTGCGCATCACCCTGCTGGTCGCCGCCCTCGCCTGCGGACTCCAGCTCTCCGCACAGGACAAGACCATCTACGTCAATCTCGAAACCATTTTCGAGAACTTCTACAAGACCATCAACGCGAACATCGCCTTCGAAGACCAGAAAAAGGATTTCGAAGCCCGCCTCGGTCTCATCCGCGAGGAAATGCAGAATCTGGAAAAGCAGGCCCAGCGCTACAATGAGGAAGTCCAGAACGACCTTCTCCCGCGCGAAACCCGCGAGACCAGCCAGCGCAGCCTCCAGGCCGCCGTGGACCGCCTCCGCGCCAAGAAGCGCGAATACGACCAGAACCAGGAGGAAGGCCTCCGCAACCTGCAGCGCATCCGCATGAAGCGCGAAGAGGATCTCGTCAGCGACATTCTCAGCACCATCAACAAATATGCGGATGAAGTAGGTGCGACGCATGTCATCGAAGTTTCCGGCAAGACCTTCAACCGCGTCCAGGTCTATCTCCGCTATCCGAAGGAGAAGGATGTCACGCAGGCCATCCTGAAGCTCGTCAACCTCGGCCATGAGGACGAACTCGCCGCCGCCAAGGCCAAGCTGGACACCATCCGCGCGAAGGCCAATGAGCTGAAGGAAGCCCCGGCCGCCGCTCCCGCCAACTGATTGAACGGACCGCAAAGAGGTAGCTAACTATGTTCACGGAACGCACTTGCGAAGAAATCGCCGAATTGGTCGGCGGGCAATTGATCGGTAAAAGCGCGCAAAAGCTCAGCGGCGTCTCCTCCCTCAAGGAGGCCATGGCGACCGACGTCTCCTTCCTCGGCAATGAAAAATACCGCCCGCAGGTCCTACCCTCCAAGGCGGGAGCCATTCTCGTGCCGATGAATTTCGACGAGCCTGTGCCCGAAGGCCGCGCATGGATCAAATGCGAAAATCCTTCGCAAAGCTTCACGAAAGTCATCGCCATCTTCACGCCGCCGCCCATGACCTACGCCCCCGGCATCGCCAAATCCGCCTGCGTCGCGGAAAGCGCGGAAATCGCGGAAGGCGTCCACATCGGCGAAAACGTCGTGATCGGCGAACGCGTGAAGATCGGCGCGAACACCGCCATTCTGCCGGGCGTCGTCCTGTGCGACGATGTCCGCGTCGGCGAAAACTGCCTCTTCTATCCGAACGTCGTCATCCGTGAACGCTGCGTCGTCGCCAACCGCGTCATCATGCATCCGGGCGTCGTCATCGGCGGAGACGGATATGGCTATGATTCCGGCCCGGAAGGACATAAGAAGATCCCGCAGGTCGGCATCGTCCAAATCGACGACGATGTCGAAATCGGTTCCAACACGACCATCGACCGCGCGCGTTTCGGCCGCACATGGATCCAGCAGGGCACGAAAATCGACAATTTGGTCCAAATCGGGCACAACGTCGTGATCGGCCCATGCTGCCTCATCGTCGCGCAGGCTGGCATCGCCGGCAGCACGATTCTTGGCGCAGGCGTTATCGTTGCGGGCCAAGTTGGAATTTCGGGCCATCTCCATGTCGCCGACGGCTCCATTCTCATGGCGCAGTCCGGCATTTCAAAGGATGTTCCGCCGAAATCCATTCTGTTCGGCTCCCCTGCGAAACCGCGCCGCGAATACGCCAAAGAGCAGATGTATCTCGCGAAAATCGAATCCCTTGTGCAGGAAGTCGAAGAACTCAAGAAACGTCTGGGCTGATAACGAATCCGCCCATTTTTCACATCACAGGCCGCCGCTGTTTCCGACAACGGCGGCCTTTTATGCAATGTCTTTTGTTCATAACCTATCATTACATGGCAATAAATGCAAAAGTTTGAACTGAGCTTTGATTCCATCGGCTGCAATGAAACCTACACGAAGGAGATAACCATCCTTGTCGTTGCTCCAGACAAATTCGACGACAAGACCGGCGCGATGCTCTTCTGCCACGGTTGGGGCGGCAACAGGTTTCAGCATCAGGAGTTTATGAAGGCAGTTGCGGATAAATTCAATCTTCTCTGCCTCTCACCGGAATACAGGATGAGCGGTTTCGACTACGCTCCCCGCAGCGGATTGGGTTGGTTCAAGCCATATGATTTGAGCTTCTATCAGACGTTTGACGCTCTTCTCGCCCTCCGATTCATCCTCCGACTCCATACGAATCTGAACCACAAGAGGATTTTCGTCTATGGCGGCAGTCAGGGCGGACACATCGCGTTGCTTAGCGCCATTTACGCGCCAAACACATTCGCCGCAGTTTATTCTTCCAGTGCAATGGTTTGCGTTCCCAATCAACCGAATCTCGCCGAGGCCACAGGCCGCTTTTTCACAGACGCTGAATGCAAAGTGCGCTCTGTCCCATATCTCATAGACCGTCTGAACACGCCGCTCTTCATGGAGCACGGCACAGGCGATGAGACGGTTGATCACGCCCTTAACACCGCAGTCGTGGAAGCGCTCATGAAGGAACGCGGAAAGCCTTGCGAAGTCGTATATTATGAAGGCGCCCACCACGACTTGAGCCCTGTCATCACCAAATTGGACGCTTTCATGCGGATGGCGCCGAAATTCCTTTCGTCCTACGAAAACCAACGCGTGGACGATTTCACCGCCGCTTCCCAAATCACAATCCCGTGCGGCGACAAGACACTCTCCATCGATTGGGCCCGCGATATCCGTGACCCCAAGCTCCTTTCATGGCAGTAAGTCATTCGCCTACAATGATATAAATAGCAAAAACATTTCAATTTTCCAATAAATGAAAATGACAACTACCCATTCAAATTCCGCCAAAGAACCGCTGGTCGGCCTTTTCTACTTCCTCTGGCTCGGCGAACATGGTCGCCACAAGCCCTATGATGTGACGAAAATCCTTGCGGCTGATCCAGATGCGGGCCACAAGCCGGACAGCCCCGTATGGGGCGGCGAAGGCGTGTACCACCATTGGGGCGAACCGCTTTACGGATACTATTACTCCGACGACGAATGGGTCGTCCGCCATCACATGAAGCTCATCATGCAAAGCGGCGTCGATTTCCTTTTCTTCGACACGACGAACGCCGTGATCTACGAAAAGAACGCCAAACTCGTCATGCGCGTTCTGCAGGAATACCATAACGACGGATGGCAGATTCCCCAAGTGATGTTCTACACGAACACGGCTTCCGGCAAGACTGTCGAAAATATCTACAAATCCATCTACAAGCGTGGATTTGCAAAAGCTACATGGTTCAAACTTGACGGTAAGCCTGTCATCGTCGCCAAAGAGGAGGAGTGTTCGGACGAAACAAAAGCGTTCTTCACCATCGTTAAATCACAATGGCCAAACGAGCCTGCCAAGCCCGGCGGCTGGCCATGGATGGATTTCACACGACCGCAACGCGTCTTCCCCGGCGAAAAGGTTGATCGAACAGTCATGAACGTCTCCGTCGCGCAACATCCACAACTGCGGTTTGGCGATTCCGCGATGTACGGCGAAACAAACAATTGTGGCCGTGCGTTTCACAATGGCGCAAACGATTCCGCGCCAAATGCTTGGAAGGAAGGATGGAACTTCCGCGAACAGTGGGAAAGAGCACATGAAGCCAAACCGGACATCGTGCTCGTCACTGGCTGGAACGAATGGATCGCCGGCCGTTGGAAAGGAACTGCGGACCGCCCCATCATGTTCGTCGATTGCGCAAACTACGAATACTCCCGCGACATCGAAATGATGCGCGGCGGATACGGCGACAACTATTTCTGCCTGCTCCGCGAAAACGTCCGCCGTTTCAAAGGAATTTTGGATGACGAAACGCCAAATCCGCCATTATTAGCAAAACGCTACTTTTGCTTCGCCGATTCCGCAATGCCACGCAATGCAAAAGGTTATGGCACGACCTACGTCAACCGCACCCAACGAAATGCGCCAATTTGGATTAATGTGGTTCACGATCCAGCCACCATCACATTTATCGTGAAAACGGCCAAGCCAATCGTCGGCACAGAAAACGACGGCGATTTCATGCGCATACTCGTCAACGGCGCTGTTGCAAACCATCTCGGCAAGACCGTCATCAAAGGCGACACAATGACGCTTGTCATTCCACGCCAGTCACTTGCCCTGCCGAAAGGCGACTTCCGGTTCGAGTTCAAGTTCGTGGATTCGACGGTTCCCTGCCAAGATCCTCTTGATTGGTACGACCACGGCGTCGTGGAGCCGCTCGGGTACCTCCCGTTTGTCTATCATGGAACAGACAACGCCCAAAATCCACACCTATTTCATGGCTGAAATTTGTCCTAACTCCATAGGCCATAAGCTATAAGCCATCGGCCATTAGCCATAAGCGCCGCGAAGCGGCATTACTGTTCATTCGTGGTATAAATCTCTTGTGTAAAGAGCTTTCGCATGACGTTGTTTTCACTTGCGCGAAGCGTGACGAACCGCCGAGCAGACGGAGGCCATTCAGATAGGTCTTCACTCAAGATTCACATCCTGCCAACACCACTTTAGAACAATGGCCGACGTCTGCGAGGCATTCCGTTTCTTCCGTGTATTCAGTGGACTACGAAAACATTCGTGTTCATTCGTGTTCATTCGTGGTTCTATTAATATCACGCGTCATCAGATAGAAAAACGGCGTGTCAAGAATGGCAAGCAGAAACTTGAACAAATACTGTCCGACGATGGTGGCAATCAGCGCAGGCATCTTTTCAGGCATCCAAAACCAACGAAAACCAATGCCAAACACGATTCCGATGAACAGCACCGTGTCGAATATCTGACTCGTCATCGTACTGGCGTTATTCCAAATCCAACGCGCGGCCGTCGAACCGCCATGCGTGTGAAGATACCATTCGCGGATTCGGTGGAAGAACCAAACATCCCACAGTTGTGAGACGAAATACGCAGTAAGGCTCGCCACAACGAAAAGCAGATTCTGCCCAAGTAGCTTCGAATACGCCTCTTGCATGGATGGATCTTCCGCCGGCAACTTTTCCGTGAACAGAATAAGCACAGACGCAAATATCTGCGAAGCAAAACCATACATTACGCTTTTCGATGCTTCGGCGCGCCCCCAGATTTCGCCGATCACATCCGTGAACAAAAACGTGCACGCATAGCAGACCGCCGCTCCGGGCAGCACCAAACTAATCCCGAAAAGATTGATTCCCGTATGGAAAAGCTTTGCCGTCACGACGTTGGACACGATGAGCGCCGTTGTGAAAAGCGTATTGAGAAGGATGAGATTCTCATTTGTCTTGCGCATGGAACTCTCCTTCAATCAATGGCTCAACGCAGGATCAGCCACGCCATTGGCCGCAAACGCCGCCGCACGATCTCGGCACGTGGCACATTCGCCACAAGGCCGTTCGCCGCCTTCATAACAGCTCCACGTCAACTGATATGGCACGCCCAATTTCAGTCCGCAAGCGACGATTGCCGCCTTGTTGAAAGTTGAAAATGGCGCCACCAGCCGCACGCGATCATATGTTCCAATCGCAATCGCCTGCCCGATATGCTCCAAAAATGGAACACTGCAATCTGCATATGCGTTGCCCGCCGCATCATCCGCATGCGCCCCCAGATAGAGATCACAGTCATCATTTTCATAGATGCTCTGCGCGAGGCTGGCCGCAGCGGAAAGCATCAGCCCGTTGCGGAACGGAACATATGTCGCGACTTTTCCGCCATTCACCGCCCCTTGGTCACGATAGGTGGAATGACTGATTTCCTGCGTGGAGCCGTCAAGCAACGCGCAATTGGAAAAACGCATGATCTGCGAGAGATCAAACTCAAACTGGCGAACACCATAGTGTCGCGCAACAGCTTGAGCCGCATGAAGTTCCACACGATGTTTCTGTCCGTAGAAGATTGTGAGAGATGCGACATTTTCCGCGCCGATTTCCGAAACCGCCAGCGCCAGGCAAGTTGTGGAATCGATGCCGCCGCTCGACAAGACAATTGCTTTCTTCCTCATGGCGTTATTTCCATTCGCGGCGGTCAACAGCGGCGAAGAGGCGCGTCTTCGCAAAGGATTCGTAACCGCTTCCGGGCTTGGCGTAATTCGCGAACGGATAGATGGAAATGCCACCGCGCGGCGTGAAAATTCCTGTCACTTCTATATAGCGCGGCTCCAGAAGAGCCGTCAAATCCTTGCGGATGATGTTGCAGCAGTCTTCATGGAAATCGCCGTGGTTGCGGAAACTGAACAGATACAATTTCAGTGATTTTGATTCGACCAGATAGCGGTCCGGAATGTATGCAATGCGGATTTCCGCAAAATCCGGCTGACCGGTCTTCGGGCATAACGACGTGAATTCAGGGCAGTTGAGCATCACCATGTAGTCATCGGACGGATGTTTGTTTTCAAAACGCTCAAGCAGCCCTGGATCGTAGTCGTAAACATATCGAGTGGACTGACTTCCAAGCTGGGCAATCTGCGCCAGCTCCTCTTTGCTTCTGCTCATGGTGATGTGCTCCTAGTTTTGTTTATGCAGACGGACAAGCCGTCAAGACAGGATGGATTTTCGAACTGTCTGAAAGATAAGATTTTTCGTATATATAATTTAATACCTCACGCTTGAAACGCAACTTGCCAAGGCTCGTCATTGCCTAGAAATGGCGAGCCATCGAATAGTGAAACCGTTTACATAATACATTAAGAAACACAAATTCTCAGCCTTCTCCTTCTTTCTGATTTGAAAGGCGAAATGATTATTCTATGGTCACATTTCGGCAGAATTCATTCGTCGCAAGTCCGTATTCGCCTGAATCGCGGATTGCCACGTCGTTCCACGTGATATTTTTCAAGACGATGTCACATGTGGCGTGCTTTTCATCATAGCCACGGAAAACGAATACAGGCTTTTTGTTCGAAAACAGCCGGATGTTCTCGAAGACAAGATGGTCGTTGATGCCACGCCGGTCGCCGCCCGCCGAATATTCCGGATGGAACTCCACGATCGCCATGCAGAGCGGCGGATTGTAATCCTTTGAACGGATGGCATACATTTCATCGTCACTCGTCTGGATGAGCGGCGGCGGAATGACGTCGTCGTATTCGACGGATATATCCCGCCATGTGACATGATGAACGCGGGCGTAATCCACATTGCAGCAATCCATCGCCGGCCCCATCACATGGATGATCGCGCAGTTTTCGAAAAGGATGCCGCAGATTTCCTCCGCCCGCGTCTCCGCCCCGATTTCAAGGCATTTCCCCCAGTCGTTCCAAATGACGCAATCTCTCACAATCACATGCCTGAAATTTTCATAGCAACCGCCATTATGGTGCATGGCCTCCTGCACGGCTTTTTCCACATCGCCTTCGTAATAGCAGTCGAAGCCTTTGATGCAGATGGAGTCATCGTAAGTCCTTAGGAAACAATGGTCAATGATGACATTTTCACAGTTGTGCATGTCGATGCCATCTGAATTGTATCGCCAACAACCGATAATTTTCACATTGGAAATAGCGATGTTACGACAACCGATGGGACGGATGTTATAGACCAGACTGTCGCGAATCGTGATGCCGTCGATGACAACATTCGTACAGTATTCCAACTGGACGGTATGGAGCCGCACGGCATTGTTGACAGCCGCTTTGTTGTTCTTTTCATTCGCTTCAAAAAGGATAGTTTCACAGTTGTGGCTGTTGTCCAAAATGCCATGGCCAATGATACGGATATTATTGGCGTCCACGGCTTTAACGCATGCAAAAACAACAGCGCCTTCGTCAATGAAAAGCGTCTGTCCATCCTTCAGTTCAATCATTCCCGCTTCATGGACGCCTTTTCCGAAATAGATGACATTTTCATCCGTGGGCTTGACATCATATTGCCGCGGCTTGTCGATGAAGATATGGAGCGCATGATGCCGCCCCGACGGTTCGAATGTGCAATAAGCGTCGCCATTAACAGTGAATTTGGCGGTATTTCCATTGATTTCCGGCTTGACGCCAAGCGTGCATGGACGGATGACTGCCTTTGAAAGATCTTGATCCGACGTCACTTCGAACGTCACAACTTCATCGGCCTCCATCAAGATGAACGGAATGATTTCCGACTGTTCAATTTGCCGTTGATGGCCTGGCCACCGCCTGTTGAATGGCTCTTTCGAAACGCGCGCGAACTGCAGCGGCACCTCCACGCCGTTTGCTTTCACGGTATATTTGGTATCATTCAAAGATGTCTGTGTGACAGGATAAATGTGCAGCATGGGAAATTCCTTACATTAAAAATGTTGTTGACAGAGTTTCTTTTGGATGCATGTTAAAGGCAAATGCTGATGTTGTAAATACCCCCAATAAGTTAAAACGAAAATCACCTCCAAAGGAGCCCTGAATGAAAAACATTTGGCGTGGTTCAAAACATGGTAACATTCAGGAAGTGGCGACAGCCTTCCCGTCGCCACAGGAAGTTCTTACTTTACCTTCGGCAAGAGGTCGTCCAGACAGTAGGCGGTCGGATGGTCGATGGAAACCGGTCCCTTGTTGCCCGGTCCTCCTCGGTTCACCAGAACGAGCATCTTCGTGGCGGAGTCCGGAACAGGGCCAATCAAGAGGTGGAGCCGTCGGTCGTCCGCCGTCTCACCCTTCATCTCGTACATGGCGTCTTCCTGCTCGATCCAGGCGCCGGATGCGTTCTGGAAGCCGATGCGCCCCTGCAGGAAAGCCGCCGCATCACCATGGAATGGCACGGTGACACTATAAACGCTCCCACCTGTCACCGAAATGCCGACAATCAAACAGATGCCGTTTTTAAGTTCTATTTTGCCGTCCACGACTTTCGCCAGACTGGCATCCTCCTCGCCAGAGAACCACGCCGAATAGCCGGGCGGAAGGGGCGCCGGCTTGGCGAATTCCGTATTCTGGGGCTTCACCTGCGCATCTGCCATCTTGAACTCCGGGTTCGGCCAGTAGTTTGCGATTGCGCCCTCCGCGCCTCTCCGCGAGAGTTCCTCGACGAAATCCTCCGGGTGCCTGGCCATCCGAAGCGTCTTGTCCAGCCCCGGCAGTGTTGCCTCCCAAGCATTGGCAGGAGCGGCGGGGGAGAACATCTGGTGCTGTTCGCTGTAGAACCAGACATACTGGTCGGCGGAAGACAGCAGATAGTTCATGTTGTGGAAGAGCGTGGTCATGGTCACCTGATGGTCGCCGTTCGCAAACCATCTTGGCGGAACATACGCATCCAGATAACAGCCAAAGCCCGCGCTGATCTGCCGACGGTACCGCTCCCGATTCTCTGGCGACACGAACCCCGCAAAGTCCCGACGGATGCTCTGTGCAGTGCGGAGCGCCCCGCTCTGTGTCCTCAGGCAGTAACCGGCTTCGCAGCCGTCCACGATGGTCATCTTCGGGGGGACAGCATCCCAAAGGCCGTCGATGAAAGCGGGGTAAAGCCCGTAAATGGGATCCGGCTGCCCCGTGCGACAACGAAAGGTGGAGAGCAGCCAGAAGGCGAGGAAGGTCATATCGGGATATTCCATCGCCATCGCCGACATGACTGTCCGGCCACGGCTGCGGGCGACGACTTTCATCTCATCGAAAGTGCGCCCACACTCTGGATTGTAAGCCCAGTTGAACTTCTGGTATGGCTCGGGGTCGAAGCAGATACCCTTGAGTCCCGCCGCCTTGGCGGCCTTGGCGAGAAGGCCGAACTTGGCGGCGAGGTTCTTCCAGCCCGCGTCGTCCAGCCAGTCCATGGGACCGGGAGAGATCCAGGCGATGGCGAAATTGTCGGTGAAGCGCTTGAAATCGCAGTTTTGCAGATCTTTGACCGCGCTGTCAAAAACGTCCGCCGGCCAACTGCTCCCGTCCCACATGTAGAGGCTTGCGGCCCAGCCGTCGGCATTGGTCATGGAGAAGATGACGCCATCGAAGGGCATGGTTGCCTCCATCTCTCGCCAGTGTTCACGCAACTGGCGCGGGTTCGTCATGTCCCATCCGTAGTGCAGAAGCTTGGCGCGATGCGGATCCGCCGCGTTCAAGGCACAGACAGCACCGAGCAGCACCATTCCCAGCAGAAGAGTCTTGTGAGTCATTTCAGTCTATCCTATGGTTATAATGATTATCAATAATGATAGAATTCTTTATTCTATGATTCCCAATTGCTTTGCAGTGACGATTTCGGTCTCGTAGGTGCCGTCGGCTGAGATATCGAAGATTCGGAAGCCTGGATCGCCGTCGTTGTAGGAGGAAAGCGTTGCGGCCTTGCAGAAACCGAGGCGGATGCCGTTCTGGTCGGTCACATCGAAGGTATTCATGTGGTCGTGGCCGAAATACGCGCCCTTGAGGTTGCCCATCTTGAGCCAGCTCTGATAGAGGGTGCGCCCCTGGTAGGTATGCCGTTCGTCGGTGTAAACTGCCCATGAGGGCGGACAGGGCTCCTCGGCCAGTACGCCAGTGCCGATGCCATCGGCGAGACGGTCGAAGGAGCCCACGGCGCCATTCCAGACCGTCCCCGGCGGCTGGATCAAGTACTTCTTGTGCGGTTCGATCCAGACCATGTTCGCCTCAGGAATGACATAGCGCTCAAGGGGCTCTGACCAAATTGCCGTCTCGGGCAGTTTCTTGATCCAGCGGTTGAGCGGCTCACTGAACACAGCATCTGCATCGCCTTCCGAGGCATCCTCGGTTTCCAACAGTTGGATGTCCGCGGGGCGGGTTGGGACATGCACGAGCACGTTGGTTCGGTTGACATCGCAGACGATGATGTGCTGGAACCACAGGCATGGGAGGGTGCCGGCGTGATCTTCGTACCACTGTATCTGGTCGGTGCGGCAGCCGTCATAGCCGCCTTGGGGCGGATAGTCTCCGGAGTCCATCACGATGAGGTTGAAGCGCGGCGTGTCGTCGGCGGCGGACAAGATTGGGATAGCGCCACTGCCGACACCCGAGAGTTCGGCGATGTCGAAATCAACGAAGTATTTCCCGCCCAGTTGCTTGTAGATGTCATACTGTTCCTGGCGGGTGTAGTATTCGGGGCCTTTGAATTCAGAGTCATGGTTGCCGAAGGTGATGGCGTGGGGGATCTGTTCCGCCACGAAGATGTCCATGAACTCGGAGACCGCCTGTTCGAACTCGCCGTGCTTATTGAAGCGCTTGGTGTTGTCGCCGGTCAGGATGATGAGCGACGGGCGGTACTTCCGGATGCCACGCCGGATGAGTTCCTTGACTGACTCCTCCAGCGGATAGACGCCCTGTGGGTCTGTAAGTTGCATTATGCGGAACTTGCCTGTTGCGTCAAAATGGAATTTCTGGGCGAGGTTTGGCGAGACGGCAGGCAGCGTGGATTGGGCGAAGGCGGTCATGGTGAAAAGAAGCAAGGCAATGATGATAAAGGATTTGGTGTGGTTCAAAATCAGGTAATACCCGTTACCAGTGAAAACTGCACTTGCAGTTAAGCTAATCCCCCTCCCCTGATTTTTCCAGCCCGGATTTTTGACTTCCCGGATTTTTGAGTATTTTTATCGAATCATGATGTCAGAAAAGTCTTCTTCTGTTATTCCGCATTCGTCGCAGAACTGCGCGATGATGTCGTAACGGTCAAGCGTCGCAAGACGATGCGTGTCGCTTCCGACTGTGAATTTGCATCCGGCCTTTTTGGCGATGGTGAACGGCCTTATGAGAGATTCATAATATTTTGGTTCTATGAGACATCCGGAATTGATTTCAATGGCGTTACCATATTCATTGGCAATCGAAAGAGCATCGAAAAATTCCGCGTCTGAAATAGTGTCCAATACCTCCCGTGGTTTGTCATTATGCTCCCCCATGGGAACAAACGGATGTGCAAGTACATGTCCCACACGACTTTTCGCCCCTGCGATAAAGAATTTCATCATGTGTTTGCCCCACCCCGCAAACGAATGGTCGTCAGGTTGCTGGATAACGGATTTCAGATGGAAATGGTCGGTCGGAAGTAACACGACATCAAGCATTTCCTTCAGTTCAAGAGTGCCACCGATGCAATCGGGAGAATACGTTTCGATTTCCGCACCGACGAGCACTTTCATGGGAAATTCAGTCGATTCCACCATTTTCTTATTCTCAAGAATCTGCTTAAGCGTTTCCGGAAAGGGCCCCTTGAAGTTTGGCCTGTTCTCCCAAATGTTTTCAGGAAGTGTCCAGTAATGGTCTGTGATGCAGATACTTTTGAAGCCTTTTGCCGCAAGAGCTCGAACAAAATTCTCAATCGTCGCCTCTTGATCGCCAGAGCAAGGCGACAGCTTTGTATGCATGTGGTAGTCGTTTACAATTTTCATGGTCATTTCCTTTATGTTTTTCATCAAATCACTATTATAATTTTATCCCCGCAAAGCATCCATCCCCCCTAGACGCAATATCATATAGAGAACGCCATCCTGGTCGTTGGCGAACGGGTCGAAAAATTCGCCGCGCCTTGCAGGACATGAAATGGAACCATCTCTATGGCGCATCGTCACGGAGAAAGGATATAAATACGCGCAGGAGGCCGTGCCGTCAGGGGAGAACAGACAAAGACAATTGCGTAGGCATTTGGCCGCTTTTTTCCAATAGCTTGCGTCATTCGTGATTTTGGCGTAAAGATGATAGGCCCTTGCGGTCAGCAGACTTAGGTAGTGCGGGAATGTATCGCCAAAAAGACGGCGTTTGCCAAACCAATATTCATCCCAATGGCGAATCGGTATCTCATTCAGATGATAATCCGGCTGGTCGCCGGAGAAGCGACTCAGCAGATCTATCTGCGGTACCAAATAATGCAAAATGCCCGGATCATGGTCGATACGATCGTAGAAAGCTGCGGGAATCGCGACGGCCGGCGTCGCGATCGTTTGCTCGAAACGGACCTCATGAGGCGGATAATTGAGGCCTGTTTTGCGCATTTGCGCCACATGTTTCCGTAGCAATTCCGTCAATTCATCCGCTTCTTTCACTAGTCCGGCCTCCCGAATCATGTCAATGGCGTCGGAAAAAAGCGTCCCGTTCGGATAGAATTTGAATCCTCCGTCGGAATAGAAAAGACGAATGGAACGGTCGACCCATTTCAAATACATGATATCCTTCTTGTATCGGTATAATTCCAGCCAGAAGTTGATCAATCCCGCTGTATTGTAAAGACGGACGCGGCAGGAATGTTTGCCGATGTCCCCATGGACAATGCCTGTTTCGACTTCATAGGTCTCCCGTAGCAGATATTGTTCATAAAGTTCGATGGCGCGGGCGGCCTCCGCATCATCGGGATGCAGCTGCGCCCAACGGCAGATGAGCAGCCCCATGTTGCCACGTTCACCGCTTGTATTGTGGTCACGCCAGATGTAGTTGTAATACGGCGCGTGCTCTTCATTGTCATAAATCATGAAAGCGCCGTAAAGCGGACTTCTTGGATCGAGCATTTGCTGATTCTTCAAGATGAAACGAACTCTTTGCTCAAGCAGTTTGTCAAAGGATTCGCTGCAATACCCCAATACCCAAAAATGCTTTTTCCCTATCTGGAATTCAAATTTATGTTCGCCAAGCTCATGCGGCGAATAGGTGACTATCAGCTGGTTGTCTTTTCGTAAATACGGTATCTTCTGTCCTTTGCAAGAAACGGTAATATCATCGTCAAAATGATTTGATGTTATCGTGATTTCAAATGTTTCATTAGGGAAGACAGTCTCTTGTGCAAATTCCGCCCACAGACCATTTTCCATGGCGAGCAACGCTTCCTGAAAATGATCATGGGGAAATGCGATAATTGACCATTCAACCACCATTTCACCGCCAGGCAACAGATGACATGGAGAAGGATGTAGCACAAAGTCGCCACGATCATTGCTGGATTCCTCTTCTATGCGTTCCACGCTATAACAATCAAGCGAGCCTTGCGTCAGAACAAGTGCAATATCCGTTGGAAATGGTCCCATCTTCCGCGCATGAACATAGGAGAACTCACCTCCGCACCAAATATGCGCATGACAACGTTGGCTGATGCAGACATCACTCGACGGATAACTATCATTGAACGTAGCGTAAATCCCCAAATCTCCCCGCTTGAAGTAAAGATCATAATATCCTGTATTACGATAAATAAACTTTTCCGTCAGGCGATCATCCAAAAGCATATGAATGACTTCCAATTCTAGCGTCTCTTGACGGTAGTGTGAACGTATTTCATTGCCATCAAAAGACATATCAACAAATTTAAAGCCGACAGGTTCTCCCCAATCAGCCATTCCTTCGACCCAGTTCATCTTTGCCGGATCATCATTCAAGACAAGAGATTTTATCGTTCCATTATATTCGTTAAAATCAATTGTAAAGACTTTGTTTTCCATATTAAAATATCCAATTCTCTATCGCTCAAACATCATCCGTACAATACTGTGGGGCGGCAAATCAAACTGTCGGATATCTGCAATTTCGAATGGTCGGTCACACACAACCTCAGGCATGTCAAAGGAATTGAGCGAATGAATGTCATCAGCGGTGATAATATCCGATTTCATCCGTTTCCAATCCCCAGATGGCAGTTCCAATGCAATGGATTTGGTATCATGGAGATGCTTGTTCACCAAGCTTATGGTCAAGCATCGGCTATCCTCCGCAACGCTTGCAATGGCATCCAGATCATCATCGACATCATCCGGGAGCACTGATGCAAGCTGTTGCCCTAAATGATCTTTCAATAGTTTCATGGCATAGTACGTCGGTGTCCTGTAACATTTTTCTCCACTTGTTTCAAAGAGACTTTGCAGGAGATTGCAAAGTTGCGTCTCCATTGCAAATTCCACAATATCGCAATTGCGGTAGAAGATATGCAGAGCTAATGCGGCGAATATGGCATCGCGAAGTGTCTGACGTTGGTTCTGATTGTTTGCAAAAGTCGCTTCTGGATGCCAAGTGCCCCATTCGTCAAAGCATATTTTCGTCTTGGCGTTCGGGCCAGCATGTTCTCGAATCGTCATGCGATGAAGGTCGATGTCATACTGATACCGTTCAAGAAGATTCAATAGAGAATAATAGCCGTCTTCATCAAAATCAACGGCGTCACCGCACAGTTTGCCGCCTTGCTTGGCACCGCCAAGATAGTGGTGGACAGACAGCGCATCAGGCGGCAAAGCACGCTGGCTACGGGTGATGTGGTCCAACGCTTTCCCTGTCCATCCAGGCAATCCATGACGCATGGAAAGACCAAGACCAATGAAATATAAATGTTTTCTGTCTTCACGCAACACCGTTTGGTATTTGAGATAGGTCTGGGCGTATGCCACAGGATTGTTGTAATCAATATGCCAGACATTTTCATCGGTATTCCCTATCCCCCAATATCTTACGTAATATGGTTCAGGATGGCCGTTTTCAGCCCGCATGGCACCGTATTTTGTCTCTTTTGGCGCATTGACATACTCATACCAGTCCAGAAACTCCTCTGGCGAGCCAGTGGCCGTGTTGACGGTCAGAACAGGATCCGCTCCCGTGAGCTCACAAAAATGAAGGAATTCATCCGTTCCGAAATCATGCCGCCACACGGGATTGGCTGGATCGGCAATGGGATGGAGCCTCGACGGACGCTCTTTGCCGATTCCGTTTTTCCAGTGGTAATGATCTGCGCAACAACCACCTGGCCATCGCATCGCACCGATTCCAAGCTCTCTACAACCTTCAACGACATCCTTGCGCAGACCGTCGATATTTGGAATGGAACTCTCCTTGCCAACCCAGATGCCATCATAAATGACATGCCCAAAGTATTCGAAAAACACAGAATGGATATGCCTTGAAATGACATTGTTTCCCTTCTTTGTAGCAACTATTTTGATTTTCATCATGTAATCTCACTCCAAGGCAATACGTTTTTCATAAAATGGACATACTCACGACATCAAGCCTTATAAGATAATCCATTACAAGAAAATTTCACACAATACCCCAAAAAGGTTACAAAGACATTGAACCAAGATGAAATAACATCTTTACATTTGAAGATGGATACATTATAGTAACCTATCTTGTAAAACAATAGTTCAATTGTCATACACACCACATGAGGAAACGATATGGGAAAAATCATCGCAATCAATGGAAGCCCACGCAAAGGCTGGAATACGGACACGCTGCTGAAGAAGGCATTGGAAGGCGCGGCATCGGTCGGTGCGGAAACGGAAATGGTGTATCTGTATGATTTAAAATTCCGCGGCTGTGTCAGTTGCATGGCCTGTAAACTACTGAAGGAGCCACGCCCATGCCGTTGCATCCAGCGGGACGATCTGACAGCCGTTCTGGATCGCCTTCACGAAGCGGACGCCGTTATCATGGGCAGCCCCATTTATTTTAGCGAAATCACAGGCGAATTGCGTTCTTTCCTCGAACGTTTTCTGTTCCAATACTTGAACTACGACAACTACGACCAACCATTGAGCTCCCCCAAGAAAACGGCGATGGTCTATACGATGAACTGTCCGGAAGCGTGGTTCCCGCAGGTTGGATACAATGAACTATTCCAACGCTACGAGAATATGCTCAAACGCTTCTTCGGTCACTGCGAAACACTTTACGCAACAGAAACGCTTCAAGTAAAGGACTATAGCCGCTATCATATCGCGAGCGTTGACGGCGACGCACGTAAAGTCCGTCACGAGACCGTCTTCCCGCAAGACTGCCAAAAGGCATTCGAGCTCGGCGTAAGACTGGCCTCCAAGCAGTAGTAACGACGGCGTCCCGCCGTCGGCAACCACATTCCACACAAATACACAACCAACCATTATGAACACTGACACGCCCAAACATTTGAAAAATCATATTCTGGTAATCCTTCTTCTTGGAATCGTTTTTCTGACCGGTTGCGTCAGCCCGCTTTCCCAGTGGAACGACTCCGCGCCAGCGAAAAAAGCGTTGGTCGAATATGTTAGAATCATCACCAAGAAAAATTCACCCAACTACATTCCTGCGGAAAACCGAATCGCCGTGTTCGATTTGGACGGCACGCTTTTCCTCGAGACGGATCCGACCTATTTTGATTGGTCACTCTTCGAACACCGCGTTCTGGAAGACCCAAGCTACAAGGCGACGGCTGAACAGCTCGCCGCCGCCCAAGCATCCCGCAATGGCACTTTTCCCAAGCTAGATAGTGCCCGCGAACGCATGGTTTCAGAAGCTTACAAAGGACTGACGCTGAAAGAGTTCGACGCTTTTGTTCGTAAATTCATGGAAGAACCTCAGCCAGGCTTCATCGGCATGAAAAGAGGCGACGCGTTCTACAAACCAATGGTGGAAGTCGTCGATTATCTCGTCAAACATGACTTTATCGTGTATGTAATCAGCGGCACCGACAGACTTACCGTGCGTCCATTGGCGGACAAACTGCATTTGCCGCCACGACAGGTCATCGGTTCGGACAGCACCATCGTCGCCAGCGGCCAAGGCGAAAAGGATGGGCTGGACTACACGTTCGGCAAGGATGACACTTTGTTACTGGGTGGCAAGAATCTAGTCAAGAACCTCCAAATGAACAAAGTAACCATTATCGCAAGGGAAATCGGTGTCCAGCCTGTATTGGCCTTCGGCAATAGCCTGACCGATGCAAGTATGCTGAACTACGCCATCCATGGAAACAAATACAAAGCGCTTGGCTTCATGCTGTTATGCGACGATCTCGAACGCGAATACGGCAACGCCGCCAAAGCCGAAAAGATGCGCAACGACTGTGCCCAAAACGGCTGGATTCCCGTCTCCATGCGCGATGACTGGAAGACGATCTACGGCGAAAACGTCATGAAAAAATAGGATTGAAGCGTTTTAATATTTAAAATCTATCATCATATAAGTTTCTTTTTCCGTTTCAGTAGAGGCTGTCGCATTCATCTTCAAGTCATCAAATGGCTTCTATGCAATTCGGTCGCCCCAAAATGGTGCAATGGCGTGGGTGCCGGCGGCCTCTGCCTCAGCCTTCTTCGCATACGCGCGAGCCAGCGGCACTCCGCCGCCGCCAGTCTGCTTATTGTGTCCAAGTTCGCAGTGGTGGGCGATCACAACGCATTTCGGATGGAATGCATTGATGCCGTCCATTGTCTGGTTGGAAGAGCCCCAACACCAGGCATGGTGGATGAACAGATCAGGCGTCCGCTCCGGCCTCAAATCGCCTGTGTTGAACGTGTCGCCAACATGGAGGATCGTATAGTCGCCGACCTGTACCTCCACAGGCATGACAAAGCCCTTCAGAAGATGGTTGTGGTTTGTCTCATACGTGCGGATCACGACATCCTTGATCGTATAGCGGCATTCACCACGTGAGAATCCACCGAGGCCGTCTTTCACATGCAGACACGCTCCGTAGTTGTCGCGGAAATTCTGGATTACCGTCTTGTGACGTGAATCCATCGCCTGATAGAGCTTTTCTGTGTAGTGGTCATAATGATTGTGTGTAATGATCACGAAATCAAACTTATCCACTAACATCGTCGATAAACGATGGCTGAGGTCGATGGAAAAGAGCGATTGGCGAGTCTTCACAATAACGCCCATATTGTACACATACCAGACGGCAGGCCGATCCGTGACTGCCACTTCCTCTA
>JAEEGH010006546.1_pt1 | contig 28465 bp, 33 predicted proteins | sample 9134181 | NCBI WGS metagenome assembly JAEEGH01 (sample SAMN16246544, study PRJNA631951) | gut metagenome | biome: gut microbiome; feature: rumen; material: DP-attached | host: Bos | place: Iran: Karaj | collected 2018-10 | reverse complement strand
ACTGCTACTTGGCCCCAGATTTTTTTCGTATCTGGATGTCAAAATAATCCTCGGCCTTGTCTATCATCATGTCGCGGGCCAACGTCTCTAAACGGGAGAATTCCAATGCTTTCTCCAGTTCACGAATGCGCTTCTTCTGCTGCGCAATCTCATCCTTGTAATCGTTCTTGCTGCGGTTTGCCACGTCTTCTTCGTCAAGTTTAGGCTGCAAAGGTACAACATCTTTTGCAGATTCGTACTTCTTTTCCCAATATCTTAGCGAGGATTCGCTTTTTATACCATGGTTCTTGCAGAAGGATTTCTTGCCCATACCGGACAGATGATACTCACGCAGAAGAGATAGTTTCTCTTCCTCACTTAGATAAGTGTAACTGTTTTGACTTTTACTCATAAAAACACATTTTTAATTGTTACTAAATGTGTCTACCTATATCAGTATAAGTCATTTCTACCGCTTTCATTGGACCAACGAAGCCCCGTCCTCTCACCCCTGAAGCCTGGCTGAGGTGGGCGGTCACGGGGTTGCCCAGCATTCAGATGGTGCACCCATCAGGGCGCAATAGATTAACCTCGAACACCCTTTCAGGGCGTCTATGCCTTCGTTGTTAGTACAGCGCAGCAAGCGCACCTACGGGGTCTCTGACATCGTGCCGGTGGTACACGCACATCAGGCTACTGAGAGGAGACGCGTTCAACGTCTTATGGTCGAGACTGTTATAAGGGTGGGATGCTTTTGTTATATAACAGAAGTTTCGGAAGATCTTTCGCCGGTAAAGCGTCTCCTTCATCGCCGAAAGGTCGTTTTCTTGCGTTCCATAGGTACTCAAGTGCTTCACGGAGGTCTTGCACCGTCAGGCAGAGCGTTTCTCTTCAAGCTGTCTAAGGCTGAAATTCAAGCAATCGAGCGTCACGATCCAAGCAATCGAACGGCGAACGTCACGATTCAACCAGGAGAACAATTCTCTTCTAGTAAGTGAACGTCACTCTGCCAGTAAGTGAACGCCACTCTGCCAGTAAGTGAACGCTGCTCTGCTAGTAAGTGAACGCCACTCTGCTAGTAAGTGAACGCTGCTCTGCCAGTAAGTGAACGCCACTCTGCTAGTAAGAGAGAAACAATCAAGCAAGAGAAACGTCAGAACTCCCGAAACTCTAATTATATAATTGTAGCCATTTTTCTTGAGTCCATCGATGTTTGCCTTTGACAACAGCACCGCATCGACTACGACAATAGGATGGTCGAAGCCATGATTCCTAGTCTATGTTTCTAGGATAGGAATCAAGGTTTTTCCCTCATGTATCTTTCGTCGATATCTAATAACCAATGGGATTGCCGCATAGAACTACCAGTAGGCCGAGGAATCATTGACGACAGACGTGCTTACCGTCCTTAGTGCAGGGATGAAAAAGGTCATTTCCCGTTTAGCTCGTTAGGGGGCTGCGTAGTGAACTGAGTCGTCATCGAGAATGGTGTAAAAAAATAATTATTGTTAAAGGAATGACAGGATTGAAAAATTTATTGTATATTTGCAGTAGTAAAAGTCTTCTGTAAGAGGAAGAAAGAAAGGTTGAATACTGTTTCTGAAGAAATAGCAGCAATAATCGACACCACATCCAAGCTGGTGTTAAAGAAACGAGGCGATTCTGCAGTGGAGTTTACCAATGCTGCGAATCGTCTCTATATACATGATTTTATTGAGTTGGCAGAGATTGGCTGTCATCGCGTACTCTTCTCTTTGCTCAGGCTTTCCAATGGAAAACGTAGGGGAACTGCTGACAAGGATAAGGGACGCATGGTCGTAGCGATGATTACCCAATACCCGGAAGAACATCATGACAAACTGTTTTTTTGCCAATCCAACAACTGTATGACTAACGCAATCAACAGGATATTCCATCTGTGGGCACGTTCCAATTGGAATATGATTGATGACAGGGTGACTTACTTCGATGGTGCAGGGCAGCTTATAACTATAAAAGAGTCTCGGACCCCGTTCCGCCTGATGAGCCTGGCCTTCTAGCGTGTGCAAGAATAACAAATACAAGTACATGAATGACATTAACTGTATGTTTCTGAAATACAATATAAGATGAAATACAAATTGTGGAATTACAAATCATTCTCAGCCCGTCTGAGCCTTTGGGTAATACTGACGGTGGCTGTCATTTTGTTGGTCACTGCCTTGGTAGCCAACATTTTTGTGCGTGACAATATCCTTCGCGAAGAGAAACTGAGAGCTACAGGAGCATTGAACAATGCCGAGGAGCATATCGAAGGTGTGTTCATTGCAGTGGAGACAGCGATTAAGAATCATGTATCTGAAATCAAGAAGAACACACAAGCTCCTCACGAAGAAATGTACCGCATTACCCGTGAAATGCTAGAGACCAACCCTATGATTGTGGGGGCTGCCATCGCCTTCGAGCCGAATTATTATCCTGAAAAGGGCCGTTACTTCTCACCTTACAGCTATCGCGATATGCAAAGCAAGAAAGGCACTATTATCTCCAAGCAGTTGGGTGCTGCCACCTACGACTATCCTACGATGGAATGGTATCAAGTACCCAAGAAGTTGATGAACGGCTATTGGAGTGAACCCTATTGTGATACAGGAGGCGGTGAGATAACTATGACCACATATAGCTATCCGCTGAAAGACGACCAAGGCAAGTTTTTTGCTGTGTCGACTGCCGACGTGTCACTTGACTGGCTCTCTCAGATGATGGATTCACTGAAATACTACAAACATTCATACAGTTTCATCATCTCCCGAGACGGCACCTTCCTTACGCATCCCATCAAAGATCTTGTGCTGACCGAGACACTTTCCTCCTTTGCCGAAAGGCAGAACGATGCAGAACTGGCAAAACTCGCACAGGACATGACCAGCGGGAAAACAGGCATGCAACAGTTCCATTCGCCGAATTTGGGGCGTTCTTTCATCTTCTACAAACCCATAAGTCGCACAGGATGGTCTGTGGCAATAGTGTGCAGTGCAGATGATTTCTTCCACCATGCCACCCAGGTGGGATTCATCGTAGCAGTGATTATTCTGTTCATGCTGCTGTTGCTCGCTTTCATCCTGCGCAACGGCGTGCGCTATCTCACTCAGCCACTGGTGCAATTCACCAATGCCGTGAACGAGGTGGCAAACGGCAACCTACAGGCTACCTTGCCCAAAGTGAAAACGAAGGATGAGATGATGCGCCTGTACAACTCGTTCATCACCATGCAGCAATCACTCACACAGCAGATGGAGGAACTCAAGCAGGTGAACGAGCAGAAAGGACGCATTGAGGGTGAACTAAAAGTGGCGAGCAACATTCAGGGGGCAATGCTTCCAAAGATATTTCCACCCTATCCTGACCGCGATGACATCGACATCTATGGGCAACAGACACCAGCCAAAGCTGTGGGTGGCGACCTCTACGACTTCTATATCCGCGACGAGAAACTGTTCTTCTGCATTGGCGACGTTTCAGGTAAAGGTGTGCCTGCCTCTCTGCTGATGGCAGTGGCACGTTCCCTCTTCCGCACCCTTTCCATGCATGAACCACACCCCGACCGTATCATTTCGCAGATGAACGACCGTATGGCTGAGGACAACGACCAGAGCATGTTCGTCACCCTCTTCCTAGGTGTGCTCGATCTGCCCACAGGACGACTGCGTTATTGCAATGCAGGACACAACCCTCCTCTCCTGATTACTGAAAATGACTTCGTGAAGCAAAAAGTTTTCCTACCCTGCGACAGCAACATCCCCATAGGCATAATGGGCGGCTGGAAATACACGTTGCAAGAGACAACTATTGACGTCAGCACGACTCTCTTCCTTTACACTGACGGATTGACCGAGGCAGAGGACATGGGTCACCAGTTGTTTGGAGAAGAGCGGATGGTCAATGCCATTCCGTTATCCACCACCTCACAGGAAATCATCAAACAAATGACAGCAGCTGTGAATGCCTTCACTGGAGAAGCAGAACAAAGTGACGACCTGTCCATGCTTGCTATCCGTTACACTAGACTCCAGCACCTCGTACGCTTCCAGAAAGGAATCACCCTCGTCAACAATATTGAGCAAATGCCACAGCTGACAGCGTATGTGGACTCCGTGTGCGAAGAGATGGAGTTTGATGACGTCACCACGATGCAGATGAATCTCGCCATAGAAGAGGCCGTAGTGAACATCATGAACTATGCCTACCCCAAAGGTGAACAGGGTGATATCCGGATCTTGGCACAAGCCAGTGACCAGTGCCTCAAGTTCACCATCAGCGACAGCGGCATGCCCTTCGACCCCACCACGCGCCGAGCGGTGGACACCACCCTATCGGTAGAAGAGCGTCCCATCGGTGGACTCGGCATTCACCTCATCACACAACTCATGGACAGCATTAATTACGAGCGTAAAGACAATAAGAACATTCTGACCTTGCGCAAAAAGCTCTTCACTGCCCATCCATCAGTAAACGGAGAGCATTCTTCAATAAGTAAAACAGCAGAATAATGACAACGGTAATTAAAGAAGAAGACAACTCCCAAGTTGTCTATTTTGACGGACGCCTTGACACAGCCGTATCCGTTCAGGTGCAGAAAGATCTGGAACCTCTCATTGACAACATCAATAGCGATGTGGTTCTCGATTGCGAAAAATTACAGTACATCTCTTCCAGTGGTCTGCGAATCTTCCTCAGAATGCTGAAGATTGCCAAACCCGCTGGACACCACGTTTACATCCGTAATCTGAGCAAAGACCTCCGTCAGGTCTTCACCATTACAGGCTTCATCAACCTGTTCGAATTCAAAGGCTGAACAGGTTGTTGACTGAAGTTCTGGAGTTCTTTGCAAAACCTCTACGAAGAGCCTGGGAACCCACGGAACGTTGGTCAAAGGTTGAACAATAATGAAGTGAATTCGCTTTTTCCCCAAGGGAGGTTTCTCTTGCTTGAATCGTGCCTCTCTCTTGCTTGAAGAGAGTCACTGGATCTAGACCTTGGATTGCTTGAAGAGAAACGCTCCTTTAGACAGTGCAAGGCGAATGAATCAAAAACGTTACGTTTTTTTGTCATCCGGAAAGGGCAGAAACGGTCGAGTGAGAGCAAGGGAGAATCAACCAAAGACACGGGAGACTGTGGAGCTAGTGATGGAGGCCACCTCTTCAGGAGAGAGCTGATAAGCATCTGCCAGTTTTAGGAGGACTTCACGCACGAAAGCAGGCTCATTTCGCTGGCCTCTGTGGGGAACAGGTGCCATATAGGGACAGTCAGTCTCAAGGACGATGCGATCCAAGGGAATTGCCTTAGGAAGAACCTGAGGAAGAGGGGACTTCTTAAAAGTGAGGACACCACCAATGCCCAGCACAAAGTTATCGAACTGAAGTAGCTCACGTGCTTCTATCTCATTGCCTGTGAAGCAATGGAAGACACCTCCTGGGAGATTGGCTTTGTATTTCCGAAGGATAGCCACGAGTTCATTCTGAGCCTTCCTGCAGTGAATCATCAAGGGTAGATGCAGATCAATTGACCAACGGACCTGCTCTTCAAAGGCCAGGAGCTGTTCCTTTTCGAACTCGCGTGACCAATAGAAATCAAGTCCCACCTCACCGATAGCCATAAGCTTGGAGGAAGGAGGAAAAAGGAATGCTTTCAGTTGGGAGAGGACTTCCTGCCAGTCTGAACGCACTTCTTCAGGATGAAGCCCGAACATGGGGTAGCAATAATCCGGATAGCGATTACAAACTGAGCGTATCGAGTCTACAGAACTAAGGTTGATGCCTGGTATGAATATCTTCCCTACCCCAACGTTTTTTGCCCTAGTGACAACTTCGTCAAGATCGGAACAAAATTCCTCACCATCAAGGTGAGCATGTGTGTCGATTATCATGTGGAGTGAGGATTGTGACATGTGGTATTAAGACTGCCGCTTCATCATGGCAGCTGCGTAGGCACGCAGTTCAGACTTACGTTCTTCGCTGACTTTGACCTTTTCTAAATAATGTAAGGCCTTTTCATAATAGAAATCTATCTTCTGTTCACAGAGCTGCCGTATGCCAATCTCATCATAGAGTGTCGTCACTGCCTGAACCTTCTCATTACGTTCGAAAACCTGTGCATCAATCCATTTGGAAAGCTCGCTACGTTGCTTTTCATTAGCAAGGTTAAAGGCATTGATGAGCATGTATGTCTTCTTGTTCGAGGTGATGTCACCTCCGATATTTTTCCCGAACACTTTCGGGTCGCCATACACATCAAGCAGATCATCCTGAAGCTGGAAGGCGAGTCCTATCATCTCTCCAAACTTATAGAGAGTTTCTGCATCCTCCAGAGAGGCACCAGCAAGAATTGCGCCCATTTTCACTGCACTGGCCAGCAGCACACTGGTCTTGAGGCGAATCATTTCGATATATTCATCCTCAGTGACATCGTTGCGTTTCTCGAACTCTACATCAAGCTGCTGTCCTTCCCCGATTTCCAAAGTAGCCTCGAGGAACACACCAAAGACCTGAGGCAGGAGAACCGGATCGCACTGCTCCACCCTCTCAAATGCCTGAAGAAGCATGGTATCGCCAGAGAGTATTGCTTGGTTTGGACTCCATCGGCAATGGACAGTCTGATGGCCTCGACGCATGTCTGCCCTATCCATTAGGTCATCGTGCAGCAGGGTGAAATTATGGTAGGTTTCCAGTCCCAGTGCAGGCATCATGACACGTGAAGGATCGTCTTTATAAAGATTATAAGCCAACAGCATGAGTACAGGGCGTACTCGTTTGCCTCCAATAGAAAGGACATAATGAATAGGTTCATACAGCGAGGCTGGCTTACGGTCATAAGGCAGTGAGTCAATAGCCTCGTTTACCATTTTGAGGAGTTCGTCAGATGAATACATGTAAGACTGTTATAAGTGAAGTAATATGTGTTTAAAAGCGAGGGTGGATGGGTTACATTTTAAAGACAATAGGAATACAGACCATGGAACGGCAGGGTTTATTGTCCTTGGTGCCTGCTTTCCAGCGTGGCATCATTCGCATGACCCGTAGAGCCTCACGATCGCAGCTGGGCTCAAGTTTCTCCACGATGTTGATATCGCGCACCACTCCGTTCTCAGCAACGATAAACTGTACCACGACCTTACCTTGGATATGCTTTAGCTGTGCATATTGTGGATAATGGAGGTTTTTGGTGAGCCACTTCATCAGAGCTATAGCACCTCCTGGGAACTGAGGCAGTTCCTCGGCTATTTGCTGATCAAGTACTTTCTCATCCATGTCTTTTACTTCGGGTAGCACTTCTTGGTCCTCAGGTTCTGCCTCCAGTTCCTTGGGCGTCTGTTCCTCTGGTTCCTCAGTAACTACCTCTTCGTCGACAACATTGATTTTCTCGGCTACTTGGGGTTTATCTTCATCTTCCGGCAGCAGCATCATATCTTTCTGCTCTTCCACCACAGGAGCCAATTCCACGTCACGCAGGAAGTCCTCGAGTCCCTCGATATCAGCATCAGAGTCATCTTCAACAATCGAATACTCGAAACCCACAAACATCAAGGCCAACACAAAGACCAGTCCCAAAAGGAACCCTTGTGCCCGCCTGCTCTCAAGATCAGCCCTTGAAGTCTTCTTCGTTTCCATAGAATGAATGTTGTACCCCTGCGTTATATTTGCAAAAAGCAAGTGCAAAGGTAAAGAAAATTAAGAATTCGACATCATGAATTAAGAATTATTATGTAACTTTGACCTATCGAAATAGGTTCTTAGGAAAAAACACATTGCCTTGAGTTCCGTTCTAAAGTACTCTCGCCCGAAAAAGGTCAAAGATAATTTGGCTTTTTGCTCGCTTATTCGTACCTTTGCAGCAGATTTAGAAAAGAATGGAGCAAAAATGTGTAAAACACCAGCTAAAGCACTTTTGGCGACAGATTATCCTGTTGCTTTTAATGACTATTATCTTTTGCACAAGCTCCATCAAAGCCCAAGAAAGCAGAACAGTCTACAACTTTCTCCGTTTGCCTGTATCAGCCCATGCGGCTGCTTTAGGAGGTGACATCATCACGCTAAGCGATGATGATCCCACTTTCCTGTTTCACAACCCTGCCCTCACCTACAACACATCTGACAAGACGTTGAACCTAAACCTGATGACTTACATGCAGGGGTCTACCACTGCCAGTGCCACGTTTATACGCCATGCAGGAGAAAGAGGCAGTTGGGCTGCGAGTGCCCAGTACATGAACTATGGAAGCATGAAAGAAACAAATTATAATGGCGAGCAGACAGGTGAGTTCTCTGCTAAGGACATAGCTATAGGAGGCACTTTTGCATATGCTCTTACCCAGCATCTAACCGGTGGCATTACAGCCAAGCTGGTAACCTCGTATATTGGCCATTATAACTCTTTAGGAGCGGCTGTAGACCTGGGGCTGAACTATTATGACGAAGAAAGTCAGTGGTCATTGTCAGCAGTAGCAAGAAACCTGGGGGGACAGCTCAGTGCCTACGAAGACGATTTTGAACGATTGCCTCTGGATGTACAACTAGGAGTCACCAAACGCCTTGTTGGTTCTCCTCTTCGCCTTTCGGCCACCCTGGTTAGGATGAATGACTGGGAATATGGAATAGGTAGACACCTAGTAGTGGGAGCAGATCTTATTCTTACTAAGCAGATATATGCAGCTATTGGATATAACTTCCTCAGAGCCAAAGAGATGAGCATTTCCGACAATGAAGGAGAGAGTGCTCATGGCGCAGGTCTGTCTATTGGTGCTGGCCTCCAGTTAGAGCGGTTGAAGCTACAAGTAGCCTATGCCAAGTATCATGTGTCTGCCTCTTCACTCGTCATCAATCTAAGTTATAAACTATGAAGAAAATAACAATTGCCATTGACGGCCATTCCTCATGTGGTAAGAGCACAATGGCCAAAGAACTGGCCCGCCAACTGGGCTATATCTATGTTGACACGGGTGCCATGTACAGAGCTGTAACCCTCTATGCCATCCGTCATGAGCTATTTAACCTTGACGGCAGCATCAACACCCAAAAGCTACAGGAGCAGATGAAGGATATCCACATCCACTTTGAGTTGAACGAAGTGACCGGTCTCCCTGAGACTTGGCTTAACGAAGAGTGTGTGGAGCAGGAGATCCGTTCGTTGGAAGTATCCAACCACGTAAGTCCCATTGCAGCCTTACCCTTTGTAAGAACAGCCATGGTAGCCCAGCAACAGGAGATGGGAAAGTGCAAGGGAGTGGTGATGGATGGCAGAGATATAGGCACAGTAGTCTTCCCCGATGCAGAGTTGAAGGTCTTTGTCACGGCTTCGGCAGAGGTGCGTGCCCAGCGTCGCTATGCCGAATTGCAGCAGAAAGGAATGCCTGCCGATTATGCCGATATCCTCCGTAATGTGGTGGAACGAGACTACATAGACTCCCACCGTGAGGTGTCGCCACTTAAGCAAGCTCCAGATGCCATTCTGCTCGACAACAGCCAGATGACAATTGCCGAGCAGAACGAGTGGCTCATAGAGCGCTTTCAGGAAGCAGTATCGAAAGACTAAAGTGGTATGGCCAATCGCAGGCCTATCACTACATCGTTCCTTTGGGGATTCTCACCCTCGCGTCGTGCCACACGACAGTCATAGCCCAGCCAGTTATAGCGTCCACCGCGAATCACACGCATAAAACCTTTGGAAGGGCCTACAGGGTCATTGAATTCCTCTGATGTCTGATAATACGAAGCGCTAAACCAATCCTGGCACCACTCCCATACATTACCGCTCATGTCGTAGATTCCAAGCTCATTGGGTTGCAGCTGTTTCACCTCATGCAGGCTGTTATTACTATTAGATGTAAACCATCCTACCTCGCTGAGCGTATTGCTACCCGCATAGACAAAGCCTTGGCTTCTCTGTCCACCGCGAGCCGCATATTCCCATTCTGCCTCAGTAGGAAGACGGAACCATAGTCCTGTCATCTCATTGAGTTTGCTTATGAAATCCTGGCAGTCATTCCATGACACATTGATAACCGGCAGGTTCTCTCCCACAGTCTTTGAAGGGTTGCTGCCCATGACAGCCTGCCATAGCTGCTGTGTGACTTCGGTCTCACCAATGCAGAAGTCGCTGATAGTCACCATACGAGTAGGTCTCTCATTTTCTTCCACAGTATCATCAGTAGACTTCGACCCCATGGTGAAGGTTCCTTTAGGTACCTTGATGAGCTTAAATGTTACGCCATTGACGGTGAACACCCCGTTCTTCTTCTCTATATAGAGTCCACCTGGGTTCTGTGACACCTCCAAGAAACGTCTTCTCCATTGGAAGTCAGCATCTTCAATGGTAAGTACAGTCTTTCGGATATCCCTTGACTTATTGATGGGAGCAGACAATGTGATGATCTGTTCACCTTCGGCAGGCTCTCCATTCATCGGAGTGACTTTCAGCCAATCAGCATTGCCATAGATCTTCCAGCGTCTGTTAGTGTTGAGGGTAATAAACCCAGATGCGGAACCATCCTCATTGTCTGTAAGGGTCAGTTCACCAGGAAGGGCCTCCAACAAAGGATCAGATTCTTCGTCGTCTTCCTTCGAACAGGCAACAGTTATCATCAAACAGCAGAGCAGTATCCCAAAATTCAGGGCACGTCTCCAACAGTTCATGTCAAGTCGTTCCATCACTTTCTTATTTATGATCTCGTTATTATGGTTTTCCTCTAAAATAGAAAACCCAGTTGTCATTACTGAAAACTGGGATTCCCTATTTGTCTTAATAAGTGAAATAATTGCTTTACAGCAGTTATTAATAATGTAAATTGATAATCACTTTGACTTACTCCGTTACAGGAGTTTCCTCCTGAATGAGGGGAGCCTGGTCGGCAGCCTCGATAACCTCATCAATAGCAGGAGCCTCTTCTACGGCAGAAACAGGAGCTTCAGCAACCTTTCCCTTTGGTTCCGGAGCATTCTCAGCCACCACAGTCACAGGAATCTCTGGCTTCACCTCCTTGTGGAAATGAACGGTAGCCACATAGTCACCCACTTTCTTGATGTCACGCATGGTAATAATCTTACGATCAATCTCAATGCCGAGTTTCTTCAATTCCTCAGCTACGGTAGCAGCAGTAACAGAACCATAGAGCTGGCCGGTGACACTAACCTTTGCAGGAATGGTCAGAGAAACACCTTCAAGAGCCTTGGCACGATCCTCGGCAGCAGCCTTCTGTGCAGCCAACTTATGAGCCTGCTGACGCAGGTTCTCTGCGAGGATTTTCTTGGCAGATGGAGAAGCGATGACACCCTTGCCCTGAGGAATCAAGTAGTTACGGCCAAAACCTGACTTCACGTTTACGATATCGTTCTTGAATCCCAGTCCGATAATATCTTCTTTAAGTATAATTTCCATAAAGCGTCCTCCTTCCTGTTTACTTCATCATGTCAGTTACATAAGGCAACAGCGCAATCTGGCGGGCACGCTTCACAGCCTGAGCCACGCGACGCTGATACTTCAGAGAGGTACCCGTAATACGGCGGGGAAGAATCTTACCCTGCTCGTTCAGGAACTTCTTAAGGAACTCGGGATCCTTGTAGTCAATGTACTTGATGCCGCTCTTCTTAAAACGGCAGTACTTCTTCTTCTTCGTGTCGATAGAAGGAGCTGTCAAATAACGGATTTCTGATTGTTCTGCCATGATTTAAGCCTCCTCTGTCTTTGCGCCAAGCTTGTTGCGACGCTTCTCGGCGTACTCTGCAGCATACTTGTCAAGTTTAACGGTCTGGAAACGAATGACCTTCTCGTCACGACGGAAGGCAGTCTCCAGGATTTTGATCACTTCTGGCTCTGCTTTGAACTCCAGCAGGTAGTAGAAACCTGTGGATTTCTTTTGAATAGCATAAGCCATCTTCTTCAAACCCCAGGCCTCTTCATTAACGATCTCAGCACCTTTTTCGGTGAGGACCTTCTTGAACTTTTCGGCCGTTTCCTTTGTCTGCTCATCAGACAAAACGGGAGTCAAAATGAAAACGGTTTCGTATTGATTCATACTGTTTAAAAATAAATGATACTTTGCTTAAAAGCGGGTGCAAAGGTACAAATAATAGTTGAGAGTTGAGGACTAAACACTGACCGTTTACCGAACTTTAACAGTATTTAATACTTTTCCTGTCGTTTTAATAACCACACATGCAGGATGATGCCTAACGTAACGAACAACAGTCCGATATGGAGCACGATGTTCAAGTGAGACAATCCGGTGAAATAACTAACCAATAAGAGGATGGCACCGAACAGAATCAGTGCCACCCCCCAATAGCTCACAGAATGATTTCTCATGAATGATCATTCATTGTTATTTTATTCCTCTTCCGGCGTGATGAGCTTATAGCCCTTACCATGGATGTTGATGATCTCAATCTGCGGATCAGCCTTGAGGTGTTTACGCAGCTTGGTTATATATACATCCATGGATCGTGCATTGAAGTAGTTATCATCAATCCAGATGGTTTTCAGGGCAAAGTCGCGCTGCAGGATCTCATTGGCATGGCTGCAGAGAAGTGCCAACAGTTCATTCTCCTTAGTGGTCAGTTTTGTCTGCTCATCACCGATACAAAGCAGTTGCTTCTGGGTGTCGAAAGAGAACTTACCAATGTGGTATAGCGTAGATTCCTTGTTCTTCTTGCCACGTACACGACGTAAGATTGCCTCAATACGGAACACCAGTTCCTCCATAGAGAAGGGCTTGGTGATGTAGTCATCGGCTCCGATTTTAAAGCCTTCCAGGATGTCATCCTTCAACGTTTTAGCGGTGAGGAAGATAATGGGCATCTCAGCGTTGGCCTGACGTATTTCCTGAGCGAGGGTAAATCCGTCTTTCTTGGGCATCATCACATCAAGCACACAGATGTCGAACTTGGTTTTAAGGAAAGCCTTGAATCCTGCCTCACCATCGGCGCACAGTTCTGCTTCATAACCTTTTGCTGCTAAGTACTCACGGAGCAGCATACCGAGATTTTCGTCGTCTTCGCAAAGGAGGATTTTCAACTTGTCGTCCATAATCTTTTCTATTTTTAAATGTTAATACTATTTTGATTTCACACTGCTGTTTCTTTCAAGATGGGAAGAGAAATGGTGAAAGTCGTACCTTTTCCCAGATCACTTTCGCATTTGATTTCGCCCTCATGGAGGTTTACAATCTTCTTGACGTAAGCCAACCCCAGTCCAAAGCCCTTCACGTCGTGTACATTGCCTGTATGAACCCGAAAGAACTTATCGAAGATTTTCTTGACGTTCTCTTTCTTAATGCCCACGCCTGTATCGCGGATACTGAAGCAAAGACGGCCTTTCTCGTTCCATGTGCGGATATAGAGATCCAAAGGCTGGTCGGGCTTACGGTATTTCACTGCATTATCCATGAGATTTGTTATGGCATTTTGGAAGTGTACTTCATCGACATAGATGGCTGAGTCAACAGCCTCAATCTCTGTATAGATCTTACCGCCGGTATGCTCCACACGGAGGGAAAAGGTTGAAGCTATGCTTTCCAAAAGTTCATTCAAGTCAAGTTCTTTTTTCTTGAAAGAGGCAGTCTTACGGTCAAACATTGACATCTGTAGCACCTTCTCAACGAGGAATCGCAAACGTTTCGACTCATCATTAATTACCCCACCCAAGTGTTTCTGCATCTGAGGACTCTTCGATACCGAGTCATCATTAAGCATCTGTGCAGCCAAAGATATACTGCTAATGGGCGTTTTCAGCTCGTGAGTCATATTGTTGATGAAGTCGTTCTTGATTTCCGAATAACGTTTCTGACGGAAAATGACCACAATCGTAAAAAGGAAGGTAATAAGCAACACCACAGTAAACACAATGGCAGGAATCATAAAGCGCACACTGGAGAAGATGTAGGAGTTCATGTCAGGGAAATGAATTCTCACAACACCCATTTTTGATGATGGGTCGTAACGGAAAAGCACCTGTTCGTACCAGTATTCCTTACCCTTTTCTGTATAGTCGGGACAGCGGTATACTTCTCGTCCATCGGTCGTGGAGACGGTCAAGTGATAAGGAATATTGATGCCGTTATTCAGCAACTCAGTATGTATTTCCTTATCCAGCAACTTGAAGTTTACACGTTCCTTCAGCGGCTTATCACTTGCCGTATAGAGGATATTGTAGACAACCTCGTCCAGCAAAGCCTTCTGGTACACATACCTGTTTCTCACAATCTCTTGTAGAGACTTCGATGCGGCATCTATTGTGCTCTTGTCAGAACGCAATATCATGGCCTTAGGTATGGTGGAAGGTTTGGTGGTAATGGTCTTAAGTTCAAAAGAAGAATAAATCGTACCGTCCTTGCCTGCAACAGAATACTGATGGGTGTGCTGGATGACATCATTCAGCAGACCAGAACGAGCCATAACTGAATCCTGTCGGAAAGCACGGCGCTCAGTCTCGTTGATATCCTTTTCCAGGTATCGCCGCGTCTCATTCATTTCCAAGTTATGCGATGCCTGATACAAGCTACGGCTCACAGACTCGTCAAACTGCTCCTTTTTCATCTTCGCCATCTCCTCGATGTAGGAGATCTGAAGGAAGAGGAGTCCCATAAACGAGAAGCCCATTACAGCCGCTATCAACCAAATCGTACTCTTTTTCATTGTTTCTGATTTCCTTTCTGACTGCAAAGGTAGCAAAAATCTAAAATCAGCAAACAAATTAAGTTAATTATCTGCACTGAATTGCAGATAATTAACTTATTAGGAATAATTTAATTAAATATCTGTAACTACAAAAATCCTACTATTCGAAATCAAGCAAAATCTTACCTACGAAAGCAGCATGTTTACCATTTTGATCGACAGGCACTGGTTTACCATCCATATCGTTCAGGTAGTGTAGTTTTTCAAAGTACGAATGGGTATGTCCGCCCAGCACCAAATCGATGTAGCGCGAACGGGGAATCATATAGAGGTCATCTTCATCGCGATTGCTCTCCCATCCCAGATGAGAAATGCAGATCACCACATCGCACTTCTCCTGTATCTTGAGCATTGTGGCTATGTCTGTGGCCACCTTTCCCGGATCGAGATATTTCACTCCCGGACAATTCTTCTTGGACACCAATCCGTCCATTTTGGGTGCCAAGGCAAAGACTCCGATTTTCAATCCCTTACGTTTAAGAATGACATAAGGTTTCACCAGTCCCTCACACACTGTGCCAGTAAAGTCATAGTTCGCACAGACAATTGGGAAGTTAGCCATTCGGAAGATACGTGCCATATTGTCCAACCCGAAGTCGAACTCATGATTTCCAATAGTAACAGCATCATACCCCATCAGGTTCATCAAGCCAACCTCCACATCGCCTTTGAACATGGTGTAATAGGCAGAGCCCTGCGAGAAGTCTCCACTATCGAAGAGCAGGAGGTCTGGATCTTTACGTCGTTCTTCTTTCAGCATGACAATCCTACGCAGGAAACCTCCACGCCCAGCGAGAGTAGTGTCGGGCAACTGGGTTGTAATGGGTAAAATTGTACTGTGCGTATCATTTGTGTGCAAAACAGTCAGCTGTTTATGTTTCTTGGCAGTTGCATCCAAAGGCATGGAAGTGAGAAGACATCCAGCTAACACAAGGAATAACATTCCCTTTACCTTATTATATATATAGATAATGTTTCTCATAATCGTCTCTTTTTATGATTTCATAATTTATGGATCACTTATTCCACTGTAATCCTTCCTTCAATCTGAGCATCAACCTCAAGTCCCTGCTGCTGGAATTCACGGAAGTAATTCATGATGATGAATCGGGTATTGTTGAGTTTTTCTTGAGGAGAATTCACATTAGTTCCTTTTTTAAAGGCTGTCATCTTATCGGTTCCCCCCAGCAGGTAGTCAATGGTAGTGATGCGGTAGTCGCGTTTCGGATCAATGGGTTCCCCATTCAGTGTTGCACTCTTCAGTTTATAGTCCTTTGTGATTACCAGTTTCACGCCCTTACTCAGCCCTTCGCCACCAGTACTGGCTATCTGGCTGAACAGTTCCATCACCGTCTCACCAGACAGTGTAGTAAAGGCGATCTTGTTTTCGAAAGGTGCCACATCGAGCACATCTCCATATGTGACATCGCCTTTTGGTAAATCAGCTCTCACGCCTCCCATATTATACACACCAAAGTCAGGAGTCTCTTGATAGTCTTTTGCAGCCCACATCAGGATATCTGCCAGCAGATTAGAGAGGGTGCCCTCAGGGCGCTGGGCAGTCATGTATTTTGCAGAACGCCCTACCTTTGGTCCCATCACACTGTCCACTTGATGTTTATATGGAGCCAGGAATAATGCTGCCTCCTCGTCAGGCTGGGCATCGTAACGGGCATCTACCACAATACGTGTACGCTCTATGCTTTTCAGTTGATAAGACGATCGACAAGCTACTGTCAACGTCAGCAATACAAGAAAAAGAAAATGTTTTTTCATATACGTCATTAGGTTTTTGGTGCAAATTTACAACTTTTTCTTCACAAATGAAGCGATTAAGTCCGCATTTATATCATAAAAGATGTTAAACAAGAGGTAAATATGGATGGCGTCTCTCGGAATATGGAGATAAATTAGTACCTTTGCACCCGCTTTTCGGCGTAACCGATGGCAGGAAGCATCGAGTGGCCTGTTATGTTGCGTTGGACGATAATAACAACAATTAATTACGGAAAAGTAAAAATGGATTTAATTAAAGTTGCTGAAGAAGCATTTGCAACTGGCAAGGAGTTCCCCAAGTTCAAGGCTGGTGACACCATTACCGTTGCTTACAAGATTATCGAGGGTTCCAAAGAGCGCATCCAGCTCTATCGTGGCGTTGTGATCAAGATCAACGGCCATGGTCAGAAGAAGCGTTTCACCGTTCGCAAGATGTCTGGTACCGTGGGTGTAGAGCGTATCTTCCCCATTGAGTCGCCCAACATCGACTCTATCGAGGTGAACAAGGTAGGTAAGGTGCGCCGCGCCAAGCTGTACTACCTGCGTAAGCTCACGGGTAAGGCTGCCCGTATCAAGGAGAAGCGCAGCGGTATTGCCGGTAAGGAGTAATTTGGACTTCTTTAGAAAGAAAAGCCCCATAAGAAAGGATGTTCCACTTCGGAGCATCCTTTTTTATGCCTGCTACTATTCCTACAGTTCCTCATGTCCTCCATGCAAGGCTTTCTGGAAAGACTCCCAGTCCTGAAACCCTGCAAGGAGCGACAAACGGTCGAGTGTTTTACGGTCAGGCTTCTTCAAAACCTCTTTTTCAACTGCCGACAGCAGTTTCTTCAACTCGAAATGTTTATTCTCCATATCAGCTTCTTCCTTTTTTGCCGACAAAGGTACGAAAAAAAAAGGAAAAGTGTTTTTCTTTTATCTTTTTTTTCGTACCTTTGCGCTGAAATTTAAACCGACGACAAAAGAATGAAAGAACTACAGCTGAAGTACGGATGTAATCCGAACCAGAAGCCCTCACGCATATTCATGCAGGAGGGTGCATTACCCATTGAAGTCATCAACGGCCGTCCTGGCTATATCAATTTCTTGGATGCATTGAATGCATGGCAGTTAGTGAAAGAGTTGAAGCAAGCGACTGGTCTACCTGCCGCTGCCTCCTTCAAACATGTCAGTCCAGCAGGTGCTGCTGTAGGGTTGCCTTTAAGCGACACGTTGAAAAAAGTGTATTTTGTGGATGACATACCCGGACTTGACGACAGCCCTGTGGCCTCCGCATACGCTCGTGCCCGTGGTGCCGACAGAATGTCGAGCTACGGTGACTTCATTGCCCTGAGCGACGTCTGTGACAAGACAACAGCTCTCATCATCAAGCGCGAGGTCAGTGATGGTGTGATTGCTCCTGACTTTACCCCAGAGGCCATTGAGATTCTTAAGGAAAAGCGTAAGGGAACTTATAATGTCATCAAGATTGACCCTACATATAAGCCTGACCCTATAGAGCGCAAGCAGGTGTTTGGCATCACCTTCGAACAGGGACGCAACGAAATTCAACTGGACGACCCTGCGCTCTTCGAGAATATTCCCACACAGAACAAGACCTTTACTCCCGAAGCCAAGCGCGACCTGATGATTGCCTTGATCACCTTGAAGTACACACAGTCCAACAGTGTATGCTATGTAAAGGACGGTCAGGCCATTGGTATTGGCGCCGGCCAGCAGAGCCGCATCCACTGTACACGACTGGCTGGACAGAAGGCTGACATCTGGTGGCTGCGCCAACATCCGAAAGTGATGGGACTGCCCTTCAAGGAGGGCATCCGCCGAGCTGACCGCGACAACACCATCGACGTCTACATCTCAGAGGATGAGCATGATGATGTGCTACGCGATGGAGCATGGCAGCAATTCTTTACCAGTCAACCGGAAGTGCTTTCACTGGCTGAGAAAAAAGAATGGATAGCCAAGAACACGAAAGTAGCCTTAGGCTCTGACGCTTTCTTCCCCTTTGGCGACAATATTGAACGTGCCCATAAGAGCGGAGTAGAATTCATTGCCCAAGCCGGTGGAAGCGTTCGCGATGACCATGTCATCATGACTTGTGACAAGTATGGCATAGCTATGGCCTTCACGGGTGTCAGACTGTTCCACCACTAGAATGAATCAGTGAGAGATGACTGGAGAAGACGATTTTCAGAGTATTTTGGAGAATGGCATCAGCTTTGGACGAGGCGGGGAACGAAAAGACCCTAACGAGGGAAAAGTGAAGACCAAGGCCAAGAAGAAAAAGTACATTACTGGTGCCCATGGTAGTGGCTCCGCCCGTCAGAAGGCGAAATACCGCGAGAAACGGGCTAACAGGAAACGATAATAACTACGATTTAGGTATCACGAATGATATCGTAATTCAGAATTAGGATTTACGAATGGAGAACTATATTGTTTCAGCACGAAAATACAGACCGATGTCATTTGACACGGTGGTAGGACAGACAGCACTGACCACCACGCTGAAGAATGCTGTGAAAAGCGGAAAACTGGCACATGCATATCTTTTCTGTGGTCCTAGGGGGGTGGGCAAGACCACCTGTGCCCGCATCTTTGCCAAGGCTATCAACTGTCAGAACCCTACTGCCGATGGTGAGGCATGTAACGAGTGTGAGTCGTGCCAGAGTTTCAATGAGCAGCGTTCATTCAATATCTTTGAGTTAGATGCAGCCTCGAACAACTCAGTTGAGCACATCAAGACACTCATGGAGCAGACCAGGATTCCGCCTCAGGTGGGCAAGTACAAGGTATTTATCATTGACGAAGTGCACATGCTCTCGACAGCAGCTTTCAATGCCTTTCTCAAGACCTTGGAGGAGCCTCCTGCACACGTCATCTTCATCCTGGCAACAACTGAGAAACACAAGATACTGCCCACCATTCTGAGCCGTTGTCAGATCTATGACTTCGAGCGCATGACTGTACAGAATACGGTAAACCACTTGAAGCACGTAGCCCAACAGGAAGGCATACAATATGAGGAGGAAGCCTTGGCCATCATTGCCGAGAAGGCTGATGGAGGTATGCGCGATGCCCTTTCCATTTTTGATCAGGCCGTATCGTTCTGCCAAGGTAACGTTACCTACCAAAAGGTGATAGAAGACTTGAATGTGCTTGACTCGGAATACTATTTCCGTCTGGTAGATTATTGTCTGGATAACAAAGTGAAAGAATCCATGGTGCTTCTGAACGATGTCATCAACAAAGGATTCGATGGTGGACTGCTCATCCAAGGGCTTGCCCGCCACGTCCGGAACGTGCTCATGGCCAAGGATCCACAGACACTCCCCCTACTGGAAGTAAGCGAGCAGGCAAAGTTACGCTATCAGGAACAAGCCAAGAAATGTCCTACGGCCTTTCTTTTCCAGGCACTGCGGGTGATGAACCAATGCGACATTAACTATCGGCAATCCTCCAACAAACGGCTGTTGGTAGAGCTCACACTGATAGAAGTGGCACAGATCACCCAACCCGACGATAGTGTAGGCAGTGGGCGTAAGCCCAGAAGATTGAAATCCCTGTTTAAGCAACTGATACAGAATGCACAGCCCAAGAAAACGGTTCCGCAGGTAACCGTGGCTACGCAGGAAAGTATCACCCCCGCCCGCCCGACGGGTAATGCGGGCAAAGGCTTCCAACTATCCAGCATCGGCACTTCATGGAAACAGCTGCGTGAAAAGAGCAAGCCCATCAAGATGAACATCCTCCCTGGAACAGGCTCTCTTTCCCAGCAGAAAGACAATACTGATCAGGAATTCTCTCAGGAGGACCTGGAATTGCAATGGATGTCCATGTGTAACAGAATGCCTCAGCGCAATAAGGATTTGGCTGGTATAGCTGCTCGTATGAAGAACATGAACCCCACCATCAGTGAGAAGTCTCTGGTGGAAGTGATTGTCAGCAACGAGTTGGTAAAGCTTGAGATGGATCCCATCAAAAAAGCCATAGAGGCCACTTTACGCACCTATCTGCACAACAGCCAGCTCCAACTGGTTATACAAGTGAGCGAGAAGCAGCAAATAAAGGTACTTAGCCGACGCGAGCAATTAGAGGAGATGATTCAACAGAATCCTGCTGTTGAGATGCTACGGAAGGCCTTTGATCTGGAACTGGCATAATGGCGGATGAATAAGCAGTAGTAATATAATCCAAACAAAAAAAATGAAAAAGGTAGGAACGATAATCTTGAACTTCTTTCGCATCAAGTACATGAAATATGTGATTGTCTGTGTGCTGGGTGTAGCTATTGTAGGGTTCCTTGACAACAACAGTGTGTGGGCACACCTTCGTAACAAGCAGCGTCTGAACCAATTGGACGAAGAAATAGAGAAATACACTTCGCAGTACGAGCACGACCAGGCTCAAATCCGTGAGCTGAATACTGACCCGAGGGCCATGGAACGTATTGCCCGGGAGCGTTACTTCATGAAAACCGAAGACGAGGACGTATTTATTATAAGTGAGGAGTGACATGAAAACATTGAGCAAACTACAGACCGCCATCTTTCTTGTTGGAGCCGTACTCATGGCTGTTGGCGCTGGACTATATGTGTTGAAGATAAGTGCAGCCTCCTATATCTATTGCCTCGGCGCACTGGCATTTGCCAGCATGCAACTGCTACAACGCTACGAAGGCAGCAACTTCACCATCCGCCGCCTTCGCCGCATCATGATATTTAGCGACGTACTGTTCCTCATTGCCGGTGTGCTGATGCTCGCCAACCAAGGAAATTTCTTCAACCTGGATCAATGGATATATGTAAAATATGTACGTAACAACTGGGTAGTAACCCTGCTCGTTGCAGCCATCTTACAGCTCTACACCACCCACCGAATAGACTCAGAACTGACAAAAGAGGCAAAAAAACTATAAAAGTTTGCACAAATGTTTTAAATTGCGCAAATTTTTTTTCTTACTTCAATATAACATTGTACTTTTGTCAAGTGAAAACAATGCTTTTATGAAGAAGATACTTTACGCATGTGTCATCATTGCCTCGCTAGCTTCCTGTGCCGAGTCCTATTCGGTACAAGGTTCATCATCTATTTCCTCGCTTGATGGCAGCAAACTATACTTGAAAGCTATCAAGAACAACGAGTTGAAAAACATTGATTCCTGCGAGGTGATACACGGACAGTTCCGCTTTGCCGGACTGCTCGACTCTGTACGTATGGCCAACCTCTTCATGGACGATCATAGCATCATGCCTATCGTATTGGAGCAGGGAGAAATCAGCATACGCATTGACAATGCCAAACAAAGTGTTGCTGGCACCCCACTGAACGAACGGCTCTATGAGTTCATAGATTTCCACACCCAGTTGCAGAACGAACTGAACGAGTTGCAGCACAAGGAAAACCAAATGCTGCTTGAAGGCATTGATGAGCTGACAGCCCGCCAGCAGACAATTGGCGAGGCCAATATCATAGCCCAACGTGAAGATTCGCTGGTTACCCACTTTATCATTGAAAATTTCGACAATGTATTGGGACCGGGTGTATTCATGATGCTTACCAGCGGTTATACCTATCCTGTCCTAACCCCTCAGATAGAAGAAATCATGAGCAAGGCGACTGACTATTTCAAGAACGACCCCTATGTCAAAGACTATTATCGTATAGCTCAGGAGAACCAGGCACGCCAGACAGGACTGACTGATGATGCACCAGCAACATCCGCACAGCCAGAACATAAGGTTGACACGACAGAAGCCGAAGTCCTGCCTCAGTTGCAACCCCAGGTCCCCATCACTACTAATGTTCCCCAACAATGAGAACGCTCATCACGGGAGGAACCATTGTCAATGAAGGACGCACATTCCCAGGCTCCGTCCTGATTGAAGATGGTAATATCGTTGAAATACTTGAAACCCCCTCTTCGTTTCTCTGCCCTGATTCTTGCGTTCCTTCGGCAGCAAGCGGCCAGAGTTCAGATGTCTCTTTCCAACAGATTGATGCCACAGGATGCTTTGTTCTGCCAGGCATCATAGACAGTCACGTCCACTTCCGCGAGCCTGGTCTGACGGAAAAAGCCGACATCGACACCGAGAGCCGTGCAGCAGCAGCGGGAGGCATCACGAGTTTTTTCGACATGCCCAACACCGTGCCACAAACCACCACATTGGAAGCACTCGACGAAAAATTCAGCATCGCAGCTGCAAAAAGCCACGTGAACTACTCGTTCTTCTTTGGTGCCACCAACGACAATACGAATCTCTATTCCAAGCTGGACACACGCCGTGTCCCAGGCATCAAGCTTTTCATGGGCTCGTCCACTGGCAACATGCTCGTTGACAGTCAGGAATCATTGGAGCACATCTTTGCCACCAGCCCCCTACCCCTTATGGCACATTGCGAGGATACTGCCATCATCAATCGCAACATGTCCCTTGCCAAGGAAAAGTATGGTGATGATCCCTCTGTAGAACATCACCCAGAGATACGCAGCGAGGAAGCCTGCTATGATAGTTCTCGGCTGGCTGTTGAACTGGCTACGAAACACCGTGCCCGTCTGCACATAGCTCATATATCAACAGCACGTGAACTGGAACTGCTCACTCCATATTCTACTATCCACACCCCACACTCCTCTTCTATTACTGCTGAAGCAACTGTCAGCCATCTGTATTTTTGCGACCGTGACTACCGCTTGTCAGGCACGCGAATCAAGTGTAATCCTGCCATCAAGACTGAACACGACCGCGAGGCTCTTCAGCTGGCACTGACCGATGGTCGTATTACAACCATCGGTACAGACCATGCTCCCCACCTACTTCAGCAGAAGGAAGGAGGCTGTGCCCGTGCAGCCAGCGGCATGCCTATGATCCAGTTCTCACTGGTCACCATGCTGGAGATGGTCGACCACGGTGTGCTCACGTTGGAAAGGCTGGTAGAACTGATGGCCCATAATCCTGCCCGCATCTTCAATGTTGTTCAACGTGGATTCCTGCGTCCAGGCTATCGGGCAGACATTACCATTGTGCGTCCCCATGCCGGATGGACCGTCAGCCGCGACAGCATCATCAGCAAGTGCGGATGGAGCCCTATGGAGGGACACACCTATCTGTGGCGTGTAGAGCGTACCATGTGCAATGGACACACCGTCTACCAATACGGACAAGGTGTCGACACCAGTTATATCGGAGAGGAGATCCGTTTTAACCATTGACGCATGAAACTAACCTATAGCATCTGCGAACTATTGCCATACATCAACTGGCTGTACTTCTACCACGCCTGGGGCGTAAGTTGCCAGTTGGAAACCGCCCGGCAGCAACTCCGACAGGAAGCCGAGGAACGGCTACAACGCTACGATGGCTGCTATCATGTCCATGCGCTCTTCAAACTCTTCCCCGCCCATAGTGATGGCGATGACATCATAGTCGGGGAAACAGAAACAAACAATAAGGAAGGCAGAATGAGAATAGCCTTGTTGCGGCAGCAGCAAGAGGGAAGCAAGCATCTGTGTCTTGCCGATTTCATCGCCCCACTCCACCTTTCACATTCTACAATCCACGCCCCACATCCTGGCGTCCCTGCGGCAACCGACGACCAAAGGTCGGATAACACCACCATCGGTCTGTTCGCAACCTCTGCTGATATAGGCATGGAAACCGATTTCGAAACCGACCCCTACGAAAAGATGATGGCACAGCTGCTGGCCGACAGGCTGGCTGAAGCAGCAGCAGAGGTGATGCATCGCGACGTTCGCACCCGATATTGGGGCTATGCCCCTGACGAACAGCTCTCTGTCAGCGACCTCCATGCTGAGCGTTTTCAGGGCATACGGCCAGCCGTAGGCTATCCCTCACTGCCCGATGTCAGCCTCAACTTCGTCATCGACCGTCTGCTTGGTGGGATGAACAAGATAGGTATCCGCCTCACGGAGAGTGGAGCCATGAAACCTCACGCCAGTGTAAGCGGACTTATGATCAGCCATCCCAAGGCTCACTATTTCAGTATCGGGAAAATAGGCGAAGACCAACTTCACGATTATGCTCGTCGACGTGGGCTGCCTGTGGAAACGATGCGTAAATTCCTTTCCGCCAACCTTTAAAAGAATGAATAGCCAAGCATGATGCATTTTGAATTGTTCATACTCCTTCCTCCTGATGCCTACCTGTGGATAACGGCAGCGCTGTTATCCCTGTTCTCGCTATTTGCATGGAAGTTGCACAGAAGGAAAGTGCGGCTTACCGCCCTGGCTGGGGTTCTGGTCGGATGGTTGCTATTTCTCTATGGCACGTTCATCGGCTTCTATCAGTTTGAAGTTCGCCAAGTGGAACTGTCGTTCAGTGACCTACCCGAAGCATTCGATGGCTACCGTATCGTACAGTTCAGCGATGTTCATTTAGGCACGCTTACAGGACACCGTCATCGGATTCTACAGCGTGTGGTCGATAGCATCAACGCCCAGAAGGCTGACCTTATCGTCTTTACAGGTGACCTGCAGAATAAGGTGCCCCAGGAAATCCTGCCTGACACTTCTTTACTCTCAGGTCTCAAGGCACACGACGGGGTCTACTCTGTATTAGGCAACCACGACTATGCTGCCTATAGTCAAGTCGATGAATTCACGAAATATGCCAATTGCGGACTCACCCGCACGCTCCAGACCGAAATGGGATGGCACTTGCTATGCAACACTCACCAGACCATCCGTCGCGGCAGCCAATCCATAGTCATTGCGGGAATGGAGAACGATGGAGAAGGCCGTTTCCCCGCCTATGGCGATTTGTCTTCCACCCTCTACGGGCTCAGCCGGAGATCGTTTGTCATCATGCTAGAACACGACCCTACTTCGTGGCGCAGGAAGATCCTACCCCACTCTCATGCCCAGCTCACTCTCAGCGGGCACACTCACGGGGGACAGTTCAGTCTGTTTGGATGGTCACCAGCCTCCCTCAGCTTCAAGGAGTTCTCCGGACTCTACTATCAAGGCGAACGTGCCATTTACGTGTCGAAGGGCCTCGGAGGAGTCATTCCCTACCGCTTAGGTACACCAGGTGAAATCGTAGTCATCACGCTTAGGAAAGCACAATCAGGCCCATCCTCAAAAAAGGACGTTTAGACAGTCAATGCAAATGAATAAAATAATAACAGATAAAGGAATGGATAATCCGTCGAAGAATGTAAACAAACATTCCTCCTTATGGGAGGGTATAGGCAGGCTTTTATATCGTCTCTACCAGATTGTAGTGGGTTTCCCCATTTTTCTCATTGCCACCATTATCACCGCCGTCACAGTTACCATTGGCTGCACCATCGGCAACGGCCACTTCTGGGGTTACTACCCAGGCCGCTGGTGGTCGAAAATCACCATCCGCACCTTCCTGCTGCCAGTCACCGTGGAAGGGCGCGAGAACCTGGAGAAGGATCAGAGCTACGTCTTCGTGGCTAACCATCAAGGGGCTGTCGACATCTTCCTGATCTATGGTTACCTAAGCCGCAACTTCAAATGGATGATGAAGCACCAGCTCCGCAAGATTCCGTTCGTGGGCTTTGCCTGCGAGCGCAGCCATCAGATCATGGTTGACAAACGCGGCCCCAGCAAGGTGCGCAAGACCTACGAGGATGCCCGCCGCATTCTGGAGCAGGGCTACTCCGTGGTGGTGTTCCCAGAGGGAGCACGTACGTTCACCGGCCACATGTGCAAGTTCCGCAAAGGAGCCTTTGCATTGGCTGACGAGTTACAGTTGCCTGTCGTACCACTCACCATCAACGGCTCGTTCAACGTGCTGCCCCGTATGCGCGACGGAAAGTTCGTCAACTGGCATCCACTGCGCCTCACCATCCACCAGCCCATCTATCCCGTAGGACAAGGCCCAGAGAATGTAGAAGCCACCATGCACCAGGCCTACGACTCCGTCATGTCAGCCCTCGTACCCGAATACCAGGGCTTCGTGGAGAATCCCGATCAGTAAAAAAACATCACAATCGTTTTACCTACTCTTTCAAATGAACAAAACCCCGTCTAATCAAGTAGCTTTATTTCAATTATTCAATTTTCGCAAGTTCTGCTTGCAAAGAACTCCTAAACTCCTAAACACGAGAAACTTATATCAATTATAAACCAATTAAATAATCAAATGAAGAAGTTCTATTTCGCAGCATTGCTTACCCTGTCTATGATGACAGCCAATGCACAAGAGCCGACTATTCCGAGGGGAATGTTCGGCGCACCACAGGTTGACGTGAAGTTTGATGAGTACAAGGCAGCTCCTCAGGGTTTCGACCAGGAGCGTGATGGAATCGCAAAGGGCACCGTGAAGCTCATCGAGTACCAATCAGAGTCAGTAGGAACCACCCGTAAGGCAAACGTCTATCTGCCACCGAAGTACGATGCGAAGAAAAAGTACAGCGTGCTCTACCTGCTTCATGGCATCGGTGGTGACGAGAATGAGTGGTACAAAGACGGTGGCAAGCCCGACATCATCATGGACAACCTCTATGCCGATGGAAAGGTGGCCGACATGATCGTGGTCATGCCTAACGGACGTGCACAGAAGGACGACTCCCGTGCAGGAGGCATGGGCTCGTTTAGGGCATTCGGCGATTTTGACAAAGACCTCATCGGCAGCCTTATCCCTTACATCGAGAAGAATTTCAGCGTTTACGCCGACAAGGATCACCGTGCCATCGCCGGTCTGTCGATGGGAGGCGGCCAGTCGCTCAACTTCGGACTGGGTCACATAGACGTATTTGCATACGTAGGCGGTTTCTCTTCCGCACCCAACACGCAGCGTGCTGCACAGCTCATTCCTGATGTCGACAAGGTGAAGAAGGAGAACAAACTCCTGTGGATGGTATGTGGTGGAGCTGACGGCCTGATGAACAACAGCGCACAACTCAAGGCATACTGTGACGAGAAGGGCATTCCCTGCACCCTCATCAACTATCCTAACGAAGGCCACAACTTCGTTGTCTGGAAGTATGGCCTCTACAATTTCGCACAGCTGATTTTCAAATAATCATTTCAAGCTTCTTAGCTCAAAGTGACAAGTAGCCAGTTCTAATTAGTAATAAGAAAACAAAAGCAAGATAATATGAAGATGATGACAGTGAATGTTCATGATGACAAATGGGAATGGTTCCAAGAACAGATAAAGGCATTGGGTGACGTGGAAATAATAGAAGTTGAACATATTGATAGCCCTCATGAAGAATCCTGATCAGTAAAAAGTAATAGGTCGCACTCCCTGCGACCTTTTTTCTTGAAGCATAGCTTTGGACTTTTCCGCAATGCTTCTTCTTTTTCCGCTTCATAACGCTTTTCCTTTATAATCAAGTTCTCCTCGTATAGCAATACCATTAGGGCCATAGGGTGACAATTTGCTGGCATCTATATCGCCCATATTTAATAAAGCTCGCGCGTATTTCATCTCACTATCTATCACATCAATAATAGTTTTTGATACTGGCAAGTCCATCATTACAAACAATTTGTCAATTAAGAAAACTAACTTTGATAGACTGAGAACATCTATCCATTTTTTATCACCAGTAAGATAGAAAGATTTTACTCTTGCAAAATTTTCAGTCGAATTTTCAAATGGATTGAATCCGATTTCTTTGATATAAAAAGGCATAAGAGACAATGTCTTTTGAATGCCTTTCTGTGACACACCAGCTTCTTTTAATGATATACAAGTGTTCAACCAAATTTCGCCTTCAGATTGTTCTGGATCAAATGTTACTTCATCAAAATCGCCTAAGAACAAAGCATTGAGAACAACAAAGTAGTAACAAAGTGGATGCGTAGGTGATGGGAGAATTGTTCGATAAGAAAAAGGTATATATTTAAGCAATACTCTATATAATTGATTAAATTTTTTTATTACTGTCCGCTAAACACGAATCCCCATTCTGAACTTGCTTTATAGCCAGCAAATCCAGAAAATCATCCTCTTTCCAAGCCCCCTGTTACGCTATTCGGTGGCAGGGGGACTGCTTATGGCCTC
>JAEEGH010006542.1_pt1 | contig 28478 bp, 21 predicted proteins | sample 9134181 | NCBI WGS metagenome assembly JAEEGH01 (sample SAMN16246544, study PRJNA631951) | gut metagenome | biome: gut microbiome; feature: rumen; material: DP-attached | host: Bos | place: Iran: Karaj | collected 2018-10 | reverse complement strand
CAAAAGTCAAACAGCAATAGGGAAAAAGCTTGTAATAACAACCAAAATTATTTTTGGTAAGAGTCCGTATGAAAACCAAAGAATCAATAACGGTGCAATGGCAACCGTAGGTATTGTTTGGCTGATTATCAATAAAGGATAAATTGCTTTTCTGATTCTTCTTGAAGCGTCCATAACAGCTGCGCTTACAAATCCCAAGAAAATGCCTATTGCAAGGCCAATGGCAGTTTCGATTAATGTTACTTTGCCGTGGTCGGCCATAAGTGGAAAATTATCCACAAATGCCTTAAAAACCTTAAGGGGAGACGGCAATATATAAGACGGTACAAGTCCCGAAACACTTACAATTTGCCAAATCGCAATAATTGCAATAATAACAAGAATCGGTATGAAATTATAAGTGGTGTTTCGTTGTTTTTTCATCTATTGTCAGTACTTCTCCTTCAGGTTTGTATGTGATTTTCACATAGCTCATTACGCTTGGACATCCTGCTTTAATGGCGATATACTGGCACTCTTTTACAATATCCATGAGTTTTTCGTAATCGCCTTCCATTGCTGTTTCGCAAGGACCCACATAATAAGTCACTCCCGTGGATTTGATGTAGTCGATTACCTCGTCTACGATTCTTACCACTTCTTCGTCTTCCAAAACACTTGGTAAGACTTGAATTGCTACACTTGCATTCATATTTTTTCCTCCGTTTAAAATTATTTGATTTAAGAGCCCACATTGCTCTCGAAGGTAAACAAAAACCTCTGCCCAATATAAGCAGAGGTAAAATAAATCAAATATGTTTCCCTCCGCCGGCATTATCCGGATCAGGTGCGGGGTTTCCCCCGGGATTAACATCAGAATCATGATGTCTCTCAGCCCGCTTTCGCAAGCACTCCCTAAATCATTTGAATTATAAGACTATTTTTGACTTTAGTCAACGATAATATGCGATATTTAGCATATTGGATAAATTTTTATTAATTACTTTGAATTTTTTATTGATAAATACTATCTGTTGGCCAATTCTTCCATAATTTCATCCCATGATACGCCTCTTTCAACCATAAGAACCATCATGTGATAAAGGAAGTCGGCAATTTCGTATTTAATCTCTTCTTTGTCCGGATTTTTGGCGGCAATAACAATTTCCGTCGCCTCTTCTCCGCATTTTTTAAGGATCTTATCAATACCTTTATCAAAAAGATAGTTGGTGTAAGAACCTTCTTTTGGATTTGCCTTTCTGTCAAGGATTACATTGTAAACATCTTCCAAAATTTTTGCAGGATTCTTTTCCGTATAAGACTTTGAAGCAATATCAGTAAAGAAACAACTTCTGTTACCGGTATGGCAAGCCGCACCTATTTGATGAACCTGAGCAAGCAAAGTATCCTTATCGCAATCAATAGTAAGTTTTTTTGCAAACTGGATATTGCCGCTGGTCATACCTTTTGTCCAAAGTTCCTGTCTGCTTCTGGAATAATAAGTCATCATACCCGTTGCAAGGGTTTTTTCAAAAGCTTCTTCATTCATGTAAGCAAGCATCAAAACTTCCCCTGTTTTATAATCCTGAGCAATAACGGGAATAAGGCCGTTTGGACCAAGCTTAAAATCACTGAATTCAAGGCTTGTATCAAACACCTCAACAGGAACGTTTAAGATGTTTAAACTGAGTTTGAACTTCATAAATTCAGTAACATCAATATCACAACTGTTAAAAGCTATGGATTTGATGTCAATATCCTTAACCGCAGCGGCAAATTTTCTGGCATCACCATCATATTCGGTTATATTAATGATTTCTATTTTTTCTTCAGCCGTCTCATTATATGTGTTAACGCTTAGATTAAACAATTTGTTGGCTGATTTTATATCTTCGATGTTTTTTACGTAATTTGAATTAAAAACCACGCATTTATCAACACCGAAACGACCGATTGCTTCTCTCAATACAGCGTTTTCTTTTTCACCTTCGAAAGTAAAGAAAACTTTTTTTGCTCCGGCATAAAGATATTTTTTTACATCTTCAAGCTTTTTGATATAGCCGCCGGCATATATATCAATATCGCATTCGTTGCTGATGGTACGAAGAAAACCGATAAAATCGTCGTGCTCTGCGTCCGTTTTTGTTCTGTCTCTGATAATAAGAGCATCGGCGCCGCAATTTGCATAGCTTATGACTTTGACAATGTTTTCCTCGTGATTTGCATTTTCATCCAACTCGATAGAAATCGCAAGTTTAAAACTATCCATTAAAGAACCCCCTTAGTTGATGGAACGCCTTTTATGCGTGCGTCCAACATTGTAGCTTCATCCAAAGCTTTTGCAAAAGCTTTAAACGTTGCTTCCAAAATGTGGTGATTGTTAGCTCCTTCAAGCTCTTTGAGGTAGAGATTAATGCCTGCATTTACACAAAGCGCATAAAAGAACTCTCTTGACATTTCGCATTCAAAATCTCCCACTCTTTCGACAGTCAAGTTAATATCATAAATCAAATAAGGTCTGCCGGAAATATCGATTGCAGCCATAACAACGCTTTCATCCATAGGAAGAATCATATTTCCGAAACGTTTGATGCCGGACTTGTCTCCCAATACTTCTTTTAAGGCCTGACCAAGGACGATTCCCGTATCCTCCACCGTGTGGTGAGTATCCACATTTAAATCACCTTTAACTTTCAAGTCCAAATCAAAAAGGCCGTGTCTTGCAAAGCTTTCAAGCATGTGATCAAAAAAGCCGATTCCTGTATCTATGCTTGCTTTTCCGCTACCGTCAAGATCGATTGTAAGTTCTATGTCCGTTTCTTTTGTTTTTCTCTTAATTGTTGCTATTCTGCTCATTTTAATAAAACTCCCGTAAAATTGGTTTTTACTCTTACTATTTTAACATTATATATATCTCTTTCACAATGAATTTAATCATCGAATCTTACTTTTATTGAATTTGCGTGAGCAGTAAGACGCTCGCTTTCCGCAAATTTAATAATATCTTTGTGAACCGCTTCCAAAGCCTGTCTCGAATAAGAGATAATACTTGATTTTTTGATGAAATCATCCACGCTTAAAGGTGAGAAAAATCTGGCTGTTCCGTTTGTAGGAAGCACGTGGTTAGGTCCCGCAAAATAATCGCCCAAAGGCTCCGACGAATATTCTCCCAGGAAAATAGCTCCGGCATTTCTTACCTTTGTCATGGTTTGGAAAGGATCTTTGGTAAGGATTTCAAGGTGTTCGCTGGCAATTTCGTTAACGGCCGCCACAGCTTCATCCATGTCATTTGCCACAAGTATATATCCGAAATTTTCAAGAGATTTCTTAATAATGCTTTCTCTTTCCAAATTTTGGGTGAAATTTTCGATGTGTTTAATAACATCCGACACCATTTCATCGCAAGTTGTTACAAGTATTGCCGATGCAAGTTCGTCATGCTCCGCCTGGGATAACATATCCGCCGCAATATAGCGAGGATTTGCGCTTTCATCCGCAAGAACGCAGATTTCACTTGGACCCGCAATGGAATCAATGCTTACAAAGCCGTAAACAAAACGTTTTGCAAGGGCAACGAAAATGTTTCCCGGACCTACGATTTTATCAACTTTCGGAATTGTATCCGTACCATAGGCAAGGGATGCAATAGCTTGCGCACCGCCTATTTTATAGATTTCATCTGCTCCGGCTTCGTTTGCCGCAACCAAAACAACCGGATTTATCTTACCGTCTTTTCCCGCAGGTGTTGTCATAACGATTTTATCCACTCCCGCAACTTTGGCCGGTATAATGTTCATAAGAACCGATGACGGATATGCTGCCTTGCCGCCCGGCACATAAACGCCAACTTTTTCCAAAGCAGTAACTTTTTGGCCCAAAATCGAACCGTCTTCTTTGGAATTAAACCAGCTTTTTTGAAGTTGTAATGAATGGAAATCAAAGATATTCTTCTTTGATTTACGAATTATGTCAACTAACTCGTCATCATTTAATTCTTTGTAAGCTGCCTCAATTTCTTCTTTGCTTACTTTTACGTTTGATGCATTAATGGATTCGCAGTCGAATTTATTTGTATATTTAAATAAGGCTTCGTCTCCGTTTTCACGAACATCTTCGCATATTTCCTTAACCACCGATTCGTATTCGGAGTAGTTGTTTGGACTTCTTTTAAGCAAATCGTTTAATATATCTTTTTTTGAATTTTCGTCTAATCTAACAACTTTCATATGGCATTTCCTATCCTATAATATCTTTTAAACCGTTAATAAGCTTTGTAATACGCTCATTTTCCATTTTCATACTTACTTGATTTACAACCATTCTGGCTGATAAATCACAAATTGTTTCCAAAACTTCAAGACCATTTTCTTTTAAGGTCGAGCCTGTTTCAACAATATCCACAATAACATCCGAAAGTCCAACAATAGGAGCAAGTTCCACGGATCCGTTAAGTTTGATGATTTCCGTGGTCTGTCCTTTAACATTATGGAAATAATCCTTTGCGATATTGGGATATTTGCTGGCAACTCTTATTTGACGTCCGCTGTTTAAAAGCTCTTTGTTTTTGGCCGGACCGCATACGCACATTCTGCATTTGCCGAATCCGAAATCCAAAACTTCAAATATGTTTCGACCTTCCTCCAAAATGGTATCTTTTCCCACAATACCAATATCGGCTGCGCCGTAATCCACATATGTCGGCACATCCGATGGCTTGCTTAGGAAAAATTTAAGCTTTAAATCTTCATTAACAAAAATAAGTTTTCTTGTTTTGTCATCATTTATTTCTTCACATGTAATGCCCAGTTTTTCAAATAATTCCAAAGACTTTTTTGCAAGTCTGCCTTTTGCAAGGGCGAATGTTAAATATCTCATACTTCCTCCTAAAATAGCTTATGAAGCGAATTTACTCTGTTTCTTTCTTTATACAAATCCAGCTCTTTTTCGTCTTTAAGCTGTTTGTTTGAAAGCATAAGAACGCATTCGTTTTTCTTTCTTAATTCGGCTGCTGTTTTAACGGCCTCGTCTAATTTTTCATCATCGAAAATAATAAGATGTCTTTGTCTTTCGCTGTTAATCTCAATATTTTGACGTTCCAAGGCAAGCATGAGTCTGTCGATGTTGATACCGAATCCCACAGCGGGAGCATCTTTGCCGAACTGTTTTAAAAGATTGTTGTATCTTCCGCCGCCTACTAACGATTCTCCGGCACCGTATGTATATCCTTTGAAAATAACTCCGGTATAGTATTCGTAATTACTTAACATTCCAAGATCGAAACTTACATATGATTCCAAACCGTAAGATTTGATTATTTCATATATTGCCAAAAGATTATCGATGGCTTTTATCGCCTCTTCGTTATCGGTAAATTCTTTTGCCGATTCAAGCACACTTACATCCCCGAAAAGCTCCGGCAATTTAGCGAATATTTTAATATATTTATCATCAACACCGTATTTTTTAAGCGTCTCTTCGATTCCGAAAAGATTTTTCTTTTCAATCAAATTTATGATTTCCTGTTTAACTTCATCTGAAATTCCGGCTTCTTTGATGATTCCCTTAAAGAATCCCGCCTGACCAAGCTCAACCTGAAATTCTTTAAGTCCCGATGCAATCATGCTTTCAATAACCATTACAACCATTTCCGCATCGGCAAAAGGACTGTCATCGCATATAAGCTCTGCACCCGCTTGTGTTTGCTCTTTAAGTTTCCCCTGAAATTCCGAATTATTGACAAAAATATTTCCGCAATAACAAAGTCTTACCGGAAATTCATCGTCAGAAAAGAACTTACTTGCACATCTTGCAATGGAAGGTGTGATATCAGGTCTCAAAACAAGTGTATTTCCCTCTCTGTCGAAAAATTTGTAAAGGTCGTTGGAAGGCACACTTCCTCTTTCCTCACTAAAAACCTCGAAAAACTCAAAGCTTGGAGTTTTGATATTGTTATATCCGTACTTTGCAAATATTTCATCAATTTTCTTTTGTATAAAAAGTCTGTCGGAACACTCTTTACCGTAAATATCCCTTACTCCGTCCGGAGTGTGTAATAATTTATTTTCCATATCAATTACCTGTAGTTTTAGTATGCACTTTAGTGCGTTAACGTGTTATTTCGTTACAAGACTAACAGATTAAACCGGTTTTGTCAATTATTATTTTTCCTGCTTTCCAAGTCTTTTTCAAGTCCTTCAAGATAATGAATAGGAACTCCGCTGTGGGAATGCAAGATATAATCTTTATTTAATTCATCTATTTTAAAGCTTTTTCGCCCGCCCGAATTCATTCGGTCAAAAAACTCTTTGATTTTTGCAAAAGAAATATAATAAATTTCGTTGCGATGAGTGAAATCCAAAATTATAAAGGCAACTCCCCCTTGATTTTCAAAACTTTCCATAAACTCAAACTGATGAATATGTATGTTTGCAAGGGCAAATGTATCCGAGTTGCATTCCTTTGCATCAAAACAAACCGGAAAGCCCTGCACCGCCCCGATATAATCTACGGTACTTTTTTGTTCAAAATAAGCCAAAGTAATATGCCTTGTGGAATTGTCGATTTCAATAGGCTTTATTGGTGTTGGTATTTTTTGAACCAAGGCTATTTTGCTTTCTTTGTATTTTTCGTTGGAATAATTAATCATTTCCTCCAAGGCGGAGCCTCTCAGGCCCCTTGATTTCCAGGTAGGCATAGTTTTTCCTCTTTTAATATCCTTTTAAATTGATTTGGAATATCGCATACAAATCTTTTATTCGACAAATCGGAAAGTTCACCCTCTATTAAAGGAAAATGCAATTCATATGCGTGCAATAGCTGATATTTAAGTTTATATTTATTAGCGGCTTCGATATTTAACTCTTTATCGCCGTATTTATTATCTCCCATTATAGGATGACCAATGGATGCCAAATGAGCTCTTATTTGATGAGTTTTTCCGCTGATTAATTTTACTTTCAGAAGTGATACATTGCCGTTTGTATCCAAGGGCTCATAAAATGTTTCTATATAGTTTCCGTCCTTTTCATCTTCCGATATTTTAACTATATTTCCCTCTAGCTTTTTTAAATAGCCCTTAATCAGCATCCCTTTTTCTATTTTACCTTTCGCAAGGCATAAATAATACTTATCCAAGTTATGATTTTTCAATAAATCTGCGCATTTTTGCAGGGCAGGCAAGGTTTTACCGAATAAAATCATTCCGCTGGTATTTCTGTCCAAACGGTTGCAAATGCCAGGTTTGAAGGTTTTTAGGCTTTCCGATTTTATCTCACCTTTATCTATCAAATAAGCAATTATTTGCTCATTAATCGAGACATCTCCGGCTTCTGCCTTTTGGGACAGACGTCCGGCTGTTTTGTTTGCAATTAAAACGTTCTTATCTTCATATACAATGTTTAAATCTTTAAAGTCCACTTTGTAAGCATCAAAATCATCCTTAAGATTTGCTTCATTGCTAAACTTTGCAAAGGTTTCGTCGGAAAGATAAATCTTAATAATATCACCTTCCGTGAGCTTTTCCTTGCCGCTTGCCTTTTTGTCGTTTAAAACAATATTCTTTTTTCTGAGCATTTTATAAATAAAGCTTGTGGGCGCTTCTTTTAATACAATATTTAAAAGCTTATCGAAACGCTTGCCCGCTTCATTTTTTGATACAACTATTTCTTTCATTTCTTTTTATGAACATTTCTTATTGTTTTCTTTTTGCTTACTTTTTTATCCGTTCCGGCGTTCTTCTTAGAGCCGCTTGCTTTTACAAAATTAGCTTTGGAGGATTTATTTTTATGATATGTCTTAATCAGACATTTGCTTTCAACACCTATAAGATCCGTGCGTCCGGCTGCTTTTAATGCTTCAATAACCAGCTCTTTGTTTGCCGGATTTTTGTATTGCAAAAGTGCTCTTTGCATTGCTTTTTCGTGAGGATTTTTGGCAATGTAAACCGGCTTTAAAGTCCTTGGATCGAGACCTGTGTAATACATACAGGTGGAAAGGGTTGAAGGTGTTGGATAAAAATCCTGAACCTGCTCCGGTTGATGATTTATATCCCTTAAATACTCAGCCAAAATCACGGCATCCTTTAATGTGGAGCCCGGATGGGAACTCATAAGATAAGGCACAATAAACTGCTTTTTACCGCTCTTTTTGTTTAATTCATCAAAACGCTTTACAAATCTTTCGTAAATTGCGTGGTCCGGTTTTCCCATTTTTTCAAGAACATTTGAAGATACATGTTCCGGTGCCACACGAAGTTGCCCGCTTATATGATCTTTAATCAATTCTTTAAAGAAGCTCTCATCTTTGTCATATATCAAATAGTCAAAGCGAATTCCCGATCTTATAAATACTTTTTTCACTCCGTCTATGGCTTTAAGTTCTCTCAATAACTTTAAATAATCTTTGTGATCGGCTTCCAGATTTTTGCATGCTGTGGGAAAAAGACATTGTTTATCTTTACAGGCGCCTTTTTCCAATTGCTTTTTGCATGCCGGTTTTCTGAAATTGGCCGTTGGACCTCCAACGTCATGAATATAACCCTTAAAGTCGGGATCTTTAACCATGGCTTTTGCCTCTTTGATAATGGATTCATGACTTCTTGCTTGAATAATTCTTCCCTGATGGAAATTCAAAGAGCAAAAATTACAAGCACCGATACAGCCTCTGTTGCTTGTTATGCTGAATTTAACCTCGGATAATGCCGCCACTCCGCCCAAAGGCTCGTATGAAGGATGATATGTTTTTGTGTAATCATATTCATATATATTATCAAATTCCTGTGTTGTAAGAGGCATAGCAGGCGTGTTTACAACAACACTTATTCCGTTTGGATAAGGCTCAATAAGGCGTTTGGCATTAAACGGATCCGTATTTTGGTATTGAATATAAAAGCTTTTTGCGTAGTTTTTCTTATCCGCAAGCAAATCGCTGTAAGGATATAAGACAATAGAATCATCCGACACAGAGAAATCCTCAACAGGACTGTTAGTCTTATAAGCGCTTCCTTTTACATATGTAATATCCTTAACATCGATTCCGGCATTTAAAGCATCTGCGATTTCCACAATTGCTTTTTCACCCATTCCGTAAATCAAAATATCCGCCGCGCTGTCAAGTAAAATCGACCTTTTCAAACTATTGGACCAATAATCGTAATGAGCAAGCCTTCGAAGACTGGCTTCAACGCCACCGATAATAATAGGCGTTTTTTTGTATGTTTGTCTGATTAAATTACCATAAACAACTGTTGCATAATCGGGGCGCTTTCCCATTATGCCACCGGGAGTATAAGCATCTTTTTCACGGCGTTTTTTTGAAACCGTATAGTGATTAACCATGGAATCCATGTTTCCGGCGGAAATTAAAAAACCCAGCCTTGGCTCACCAAAAACAGTTATGCTTTCTTTGTCTTTCCAATCAGGCTGGGATATAATCGCAACTCTATACCCATGCGCATCCAAGACTCTGCTGATTATTGCATGCCCAAAGGAAGGGTGATCCACATAGGCATCACCTATAACATAGACAAAATCAACATAGTCCCAGTTTCGCATTTTTAAATCTTCTTTGGATATAGGCAAAAAACTTGCCACTATTTATCATCCTTCCATTCGATGGTTACAATATCGCCATCGTTTAAGACTTGAGTATATTCACAGTCGCTGTCATTTATTTTTGTTACCAATGTTTTACCTTTTTTGTAAGATAAATCAAAGTTAATATGGTCGAAGATATCAACAAAGGTATAAACCGCTTTGCCGGAAAGAACGATTGCCTCGCCGTTTACGGAAACATTAATTGCCCTAATCTCTTTTCCTTTGTTTGGTTCCTCATATTTAGGCTCTTTATAAACACCTATATCATCCGGATTGATTTCATCGGATTTTTTCTCTTCTTTAGCTTCTTCCGGCTTTTCATTTACGACCTTTTCAGTCTCATTATTGTTTTCCGCATCGGAAGAATCTTCTTTTATTTCCTCTGCTTGGCTAACATCCATGCCTTCCGATTCCTGCTTATTATCGCCGTCTTCTCTTTGGCTATCATCTTTGTCTTTGTCATCGGATTCGGATTCATTTATAGCATCATCTGAATCGCTTGCATTTTCAGCCTTTTCTTCATCCTTTTTCTTTGGCTCATAATAGTCTTCCGGATGATATTCTTCCTTGGCAACTTCTATCTTAAGTCTGAATCCTTCATAAACCAAATCGCCGGATGATGCAATAATGTCGTTAACATATACATCGTTAAGACTTGGATTTATATCAAGGAACTGTAAAATCTGCTCAACGGTATAGTAGTTTATAAAATCAACCGCATCCCCGTCTTGAATCTGATAAGAGCCCGGCTGAAGCTCATCATTAACATTAACAAATCTCGGAAATTCCATATCTTTTCCGTTGATTTGGAATGTAAGATTTTCGGTGAATTCCGGAAGTTGTTCTATTCTGAGTCTTGCAGGTGCACCCGCAGTGGATTCTTCGATAATGATTTTATTGTTTTTACCGATAGGTGAATAAATATTTGCGTCCTCACCGTTAATGGTAATTTTAGCCGGATCACCGCTGCTTCCCCTTTTCATTCGTTTTTTGCCGTTTACATAATATATGAGTTCTTTACCGGTTTTAGGGAAAATGCAATCATTCGGAAAACCGATTTGTATTGCCGCATCCGCAACGGTAAGAGTATTGCTGTTATAAAGCTTGATTCTTTCACCGTTAACGCTTACGAATATAAAGTTATTTTTTTGTTCGAAGTAATTAAGGCAAATACCGATAGGAGTTACAAGGAGAGGATCTTTTTTAACATCATCCGATGCGAAAACAACGTCCCCCAATACTTCTTCACCTCGAAGTGCAACTCTTTCAGGCGCAATGTCAAGGTGTTTTGCCAAATGCTCCGTAAAGCCTTTTGCTTTACCGCCACCGCCTACAACAAAGACAGCACTTACTGATTTACCGCCGTTTAATTCTTTGATTTTTTCGGCAACATCGCTTGTAATGTTATCGATAACCGGTTCGAAACATTCTATTACTTCTTCTGCTTTAATTTTTGCAGGAAGGCCCAAAATATCGCTGTATTCAACAAAATCTTTGCAGCCGCTGTCGATTTTCATTTTTTCGGCCTGGGCAAATTCCACAAGATATTTTTGAACGATTACATCGGTTATTTCATCACCTGCTTTTGGAATCATGCCGTAAGCCACAATGCTTCCGTCTTTTGTAACGCAAATATCCGATGTACCGGCTCCAACGTCAACCAAAGCTATATTAAGCATTCTGAATTTTTCCGGAATCGCAACATTAATGGCCGCAATAGGCTCCAATGTGAGATTGGCAACCTGAAGCTCGGCCTGATCTATAGCGGCATAAAGACTGTCCACTACCTCGTCCGGAAGAAATGTTGCAAGAATATCCGCCGAAATCTTCTTTGCTTTATGTCCTTCAAGATTGCTGATTTGATAATCGTTTAAATAATATTTGACAACGGAATAGCCGACACAGAAGAAGTCCGTTTCTTCATCTCCGTCTCTTGTACGTATTGCATCATATGCATTCTCAATGCCCACAAGATCCAAAGAATGAATATGTTCCGGTGTAACCACCGTTGCTTCTTCGAAGTCGATTTCCGCATGAACCGTTACGGTTTTTAAGACACGACCGGCAGCAGCTATGCAAACTTCATTTAAAGGAAGCTCCAACTGCTTTTCCAATTCGCGTTTAACTTTGGAAATGGTTTCTCCGACTTTTTGAATGTCATGAATCTGACCGTCTATCATCGATCTTGTATCATGCTCGATAACATGATGTGCAAGAACATTAAATTTCTTTTTCTCAAGGTAGCCCACACTACCTACAATACTTCTTGTTCCTATATCAAGTCCAAAAACAAGTCTGTCCGCAAGAACGCTTATATCTGCCATTTCACCCTCCCAATATTAATATATGCAAATAGACCTTTGCATATATTTATACTAACTTTTATTTTACTATTTTTTTAACTTCTTATCAATTTGTTTTGTAAGATTATCCATGTCCGAACCATTATCGATTACAAAATCGCAAGATGCGCGAAATTCGGCATCCGAAAGCTGTCCGGATAAAATATCGTCGATTTTTTTATCATCATATCCTCTGGATTCTTTAAGGCGTTGTCTTCTTAAAGAATCATCAAGATATACATACCACATTTCATCGCATACATTCTTATATCCGCCTTCGATTAAAAGTGCCGCTTCCACAACAATCAAGGCATCTTTGTCATTTGCTTGAATTGTTTTTATTGTATTTTCGATATATTTCTTAACTTCAGGATGGACAATTTCGTTTATTTTCCCTCTGTTCTCTTCATTTCCGAAAACAATTTTGCCAAGAGCAATTCTGTCAATTTCGCCATCGGCGGCCAAAATATCATTACCAAAGCTTTGTAGGATTTTATCAAAAGCCGACTGACCTTTTTTCATAACTAAATGGCCCACTTTATCCGCTTCAATAATATGAGCGTTGAATTTCTCTTTTAAAATATTTAGTATTGTCGATTTTCCGGCGCCTACGGCACCTGTAAGTCCTATTATCATTATATGTCCTTTTCAATCAAGAAATCAGGCTGATCAATGGGCATCCAACCAGTTATCCGCTATATTTGCCTCTACTTCAAGTTTTACCTTTAAATCAGCGGCCTTTTGCATTTCTTCGATAACGAGCTGCTTTACTTCTTCCGCCTCATCTTTTGCCGCTTCGATTAATAGCTCGTCATGGACTTGCAAAATAAGTCTTGATTTATAATTATTTTTTCTTAAACGTTCATCTACATGAATCATGGCAATTTTTATAATATCGGCAGCAGTTCCTTGAATAGGCGAATTCATGGCCACTCTTTCTCCGAACATTTTTTGCATATGATTTGAAGATTTCAGTTCCGGAATCGGTCTTATTCTGTTATACATGGTGCGAACAAAGCCGTCTTTTTTTGCTTTATCAACCACATCATCCAAAAAGCTTTTAATTCCCGGATATGTTTTAAAATATGATTCTATATATTCTTTGGCTTCTTTCCTGGAAATTCCTATATCATTGCTTAGTCCGAAAGAACTGATTCCGTATACAATGCCGAAGTTAACCGCTTTGGCGTTGCTTCTTTGTTCTTTTGTAACCTCATCCAAAGGAATGCCAAAAACTTTGGAAGCCGTGATTTTATGGATATCCTGGTCGGATTTGTATGCTTCTATCAGATTTTCGTCTCCCGAAATGTGAGCCAAAACTCTGAGTTCAATTTGAGAATAATCTGCATCAATAAATACGAAACCGGCTTTAGGAATGAAGATTTTTCTAAGCTGTCTTCCGATTTCCATACGAATAGGAATATTTTGCAAATTCGGCTCCGTTGAACTTATTCTTCCGGTTGCGGTTATGGTTTGATTAAAAGTTCCGTGAATTCTACCGTCTTCTTTAATGAACGCAGCCAAACCGTCCGCATATGTGGATTTAAGTTTTGTAAGAGTTCTGTACTCAAGTATTTTTGCAATAAAAGGATAGTCCGGCGCCAATTTTTCAAGAACATCGGCAGATGTGGAATAGCCGGTTTTTGTCTTTTTACCGCCCGGAATTTGCATTCTTTCAAACAAGAATTCGCCCAATTGCTTCGGAGAATTCAAGTTAAAGCTGTCGTCGGCACCCATTTCATCAAGAATTTCGCCTTTTAATTTATCAATTGAAACAGACAAATTATCGCCGTATTCTTTAAGAGCATCGGCATCAACCCTAATGCCTGACTTTTCCATATCATGAAGAATATAAACAAGAGGCATTTCGATATTCAAATACAAATCCTTCATCTGTGATTCTTCAAGTTTATTAAGCAAAATATCTTTGGATTGAAGATAAATATATGCTTCCAATGCAAGTTCGCTATCCTCGGGCGAAAGAAACATATCCAAATAGTCTCTTGCAAGGTCATCCTTGTTATAACTGCTTTTAAGAGGGTTCAAAAGATATGCTGCGATTCCCACATCATAAACGCTTTCGCGATTTACCACATCCAATGAATCGGCGTTTGTTATTTTAAGCAGCTTTTTAAGATTGTTTACGGATTTTTCGGCATTGGAATTAAGCACTTTTATTACTGTGTCATCAATATCGCTTTTTTTGATTTCCTCATTCTCGCAAACAATATTAAGTTCCTTGTTTTCGTTTAAAAAAGCAACAAAATACGGCTCTTCGCAAAATGCGATTCCGATTTTTTGCATCATAAGAGCACTGAATGTGAATGCATCCAGATCCGACTTTTTAACAATATTCTTTGTATTAAAAGATGCAAGCAAGTCTTGAATTATCTTATTGTCGTCATCTTCACTTGCCTTTGTGTCGCAAGCATCCGAAGAAGCTTCAAATTCGTTTTTGTATTTTGTCAAAAAACGTTTCAATTCAAGTTTTGAAAAGAATTTATAAACATCAGGGTTAAAGAAATTGCCAAATACACCATCTTGCGTTTTTTGCGTCAAAGGTGCTTCGATATTGATAGTGGCAAGTTTTTTGCATAGTCTGGCCAATTCGATGTTTTCTTTTAAATTCTCCCTGATTTTGTTTTGTTTTATTTCATCAACATGTTCAATAACATTTTCCAAGGACTTATATTGAACAATAAGGTTGGTTGCTGTTTTTTCACCGATACCCGGAACTCCCGGAATGTTGTCCGATGTATCACCCATCAAAGCTTTAACATCGATGTATTCAAGAGGTGAAACACCTAATTTTGCAATAACTTCGGCGGTATGATAGTTTTCTATAACACTTGCGCCTTTAGGGATTCTGACCATAATATTATCCGTTGCCAATTGCAAAAGATCACGGTCACCTGACAAAATAGTTACCTGCAAGCCTTCTTTTTCCGCACGTTTTGAAAGAGTGCCCAAAATATCATCCGCTTCAAAGCCCGGAAGTTCAACGCAAGTAACACCCATTGTTTTTAAAAGATCTTTCATTACCGGAACCTGTTCCCTAAATTCCTCCGGAAAAGGTTTTCTCTGTCCCTTATATGCTTCATACATTTTGTGACGAAAGGTTTTTTCCTTAACGTCAAAGGCAACAAAAACATAGTTTGGCTTCTCTTCGTTAAATACATTAAAAAAAGTATTCAAAAAGCCATATATTGCATTTGTATGGAGGCCTTCGGAATTGGTCATATCTGATTTGATACCGTAAAAAGATCTTGAAAGAATGCTGTGTCCGTCAACAAGAAGTAATTTATCTGCCATAATAATTTCCCTTAATCAATACATTTTTTAATGATAATATTTTACCACGAAAAAGGCATAAAAACCATATTAAAGTCGTTGACTTTTAAGGCTTATTTTGATAATATAATAAAGGTTTTGCTAAAGAACCTTTGCGGATGTGGCGGAATGGCAGACGCATCAGACTCAAAATCTGACGTAGGTGACTATGTGCGGGTTCAAGTCCCGCCATCCGCATTAAATGAAGACCGACTACGATGTAGTCGGTCTTCATTTGTCTTACATTGCTTTGTTTAACAATGAGAAAAGTGCAGTAATTTGCTTCGCAAATCACTGCACTTGACGACATTCGTCAAAAATCGACGAAAAAGCACTATTACTCATGCAAGCATGGTAATAGTGCTTTTTCGTCTCTTCTTTTCTCATTGTTAAACAAAAAAACAACCAGTGGCCTCCCGTCTACTGGTTGTTTGTTAAGCTCGGTATGATAAAGGACAAGGGTAATATACTAATACCTAAAACCCGAGCGACTTGTATTTATTTTCTTGGATGTGCTTTCGCATACACTTCTCTTATTTTCGAATTGCTCAAATCCGCATAAATCTGAGTTGTCGAAATATCCGAATGACCAATCATCTCTTGAACGGATTTTAAGTCGGCTCCGTTTTCAACAAGATGAGCGGCAAAGGAATGTCTGAGTGTGTGCGGCGTAATATCTTTTTCGATACCCGCTTTGTTTCCGTAATATTTAATAAGTTTCCAAAATCCCTGACGGCTCATAGGCTGACCGGAACAATTGGTAAATAATATATCGCCTGCATTGTCATCCACCATAGCGGATCTTGTGTCTTTAAGATATTTTGTTATGGCAGCTTTTGCGGTATTACTGAATGGAATACTTCTTTCGGCGCTGCCATGTTTGCATGTTATGCTTGAAGTGGATAAATTAACATCCGAGATTTTTAACCCGATAAGCTCGCTTACTCTGATTCCCGTTGCATATAAAAGCTCAAGCATAGCTTTGTCTCTGCAGCCCTTAACGTTTGAATCGTCCGGCTGACTTAACAAAGAATTTATTTCATCAATGGAAAGAATCTCCGGTAATTTCTTTATAACCTTTGGTGGCTTCAAAGAATCCGTCGGAAGTTTACTAATTTTACCTTCAGTAAAGAGGTAATTGAAGAATGCCTTGATGCTGGCAATGCTTCTTGAAACCGATGATGCGGCACTTCCGTTCTTTTCCAAATGAAGTACATAGGATGTAAGATTTGTAGATGTTACATCTTTAACATCTTCAATGCCGTGTTCATTTAAGAAGTTAACAAGCTTCATCAAATCACGTCTGTAAGAAACATAAGTATTTTCCGAAGTTTTTTTAACGTCCTTTAAATAAACTATAAAATTTTCAACTGCTGATTTCATATATTAACCACCCTAAATCCAAGATATATTTAACAAACCGTAAAAACAAAACCCACAAAGTTTTTACTAAATCTTAATTTATTAAAACGCAAATTTTAGAGATTGATGTAAACATTTCGTATACATAATTTCGATTTGGTAAGTACTATTATATAAAGTTTTTCCCATAAAATCAAATGGATTTTTCAAAAAAATAATGCTTTTGGGTAAACATAATTTTTCACAAGATATAGAGAAAACATTTTATAAATCGGACAATATATTGTGGAATTTTGCATTTTTAAAATTGCAATTTTAGCCCTTCTTTTTACTATTTTTACATTTAGTAAAGCTCTGATTTGATTTACATATTATTTATTTGTTAGTAATAGTCAATCAATCTTTACTTGCCTATATTAAATCAATGATATTTACAATAAAAAGGAGCGACGCAATTCTGCGTCGCCCCAAAACTCTTCTACGATTTCTATTTCATGTTTTCACATTTGTCATAGCAAGCATCGGTTGCCTTAATAATCGAGTTTCTGAATCCGAACTCTTCCAAGGCAGCAACACCTGCTATCGTCGTTCCGCCCGGCGAGCAAACGGCATCTTTTAATTTGCCCGGATGTAAGCCTGTTTCTTTAACCATCTTTGCGGCACCCACAACCGTATTGGCAACAAAATCATATGCCATATCTCTTGGCATGCCGTATTTAACAACGCTGTCAGCCAAAGCTTCTATAAACATATATACATAAGCGGGAGAACTTCCGCTGGCGCAAACAACCGCAGACATTATCTTCTCATCCACCACTTTGAAATTTCCGATAGACGAAAAGATTTTTTCAACCGTTTCTTTCTCTTCCGGACTGAGTATATTATTGTTTTCATAGCAAATGCCTGTCATGCCTTCACCGATCAGTGCCGGTGTATTAGGCATAACTTTTACAATTTTAGCCGAGCTTCCGACTTTAAGTTTAACATCCTCTATGGAAATTCCCGGAGCCAAAGAAATAATAACCGTATTTTCGGTTACAATATCTCTTATATTTTTCGTTACGGCATCATAGAATTGTGGTTTTACGGCCAAAACAACATATTTTGCATTATTTGCAAGTTCTGCATTGGAATGCACATATTCAACGCCAAGTTCATTTGATACTTCGGCGCATCTTTTGGTATTAACATCCGTAAACAGAATGTCATCCTTCGAAAAATTCTTTAAAATACCACGCATCATAGCGTAGCCCATGTTGCCAACACCTATAAAACCAATCTTTGCCATATCGCTTCTCCTTATTTAAAATTAATCAAGATTTTTGATAAACTCAGCTATTCTGTCCATACCCTTCTTAATGCTTTCTTCCGAAATAGCATAAGCAAGTCTGATATGATCCGGAAAACCAAAATCAGCACATGGGATAACAGCCACATTATAATCATCCAAAAGATATTTCGCCATATCGCTTGCGTCGTTTAACTTAATACCCTTATAACTATGTTTAAGAGCCTCGGAACAATCAACAAATAAATAGAATGCACCTTCCGGCTCAATGGCGCTGAGGTAATCAATTGAGCTAACCGCTTCATAAATTAAATCTCTCCTATTCTTGAAAGCAGCAAGCATCATATCAACAGATGACTGATCGCCGTTCAATGCTTCGATTGCCGCAACCTGAGCAATTGAGTTCGGATTTGAAGTCTGATGACTTTGTACGCTTGAAATCAATTTTGCAATTTCGACACTTGCTCCTATATAACCGATTCTCCAGCCTGTCATTGCATAGCTTTTTGCAAGGCCGTTAACCGTAATTGTTCTTTTATATATTTCATCATTTAAAGATGCAATACTAACGTTTTTCTCTCCGGTATAAACAAGATTTTCGTAGATTTCGTCGGAAACAACGTAAATATCATGTTTACAAACCCAATCGGCGATTTTTTCAAGCTCTTCTCTTGAATAAATCATACCTGTAGGGTTTGATGGTGATGTAAGAATAAGAGCTTTTGTTTTGTCCGTATAAGCTGCGTCCAACTGTTCAATTGTTAATTTATAACGCTGTGAGCTTTCACATCTTATAAAAACAGGAACGCCGTCGGAAAGTTTAACCATTTCCGGATAGCTTAACCAATATGGAGAAGGAATGATAACTTCATCACCCGGGTTTAAAATTGCAGCAAAAACATTTGTTAATGAATGTTTACCGCCATTGCTGATAACTACTTGATTTGTATCGTAATTAATGTTATTTACTCTTTTGAATTTATCACAGACAGCTTTTTTAAGCTCGTCCATACCCGATGCAGGTGTATATTTTGTAAAGCCATCGTTAATAGCCTTAATAGCCGCATCGCAAATATTTTTCGGTGTATTAAAATCAGGTTCCCCTGCAACGAAACCAACAACATCTACTCCGCTTTTCTTTAAACTTTTTGCTTTTGCCGTAATTGACAATGTTGATGATGGCTTAACAGCGCTTGCTTTCCTTGATAACTCAAGTGACATATTTCTACCTCCAAACTAACGTGGCATTCTTACCATACATAAATGTATCAACGAAAAATTCATAAATATATACCGACTTTAAACAAAGTCATGCCACAAAAAACTAAATTTTTATTAAATATCAGATAGAATAATAGCACTTAAAATGGGAATTTTCAACAAAAAATTGTACTAAATCACAAACAATATGATTTTGTCTTTGAGCTACGGAATATGATATTGATTTTTGAAATTTGTCCGCCTCACGCGAACATTTGTATATAAGATTATTACAAAGACAATTTAAATAACTTTATTAATAACTCTCATCAAATCGTCAACCATAAAAGGTTTGGCAATAAAGTCATTCATACCGCAATCAAAGGCTTCCTGTCTGTCTTCATCAAATGCATTTGCCGTCATTGCTATGATAGGAATGGACTTAAGACCGTCATTGTCAAGGCTTCTGATGGCTTTGGTAGCCTCGTGTCCATCCATAACAGGCATCTGAATATCCATCAAAATTACATTATAAGTGCCCGGCTTTGATGCCGAGTATTTTTCAACGGCTTCTTTACCGTCGCAAGCCGTATCCACTTTGTATTTTTGTTCGTTCAAAATAGCATAAGCGATTTCTCTGTTCATTTCATTGTCTTCAACAAGGAGAATACGAACATTTTCGGGATCTTTGTATTTATTGACAACCTCTTCGATTTGATTTTCAACATGATCGTCATCTTTAAGAAATACTTTTAATCTGAGCTTAAGGGTAAAACGAGTGCCCACATTTTTCTTACTTTCCACGCTGATTTCACCATCAAAAAGATCCATAAGCTTCTTAACAATAGACATTCCCAGCCCGGTGCCTTGAATCTTACTTACGGTTGATGTTTCCTCTCTGGAGAAAGGATCGAATATTTTTTTAACGAATTCTTCGGACATTCCGATTCCGTTATCTTCAACAACAATTACAAATCCGGCCTCACCGGTTCTTTCGCCTTTATCAATAACCAGATTGTCCTCTTCCGCAACGCTCAGAGCTATCCTTCCTCCGCCATGTGTGAATTTTATGGAATTGGACAAAAGATTAATAAGAATTTGATTTAAGCGAAGATAATCGCAAAAAACATTTTTGTGACTGACGGATATGGTGCAGTCAAAATCAAGGTTTTTCGCATTAACCGCCGAGCTCATTATGCTCTTAATATTTTCCATATCTTCTCTCAGATTGGTAAGCTCCGGATTAAGAACCACATGGTCGCTTTCGATACGGCTCATATCCAAAATATCATTAATAAGTTCAAGCAAATGATTGCTTGCCACATTTATTTTTGAAATATAATCTTTTACGGCATCCGGATTGTCAATATGATTAATGGCAAGAGCCGAATAACCGTTAATGGCATTCATTGGTGTACGCATATCGTGAGACATGCTGAAAAGGAATGTGGATTTGGCTCTGTTGGCTGCTTCCGCCGCAAGCAAAGCCTTCTCAAGCTCAACATGCTGCTTCTCCAATAATTTATTCTGACTCTCTATGCGCTTATTAAGTTCGTTTTTTTCGGCTTTGGCGCTATCCATACCTATGAATGTGGAAATTACCATATAAGGAATACCTTGTTTTCTTTGAATAACTTGAAATACGCATCGTCTCCAGTCTTTATTCAAACCGCTTATTTTATATTCAAATTCAACACGGTCTTCATTTGCCAGGAAATTTTTAACATAGTCAATATCCGAGAAAGAAAGCCATTGCTGTCTGTATTCTTCATCGATATAATTAGCGAATTTTTTCACATTATCGGAGTAAACTCCGCGACTGTTCTTTGTAAAATCAACGCTTTTTATAGGAATATATGACTCATATTCATCTTTTTCCAAATCAACGAGCAATATGGCATCATATTCACCCAAAATAAAGTCATTAATAAGAGCGGCTTTTGCCTCCGTCATATCCAAAGATGTAAATCTGCTCATCTCAAAATAACGGCACAAAACCAAGGAAAGCTTTCTTATGGCAATCTTTTCATCTTCAGACCAAACATGTTCCTCATCAATTACATAAAAACCAACATAGGCATCAAGTCTTTGGCCCACATTTGTAACATAACATAGGTTTAATCCGCCGTAATCTCCCGGTGTGTTGGAGTTGTTACCGTAGAAAAAGCCCTCATCATCTATATAACTTCTAAAATTTTCCCAATAATCCCTTGTCATTACCTGTCTGACGCCGGTCATATTCATATATTCTTCTTTTGCACTGCTGTGACTAAAAAAAAGCCCGCAACCACTGGAAATGCTCTTTGCAATATAGACATTATCCAAATCAAAAGAAGCTCTTGTTGCTTCCAACAATTCGAAAATATCATCATCGCAAGTTGCATCATGATCGAGAACTTTATCTATATAATTATGTAATGCATCAAAAAATTTTTCTTTATCTGCCATTTCACACCCCAAGTAACAAAAATACAAATCCCCTATAAACATAAGCAGCAAATAATGCATTAAACACATTCTCTGCTATTTTCATTATAACATAGTAAAAATAAAAGGTTTAAAGAAATTTTAAAGAATTTATAAACAATTTTTGAATTTTTGTCATTAAAACAACAAAAAAGACGACTTTCGTCGTCTTTTTTCATCCCGTTAATATAAATTAAACGCTTATTTAGCGTAATCAGTAACTCTTGATTCTCTAATTACATTAACTTTGATTTGTCCAGGGTACTCAAGCTCGTCTTCAATCTGTTTAGAAATGTCTCTGGCTAAAAGTACCATATCAGCATCGCTGATTTGTTCCGGAACAACCATAACTCTAATCTCTCTACCCGCCTGGATAGCAAATGACTTTTCTACACCCTTAAATCCATTAGAAATATTTTCAAGGTCTGATAATCTGTTAGTGTAAGTTTCCAATGTTTCTCTTCTTGCACCCGGTCTGGCCGCACTGATTGTATCAGCAGCCTGAACTATGCATGCAATAAGCGATTCAGGTTCGCAATCACCATGATGTGATGCAACCGAGTTAATAACAACATCGGATTCTTTGTACTTTTTACATAACTCAACACCGAGTGAAATATGCGTACCTTCGTTTTCATGATCGACAGCTTTACCGATATCGTGTAACAGGCCCGCACGTTTTGCAAGTCTTACATCGGCACCGATTTCGCCGGCAAGTAAGCCCGAAAGTAAAGCAACTTCAATAGAATGTTTCAAGGCGTTTTGTCCGAAACTTGTTCTGAACTTCATCTTACCGAGAAGTTTAACAAGTTCAGGATGAATTCCGTGAACACCAACTTCCAATACGGCTGCTTCACCGTCTTCACGCATATTCTCTTCAACTTCTTTTTTGGCCTTTTCAACCATCTCTTCAATACGAGCCGGATGAATACGACCGTCAATAATAAGTTTTTCAAGAGCAATTCTCGCAACTTCTCTTCTTATAGGATCGAAGCCCGAAAGAATTACCGCTTCAGGAGTATCATCAATTATAAGATCAATACCTGTCATTGTTTCCAATGTTCTGATATTTCGACCTTCACGACCGATGATTCTTCCTTTCATCTCATCATTAGGCAACTGAACAACGGAAATTGTTGTTTCGGCCACATGATCTGCCGCGCATCTTTGAATAGCATTGACAATGTATTCCTTCGCCTTTTTGCTTGATTCTTCTTTTGCGCGAGTTTCCATTTCCTTGATAAGTTTTGCTGTGTCAATTTTTACTTCATCTTCAACAGATTGTAATAATAAGTCTTTTGCTTGTTCGGAGGTGAGACCAGAGATTCTTTCCAATTCCTGTATACGCTGCTCGTTAAGCTTTGTCACTTCAGCTTTGACTTTTTCAAGTTCCTTTTCGCGTGCTGCAAGTGATTGCTCACGTTTTTCGGCTGCGTCGTACTTTTTATCAATTGCTTCTTCTTTTTGAAGAACTCTTCTTTCGTACTTCTGCAGTTCTGCTCTACGTTCTTTTACTTCACGATCCAATTCATTCTTTGTTTTAATCGACTCTTCTTTAGCTTCAAGCAAAGCTTCTTTTTTCTTTGTTTCGGCTGTCTTTAAAGCTTCGTCGATAATGCTTCTTGATTTTTCTTCAGCACTACCGATTTGATCTTCAATCTTTTTACGAGTAGCTTTTGATGAAACAAGACATGAAATAATGGCAGTGACCACAGCAGTTACAACAATCGCAATGATTATTTTAAGCACTAGGAGCACCTCCTTATTTAATTTTCATTGTACATATTTCAATTCATACATCTTCTTCGAAAAAAGCGGAGAAAATGATGATATGTATTAACAAATACAACGCTAATATTTTATAACTTTTTATGCATTATGTCAAGATTTTTAGGCTTTCAAAAAGCCATTTTGCAAGCGTATTTATCAGTTTTCGTTTTCTTCATCATCAGTTACATCATCCCAACTGTTAAATCGTTTCGGAATGTATGCTTTTTTGATTTTGCATAATTTATCTTTACATTTTGAGCAATCCAAAGTTGCGTTGGAACCGCTCCAAAAGCGCTCCGGATGTGCGCTGTATGTAAATTCCCATTTGATCAAAACCACACAGGCCGTAAAAAACAAGCTCCAAGAGAAAAAGCCTTTCATAAATATCGTCGGTGAAAACATCATAAAATGGCCCCAATCGAATATTCTGCAGTTTACGCAACATTTGTTATGCATAATATGCGTCTGAAACGGGCAATAAATCATTATGCAAATCATGTCGCAGGCGAAATAAAACACCACAAGCATCCACAAATCGACTTCACCGATTACTCCCGTAAGGTAAAGAACTCCGAAAACACCATCGATAATAAGCCAAGAAAGCAATACCTTCCAGGCTTTTCTGTTCATATCCTGCACATATTCAAGCAACTCCAGACGGTCGTATTGCTTTTTTTCAAAATGGATTTGCTTTGATTTTCTTTGAGCCATGGTTATTAGACGATTCGGGAATATATGGATAATCATTATAAACATAAAGATTGCCCATAATATGTGAAATATGGAGATTTTCCAAATAAAAGGATTGAAAATAAGGTTATAAAACCATTCCCTTTTGAAAAGATACATAAAAAAAACAAACAAAAAAATCGCAATTCTTCCAAGAAGTCTAAAATAATATCTTTTAAACATCGGTGTTGCTTTAACTTTCGATTTCATAACAATACCTCAAGTATACTCATATAATGTTTCCAAAAGTTCATCAACTTTAATAGGTTTCGAAATATGCATATTCATACCGCATTCCAAAGCTTTTCTTTTATCTTCGTCAAAAGCGTTGGCTGTCATGGCAATGATAGGAATCTTATTTACATATTCATTATTGCTTGCTCTTATGGTTTTGGTTGCTTCATAGCCATCCATAATCGGCATTTGAACATCCATAAGAACGCAATCAAAGTAGCCTTTTTTTGATGCTTCCAGAATTTGAACCGCTTCCAGTCCGTTAAAGGCTTCTTCAATGGAAAAGCCTTCTGTTTTCAGTATATCACAAATAATTTCTCTGTTAAGCTCATTGTCTTCCACAACCAAAATCATAGGACTTTCTTTTCCTGATTTTGAAAGCCCTTTTATATTATACGGTTCCAATACAATCTCGTCATTTTCCTTGGATTCGTCCTCCAAAATCAATTGTGTAGGAAGTACAACTTTAAATTCGGAACCTACACCTTTTTTACTTTTAACGGAAATGGTTCCGCCCATTAAATCCACAAGGTTCTTGGAAATGGCCATACCCAGCCCCGTTCCGGTAATTCCGCTGACCGTGGATGTACGCTCTCTTGTAAATGTATCGAAAATAGTATCAATAAACTCTTCGCTCATTCCGATACCCGTATCTTTCACAATTAATTCATACAAGGCATAGCCATCTTTAATATCGGCCTTTTCGGAAATTCTAAATGTGATCTTTCCGCCTGTTTCGGTAAATTTTACGGCATTGCTTAAAAGATTACTTATAACTCTGTTCACCAAAATTCTATCTGCAATTACTTTTCTATGCTTAATATCATATTCAACAACAAATTCAATTCCTTTGGCATCGGTCTGCGGCCTTACCACAAGTTCGGTTCTTTTAACCTCTTCCATTACATCGCAAGGATTTGCATCCACATGCTGATTGCCGCTTTCTATCTTGCTCATATCCAAGATATCATTAATAAGAGATAAAAGACCCGCAGATGAAATAGATATTTTTTCCAGACATTCCGCTACTTTTTCCTTGTCGTCAAAATGCTTCATGGCCATATTGTTGAAACCGATGATTGCATTCATAGGCGTTCTGATATCGTGGGACATGTTGGCAAGGAAGTTACTTTTTGAATTGTTGGCTTCAAGCGCCTGATTCAAGGCATCTTTTATCATTCTTTCCTGGGCAACTTCCAATGTAACATCCTGACGCATAATAATAACCTTTGTAGGCTTACCCTCAACACGTTCCAAGCAGACAATTCTTGAATTAACCCATTTTTTCTCATCATCAATAAGCCTATGACGCATGTTTGACAATTTAATCTCGTTATCGGAAAAATAATTATAGATATAATCTATATCCAAATAGGCATTCATGGCTTTTTTATCTTTTTCCGGAACTCTGTTGTTAACAATATGTTCTTTCAATAGATCAAAAGGTCCTTCAAAAGGAATCTCATAATTATCCGGAACCGTATCCATAAGGAAAATATAATTTTTATGAACCAAATCCACAAGTATAAAGGTATCAAAAATCTCTTTAATGCCTTCAAACATATAATTTGCCTGAGTATTTAAAGTAGCGAGATGTTTTGCTCTTTTTCTTCCTGAAATAATTGCAATACTGATGCAGGCAGCAAATGTGGCAACCAAAATTATTTCAATAATAACTCCGGCTTTTTTTATAAAGACGGCAGAATTCAAAAGCTGACTTTCCACAAAATACATAGCATCTTCCGGACTGTAATTGTAAACATTTTCTTGGATATGATTGATAAGAGCTATCGTTTTGCGATTAATTTCGTGATTATACACAAAAAAAGTAAAGATTACAACAACAAGTGCAATCATCACAATAATGACTATCGTTCGATATGATTCTCTTTTCCGAATAATTTTCATATATAATTCCCTTATTGACAGACTTTTTAAGTCTAATAATACCCTCAATTTGATTTTATCATTTAATCATGCTTAATTCAACAAAAAAGAGCTCCGTAAAAGAAGCTCTTATAATTATTTACCGATATCTTCCATATCAAACGGCGTTGCCTGATATACGTAGTAGTTAAGCCAATTACTGTAAAGTGCGCTGGAATGTGCTCTCCAGCCGAGGATAGGCTCTTTTGAAGGATCGTCATTGGGATAATAATTCTTAGGAATATCAATATCCATGCCCTTCTTCAAATCTCTCTTATACTCAATATCCAGCGTAATTCTGTCATATTCGGGATGTCCCAGCACAAAAACCTGTTTTCCGTTATTTGCAGTAACAAGATAGATTCCGGCTTCATCGCTTTCCGCAAGAACCGTCAAATCTTTATTATTATATACATCTTCGGAAATAATTCCGGTATGTCTTGAATGCGGAGCGTAAAACTCATCATCAAAACCTCGGACAATCGGAGGTCTTCTGTGCAAAAGTTTGTGTTTGAATACACCGAAGGTTTTGCTTTCCAATACGCATTTTCTGATGCCGTAATGATAATTAAGCGCAGCAAGTGCAGCCCAGCACAAATGGAAAGTTGATGTAACGTGAGTTTTGGTCCATTCCATTATTTCACAAAACTCATCCCAATAATCAACTTCCTCGAACTCCATAAGTTCGATTGGCGCACCTGTTATAATAAAACCATCGAATTTTTTATTTTTGATTTCGCCGAATTTTTCATAAAACTGATTCAAATGCGTTGCCGGTGTATGCTTGGAAACATAAGAACCCAAGCAAATAAAAGAAACATTTATTTGCAGAGGCGTGTTTGAAAGCATTCTCAAAAGCTGAATCTCAGTATCCTCTTTGTTTGGCATAAGATTTAATATACCTATTTCCAAAGGTCTGATATCCTGGTTTCCGGCCTTTTTCTCGTCTATTATGAATATATTTTCACTTTCTATGATTGCCTTTGCAGGCAAATCATTTTGAACTTTAATAGGCATAACTGCTCCCTTTTCAATAAATCAATTCTTAATACTTGAAAATGATTTTATCACTATTTGATTGCTTAAACAATAAGTTGAAACTAACTATATACAAAAATCAATTATTGTAATAAGCAGTCATGTTTTTAACAAACATAATCAAATCTTAAATCTAAAGAGTTTCCAACATGGCAAGGAGCTCATCTTCGGAAATTATCGGCACTCCCAATTCTTTTGCTTTCTTGTTTTTCCCCGATGTGGAATTTATATCGTTATTAACAAGATAATCGGTCTTTTTGGTAACGGAGCCGGTTACTTTACCCCCAAGCTTTTCAATTCTTTCCTTTGCCTCATCTCTGTTGCCAAAAGAATTTAAACTGCCGGTTATGACAAAAACTTTGCCATTTAAGCTTCCTTCTTCTTCCGAATATTCATTTTTCTTGATATTCAATATACGAACAAGTTCATCAACGATTCTCTTATTATCCTCATCTTCAAAATACGAAACAAAAGAATCGGCAATAACTTCTCCTACGCCATCAATAGCGGCCAATGTATCTCTGTCGGCTTTTCTCATCAAATCAAAATCGTCCCCGAAATGCTTGCAAATCATTTTTGCATTTGAAAGGCCGATGTTTAAAATACCCAGCGCATTAATAAGATTGTACAAATATACGTCTTTGGATTTTTCTATGGCTGCTATCAAATTGTCATATGACTTTTGCCCAAAACCTTTTTTGCCCACAATATCTTCTTCATATTGCTCAAGTTTGTATATATCCGGAAACTCTTTGATAAAACCTTCGTCAATAAATTTTTCCAAGGTTTCTTCCGACAATCCATCGATATTCATGGCATTTCTTCCCACAAAATGCGTAAACGATTTTATATGTTTTGCGGGACATTTTTCGTTAAGACAATGCAAAGTTTTTACACCGTTTTCTGATTTAACATGTGTTTCAAAACCGCATGCGGGACAAGTTTTGGCAAATTCGAGATTATTCGAACAAGTATGATTTTTTAAAATTTGAGGAATAATCATATTTGCTTTATATACCTCAATTTCGTCCCCTATTCCCAGTTTCAATTCTTCGATAATCGAAAGATTATGTAAACTTGCTCTGGACACACTTGTTCCTTCAAGCTCTACCGATTCAAAAATCGCAACGGGATTAATAAGGCCGGTTCTTGAAGGGCTCCATTCCACCTCCAACAATTTAGTGAGGGCTGTCTCATCTTTCCATTTAAAAGCAATGGAAT
>JAEEGH010006539.1_pt1 | contig 28480 bp, 38 predicted proteins | sample 9134181 | NCBI WGS metagenome assembly JAEEGH01 (sample SAMN16246544, study PRJNA631951) | gut metagenome | biome: gut microbiome; feature: rumen; material: DP-attached | host: Bos | place: Iran: Karaj | collected 2018-10 | reverse complement strand
CCTTATTTCCGGGAGTTGTTGAAAAAAAAAATAGTGGGTATGGGTTTTCCCCCACTTACCCTCCCAAGCAAGTTTTTCAAAAAGCCCCCCCCCCCCCCCCCAAAAAAATAAATCCCCTGAAACCTATCACTGTTCAGGGGATTTTCTTATACATTATTTATTTATATATAGTATCGAGCACTTTTCTAATAGCATCGTCAATCTGCTTTTGCATATAGGCAACATAATGGCTTGTCACATCCGCCCAGGAATGTCCCAAGCATGCCGCAATGACATCCCTCTGAACACCGCATTCGGCGGCAACGGAAGCGAAAGAATAACGTGCCACATACGTACTCAAGCCATTAAAGAACGGCTCAGTTTCCCTCTTCCTCAACTTCCCTACCTTGTCAGGTACAATCTTGGTCTTGCCTATTTTTTTCAATCCGTCGTTCATCCGGTGCATATATCCGTGATAGTCCTTGTATCTGTCGCATGGGTTGATCAGGTAATCCTTTCCCTTGTACTTGTCAATGATGGCCTGAGCCTCCTGGAAGACGGGGAGGGAGATAGACTTCTGCGTTTTCGCGCGTGTATAGATAATGCGCCCATTATCAAGACCACGGCATTGCAGCAGATCCCCGATGTTTATTCCCGCGAGGCAGAAGGACAACATGAATATGTCCCGGTATTCTTCTTGCCAAGCCTCACAAGGATAGTCCTTAAACTCTCTTACCTGCGCTGCCGTCATGTTTCTAATCGGCTTGCGCTCGACCTTTATCTGGTAATCCAGAAAAGGATATTCTTTAGTCATGCGCTTTTTTCTTGCATAGTTGAAAGCAGTTCGAATATTCCGCAGATGTAGCCCGATGCCATTTGTCTTGATGCCATTATCGGAAAGATGAGCGGAGAATCGGTCTAGCCAGTCTTCGTCTATGCCAAATCCAGCATGTGGGTCAAACTCCTGTACCTTTACCGCTGTACGCTTCATAATTGCTGCAGTAGACTTGCCGACTTTCCCGGAGTCAGCATATTCAATTAGTGTTTGGGCAAGGGCACTGACACTACTACTGCTTTTCTCTCCGCAGAAAACCTTTTTTATAGCCGCTGGCCGCATGCCTGGGTGAGACACGATAAACTCGTCAATCTCCCAATACAATTTCTCCAGACGTTTCATCTTTGCTCTCATGGCTGGTTCTTTACGATTAAGCGCAAAGCCAACACCCATTTCTCTTATCTTTATGATAGGAAAGAACGTCTTTATCCCAGTGTTGATGAAGGCCTTATCTTCCCCGTTTCTTACCATATAATATAATGTCATTTCGCCTTTTCTTTTTGGCTGAAATGCTGTGATTTTCATAATGCGTTTCCGTTTACAATTTTATTATGAATCCGTTACCGAATCCGTTTCCATTAGTAACCTAAAGTCACCCAAAAACACCTATAAAACCCTATTCAGGTAGGCTATAAAAAGAAGAAAAGCCAATGGGTGCATTACTGCAACTCATTGACTTTTAGCGTTCTATTATATTGAGCGGAATACGGGAATCGAACCCGCCTCCTCGGCTTGGGAAGCAAAATGAGGCTCCGCTAACACCTTGAAAGTCAATGATGTTATGATAGTTTCCTATGATAGGCGTTTCCGTTTTCGTTTTCGTTCTGCCATTTTTATGGTCTTTTTTCATTTCTTTTTCGTTGCCTTACGGGCATAAAAATAGCGGTCTGACCGTGTGGACTGACCGCTGTGTGGTGTAGTTTTATATTGTTATTCTCCTATGTCTATAATTTCGTGTAGAGCAAGAACCTTGTAAGCCGCAATTTTCCCTCTTATAGTTTGCACTTCCACATCAACAAAAAAAGCCCTTTTTACGGGATTGGTGTCTGAATTAAGTATCGTCCTTTTCAATTCGTCTGTCTCAAAGACAACTGGGTATTTTTTCTTTGAAATGCTTTCTATCAGAGCTCTGTTTCCCGAGTCTTTAGTCATGTCTCTTCTCATCTGATCGACAATCATGAGTTGACGAGAATATGCTACACTTTTGGGAGCTATGGAGCGCAAGCGTTCTTCCTCTCTCTTGAACGTGTTTTGTCCGGCATTGCTATCGGTGTAATTGATACTGCAGCCAACAAGTACATTGTTGTTGTCACCTTTTACAACGGCCCCTATTTCCATCCTACCTTTATGGTCTCCTGCTACGACAGACAGCATGTTTCCGAAATCCTTGCATTCCTGGATAGTTAGTTCAGGCTTGTCTCCTTCCCCATGTATGTAATAACCAAATACGGTTTTTAAATATGACGCAAAATCAAGGATTGTATTTGAGTTCTCCATGAAAGGAATCAACCCAGCTGACACCAACTCAGATAGATAGACCATGATGCTGCCCTCCTGGATTTTTTCAACATAGAGTTTTGCCTGTGCTTGTTCATCACAGCCTCCGTTTTCTTGCACGAATGATGAATACAGATTTCCTACCGCATTCAGGGATGCTGTGAATTCATTTATTTCAACAGGTTTTGAGTGCTTTAAATGAATCAACAACTTAGTATCTTTAGGGTCAACTTTTTCCATACTCTATGTTTTTCCGCAAAGATAGTCAATAATCCCAATACTTGCAAATTTTTTTCGGTCAGTCCAGTAAGTCAAAGAGCGCGGTGAGAGGTCTGCCCCCTGGTGTGGGGTGAGGAGCGTGCGCGATTTTTTATTTATTATTTAATGTGTGCCCCGTGTCATCCGTAGGTGATGATGCGGGGTTTTTTCTTGACGACGTTGAAGAGGCGGGAGATCTGGTCGAGGTGGAGGGTGAAGTCGGTGTATTCGGGTGAGGGGTTGAGGGAATGGAGGGTGATGGTGCCGGTGTTCTCGTCCTGGCCGATGATCTGCTTGATGCGTACGTTGTTGCCGAAGACGATGACCCAGTAGGGCCAGTCGCGGTAGTGGAGCCGCGGCAGCCACTTGTCGCGTGAGAGTTCGCGTACGAGCACGATGTCTCCCCGTTCGAAACTGTTGCGTGTGCCGTCGTCCATGGAGTCGCCGTTGACGCGGAATGCGAGGTACTTGCCGTGGTGCACCTCGTCGACCTCGAAGACAGTGGTTTCCCCTTCGTAGTCGCTGACGATGGTGGCATACTCGTCGTCGGGGCTACCCAGTGCCTCTATGGGCACGATGGGCACCTGCATGACGATGTGCCCTTCGGCGCTCCTGTAGAACCTGTTGCCGCTTTTCGTCCTTTCGTATTCCCTGAATTCGGCTTGCCTCACGGGCACCACATCCTGAGTCAGCATTTCGCCTTCACCGGTAAGGAGCCATACCTTATTTAAATCGGGATAGGTTAGAAGTATCTTCTTAATAATTTCTTCTCGGGGTTGACTCTTTAAATTATTGATATAACCATTAGATACTTCTATTGTCTCTTCGAATTTCTTTTTCGAAAGACCCTTATTTTTTATATACTCTATAAGTCTTTGTTTCACAGTCTTTTCCATGCTTGTTAAATATTTTTACGTAAATTTTGCGTAGAAAAAAAGAAGAAAACTCTAAATTTATTTGCAGATATTGGAATTAAACTCTATCTTTGCAACATCTTTTCAAATCTTTTGCAAATATATTGAAAACTATTTATAAAACCAAGAGATTATGACACAAAACGACAAACCCATGATGAACGAGGTGGAGCGCATCCGCAAGGAGACGCATGCCGCCATCTGCAAGGAGTGGGAGGACACTGCGCCCCAAGCCGTGCGTGACGGTGTTCCCCCCACGAGGATTCTCGCCGCCATTGCCGCCAGGCGGGGCATGACCGCTCAGGGCGTGGAGGCTGTATTGCGTAACGCGGGCCTTTACGACGGAGCAAGGAAGTACAAGGAAACAGTAATGGAGTAATGAGAGGAATGACTATGGCAAGGATAGACATGAACAACCTGAGGACGGCCGCCTTGGCTTTGGAGGGTCGTACGGTAAGGAACGCGGAGCCCACCCCGAGGCGTTTCCCTCCGAAGTGGATGACCGTGAAGGATGCCGCAGAATACCTCGGCGTATCGACAGACTTCGTAAGGGACATGATGGTTGACGGTCTGAGTTACTACAAGGTTCGCCACACCTGTTTCGTGAGTCTGAAGGACCTTGACGACTACATCGGCAAGCACAAGATATTCTGACTGCATAAACATGGAATGATATGGGAGCGAAGAATAGGATAAAATACGACGACCCCTTGCTGCGCTACTGCAAGTGGGTATCGGACAGAGTGAGTGAGGACGTGCTGATAGGCGCCTTTCTGGTGGCGCTGCTGCTGGCCGCCTTCGTGATATAGCGACAAGACCAATCTATCTGTTTAACATAGCGTGAATGGTGGTAGTGTAATGCCCCTTATGCGCAGCGCAGCGGCGGTCTGTGCGGGGTGTGAACTCATACTATCGACCTTTTAATTGACTTTTAGTGTTACTCCTCCCCTCCTGTGAAGGCCGGGAGTTTATTACGAAAACCATTTTAAATCAACTCCAATATGGAAATCAAAGTAACATTCAGATTTGACGCGAGCGAGAGCCTTCTCGCCTGCATCGACAATTTCAGGAAGGCAGCCGAGGCTTTCGGCCACAGCGGCCTGCTTAACCTGCTGCCTGCGACGAAGGAGGCCGGCATCGTGAAGGCCATCGCCACCGAGGAAGGTGTGACCATGAACAAGAAGGAACAGATATGGCCCCCGAAGGAAGGTGGCGAAGGTGCTGCTGCTGCGGAACCGCAGCCTACGGAGAAGGGTGCCGGCGGTGCTGAGGGTGCCGATGGCGCTGCCCCCCAGGAGGAAGCCAAGCCAAAGGAGGAACCGCAGCCCGAGGCTGCCGCCCCCGTGCCTACCGTGACAGACATGAGGGCTGCCGTGACCCGTGCCCGCGACCGCATAGAGGGTGAGGGCTGGGAGGACAAGACCTCTGACGGCTATAAGTTGTGGCACAAGAAGGTGACTGCCGCGGTGAAGAACATCGTGATGTCGCTCGGTGCAGAGAAGATACCCGACATCGCTGAAGAGAGCCGCCGCTCGTTCGTGGAGCAGGTGGACCTGCTGGGAGTGGTAGGCAATGAAGTAATGGAACAACCCCCGCTCTGATGGCACAGCACGCATTACTCAGTCCGAGCAGCGCCCACCGGTGGCTGCACTGCACCCCCTCGCCCCGCCTTGAGGAGCATGAGGAGGACAAGGGCAGCGTGTTTGCCCGTGAGGGCACCCTTGCCCACGCCTACTGTGCCCGTGCGCTGAAGCACTATCTCGGTCTGCCCACCGACGGTGAGGACCGTGAGATAGCGGAACTCGAGGACCTTCACGATGCCGCCATGGACGAACATGTGGCAGGCTATGCCGCCACCGTCATCGGCAAGTTGGAGGAGGCGAGGAAGAAGACCCCCGATGCCCGTCTGCTCGTGGAGACCCGCCTCGACTTCTCGGAGTGGGTGCCCGAGGCCTTCGGCACCGCCGACGCCGTAATCATCGCCGACGGCGTGATGGACGTCATCGACTTCAAGTATGGCAAGGGCGTGAGGGTGGATGCCGACGAGAATCCCCAGATGATGATATACGCCCTCGGTGCGTGGAAGGTCTTCGACCTGGAGTACGGCATCAGCAAGGTACGGATGACCATCATCCAGCCGAGGCTCGGCCATGTGAGTGAGTGGGAGATGGCCGCTGCCGACCTGCTGCGCTGGGCAGAGGGCACCCTTCGCCCGAAGGCGAGGGAGGCATGGGAGGGCAATGGCGCCCAGGAGCCCGGCGACTGGTGCCGCTTCTGCAAGGTGCGTCCTCGCTGCAAGGCACTTGCCTCGCTGTGCCGCACCACCCATGAGGTGTATACCGACCCCCGCCTGCTCTCTCCCGGTGAGATGGCCGAGAAGGTGCTCCCTTACCTTGCCGTCATCAAGTCGTGGGTGGGCGATGTGGAGGAATTTGCCCTGCAGCGTGCCCTCGACGGCGAGTGCTATGCCGGATGGAAACTGGTGGAAGGCCGCAGCGTGCGGCGGATAACAGACCCGAAGGCCGTGTGCGCCGTGCTCGAAGGTGCGGGGTATGCCGAGGAGAGTTACCTGAAGCCGAGGGAACTGCGCAGCCTCACCGACTTGGAGAAGGCAGTAGGGCGGAAGAAGTTCGGTGAACTCTGCTCCGCATGGATGGAGAAGCCGCAGGGCAAGCCCACCCTCGTTCCCGAGAGCGACAAGCGCCCTGCGCTGAACAACGCCGTGGCGGACTTCGCGGGGATGTGACGACGGAGCCGAGGCGGAACCTCGGCATACGGAAAAGAAAGACAATATAGATTTGAGATTTAACCCATAAAAACGATTTGACAATGAAAGACCCGAAAGTAATCAACAGGAAGGTGGTGTTCGGACCATGCCGTCTGAGTTACGTCCACCTGCTGGAGAAACACAGTTTCGACGGCGACAACGAGAATGGCAAGTACAGCGTGAGCATCCTCATCCCGAAGAAGGAGAAGAAGACCATCGCCGCCATCGAGGAGGCGATAGAGAACGCGAAGAAGGAGTTTGCCACCAACAAGTGGGGCGGCAAGGCACCCAAGAAACTCAGTCTGCCCCTGAACGACGGTGACGACGAGGAGAAGGACGACGAGGCCTATGCCGGCCACTACTACATCAACGCGAAGAGCAACACGAAACCCGGTGTGGTGGACAAGGACTTCCAGCCCATCACCGACGAGGAGGACGTGTACAGCGGCATGTGGGGCATGGTGTCGGTGTCGTTCTACGGCTACGACAAGGGCGTGAACAAGGGCATTGCCGCTGCCATCAACAACGTGATGAAGACGAAGGACGACAGTCGCCTGGGCGGTGACAAGGAGAGCGCCGAGAGCGATTTCGAGGGCTTCGACGACGATGATGACGACGACGATATCTGATTGACCCGGGGTGATGGAGAGGTGCTGCAAGACCTGCCTGTCGTTCAGCGACTGCCACCAGCGAGGCCGTGGGTGGTGCCTTCACCACCGCAGGACAGTGAAGAAGGCCGATGTGTGTGAGAGCCACCGCAGGAAGGCCGAGGGCACATGGCAGCATCAGGTGGGACCTATAGACATCACCCCGAACACATGACTCTGGTGAATAATGCTTTTTTTTCTCTGAACAGGCACTGTCTGTCCGTGAGGACCGGCCGGGCCACCGAGAGGGACTGGTGTAACATGGAAAGCACGGGAGCCGTAGAGGAAAACAGCGGCAGCCCCGAGGGAGTTCGAGCCTCCCGTCCCTCCCACGTACCGGAGCCGTGAGGCCCCTTCCTGCCGCCCCCGACGCGCAGCACATCCGAACGCTTTTGTGGACTGTGCGGGGCGGCAGGCTTCAGGATAAGGCATACATTTCCAATCAATCAATTATAAATTGTAAGTGCGACAAAGTTTGATGACCGGCGGCGGCCGTGTGACATGTTTTGAATTGAATGAATTTCTTTGACGTCACTATTGTTTATGGTATTCGCCCCTCCTGTGAAGGCCGGGCGTTTTCAAGCCCACGAGAGCCGCACGACGGTGCAAGGCGGCAGATAAGTCCGACAATGTGTCTGAATGTAGGAAAACTGAGTGAGCGCAGGTTCGACTCCTGCCGTGGGCACGAACTGATGTTCAGAGCATAGGTGCTGGCCAAGGTTAACCAAACCAACTCCCGTGAGACCCATACGATGGCGCAAGATGGGAAGTAACATTCCACTGAGCGGTGGTTCGATTCCACCCACGGGAGCCATCTACGAACCATAAAAAACGAATTACTATGAGAGAATCAGGTTATTACCCCATGGGGGCGGAGCATGACCCCCGTGCGCCGTGGAACCAGCACGACCCTGAGCCGCGGCAGTATGACTGTGAGGTGACGGTGACATTGTATAAGACGATGCCCGTGAACACCATGAACTACATCGAGGAAGCACCCGAGTATCCCGACTACCTCGGAGGCGTGGACCTCTCGGAGGTGGACTGGGAGGAGGAGTACCGTGACCAGTACTATTCCGTGCCTACGCTCCTGGAGAAGATGGCCGACATGCTGGAGGCGCTGACGAAGGATGCCGACAAGAGGACGAGGCGCGACGCCATGGAACTGATAGAGGAGGCCCGTGGATGGGAGGTTTACGAAACGGAGGTGACGGAGGCATGACAGTAGCAGAACTTATGAAGGAACTTCGGAAGATGCCGAAGGATGCGGAGGTGTACCTCTGCAAGGACTGGGACATGCTCGACGAGGACAACTGCCTGTGTGACCTCTATCGACTGAATGATGTCTGCAAGCAGTGCGTTATCATCGACGAAGGACTCGACTTCGTGGACATCGACGAAGTGATACTCTGCTTCGATGAGGAACGGGCAAAGTAACAATATCAACAACTAAAACATGTTAGTTATTTGTGCTTTCATCTTCGGTTTCGTCTTGGGCGTTGTTTGTGCTTTCCCTTTTTTCGTGGATTCTGCCAATCCATGCCATCCCGATAAAGGTAGCGTGCATGAAGACAAAAACCAAAACACTACGATTAAATGCGGAACGTGCCTCATAATCTTCGATGATGAGATAACAAAAAAAGATGGTGGACATGAAACAGGGACCCAGAACCCTCTGTAAGAAGTTTCCTCTATTCTTTGTTGGATTAACGATTTCAAAAAACAGAGCAAAAATAATAGAAGTAAGAATAAGGCCCGTGTCAACGGCTGCCGCCAACATCAAGCGAGAAATTAAATCCGCGCCCGTAAAACTATTCCACGAAAGGTATAGGCATGAGTAGGACATCGGCAATAAGACCATCAATCCTTTGATTGCTGCTCTTTGCGACCAAGAATAATACTTCAGGTCGAATAACTGGAAATAATCCATGATACAATAATATTTAAGTTTGGCAATACAAAAGTAATAATAAACTACGAAAGGGGTAAGCATCCGACGGAAAAATTAAGTTTGGCAATTTGAATTTCCAAGGATGCGCCCTTTCATTAAAAAAAACTACAATTAGCGATGAGAGCGGAAATAACAATTGAACAATTCGACAACGGCATCTCGTTGAAATGGCGGGATGCTGAGGATGTAGTAGTCCCAAAAGCCGTGGTGACACTGGAGAGGGACCAGACCCGTGTCATCGGCGAGACAATATGGGATGACATCAAGGCCCTCATGGACTACAAGTCGGTCAACGTAGTGAAAATGGCCATTGAGTACTTGGCGGAGGAGGAGGACCCTTCAAGGTCTGGGTATTGGAGTGAGGAAGATGCCTTTTGGATCAAGGCCCTTACTGGAACCGTCAAAGACGGTGGCTCTATAAGGAATGAACTCAGAGGTGAACTTGTTAAATGGCTTGAATCACTCAGACAAAGGATAGAGAAACAACAATGAAAGCGAGCGAGTGTAAATGTGTAGAGTGCGGCAAGCAAGCCGTTGCTTTTTGGCCCGTTATCGATCCTGACATACCCAGCCATCCGTATTGCCGTGAATGCCTGGACAGAATCAAGAATGAAACTCTTAAAATGCTGTTTGATAATGAAAGAACCAAGGACATACGTTGAACTGAAACTCCGCGCGCAACTTGCTGTCCTCAGAGACCTGGTGAATGAGTATCGCGGAAGGACCATCGATAATATCATCGACAACCTGGAACAACGACAGAAGTTTTATGAAAACGCAAAATGATCTGAAAACATGACGGAAGGATATGCGCTAATAGAAATTTCCCAATTCTATAGGGATCTTCTGGTTTGTATAGGTGACAAAGAAATGGTACGCAAGTGCATAACAGAATACCATGATGATGTCACGGCGGAAGAAATATGTAATGCTATTATAGGGATAGAATGTGGAAAAACTATCTATGATGAGCACAATAAATTATTTCTCCTTTGGATTCCCCATTCACCAAAAACAGCACAAGACATGGGATTCCTCTCGCATGAGATATTCCATGCTGCTTGTGCTGTAATGGATGCGATAGGCAGTAAACCCTCCGAGGATTCAGAAGAGGTGTACGCCTACCTGATAACGTTCCTCACGCAGAAGATAATAGAAACCTTCTCTATTTCTTTTTCTTCTTGTCAGGAGCCTGAGTCAGGACAGACCCAGCAAGTTGCTTCGCAACCTTTGAAGACTTCGGATTCCGAAGAACCTTGCCTGCAAGCGAAGCCATCTTAGATGATGATTTTTCATTTTTGCTCATGAAAACAATCTCTTTTATAATTATACGTATAATTGGTGGACTTTCCACCATATTTCAAACTACAAAAAATATACCAATTTCTTTAAAGCAACAGAGATGATTATCGTTGAAGCATACCAGATTCCGTCGGGCAATGTCAGCCCTGATATCTTCGCCCTGCCGTGCGTCCGCAGCATAGACAAGAAACTTGGCGACGACATCGAATACAGCGTATGGGTGAAGATAGGTGAAGCATACGACTTCATCTATGCCCGACCTTCCGACTGGATCTGCAAGGATGAACGGGGGAAGTGGCACGTGTTGAGTGATAAAGAATACCGGAAGGAGGTGATGACATGAGACAACCAGACATCAATAGAGTCAAGCGAGCGATGGAGCACATTCATGCGGCCATCGTGAGTATCAACGGTATCAAGGACCAGCACAGGACGCGCGAGGAGAACCGTTACCTCGAAGACGTGAAAGCCAACCTTGCCCAAGAGTACAGACAACTCCGTGACATGGACAAGAACCTCAACACCGAATGACATGAACAAGGCGCAGTTGCTGACTCATGAAGTTCTGCCAAATGGCCACACCTTCTGGTGGCAAGGATATAAATACCATGTCATGTTTTCGTTCCGCGACGAGCACACCAACGATTTCCTGTATGTGATGAAGTACTACGGCAAGCACAAGCAATGGTGGCACTATGAGGTGTGGAGCGCATTCGACTACGATTTAAGAATAAGAAAAATCCATTGAAATGAACAAGGCGCAGTTGCTGACCCACCTCATCGAGATTCAGGAAGAGTCGGATGAGGAGTTTGAAATCATCACCGGATTTCACGGAGACAAGACGATAAAGATAGTGTTCAAATGACAGAGATTGGCATTGACATCGAGACATACAGCAGCGTGGACCTGGGGGCCTGCGGGGTGTACCGCTATGCCGAGTCGGCGGACTTCGCCATCCTCCTCTTCGCCTACTGCGTGGACGGCGGTGAGGTGGAGTGCGTGGACCTTGCCCAGGGCGAGGCGCTGCCCGACGACATCCGTGAAGCCCTGACAGACCCCGAGGTGGTGAAGACCGCCTACAACGCCAACTTCGAGCGGGTGTGCCTGAGCCGCTGGCTCGGCATGCCCACGGGACAGTACCTCGACCCGAGACAATGGCGCTGCACGATGGTAGCCGCAGCAAGGATGGGGCTGCCCCTCGCCCTCGGTGAGTGCGCCAAGGTGCTGCGGCTGGCAGAGGGGAAGATGGAGGAGGGCCGTGCCCTCATCCGCTACTTCTCTAAACCTGACAGGAACGGCCGCCGCAGGCTGCCCACCGACTCGTGGGACCGCTGGGAGACCTTCAAGGCCTACAACATCAGGGACGTGGAGGTGGAGCAGGCCGTGAAGGCGAAGGTAAGCCGTCTGGAGGAGACACCATTCGACCGTGCGCTGTGGGTGGCCGACGCCCTCATCAACGACCGTGGCGTGATGATAGACCGCCCCTTCGTGGAGGCCGCCGCGCTGATGGACGAGACCTACAAGGCCGCCCTTCTTGAGGAGGCGAAAGCCATCACGGGCCTTGACAACCCCAACAGTCCGGCACAGATCAAGGAATACCTTCATCAGGTGACCGGCTTCCCCGTGTCGAAGATAGACAAGTCGTCGCTCGACGACTGGGAGAGCAAACTGACCTACTGGCCCAAGGCCCGGCGCCTCATCGCCATACGCAGGGAACTCGGCAAGACCTCGAACAAGAAATACACCGCCATGCTCGGCTGTGCCTGCAGCGACGACCGCGTGAGAGGGCTGCTGCAGTACTACGGTGCCGCGAGGACGGGACGGTGGGCGGGAAGGCTCGTGCAGGTGCAGAACCTTCCGCAGAACCACCTCAGCGACCTCGACGGTGCCCGTGCTACCGTCATGGGCGGTGACATGGACGACGTGGAACTGTGCTACGGCGGCGTGACGAAGGTGCTGTCGGAACTCATCCGCACCGCCTTCATCGCCCCGGAGGGCAAGGTGTTCCACGTCTGCGACTTCTCCGCCATCGAGGCCCGTGTCATTGCCTGGCTTGCCGGTGAGGGATGGGTGCTCGACGTGTTCCGCGAGGGTGGCGACGTGTACTGTGCCACCGCCTCGCAGATGTTCGGTGTGCCCGTGGAGAAGCACGGCCGCAATGCCGGCCTGCGGCAGAAGGGGAAGATTGCCGTTCTCGCCCTCGGCTACGGCGGCGGAGTGGCAGCCCTGGAGGCCATGGGCGGCTCGCGCATGGGGCTCACGGAAACGGAGGAACAGGACATCGTGAGAAAGTGGCGCGACAGCAACCCACGCATCGTGAAGTTGTGGAGGAATGCCGAGGCCGCCGCCATCACTGCCCTGCAGACCGGCAGGGAGATAGGTTTCAACCGCGGCATCACCTTCGCCCGTCAGTGGGGCTGCCTTACCATCAAGTTGCCGTCGGGCCGCACCATCGTCTATCCCCGTGCACGTGTGGGCGTGGAGACCGGTGACGGCTGGCGAGGCGACCATGAGAGCATCGAATACGAGGGCGTGAACCAGACCACGAGGAAATGGGAGGCCGTGAGGACCTACGGCGGCAAACTCATCGAGAACATCGTGCAGGCCATCGCCCGCGACATTCTCGGCGAGGTGATACTGAAGGCCGGGCGGTGGAACCTCGACGTGGTGTTCCACGTGCACGACGAGATTGTGGTGGAGGCCGACGAGAAGACCCCGCTGTCGCTCGTGGAGGCCATCTTCGACGAGGACATACCATGGGCGAGGGGGCTGCCCCTCAAGGGTGCAGGATACACAACAAGATACTATAAGAAGGATTGAGCGAAGGCAAAGCCTTCACAAACGGAGAATGGAATATGAAACATATCAAGATGGAATCGTGCTGCGCTTCGTGCGTGGCTTATGAGACGGGATGCTGCGCCTTGAGCGACCTTCCGATGATGGGTGAGGACTGCTGCTCGGACTACAGGCCGTGCGTGGACATGGGATTCAAACACAACATGCACTATGGGAGATAGGAAACTGCAGATTGCCACCGCCCACTCGCGCAAGGCGACGAGGTGGCAGAACAAGAAGGTGTCGTGGGGAAGGCTCTGCGAGCGCTGCACCCAGGTGGTGCGCACCGGTGAAACCCACGGCGAGTACATGGCCATGAGCAAGGACGAGCAGGGCCGCGTGAAGGACGTGGGAGGCTTCGTTGGAGGCTACCTGGACGGTGGGGTGAGGAAGCGCGAGAGCGTGAGGCTGCGCAGCGTGCTCACCCTCGACCTCGACAACAAGGCCCGCGGGGCATGGGATGCCTTCAAGGCGAAGTACGGGTGCGCCGCCATGGTATACAGCACCCACAAGCACACGCCAGAGAGTCCGAGGCTCAGGCTGGTCATCCCCCTTGCCAGGGACGTGAGTCCCGAGGAGTACGAGCCCATAGGACGCAGGGTGGCCGACGACGTGGGCATAGAGATGTTCGACCCCACCACCTACGAGGCCAGCCGCCTGATGTACTGGCCCAGTGCGAGCACAGGAGCCGAGTTCTTCCATGCCACGCAGGACGGTGAGTGGCTGGACCCCGACAGGGTGCTTAACACCTACGTGGACTGGCAGGACGTGTCGGAGTGGCCGCGGTCGGAGCACGAGGGGCACATCCAGTCGAGGGAGCGGAAGAAGAAGGGCGACCCTACGGAAAAGCCCGGCGTCATCGGCGCCTTCTGCCGTGCCTACACCATCGAGGATGCCATCGACACCTTCCTCAGCGACGTGTACGAGCCGACCGCCACCCCAGGCCGCTACACCTACCGCAGCGGCACCATGGCCGGCGGTCTGGTATGCTACGAGGGGAAGTTCGCCCAGTCGTTCCACGCCACCGACCCCGCCGGAGGTACGGAGCAGAACGCCTTCGACCTCGTGCGCATCCACCTCTTCGGCGACAGGGACACGGGGACACCTGGCGACATCACCAAGGCCCCGAGTTACAAGGCCATGACCGCCTTCGCCGCCAAGGACGGGAAGACCGTGGAACTGCTCGCCTCGGAGCGGGCGATGAGTGTGGAGGATGACTTCGGGGACATGGGCGGCGGCAGAACCGCCGCATACGGAGAAGACACCGGGAGCCAGGAAGAAGGAGGGAGCCAGGGGAGCCGTGACGGCTCACGGAAGGAGGACATGAAGTGGACGCGGAAACTCGACGTGGACCGCGGAGGGGCGCCGAAGAGCACCTCGGAGAACGCCATGCTCATCCTGGAGAACGACAAGGGGCTGCGTGGACGGCTGTGGCGTGACGAGTTCCGCGGCAACAACATGGTGGACGGCGGCCTGCCGTGGCGCAAGAGGGCCGAGAAGTGGGGCAACGACGACGATGCCAACCTGCGCGTGTACCTGGAGCGGAAATACCAGATGGTGGGCAAGGAGAAGATACGCGACGCGCTGACCGCCGTCTTCACCCGTCATGGCAGGAACCCGCTGAGGGAATACCTCGAGGCCCTGCAGTGGGACGGGAGTGAGCGGCTCGACACGCTGCTCATCGACCGCCTCGGGGCAGAGGACAGCGCGCTGGTGAGGGCGGTGACGCGGATGCACTTCACCGCTGCCGTGGCGAGAGCCATGACCCCCGGCTGCAAGTATGACATCTGCCTCATCCTCGCCGGTCCGGAGGGCATAGGCAAGAGCACGCTGCTGAAGATCATGGGCGGCGAGTGGTACAACGACACCCTGTCGCTTGCCGGAATGGACGGGAAGCAGGCCATGGAACAGGTGAAGGAAGACTGGATATTCGAACTGTCGGAACTCTCGGGTCTGAAGAAGTCGGAGGTGGAGCCCATCAAGGCGTTCATCACCAAGCAGGAGGACAAGTTCAGACCCGCCTACGGTGTGGTGACGGAGAGTTATCCGCGGCACTGCGTGTTCTGCGGCACGACGAACGAGACGGCGTTCCTGAAGGGAGACACAGGCAACCGCCGCTTCATCGTCATCGACGTCTATGGTACCGGCGAGCCCATGGCGGAGACGTTCAGGCTGCTGGAGGCAGACCGTGACCAGTTGTGGGCGGAAGCCGTGCAGCGGTGGAGGGACGGCGAGAAACTCTATCTCCCCGCCGAACTGGATGCCGAGGCACGCAAGACCCAGGAGGCGCACCACGAGAACGTGGACGACCCCATGACGGGCATGGTGGAGAGTTTCCTCGCTACGCCGCTGCCGACGGACTGGGAGACGAGGAGCCTCACGCAGCGGAGGAACTTCTACCATGACCCCGACCCACTGGAGGCCAGTGGGACGGAGCCGAGGACAAGGGCGTGCGCTGCCGAGTTCATCTGCGAATACCTGCGGAGGGACATGGGCGACAAGGAGTTCAAGATACTGGCGAGGAGGTTCTTCAGCATCATGAGGCAGAACAAGGAATGGGAGGCGATAGCACTATCACGTCATGTGGAGTTCCTGTATGGAAGGCAGAAGGGGTTCAGAAGAATAAATCTTTACAGTGATGATGACTTGTAATTCCAAATTTGTCAACCGGACATGTGATTTGTCAACCGAACGGGGTGGAAAGGCATCTTTTTCGGTTGACAAATTCTTACGAGATGTCAGCCGTGTCAACCGAATTGTCAACCGAAAAAAGGCGGTTTGGTTGACACCTAAATCACGGATAATAAATAGGATAGGTCGTTTGTCAACTATGTCAACCGTAATTTTAGTAAAAACGTATAGATGTAATTATATACGTAAATATAGGTCTCTACACGCGCGCGCGTGGGGATATCCCATATAGAAGTTTTCAAAAAATGTGATTGACTCGGTTGACAAGTATGACTGGCAATAACGAGACAAAATTTTTCTTTACAAATGAAGGAAATCAGGAAAAGCATCAGAAGGCTTGCAAGGCATGCAGAGGAAAGTGAGAAAGCCATCGAGGCCTATCTCGTCAGGAAGGTGGAATCGTGTGGGGGAATCTGCCTGAAGTTCACGAGCCACACCGAGACGGGTTATCCCGACCGTCTGCTGATGATGCCGGGAGGAAGAATGGCATGGGTGGAGGTGAAGAACAGGGGCGAGAAGCCACGCCTCATCCAGGATGTGAGGATGGCGAGGCTGCGGCGCATGGGCTTCGAGGTGTATGTGGCGGACTGCAGGGAGAAGGTGGACGAGATTGTGAGGGCTGCGGCAGAACCGCTGCATACGGAGAAAGGAGAGGATGATGGAGTATAGACCATATGAATATCAGAAGACGGCAGCGCGGTGGGTGATGGAGAAGAACCGCTGCTGCCTGTTCCTCGACATGGGACTGGGGAAGAGTGTCGTCACGCTGACTGCCATCCAGGACCTCATCGACGGGTGTGAGATAAACGGTGCGCTGGTGGTGGCACCGAAGAAGGTGGCGGAGACCACATGGACACAGGAGGCGAAGAAGTGGGACCACCTGAGTGGTCTGCGCGTGGTGCCCATCATCGGGACTGCCAGGCAGCGCCTTGCCGCCATCGGTACGGAGGCCGACGTGCATGTGATAGGCCGTGACTCCTATGTATGGCTCGTGGACGTGCTGAAGGGGAGGATGCCGTGGGACATGCTGGTGATTGACGAACTCACGTCGTTCAAGTCGCCGAAGAGCAAGCGGTTCAAGGCCATGCGGATGACCACGCCGCAGTTTGACAGGGTGGTGGGCCTGACGGGCACACCGGCACCCAACGGCCTCATCGACCTCTGGGCACAGATGTACTGCGTGGACATGGGCGAGAGGCTGGGCAGGTCGGTGGGGCGCTACCGTGACACCTACTTCGACCTCTACCGCCACAACAACATCATCGTGCGGTGCAACCCGAAGCCCGGCAGCGAAAAGATGATCCGAGACAAGGTGGCCGACATCTGCCTGACGATGCAGGCCGCTGACTACCTCACCCTGCCGGCGATGATAACACACACCGTGGAGATCTGTCTATCCGCGACTGTGGAGAGGAGATACAGGGAGTTTGAGAGGGAGCATGTGCTGGAGTTCGCCAGGGAGCACGGGACTTCGGGTGAGGCCATCGTGGCACCTTCTGTCATGGCGCTGATGAACAAGTTGTGCCAGTTTGCCAATGGTGCGGTGTATGACGAGGAGCGCAGCGTGCATGAGATTCATGAGGAGAAACTGGCGGTGCTGTCGGAGATTGTGGAGGCTGCCGACGGCGGGGTGCTGGTGTTCTACCAGTTTCAGCATGACGCGTGGCGCATCAGGGACTACCTGAAGGGGCTGAGGGTAGAGACCTACGAGGGCGCGAGGCAGTTGGAGGACTGGAACGCAGGAAGTATTGACGTACTGTTGGCGCATCCCGCGGCAACGGCATTCGGCCTGAACATGCAGCAGGGCGGCCATACTATCGTGTGGTTCGGCACGGGGTGGAACCTGGAACTATATCAGCAGGCGAACGCAAGGCTTCACCGGCAGGGACAGCAGAAGCCCGTGATGGTGTATCGGCTGATAGTGCCGGAGACGGTGGATGCGCTGGCGGCCGCGGCGGTGGACAGGAAGGGCAGGGTGCAGGATAAGTTGCTTGAGGGACTGAAGGGGCTGATGGGGAGGTATAAAAATCACTTCAGCACTTTCTCAGACTGAATTCGAATTTAATATTTTTTCTTTTATTCCATCCTTAAGATTATCTGTGATGATTCTTCCATCCTCTATCAACTCTCTGATATATTCTTCAAGTTTTTTTTCGTTGACAGTTTTTGCTTCATTATTTCTTACCAAATCCTCAATGTATTTGGCAAGCAATCCCATTCTTTTGTAATCTATAAATGTAAGATCATGATGAGAGTTCAAGATTTCCTGATCACATACACCAGGTGCCAGACCTTCTACCTGGGCTGTTTCAATACCAATAGATTTTAACCGCTCTTCATCTAATGCTACATAACACATTTTTTGTATGGAATCCCGACCAAGTGCCATAGCAGCCAAAAGAGGCTTTATATGTGCTTCTTCAAGATCGGATGTAGACCAGACGGACAATCCGTTCTTGTCTGTCTTCAGGTCACCGATAGTGTCGCCTGGAGTGGAATAGTCATCACGTTTTATTTTGTTGCTATAAGTATTCGGATTCCAGCAACCTATCGATTTAATTCTCCTGATAAGCATCTATTTCAAGTTCATTACGTAATTCACTGGCTATGCTTTCAGCATATTCCTTGATAATGTCATTCGAGAAATCTGTAGTCTCGATGGCCTCAAGGCAAGCCTTGTTCCTGATTGTTTCTATCAGCATTAATGCAGCTTCCTGACATTCAATAGAACTGTCAGAAAGACTTGCTTTAATCATAGGAACAAATGTTGAATCATAGTTTTTTATATGCAGGAAGGACACTGTGCGTAAAATACCACACAGCACATCTTTATCTTTCAAATGCTTGCCGTACACAACATTTAGCCAATTGCATGTAACACTCTCATTTTCTTTGATAAACTTTCTGACGAAAGCGATGGCATCATTACTCATTCCGTCCTCAAAGTCACAACGATGCAACAACGTAACATAAAGTTGTTCCTTCGACTGTAGCATTTTCATAAATTCTAAATTCTGAGCATTTACAGCAGTTTGTTTAGTAGATTGTATAGGTAAATCCTGACTGTACAGGTCAAGCAAATAGTCAAATTCGATGTGCCCATACAGTTTCCAGAGATTTTTTTCTAGCATTTTTAAAATCTCTCCTTTAGCATAATCTTCTAATGACGTACCTGTTGCCATAATTATTCAGAAAAAAAGAAATTTATATAATCATTCGCCATATCAGCTGATTTAGAAAAGAAATCCTTTATGTCATCATTACTGAAAGAAAGGGATGATTCTGGGAGCGTATTTATGTCGAGATCAGTCTTGAATACATCTTTAACTATAAACCGATTACTTGACAAGAAAGGTATTTGCTCTACAGAAAATGTCGCCAAATGATTCACCGTTGTCTGCTTGCCACCAATTGGGTATATTACCCGATAGACATTACTGAAATTGCAATTACCAAGTTTTGTATCCTTGTATGTCGTCTCTCTAAACATTTTTCGAGCAAAGGTAATTGCACTGTTTAGGTCTTCACTTATAAGAGTGGGAGCAAAAGCAACACGGCTAGAGACTAATTGTAACGAGGTCATTAATTTGTCTATTACTTCACCAACTTCGTTACTTAACGCTTTTAGATTATCTATTGAAATTGGGTTTTTAATATTCTTTTTCACAACATCAATTTTCCCATCAAAGAAATTAATGTCCATATTCTTTTCTTTGGAAGAAAGAGTCCATAACAAACCACCTACTACTACTTGTTCATTCCCGATATTAATAACCATACCTGAATTCCTTTCCTGTATAGGCATATAATCAGGAAAAGAAGAATGTAGTTTTTTCCAATTCTCAGGACCATAATCTACTCTAGGAGCAAATACTGACCCCCTGCAAGAGACAATGTTTAAGTTCACTTCCATGTTTTGATGCTTTTTTCCGTATGCAAATATAGTATGAAATTATAATAATCACTATGAATAATTTACTAAAAATTGTTACGTGTTAATAAAATCACAGTTTTTTAACACGAGATGTACTAATTTATTTATATACATAATCAATAGTGCTATAGATGCATGACCGAAAACGGCGGGGTGGGGGAGAATTGTTAAAATATTTAACAACTCGGGGCTATCTTTCAGAAAAGGGGTGGCGGGGTGTGTTTAAACCTCGCCCCCAACCTTTTTATACGCGAGAGACGTTTTTCGGGCTGTGGGGGGAAAAGGCGGCTGAATATTTGGAAATATCGTCGGAAATGCTTATATTTGTGGAGTTTATGTGAAAAAGCGCAGATTATGCGGGGAAACACGAGATTTGCTCAGGATAACGATTACAAGACTATGCTTCACACTTCAAGGTGGCAGAAACTCCGCTGCCTGAAGTTGTCGAGGAATCCGTACTGCGAGGCATGTGCGGAGGAACGCCGTTACCGGGTGGCCACTGAAGTGCACCATCGGGTGCCCGTGATGAGCGTGCCCGATGCCGCAAGCCGTATAGGGTTGATGTACGACATCGGCAACTTGGTGTCACTATGCCATGAATGCCATGTGTCTGTCCACCGGATGATGGGCAAGCAGACCAAGGCGGAGAACCGCCGTCGGACGGAAGACCGGTTATCTGTTTTTTCGCAGAAGTATGGACTGTAATGTTACTTAAATAAGACAAAAAAGGATGGATAACGACAACAACGCCCTTAAACAGTCATTCCTTGCCACTCTCCGCTCCACGCATGGGGTGCTGACGGAGGCTTATGAAAAGATTGGGCTCAACAAGACTACGGTGACCAGATGGCGCAAGGCCGACCCAGAGTTTGAGGCCGCGGTCAGGCACATCATGACTGATGAGCAGGTGGATTTCGGTGAGAAATGCCTGTTCAAGCGGATGGAGAACGGTGACACCACCGCTATTATTTTCTACTTGAAGACAAAGGGCAAGCAACGCGGCTATTCGGAGAAGGCAGTACCCGATCCGGCGAAGGCTGTCACTCCTGCAGAGAGTGCCGAATTGAAAAAGGCAGCCAAGAAGAAGGTGAGAGCCAAGAAAGACTATATCGTCAGGCTGCTGAAGAAAGAAGGCAAGTACACTGCCGAATTGTCGATGCAGGTGACCCTTGCTGCGCAGTTGATGATACGCGCCGAACAGTTGCAGGAAGAGATGGCATCCCCAGACTACCAGCAGGTACTTGTGGAGTACTCAAGGGAAGGCAACCGCAGGGAGCAAATCAACCCCAAGGAGAAATTGTACATGGACTTGTCGAGCCAGATTCAGAGGGCTTTACGTGCTCTTGGCATGAATACCGATGCCAAAGAGAGAAAAGGGGATGGCAGCGATGCCTTGGGTGACTTCATGAAGGCCCTGGAAGTAAAGGAGGATATATAGGTCATGACGGAAGAGCAAGGTCTTGAGTGGTTAAGGCTAAAAACCGAAGTGGAAGGCAGGATGGAAGAGAAGTGGCCTGAATACGTTGAGGACTGGCGCGGCCTGCTCGTCAAGACAGACCCTCGTATATGGGAGTATTTGGAGCAGGTCAGGACAGACATGTCGGGACACAACCTCTATGAACTGTTGGCCGTCGTGCGCTTTTTCGACCTCCTTGGTCGTTACAGGTGGAGTCCTTCACGCGTGAGGCATTTCTTCCGTTTCTATGAGTCGCTCCGCTTCTCCGGTGCCACCGGCAGGCAGCGATACAGGCTCACACCTGTGCAGTGCTTCCAGTTTGCAAGCATCTTCGGATTTGTTCGTGAGGACGGTCTTCGGTTATGCCGCACAGCCTATCTTTTTGTGCCCCGCAAGTATGGCAAGACCACCAGCGTGGCATCCCTTGCCGTATATGATTTGTTGTTCGGCGATAGCAATGCACAAGCCTATGTAGGAGCAAACAGTTACAATCAGGCCAAGATATGTTTTGACGAGATTCGCGGCATCATGCAGGACATTGATCCTGCCGCCAAACATTTCAAGGTGAACCGCGAGGCCATCCTCTACAAGGGTAACGGTAGGAGCAGTTTTGCCCGCTGTCTATCCGCCAACCCCAAGACACTTGATGGTTTGAATGCCTCGCTTGTCATCATGGATGAATATGCGCAGGCCCGCGATACCAAGACGAAGGGTGGAGCCGAATTGAAAAGTGTGCTCACTTCATCGATGGGTGTGCGTCGTGAACCGTTGACGGTTGTCATCACTACCGCCAGTGACGTGATTGACGGTCCTTTCAGGCACGAGTTGGATGGCGTAATGCGCATATTGCGTGGTGAGGCCGTATCAGACACCATCTTTGCCTCTCTCTTCATGCCAGATTATGGTGATAGCGAGGACGACCCTCGTACCTGGGCGAAGGTGCAGCCTCATCTCGGAGTTACCGTGCGCCCCGACTTCTACGAGATGGAATGGGACAACGCCCAGTTGTCGTCGGATGCGATGATGGCCTTCCGCACCAAGTTGCTGAACGTGTTTGCCGAGAACGAGGAAAGACGTTGGATGACCCGTGAGCAGGCGGAGTCGCTGATGGATGCTCCGGGAGGCAGTATAGACCGTGTGGCAGGGCTTGGCACTTGCACAGGTGCTTTCGACCTGAGTGTGCGCGATGACATGTCGTCTGTGGGATATCTTGGTTTCAGTGATGCAGATGGCTGCTTCCATGCCCATGTTGATTATTACATGCCGCGTGAGGCAGTGGTGAATCATCCTAACCGCGTGATGTATGAGCGTTGGCATGATGAAGGTTTCCTCAAGTATTGTGAGGGAGATGTTATGGACGACCATATCATCCTTGAGGACATCGTGACGATGGGAAGCAAGATAGACCTACGTCGAATGGGATATGACCGCTACAAGGCCATGGACCTGGTAAACATGCTTGCCCTTCGTTCGGGTAAGGGCACCATTGTACCCTACTCCCAGACGATAGGGTCGTTCAACCTCCCCGTGGAGATGTTCGAGAAACTGGCTTTCCGCAAACCGCCACGCATCCGTTTTGATTATAATCCCATCACCATCTGGCAACTTACCAACTGTGTGATCGTGGAGGATGCCATGGAAAACCGCAAGCCCTTCAAGGCTGCTCTGACCCTCAAGATAGACGGTGTAATCTGCATTCTTATGGGCCTGGGCCTCGCGGGTCAATAAAACTTCAATTTTTATCGAAAAAAGTTGTGCAATCGTTTGCATAATTCATAGTAATTGTTTATCTTTGTGGCAGATATTATTTAGGGTAACAATTCAGGATAACAACCGTGGCGGACAACTTTTTCAAATGGTTCGGCCGGCGGAAATCCGTTGAAAAACAGGTTCAACAGGAACCCGCCGAGAAACAGGTTCAACGGGAGGAGGAGGCTACTACGACAAAAGTAGTCTCCCAGATCCGCGCATCTGTCAATACCGCCTCTACGTCTGTTTCCGTTACCGGTGACGAAGCACTCGCTGTGAATGCCTACAAGCGCGCCCTCGATGTGCTCGCCGGATCGGTGGCCCGCCTTCCCCTTCTGTACATGAAGCGGAAGGGGACCATCTTTGTGCCCTTCGAGGCCTCCCCCTATCATTATCTGCTGACTACCGAGCCGCAATGGAACATGTCGTCTTACCGGTGGATGTTCCAATTGGTGTGGCGTGCCTTCCATGATGGCGACGCCTATGTGTGGCCCCGCATCATAGACGGCATGATACAAGAACTTGTCCTTGTCGGCAGGGGATGCTGCAGTTATGACAACGTAAACGGCACGTACTTTATTTCCGACATCAACAATGGCGTGTATGGCACTTTCAGTGAAAGCGAGGTGCTGCATGTGATGTTCAACACCGTCGACGGCTATCATGGCTTGCCCCTGTGGCGACTTGGCAGTCGCGTGCTGTCCATCGCCGCCACTGGTGACCGGGAAACCCAGGAACGCTTTGCCAAGGGCGGCAACGTGCGCGGTATCGTGAGCAACGACCTCAGCCAGGGAGCCGGTGTAGGCCAGTATGGCAAGACACAGATAGACAATCTCGCCAATGAAATCGAGGACAAGTTCCGCTACAACGGCCGCAATGTGGTGGGTGTGCCAGGTGACGCCAAGTTCACCCCCTTCTCCCTCAGTTCCACCGACATGCAGTTTCTCGACTCCCGTAAGTTCTGCATCTTTGAAATCAGCCGCCTCACCGGTGTGCCCCCTGTGTATCTCTACGACGGTGCCAGCAGCAACTACAAGGAGCCACAGCAGACCGACGTTGCCTATCTCACCCAGACCCTTGACGGTATACTCCGCACTATTGAGACGGAGTTCCAGCGCAAACTCGTTGGCCGTTCCCCTGGCAGGAAGTTCTCTTTTGACCGCAAAGGTATCTTTGCCATGGACCTCAACAGCATGGCCAACTACCAGTCGAAGACCCTTGAGAACGGCATCTACAGCATCAATGACTGGCGTAGATATGAGAACCAACCGCCCGTCGAGGGAGGAGATGCCATATACATCAGTACTAACCGTGCCCAACTCGGCAGTGACAAACTGAGCATGGGCGCAAATCAAGAGAATAACAATGGAAACGAAGAAGATCAATAAGCGGATGGTGACGCTGCTTGCCAGCGTCCACCTGCGTGAAGCCGAAGACGGCAGCGAGAGCCGTGTGCTTGAGGGCTATGCCCTGAAGTTCGGCGTGCGCTCCGTGCTGATGGGCTACTACTATCCCCAATATGAGATATTGGAGCCCGGTTGCATCACCGAGGAGATGCTCCGTGAGCAGCGCATCTACTTCACCATGTTCCACAACCGCCAGATTGTTCTCGGCCGTTGGGACAAGGGTGAAGGCACGCTGAAACTGACCGTGGATAGCATCGGTCTGAAGGTGGAGTGCGAGATGCCCCACACCCCGGATGGAGACACTGCCCTTGAACTGGTGCGCCGCGGTGACCTCAGCGAGATGTCGTTTATCTATTCTACTGACGAAGACGACAGCGAGAACTGCGTGAGTTATGAGAAGACCGAGGAGACGACCGAATGGGGCGCCACCATCTATTTGCGCCACGTGAAGAAGATTCTCGGCATCTACGATGTGACGATAGCCGGCAACCCTGCTTACGAAGACACCGAGATTCAGGCTCGTGAGCAGTTGGTAAAGGACTATGTGAAAAGGGAGGAGGAAGCAACGGAGGAGCCGAAGCCGGAGAAACAGGCCGATGAGGCGGAAACGGAGGAGAATGAGCGGGAACGCAAGGACCGTCTCCGTGAAGCAAGGAAACTGCGCGACATTGCGAGCGCGTTGACATAATAATGTTTAACTATCAAACACTATCGAAATGAAGAAAGAGCAGTTTGATTTCAAGAAAGCCAACGCTCGCAAGCGCGAGATTGGCGACCGCCTGAACGAGTTGGCTGAGAAACTCGAGAGTAAAGAGGCGCTGACCGATGAGCAGCGCGAGGAAATCAAGCGTGAGAGCGTAGACCTGCGTGGTGAACTCGACCGCATCAACATGCAGTGCGCCGCCGCATTGGCTTACATGGCTGCTGAGCAGCAGGGCCGTGAGGTGACGAAGAGCCGCAACGAGGTGTTCCGTGAACTCCTGAACGACATCCGCAGTGGCAAGCGCCACGAGCGTGAAATTTCGCTGAGCGTGCTCGCAGAAAACGCTACCAACAACATCGTGAGTGCCGGTGCCGACAAGGTGACCGTGCAGGACATCATGCCCAACCTCTCCGAGGGACTCATCTGGGACAAGGTTGGAATGAAAGTGCAGACCGGCGTGGCCGGCAACCTCGTGTGGCCGTATGCCACTGACAATGTGAAGATCGTAGAGGTGGGTGAGACTGTCCAACTCAGTGACCAGGACATCGACTTCGACAAGGTGACCACCGACCCGAAGGAATGTGGCGCCACCGTCAAGGTGACCTACGCAGCCATCGAAGACAGCACTTTCGACGTGCTCACCTTCGTGCAGGAGAGTTATCGTCTGGCCATGCAGGAGTACCTGAACTGGAAGACCTTCAGCCACGCCAACTTCAGCGGCATCAAGGGTCCGTACAGCAATGCAGCCTCCACAGCCATCGCCGGAACCTATCGCAACATCCTTCGCCAGAAGGCCGCCATCGTCAACTCTGGAGTGGACATGAAGGGCTTCTGCTATATCGTCGATGCAGAGTTGGAGGCCTACCTCAAGAGCACTCCCAAGGGTGACGGTCAGGGTGGATTCGTCATTGAAAACGGCTTGCTTGCCGGTGACCCGTACTTCGTGAGCCACTTCATCCGCGAGACGGGAACCCGTGGCACAGCATCCAGCGACCTGTTCCTCGGTCTCGGTTGCTGGCAGTATCTTGCAGCCAACCAGCACGGCAACGTCTATATGACCGTCGATCCCTACACGCTGGCCGACAAGGGCGAGATTAAACTGACCATCCGCACCCGTTGGTCGCTCACCACGCTGCGCTCCGAGGCCTTCAAGATTGTCAAGGTCGTTCCCGTGCCCGCTCCCGACGAGGCCCCGTTCATCTCTCTCGATCAGCACACCGCCAGCATCGTGAAGTCCTCAGGCACCGTGACTCTTACGGCTGTCACCATCCCCGCTGATGCTGAGGTGACCTGGGCTACGAGTGCAAGCGGAAAGGCTACCGTAAGCAACGGTGTCGTGACCGCTGGCAGCACCGCAGGCGACGTGACCATCACCGCCACCATCACCAAGGACGGTAAGTCCTATAGCGACAGTTGCGTCGTGACCGTCACCAACTCTTGATTGTGATACATCCTCCTTTCATGCGGCCGCCCCGGGCCGCGCGCGGCAAGCAACCGGTCCGGGGCTTTCCCTCACCTTAAACCACCTATCAATGGCAATCTATGTGACCCTTTCAGAGTTGAAGGCACGGGTATATGCCGATGACACTACGGCCTACGATACTCGCCTTTCCGGCATTCTCGACAATGCCGAGAGTGCGGTCATCGGCATGACCGACTTCGACCCTAAAGACGTTTGTCTCATAGCCCCCGAAGAATTCCCAGGGGAGTTGAAGGAGGCCATCCTGCAACTCGCGGCGTCATGGTTTGCACAGCCCGAGGGTGTTGCCCCCGTGCAGTTCCGCCCCGTCCCCTATGGAATCAGTTTCCTTGTCAAACCCTTCGAGCGTCTCGCCGGTGGCGGCCGCTTGGAGAGTCTCATCGAAGCAGCAAAGAACAGTGAAGGATGAGAGCGGGGGGACTGAGATACCAGATTACGCTGCGCCGCCCAGCGACTATCACAGGCCGCTCGGGTGCCACGAAGGTTACCTGGACCGACACGGCCACCATCTGGGCTGAGCGTGTGCGTATGAACGGCAGCAGTATCGTGGAGGCCGCGGAGCAGTTCCCCGACTACGTCGTGGAATTCAACATCCGTGAGGCCCACGAGGTGGCGGAGAAGTGGCAGGTACAGGAGGAAGGAGGCTATCTGTATATCGTCACCAACATCATCCCCAATGTGCAACGGGGTTACAAGACCCTGTGCTGCGTAAGATACAATGAATAACATGGATCCAAAAGATTACACAGGCAAGGAATGGACTGACCTGATGCGCGAGATGACCCCGCGCCAGTTGAAGAATGCCATGAAGGGCGGTTACCGCCGTGTGGCCAAGAAGGTACGTGCGGTTGGACTCCGTAATCTGGAATCATCGGGTCTTGACGTTCAGGGCAACCGCCGCGACTGGAAAGCCGGTTTACGCTCATGGATATACAGCAAGGGTGGCGGTTTTCTTCTCACCGTGCAGCCCAAGCGAGGCGGCAAGGAAACGGGCTATCACGCCAACAGACGTTATGGAAAGACCATCACCCGTGGTCCACGCAGTGGCAACATCAACCAACGCAAGTTGCCGGTACTGATGTTTGCCGAGGATGGCACGAGAGAAAGGAATGTCGGCGTGAGAATCGGCAAGTCGTCGTTCTTCTCGAAGAGCCGCTGGTCGGGCAACAAGGTGCGCAACTACAAACGCAGCGGCCACAGCACTGGCAAGATGAAAGCCTACGGCTTTTTGGAGAAGACCGAGCCCGAGGGCATCCGCATCGTAGAGCGCGACCTTGCCAAGGATCTTGAGGAAGCCGTAATGAAGGCGGCGAAGAAAGCGGGAATGATATAATCGAGAACTATGGCAACATCAACACCAATACCTCTGTCATCACTCAGCGCTGGCGACATCATCTATTTGGCTTTGTCGTCGGATGCGGGTGTTGCGGCTATGGTGACCGCCATCTACCCTGTCGTGGAACCCGCCGAGGCCGTCTGTCCTTACATTGCCTATCGCAGGCTGAAATTTGAAGCCAACCCTCAGAAGGCAGGACAGCCAGGCGCCGACACCATACAAATGGAGGTATCTTGTTATGCACTCGACTACGAGGAGGGTGTGGAACTTGCCGAGAGGGTGCGTGGAGTTCTCGACTATCAGCAGCATGAGATTGAAGGGCTGCGCATGCGCGGCTGCTACTTATCCGCGTCGACCGAGGAACTTGACGGCGACGCGTTCGTTCAAAATTTAGTATTCACCATAAAAATCTAAAAGACATGGCAATTCCATCATCAGGCTACATCAATGGTAGCGACATTCTTCTGAGCGTGGGCGGCAAGGCCATAGGCCATTGCACCAGTCACACGCTGACATTCAACTCTGAGACCAAAGACCGTGCAGTGAAGCCCGCAGCCAGTGCCAGTTACTCCGCTGGCCTTTGGAAGGGCAAGGGCGTGACCGGCCTCAGCATCTCGGTGAGCGCGGAGGGTCTGCGCTATTATGGCGAGGCAGAGAACGGCTGGGACGAACTCAGCGCGTTGTGGGGAGCCGGTGCCGCTATCACCGTGAAGGCTTTCCAGCGTGAGGGAGACTCGAG
>JAEEGH010006538.1_pt1 | contig 28483 bp, 23 predicted proteins | sample 9134181 | NCBI WGS metagenome assembly JAEEGH01 (sample SAMN16246544, study PRJNA631951) | gut metagenome | biome: gut microbiome; feature: rumen; material: DP-attached | host: Bos | place: Iran: Karaj | collected 2018-10 | reverse complement strand
CAAGAATTAAGATTGATTTTTAGATAAAAAAGAGAGGTTGCAAAGCAATTTGCGACCTCTTTTTTTGTGCGCTCGTTTTTTTTTATTATCTTTGCACACGTAATATATTGCAATATGGGAATTTTTGGTTTTTTCAATAAAGAAAAGAAAGAAACCTTAGACAAGGGATTGGAGAAAACGAAGTCGAGTGTGTTCGATAAACTGGCCCGTGCCGTAGCAGGTAAGTCTAAGGTTGACGATGATGTGTTGGATAATTTGGAAGAAGTTCTGATTACCAGTGATGTTGGTGTGGATACTACTTTGAAAATTATCGAGCGCATAGAGGAGCGTGTGGCCCGCGACAAATATGTGTCGACATCGGAATTGAATGGCATCCTCAAAGATGAGATTGCTGCGTTGTTGGCTGAGAATAATTCAGAGGATAATGACAATTGGGATTTGCCCAGTGACCACAAACCTTACGTGATATTAGTGGTAGGTGTGAATGGTGTGGGCAAGACCACAACGATAGGAAAGCTGGCCTGGCAATTCAAACAGGCTGGCAAGAAAGTGTATTTAGGTGCTGCCGATACCTTCCGTGCAGCTGCCGTAGAGCAACTCTGCATTTGGGGAGAACGGGTAGGCGTGACGGTGATCAAGCAGCAGATGGGTAGCGATCCTGCCAGCGTGGCGTTTGATACCATCTCCAGTGCAAAGGCCAATGGCGCAGACGTCGTATTGATAGATACAGCCGGACGTCTGCATAACAAGGTGGGTCTGATGAATGAGCTGAAGAAAATCAAGGAGGTGATGAAGAAGGTGATGCCAGAGGCTCCCGACGAAGTCATGTTGGTGCTTGATGGCTCTACTGGTCAGAATGCCTTCGAACAGGCCAAGCAGTTCTCGGCTGTAACGCAGATTACCTCGTTAGCCATTACGAAACTCGATGGAACGGCGAAAGGTGGTGTTGTCATCGGTATCAGCGATCAGTTGAAGGTACCCGTGAAATATATCGGACTCGGTGAGAAAATGACTGACCTGCAGCTTTTTAACAAGCGACAGTTTGTGGATTCCTTGTTTAATAAATAAAAGACTCAATATATGAAAAAAAGGTGTTTATTGAAGGTCTGATTATTGGATTGGCTTGTGGCGCTTTTGCTGCATGTTTGTTCTTTTTGAAATAAAGACTCTGTTATAGGATTTGAAAACGATAGATTTTATATCATTAGGCTGTTCAAAGAATCTTGTCGATTCGGAGATGCTGATGGGACTCTTTGAGGCCAACGGCTATCATGTGACTCATGATAGTGATGATCCGCAGGGAGAGATCGTCGTTGTCAATACCTGTGGCTTTATCAATGATGCGAAGGAGGAGAGCATCAATACTATTCTGGAATTTGCACAAGCGAAGACAGAGGGTAGGATAGAGAAGCTCTTTGTGATGGGATGCCTGTCGGAGCGCTATCTGGCTGACCTCGAGGCGGAGATTCCTGAAGTAGACGGGTGGTATGGTAAGTTCAATTATAAGAAGTTGCTGAGTGATTTGGAATCTCAGAATACTCCGAGTGTTTCGAGTACTCTGAATGACTCCGATTATCACCGCCATATCACGACACCGAAGCATTATGCCTACATTAAGATTAGTGAGGGCTGTGACCGTCATTGTGCCTATTGTGCCATTCCGCTGATTACGGGTAAGCATCAGAGTCGTCCGATGGCGGAAATCCTCGATGAGGTGCGCTATCTTGTGAGTCAGGGAACGAAAGAGTTTAATATCATTGCTCAGGAACTGACCTATTATGGTGTCGATCTCGATGGTCAGCAGCATATTGCAGATCTTATTGACAAGATGGCTGAGATAGAAGGTGTGGAATGGATTCGTCTGCACTATGCCTATCCTACGCATTTCCCATGGGAGTTGCTGACGGTGATGCGGAAGCATGAGAATGTTTGTAAATACCTTGATATAGCCCTCCAGCATATTTCTGATCGTATGCTGACAAGGATGAAGCGGCATGTTACCAAACAGGAGACTTATGATCTTGTGGAACGCCTCAGAAGGGAACTGCCTGATATCCATTTGCGTACTACACTGATGGTAGGTTTCCCCGGTGAGACTCAAGAAGATTTTGACGAATTGATAGCCTTTACCAAGTGGGCACGTTTTGAACGGATGGGCGCCTTTGCCTATTCAGAGGAAGAGGGAACCTATTCTGCTGAACACTATGAGGATGATGTTCCGGAAGACGTGAAACAACAGCGGCTCGATAAGCTGATGCGTATCCAACAGCATATCAGCGAGGAAATAGAGGCCGAGAAAGTGAATTCTATCCAACGGGTCATTATCGATCGTCAGGAAGGGGACTATTATATCGGACGAACACAGTATTGCTCGCCTGAGGTTGATCCTGAAGTGTTGATACCAGTTTCGGACCGATTGTTAGAAATTGGCGAGTTTTATGACGTGCTCATTACTGACTCTGAGGAATTTGATATTTATGGAATAACTATTAAATAGAATGATATGAATAACAAAGACTTTATTACTACTTTGGCAGCGAGAACAGGCCATTCTGTGGAGGAAACCCAACGGATGGTTGATACCGTGATAGAGACAATGGGTGATCACTTTCAAGAAGACGATTCTGTGCTGGTACCAAACTTCGGAACCTTTGAAGTCAAGAAGAAGTTGGAAAGGGTTATGGTCAATCCGTCCACGGGGCAGCGCATGCTGGTTCCACCTAAACTGGTATTGAATTTCAAACCGAATGTGGGCTGGAAGGAACGTGTAAAGAATGGAGGAACTGAATAATGAGTAAAATTTCCATACAGGATTTGGCAAGTGTCCTTGTTGAGCGCAGGCATCTTAGCAAGAAAGAGGCTTCGATGTTTGTCAACGAACTGTTCTTCTTGATTCAGAAATCACTTGACGAAGACAAAATCGTAAAAGTGAAGGGTCTTGGTACGTTTAAGATTATTGATGTCGACGATCGTGAGAGTGTGGATGTGAATACGGGTGATCGTGTGTTGATAGAAGGGCACGGAAAGATTACCTTCACACCCGACACATTGATGAAAGAACTTGTAAACAAGCCCTTCTCACAGTTTGAGACAGTGGTTTTGAGGGACGGCGTGGATTTCAATGGGGTGGAAGAAATCAATCAGCCAGAGGAAATGACAGACCCCGATGAGATTGGGGATAGTTCTGCACCTTTGGTGGAATTTGTAGATGATCCTCAGTCTGAAACCGTAGAGGTGCCGAAGCCAGAACCCGTAGAGGAGCCTGAGCCTGAAATCATAGAAGAGCCCGCCCCTGAAATTGTAGAGGAACCCCAGCCCTCTGAACCCGAGCCTTCTGCTCCTGAGCCTGTTATTTCTGATTCCTCTGAAGAGGAAGATGTCGCCTCTGAAGAAACACCAGAAGAAAACGTAGATCAGGAGTCTTCTGACGAGCCTGAAACAGTTGAAGAAGAATCAGCCTTCAAGAAGTATTATAAATGGATTGGTATCGCACTGCTTACACTCGCTGTAGGTGTATTGATTGGTTATCTGATGGGCAATCGTTCTCAGAATCCGTCTCAGACATTACATGATCCATCTGCGGAAGCCGTTGAGAATGATACTGTTAAGAGCTTGACGAAGGATTCGGATGCCATCAAGATGAATACTGTGGTGGAAGAGGAAACGATGGATGATGACAAAGAAGATATTGAAGATGATGAAGTAGAGCAGGATGATGTGGAGGCCAAGGAAGAAGAGGTTCCGTTGGATAAATGGGAGGCGATGGATGTTAGAGTTAAGACAGGCGCTTATCGTATTCTAGGAACAGATACGGTGGTGAAGGCCAAATCTGGCGATAATCTCACTCGTATCGCTAAGCGTATCTTGGGCCCGGGTATGGAATGTTATCTGGAAGTTTACAATGGATTATCTTCTGGTGCAGCCTTGAAAGCAGGGCAGGAAATAAAGATTCCCAAGTTGGAATTGAAGAAGAAAAAGAAGAAAATAGAGTAATAAATTCTTTCTGAATGAAAAAGTTTCTTAAAACTTAGGTTTTGGGAAACTTTTTTAATATTATTTAGATGGTTAATTGTACGAAATAATCGATTTATTCAGTACTTTTGCGGTCAAATTAAGAAAACAATAAACAGAGTAAATATTATGGCAGAAGCAATTGACATCCGTGAGTTGAATATTCGGATAGAACAGCAAAGTGCATTTGTTACGAATCTCGTAGCAGGTATGGATCGTGTCATCGTAGGACAGAAGCATCTTGTAGACTCTCTCCTGATCGGTCTGTTGAGTGATGGACATATTCTTTTGGAAGGTGTACCAGGTTTGGCTAAGACGTTGGCCATCAAGACCTTGTCGCAATTGATAGACTCTGATTATAGTCGTATACAGTTTACACCTGACCTTCTCCCTGCTGACGTGATTGGTACGATGATTTATTCGCAGAAAGATGAGAAGTTCCAGGTGAAGAAAGGTCCTGTGTTTGCAAACTTTGTGTTGGCTGATGAAATTAACCGTGCGCCAGCAAAGGTACAGAGTGCCTTGCTTGAGGCTATGCAGGAGAAACAGGTGACGATTGGTAGCGAGACTTTCAAGTTGCCGAATCCTTTCCTTGTGATGGCTACCCAGAACCCCATTGAGCAGGAAGGAACCTACCCATTGCCAGAGGCTCAGGTAGACCGTTTCATGCTGAAGGTGGTGATTGATTATCCTACACTTGATGAGGAGAAGAAGATTATCCGCGAGAACATAGCAGGTGAGATGCCTAAGGTAACACCTGTAACTACAGCTGATGAGATTCTCAAGGCTCGTAGTGTGGTGGGTGAAGTTTATCTCGATGAGAAGATTGAGCAGTATATTGCTGATATCGTTTTTGCCAGCCGTTACCCGGATCGATATGGTCTGAAGGATTTGAAGGATATGATTTCCTTCGGCGGTTCTCCACGTGCCAGTATCAATTTGGCCAAGGCTGCTCGTGCCTATGCCTTTATCAAACGTCGTGGCTATGTGGTGCCAGAGGATGTACGTGCTGTAGCACACGATGTGCTGCGTCATCGTATCGGTCTTACCTATGAGGCAGAGGCCAGCAATATCACCAGCGAGGAGATCGTTTCAAAGATTGTCAATAAGGTTGAAGTTCCTTGATTCTAGAAAGACTGGAAGGTCTAGAACATCTAGATAATTATGGAAACTAGTGAGATTATAAAAAAAGTCCGTAAGATTGAAATCAAGACCCGGGGTCTGAGTTCAAACATCTTCGCAGGTCAGTATCATTCTGCTTTTAAGGGTAGGGGTATGGCCTTCAGCGAGGTGCGCGAATATCAGTTTGGTGATGATGTGCGTGACATCGACTGGAATGTGACCGCCCGTTTCCATCGTCCTTATGTGAAAGTGTTCGAGGAAGAGCGTGAACTGACGGTGATGCTGTTGATCGATGTCAGTGGCTCGCTGGATTTCGGTACCCAGAAGCAGATGAAGCGTGATATGGTGACGGAGATTGCTGCCACCATCGCCTTCAGCGCCATACAAAACAACGACAAGATCGGCGTTGTGTTCTTCTCTGATAAGATCGAGAAATACATCCCTCCCAAGAAAGGTCGGAAACACATCCTCTATATTATCCGTGAAATGCTTGACTTCCATCCGGAGTCTAAACGTACGGATGTGAAGCAGGCTGTGGAGTTCTTGTCGAGTGTGCAGAAGCGACGTACGACGGCGTTTATCCTCAGCGACTTCTATGTGCGCAACGATTTCCAACAGTCGTTACAGATTGCCAATCGTAAGCACGATGTGGTGGCCATACAGGTCTATGACCAGCGTGCCCGTGAGTTGCCTGATGTCGGACTGATGAAGGTCGTGGATGCTGAGACGGGTTTTGAACAGTATGTTGATACCAGTTCCAAGCGCCTGCGCGACTCATATCGCAAATATTGGCAGAGTCGTCAGTCTCAGTTGCAGGAAACCTTTAATAAAAGTAATGTAGATAATGTCAGTATTGCCACTAACGAAGACTTCGTAAAGTCATTGCTGATGTTGTTTAAACAGAGAAGCTGAAATCGTGAATAGTAAGATGAAGATAAGAGCATTGAGGGAAGTGAAGGCTGAATGGATGGTGAAAGTACTGCTGGTACTTTTCACTATTCACTATTCCCTATTCACTTCTTTTGCTCAGGTCTCTGTAGAGGCAAGTGTGGATCGTATCGAGATGCTTGTCGGCCAGCAGGCTCATGTTACTTTGAAGGCTGTGGTGAAGGAGAATTCCAAAGTGGAGTTTCCCAAATTCAAGCCTTCTGAATTTGTGACGCCTGGTGTGGAAGTGCTGGATGGTCAGTCATTGGATGATAAGGAAATGGATAATGGCTGTGTTGAGAAGGCGATGGTCTATACGCTGACTTCCTTTGACGATACCTTGTATTATCTGCCGCCTCTCACTGTGAAGGTCGATGGTAAACCTTATCAGAGCAAGAGTCTGGCATTGAAAGTGTTGACCATAGAGGTGGATACTACACACGTTGAGCAATTTTTCGGACCAAAGGATGTGCAGGATAATCCTTTCCTTTGGAGTGATTGGAGCCTCTCGTTTTGGTTGAGCGTTCTATTGCTAATTCTCATGGCCATAGTTTATTATCTTTATATTCGTATGCGTGATAACAAGCCGATTATTACACATATCCGAATCGTGAAGAAACTATTGCCGCACCAAAAGGCTATGAAAGAAATCGAACAAATCAAGGCCGACAAGATGGTGTCATCGGAGAATCCGAAGGAATACTACACGAAACTGACAGATACACTCCGTAAGTATATCGAAGAGCGTTATGGATTTAGTGCAATGGAGATGACTAGCAGTGAGATTATCGAAAAACTGACAGCCACTCAGGACCAGAAAGCGCTCGATGAACTGCGACAGTTGTTTACGACTGCCGACCTCGTGAAGTTTGCGAAATACTCTACGTTAATCAACGAGAATGACAAGAACCTCGTGAATGCCATCGAGTTCATCAACCAGACGAAGTTGGAGAATGTGCCTACGGAAGAGGTTGTGAAGCCGCAGTTGTCAGACGAGGATGTACGCTCACAGAAGATGCGTCGTACTTTGAAAGGTATCATTATGGTACTGATAATCTGCTGTGTTGCCTTGCTGTGTTATGTGATTTATACTGTTTATCAACAGATTAATTAAAGAAAGATGGAATTTGCCAATAAAGAATATCTGTTTCTGCTCCTGCTCGTCATACCTTATATAATATGGTATATGATGTACAGGAAGAAAACGGAGCCCACCATGCGGATGAGCGACACGTTTGCCTTCCGCTATGCGCCGAAGAGTTGGAAAGTGCGTCTTATGCCCTTGTCCATGCTGCTTCGTATACTGGCATTTGTGATGATTGTCCTTGTCTTGGCCCGTCCTCAGACGCAGAATTCGTGGAAGAATAAGTCTGTAGAAGGTATAGACATCATGCTGGCTATGGACGTTTCCACTTCCATGTTGGCAGAGGATCTGAAACCCAATCGTATCGAGGCTGCTAAACAGGTTGCTGCAGAGTTTGTTGCAGGACGTCCCAATGATAACATTGGTCTTTCTATCTTTGCTGGTGAGGCCTTCACTCAGTGTCCGATGACCACTGATCATGCCTCTTTGATGAATCTCTTGCAGAATGTGCGTACGGATATTGCAGCTCGAGGACTCATTGAGGATGGTACGGCCATCGGTATGGGTCTGGCCAATGCAGTGAGTCGCCTGAAGGATTCCAAGGCCAAGAGCAAGGTGGTGATCCTGTTGACGGATGGTAGTAATAACCGAGGTGACATTTCGCCGATGACAGCTGCAGAAATAGCCAAAAGTCTGGGCATCCGTGTGTATACCATCGGTGTGGGAACGAACAAGGTGGCACCTTATCCGATGCCTGTGGCTGGTGGTGTGCAGTATGTGAATATCCCCGTGGAGATTGATAATAAGACATTGAGTGAGATTGCTGCTGCCACAGAGGGTGATTTCTATCGTGCTACCAATACAAAGGAACTGCGTAAAATCTATCAGGAGATTGACCGATTGGAGAAGTCGAAACTCAACGTAAAACAGTTCAGTAAGAAATATGAGGCATATCAGCCTTTTGCACTGATTGTTGTTTTGGCCTTGTTGCTTGAGATTCTATTGCGTATAACCATTTTCAGGAGGATACCATAAAATGTTTAGATTTGAAGACCCCATATATCTCTGGTTGTTGGTGCTGATACCCGTATTGGCACTTGTCAGATTCATCTCTTACCGTAACCAAAAGAAAAAGCTTCGTAAGTTCGGTGACCCGAAGTTGCTGAAGGAACTGATGCCCGACGTGTCGCGCTTCCGTCCTTCCGTCAAGTTCTGGATATTATTGGCTGCCCTGGCACTTCTCATCATTATGCTGGCACGTCCTCAGATGGGAACGAAGATCAGTCAGGAGAAGCGCACGGGTATTGAGACGATTATTGCCCTCGACATTTCTAACTCAATGTTAGCAGAGGATATTGTACCAAGCCGATTGGATCGCAGTAAGATGATGGTAGAGAATCTTGTCGATCACTTCACCAACGATAAGATTGGCTTGATTGTCTTTGCTGGTGATGCTTTCGTACAGTTGCCAATCACCAGCGACTATGTGTCGGCGAAGATGTTCCTGTCGAGTATCGATCCGTCGATGATGGCCACTCAAGGTACAGATATTGCAGCGGCCATCAATATGGGTATGAACAGCTTTACCCAGGAGGAAGGCATCGGTAAGGCCATTATCGTGATTACTGATGGTGAGGACCATGAGGGTGGGGCCTTAGAGGCAGCCGAAGCCGCTAAGAAGAAGGGCATGCGCGTCTATGTGCTGGGTGTAGGTTCTTCTCAGGGAGCACCTATTCCCATTCCTGGTACTGGCAATTATATGAAGGACAATACGGGCAATACCGTGATGTCGGCTCTCAATGAGGATATGTGTAAGCAGGTGGCTGCAGCTGGTGGAGGCGTGTACATCCATGTGGAGAACAACAGTGCGGCTCAGCAGCAGTTGGATAATGAACTCGACAAACTGTCGAAGAAAGAGACTAATACGACGGTTTACAGTGATTACGACGAACAGTTCCAAGCCTTTGGTATCCTGGCAATCTTGCTGTTGATTGTAGAGATATGCATTCTGGATCGTCGTAACCCCTTGTTGAAGAAACTTTCTCTCTTTGGTAAACGTAAGGTGGCTGCTACCATCCTTTTATTGATGGTTGTTATGAGTGGTATGGCTCAGACCGACCGCCAGTATGTCCGTCAGGGCAATAAGCAATACCGTGCTGGCGACTTTGCCAATGCAGAAGTCTCATATCGTAAGGCCATTGAGAAGAATCCACGCAATCCTCAGGCTGCCTATAACCTGGGCAATGCATTGATGGCCCAGAAGAAGGACTCTGCGGCAATCGAGCAGTTCCAGAATGCTGCTAAGTTGGAAACAAATCCCATGCGTAAGTATCGTGCCTTTCATAATATGGGTGTGATCTGCCAGGGGCATAAGATGTATGGTGAGGCTATTGAGGCCTATAAGAATGCACTCAGGCTGAATCCTGAGGATAATGAGACACGTTATAATCTGGTTCTCTGCAAGCATCAGAAAAACAAGCAGGATCAGAACCAGCAGCAGAATCAGCAGCAACAACAGCAAGACAAAAAAGACGATAAGAAAGATCAGGATAAACAGGATCAGAACAAAGATAAGCAGAAAGAGCAGAAGCCTCAGATGAGCAAGGACAATGCCGAGCAACTGCTTAATGCGGCTATGCAGCAGGAGAAACAGACGCAGGATCGTCTGAAAAAAGCTCAGCAGCAGCCGCAGCGACGTCAGATTTTGAAGAATTGGTGATGAATATGAATAGAATAGTATATAAGAGGAAAGTGGAAAGAGGAAAGTGGAATGAGAATACTCATGCTATGAAGATGAGTATATTCATGTTTATCTGCATATCTCTTTCCTCCTTCCTCTTTCCTCTTTCCACAATTAAGGCTCAGACATTGACTGCTTCAGCTCCTTCACATGTAGGAGTGGGAGAGCAGTTCCGTCTTACCTATACGGTTAATACACAGAATGTCAGCGAGTTCAGGGCTGGTAATATCCCCGATGAACTGGAAGTTCTCATAGGCCCCAACCGCTCTATGCAGTCCAGCTATCAGATCATCAATGGCCATACCAGTTCTTCATCATCCATTACGTATACCTATATCGTGGTGCCTACGAAGAACGGTACCTATACTATTCCCCCGGCACACGTGATTGTGGATGGAAAGAGTATTGCTTCCAACACGTTGAAGATCACGGTCTCCGGCAATGCCCGTAGTCAGGCAAACGGCAATAGTAGTGGAAATACCCGACAGCGTCAGCATGATGAGGAGCCTGAGATGAGGGATGCTGGTAGTCATATCTCCGGATCGGATCTCTTCATCAAGGTAAGTGCTAACAAGAAGCGTGTCTATGAGCAAGAGCCTATTTTGCTTACTTATAAAGTCTACACCTTGGTTTCTCTGACGCAGTTGGAGGGAAAGATGCCCGACTTGAAGGGTTTCCATACGCAGGAGGTCAATCTCCCGCAGCAGAAGAGTTTTAAGGTGGAAACGCTTAACGGCCGTCCGTATCGAACGGTCACTTGGAGCCAGTATGTGATGTTTCCTCAGTTGACGGGTAAGTTGACGATTCCTAGTATCACTTTCAATGGTATCGTGGTTCAGCAGAATCGTAATATCGACCCCTTTGAGGCATTCTTCAATGGTGGCTCGGGTTATGTGGAGGTGAAGAAGCAGATTGTCGCCCCCAGCATTGATATTCAAGTTGATCCGCTGCCTCAGCGGCCTGCCAACTTCTCGGGTGGTGTGGGAAAATTCAGTATTTCTGCCCAGCTCGACAAGACCGAAGCCAAATCCAATGATCCTATCTCCTTGCGTGTAATCGTCAGCGGTGTGGGTAATTTGAAACTCATCAAACAACCTCAAGTGGAGTTTCCCAAGGATTTCGATAAATACGATGCTAAGATTACGGATAAGACCAAACTGACGGCCAATGGTGTGGAGGGTTCGATGATTTACGATATTCTGGCAGTGCCCCGTCATCCTGGTAAGTATGAGATACCGCCCGTTGAGTTTACATTCTTCAATACGGCTACACAGAAATATGAAACAGTGAAGTCGGAAGGTTTTACACTTAATGTGGCAAAAGGCTCTGGAAGTGCGAAGGTAAGCGACTTCACGGGTCAGGAAGACTTGCAGTTGTTGAACAAGGATATCCGTCATATCAAGACGAATGCCAGCAAGCAGCACTCGCTCGACGATTTCTTCTTCGGCTCTACGGGCTATTGGTGCTCACTCATTATCCTTGCCATCATTTTCATCTCGCTCTTCGTGATCTTCCGTCAGCGGGCCATCGAAAATGCTAATATCACTAAGCAACGTGGCAAGCGGGCTAACAAGGTGGCCACCAAACGTTTGAAGAGGGCATCGCGCCTGATGGCAGAGAATAAGCCCAGTGAGTTCTACGATGAGGTGCTTCGTGCCCTCTGGGGTTATGTGGGCGATAAACTTGCTATTCCTGTGGAACAACTCTCTCACGACAATATCAGCCAGCGACTCACGGAAAGACAGGTTGACGAGGTGACCGTCGGTGAGTTTATGGGTGCCCTCGATGAGTGTGAATTTGAGCGTTATGCTCCTGGCGATCCGAAGGGCAATATGAACAAGGTTTATGATAAGGCCATGAATGCGATTGAGAAGATTGAAGAAGTGATGAAAAAAAGAGGTAAGAGGTCAGAGGCGAGAGGTGGAAGAGTACCTCATGCCAGACTGATACTCTTTGCAGTCATTTCTCTTACCTCTAGCCTCTTACCTTTCACCTCCCATGCCGTAACGAAAGCTGAGGTTGATTCTGCTTACGTACGTGGTGAATACCAGAAGGCCATTGACGGATATGAGGCATTGCTCAAAAAAGGTGTTTCTCCAGATTTGTACTATAATCTTGGCAATGCATATTATCGCACGGAGAATATCACCAAGGCCGTACTTAACTATGAGCGTGCACTGCTCTTGTCGCCGAGCGATCCGGATATCCGCTTTAATTTGCAAATGGCCCGTTCGAAGACCATCGACAAGATTGTACCCGAGCAGGAGATGTTCTTTGTCACCTGGTATCGGTCTTTGGTGAATATGGCAAGTGTCGACGGTTGGGCCATGATAGCACTCATCTGTCTAGGATTGGCCATCATCTTGGCGTTGATTTATCTTTTCTCCAATTATATATGGCTGCGTAAGGTGGGCTTTTTCGGTGCCTTCCTAATGATTGTTGTCTTCATTTGTAGCAATATCTTTGCACATCAGCAGAAAAACCAGCTAGTCAATCGCACGGGTGCTATCATTACCGAATCGGCTGTTACTGTAAAGAGTACACCAGCCAAGAACGGCATCGACCTTTTTATCCTTCATGAGGGTACGAAGGTGACTATCATCGATGGTTCGATGAAGGAGTGGAAGGAAATTCGACTGGCTGACGGTAAAGAAGGTTGGGTGGAAACCAAACAGATGGAGGCTATTTAAAGCGTAAAAAGACTGATGGACTTTCAACCGATTATAGATTTCGACAAGCAACTGTTGCTCCTGCTCAATGGCAGTGAGTCGCTCTTCCTCGACTCGATGGTAGTCACGTTGACGAATGCTTGGACATGGGTTCCGCTCTACATCAGCCTGTTGATAGTTGTGATTAAGAACAGCGAGTCTGCCTTGAAGATACTGCTCATCATGGCATCTGCGGGTCTTTGTGTGTTTCTTGCTGGGGGACTTGATGATATGATTGTCAAACCTTTGGTAGGACGTTGGCGCCCAACCCGTGATCCGGAGATCGGACTGTTGGTGGATGTCGTCGACGGCTATCGTGGAGGGGATTATGGCTTCTTCTCTGCCCATGCTGCCAACACATTCAGCATCGCTATTTTTTTCTGTTGGCTAGTGCGCAGTCGGTTACTTTCCACGGCACTTGTCTTGTGGTCGTTCATTAATTGTTGGACGCGTCTCTATCTGGGCGTTCATTTTCCAGGCGACATCCTTGTCGGCCTTTGTTGGGGTGGACTTGTGGGTACGGGCATCTACTTCCTTTATCGCTATTTTATCGCCAAATGGACTCAGACCATTCGTTTCACGTCGCTCGCTTATACCAAGACGGGGTTTAATCGCAACGATGCCGATCTCCCGGTCTGCGTGCTGGTATTCACGCTGATCTATGCGGCCTTGCGGTCCTGTCTCGCTTAATTTTTTATATTGAAAACCATGATTGATCCAAAACATATCCATATCAGCGACTATCAGTATCCGCTTCCTGACGAGCGTATCGCCAAGTTTCCCATCGCCCAGCGTGATCATTCCAAACTGCTGGTCTATCGTCATGGTGAAGTGGGGGAGGATGTCTTCTATCATCTGCCAGACTATTTGCCGAAAGGTAGTCTGATGGTGTTCAATAATACCAAGGTGATTCAGGCCCGCATGCACTTCTGTAAGTCGACGGGAGCCCTGATTGAGGTGTTCCTGTTGGAGCCCGCAGAGCCCAGCGATTACGAACTGATGTTCCAGACCTCTGGTCATTGTGCCTGGTTTTGTCTGGTGGGTAATCTGAAAAAGTGGAAGGAGGGTACGCTGACGAGAGAATGCATAATTAATAATGCACAATGCATAATAAGTGCTACGCGTGGAGAAATTCACGGCACCTCCCATCGCATTGATTTCGAGTGGACGGGTGGCGTTTCCTTTGCAGAAGTGATTGATGCGATGGGCGAACTGCCGATTCCGCCTTATCTCAATCGTGAGACGCAGGAGAGCGATAAGACCACCTATCAGACGGTTTATTCGAAAATCAAGGGCAGTGTGGCAGCGCCTACGGCAGGTCTTCATTTTACTGATCAGGTATTACAGGCGATAGATGATGCAGGCATTGATCGTGAGGAACTCACGCTGCATGTTGGGGCCGGCACGTTTAAACCTGTGAAGAGCGAGGAGATTGAGGGTCATGAGATGCACACGGAGTTTATCAGCGTGCGTCGTTCTACCATTCAGAAGCTTATTGACCACAATGCTTCTGCCATCGCTGTGGGTACCACAAGTGTCCGTACCCTTGAAAGCCTCTACTACATGGGCCTCAAAGTGATGCAGAATCCCGACCTTTCCGAAGATCAACTCCACGTCTCTCAATGGGAACCGTATGAAAGTGAAAAGGGAAGGGTGAATAGTGAAAAATATGCTACCGCTGTCCAGGCACTCCAAACATTACTCTCATGGATGGAAACCCATGACTTGCAGGTGCTGCATAGCAGTACGCAGATTATCATTGCTCCGGGCTATGACTACAAGATCGTCAAGATGCTCGTCACTAATTTCCATCAGCCACAGTCCACTCTGTTGCTTTTGGTGAGTGCCTTTGTCAAGGGCGACTGGCGAAAGATCTATGATTATGCCTTAGCTCACGATTTCCGTTTCCTGAGCTATGGCGATTCTTCGCTGCTTATTCCTTAGCCCGCAATTGCCAGAAGGCAACGGCAGCAGCTGCGGCCACATTGAGCGAATCTACACCATGGGCCATTGGTATGCGCACAACGTAGTCGGCTTGCGCAATCGTCTCCTTGGGTAGCCCGTCGCCTTCCGTTCCCATGATGATGGCCAGACGCTCTTCGCGGACAACCGTTTCATCATCGATGGATACCGACTGGTCAGTCAGTGCCATCGCAGCCGTTTTAAAACCGTAGTTATGCAGGATGTCGTAGTTGTCCAGCCAGGTCCAGGGCACGAGAAACACACTGCCCATTGATACGCGGACGGCCCTGCGGTTCAGAGGGTCACAGGCATTCCTAGTCAGCAATACGGCATCAATGTCGAGCGCAGCAGCTGAACGGAAGATAGCACCGATATTCGTAGTGTCTACTACACCATCGATCACCACGATGCGTTTCTGTCTGTGTGAGGTTTCCGATGTCGTGAGGGCTTGCAGCAGTTCACTTGCGCTCTGTTCCTGTGGTCTGCGCATAGCACAGAGCACTCCCCGAGTCAGTGTATAGCCTGTCAACTGTTCCAACAATGCCCTCCCGCCCGTATACACGGGAATCTCTCCGCATTGATTAATGATGGCTTTGGCGTCACCCTCAATATGCCTGCGCTCGCAGAGTAGGGCCATGGGGGCATAGCCGGCATTCAGCGCCACCTGTATCACTTTCGGACTCTCGGCGATGAAGATGCCTTTCTCTGGCTCAACCTTGTTGCGGAGTTGGGCTTCAGTCAGCGTGGAGAACAGCTCCACACCAGGCTCTGACAATGATGTTATCTCTATAATCTTTGCCATCAGATGATTAGTTTTGGAACACGAGACAAGCCCAATCGTTATCTTCCTTTTGCGCGATAAGCGTCATCTCCAGACTCTGGGCTTTTTCAGTGAGCAAAGGAATGTCGGCAGTATAGAATCCGCTCAGTATCAGTCGGGCGCCAGGAGCCATCTTCTCATGCATTGCCGACATATCAGCTAACAGAATGTTACGATTGATATTTGCCATCACGAGGTCGAACGAGCCTTTTACCTCTTTTAATATACTGACATCACCCAACAGCGATGTAAACCGATCGTCCACCCGATTGATCACGGCATTATGACGGGCATTGTCTACGCTCCATTCGTCAATATCGTAGCCCACAGCCATGCTCGCTCCGAGTTTCAAGGCACAAATCGCTAATATTCCCGTCCCCGTCCCGCAGTCCAACACACGTTTATTTCTCACAATAGGGACGGTCCCCTTTGTGAGATTCTCGAGCAGGGTGGCACAGATCATGCGGGTGGTCTCGTGGGTGCCTGTGCCAAAGGCAAGCTTCGCATCAATCTCTATCGCGATGTCCTGATTGGAGATGGTCTTCGGCAGATGCCGTCCATCGTGGATGATCACAGCTCTTCCATCTTCCATTTTACTTCTTACTTCTATCGGCTCAAAACCCTCCTGTTCCCACTGTTCATTCCAGTCTTTGTCTTCAGCCTCGCGCACGTCGTATTCGATACTCATGTCCTCGAAGGGGAAATCCTCCAAAGCCTCTTTTAAGGCCAGTTCATCGAAAAGTGCCTGTTGCACATAGCCCGTCAGACCATCCTCCATCTCCATGAATGTCTCAAATCCGACTTCTCCCGCCAGCGCTGCCAGCACGTCGCAGGCATCGCTCGAGTAGGGGCTCAGGGTGAATGTTACCTCGTAATATTTCATATCGGATGTTAAATTTTGGTGCAAAATTACAAAAAATAGGGAAAATCCTATCGCCGTTTAGGGTTTTTCCTTATTTTTGCAGTAAAATTGTGTGTAATTTTGCATCGTGAACAATTAAATAGTGTTGAAATATGAAGAAACTGATTCTTATCTCGTTACTCATCGGGGCCCTGCCTCTTTCGATGGTGGCCCAGGATGACGATCTCTACTTCGTTCCCAAAAAGAGCAGCAAGGTAGAGAGAGTGAATGACAACTACGGTCTGCCTCGCGAGACGTATTATTCCGGAAGCAACCGTAGTATCGACGATTATAACCGTCGCATGAGCACCTATGTGCCCATCGATTCCGTTTCGTCCGATATCATCGATTTCGATGGTAAGTTGGGCGTCTATCCGGATTCTCTGGATGATTATAGCCTGACGCGTAAGATGGAACGCTTCGACGACTATAACCTTTCTGAGAATGCAGCCTACTGGGCCGGTTATCAGGAAGGTCGTCACGACCTGTGGTGGCATTCGCCTTGGTACTATCGCACCTACGGTTGGTATGGCTGGTATGATCCCTGGTATTACAGCAGCTGGTATGGTTGGTACGATCCTTGGTTCTATTCAGGATGGTATGGTGGCTGGTACGATCCGTGGTATTATCGCTATTATTCCTGGGGCTATCCCTATTATCGCTATGACTATGGCTATTGGGGTGGGGGGCGCATTTCCTATAACGATCACGCAGGCACCATCCGTATGAATAGTGGCAATATGAATGGCCGTATTTATTCTTCAGCAACTTCGGGTGGCACTCGTAGCGCTGCCAGCAGTCGTCTGGGTGCTCAGCGCACCAACAGCCTGCGCAACCGTACAGTCAGCAACCACAGTGCCTATACGCCCTCTACAGCAGCGCGTACTACAACTACACGCACTACGACATCTACCTATACGCCTAGTAGCAGCGGTGGTGGCGCCAGTATTGGTGGCGGTGGCTTCAGTGGCGGTGGCGGTCGTGCCTCAGGCGGAGGCGGCGGTGGAGGCCGTAGCGGTGGTGGTCATGTTGGTGGGCGCAGATAATAGTGAATAGTGAACAGTTAATAGTGAATAGTGAAAAATAGTATGAAGAAGATCTTTTTCGCAGCCTTGGCTATGGCAGTCGTCCTGCCAGCCGCTGCACAGGATACATACGAAAGTGCCCGCTTGCTGGGTGGCGACCTCAATGGTACGGCTCGCTATGTGGGTATGGGTGGTGCGATGGAGGCGTTAGGTGCAGATATCTCTACCACGAGTTCCAATCCCGCTGGTATCGGCCTGTTCCGCCATTCCACCATGAGTGCTGGTTTCGGACTGGTGTCACAGGCCGACGCCAAGGAGTTTGACGGTCGCAGCACCACGAACATGAGTTTCGACCAGGCTGGCTTCGTCTACTCGATGCGCATGGATCGTACCTCGTTTCTCAACTTTGCGTTCAACTACCACAAGAGCCGTAATTTCAATCAGATTCTCTCTGTGGCTGATCACGCCCTGCGTGAAGTGTCGTCGAACGTTATCACGGCTGAGAAGGATCTGCAGGGGTACTACTGCCTTGACATGAGCAACGATGGCTATATCCTAGGTTATCAGTCGGCCACGAGTTCGCAGCAGGCGCTTAACTATAGTCAGCTCGACTATCTGAATGCCAATGTGCTTGCTGATGACGTGATGTATACCGACGGCTCTGATACTTATTACGACTGGTTGTACTCTGGTATGAACGGTGATGTCTATAATTTCGACCGTGCCCATCGTGGTTGGATCAACGAGTTCGACTTCACCCTCAGTGGCAATTCCAACGACCGTGTCTATTGGGGTATCACCGTTGGCATCTATGATGTGAAATACAAGGGCTATAGTGAGTATACTGAGGGTCTGCACTTCCAAAACGGCAGCGATGGCGGTATCGTCAGCTATGGCGACTCTCGTAAGATTGAGGGTACGGGTGTTGACATCAAGGCCGGTATCATCGTTCGTCCCGTGGAGTATTCACCCTTCCGCGTTGGACTGTATATCAATACACCTACGTGGTACGACCTGACCTCATCGAACACCACGGCACTCTACAACCAGAGTGCGCTTGGCGAGCGTTTCGACGGCACACGTATTGAGTTTGGCGACATCGAGAACTCATATAAGTTCCGTTACTATACCCCATGGAAGTTTGGTCTTAGTCTGGGTCATACCATCGGTAAGAATCTGGCCCTTGGTGCTACCTATGAGTTCTCCGATTACGGTGCCAGCCAGAACCGCGTAAAGGACGGCTATGACGCCTATGGCAACGAGGATAGCTATAAGGACAACGTCATGAAACGTAACACGGAGGATGTGCTCAAGGGTGTCTCTACGCTGAAGGTGGGTCTGGAGTATAAGCCTATATCCGAAGTAGCCCTGCGTGTGGGTTACAACTACATATCAGCTGCCTACGCTGAGAATGGCGTGCGCGACCAGACGCTTGACTCCTATGGTGTGAAGTATGCCTCCACTTCCGACTATGTCAACTGGAAGGCTACCAACCGTATTACGGCTGGCGTAGGTTGCAAGATCGGTGACATGAACCTCGATGTGGCTTATCAGTACAGTGCCACTGACGGTACCTTCTATCCCTTCCAGCCCAACCTGACAGGTGGTCTCAATCCCGCTGATGTGAGTAACAAACGTCACCAGGTGCTTCTTACACTCGGATATACCTTCTGATTGTCACTGACGTTGATACAGTTTTCTAATAACCCATCCTTATTCAGCGATAAGGGTGGGTTATTTCAGTTTATTTAAGCAAATATCATGGCTTTTTTTTGTTTATTTGGTCGAAAATGCGTAACTTTGCGCGCAATTAAGTAAATTGTGAAATAGTCAATTCATAAATATTCAACAATAATGAAAAAGCTTTTATTGGGAGACGAGGCGATAGCCCAGGGTGCGTTGGACGCAGGTCTGAGCGGTGTCTATGCCTATCCCGGCACTCCCTCGACGGAAATCACAGAGTATATCCAGGACTCGCCACTGGCCAAGGAGCGTGGCGTGCACAGCCGCTGGTCGACGAATGAGAAGACGGCTATGGAGGCAGCCCTCGGTATGTCGTACATGGGCAAGCGGGCACTGGTGTGTATGAAACATGTGGGACTGAATGTCTGCGCTGATCCGTTTGTGAACTCAGCGATGACGGGTACCAATGGCGGTATCATCGTGTTGGTGGCTGATGACCCCTCGATGCACTCATCGCAGGACGAGCAGGACTCACGCTTCTATGGTAAGTTCGCCATGATCCCCACGTTGGAGCCCAGTTCACAGCAGGAGGCCTACGACATGATGAGCGAGGCTTACGAGCTGTCTGAGCAGATGCATCTGCCCGTGCTGATGCGCGTGACCACGCGTATGGCCCACTCGCGTGCTGTGGTGGAGGTGAAGGATACGCCCCGCGAGCAGAACGAGCTGAACTACGATGCCCAGGCCTCTAACTGGGTGCTGTTGCCCGCCTTTGCCCGCAAGCGTAATATTGTGGTGACTGGGCAGCAGCCTATCTTGGAGCAGATGGCTGTAGACAGTAAATATAATCAGTATATAGATGGCAGCGACCATAAGCTGGGTATCATCGCCAGCGGTATTGCTTATAACTATCTGATGGAGTGCTATCCCAATGGTTGTCCTTACCCTGTGCTGAAGATCTCGCAGTATCCGCTGCCCAAGAAACTTATCCGTCGTATGACTGACGATTGCGAATACGTGCTGATTGCTGAGGAGGGTCAGCCGTTTATCGAGGATCAGGTGCGTGGTGTCATGCCAGGCAATGCGGTGATCAAGGGACGTCTGACGGGTGAACTGCCCCGTACGGGTGAATTGAATCCTGACTTCCTGAAGAAGGCGTTGGGTATTGAGAGCGGTGAGAGCTATGCTCCCTGTGAGGATGTCACCCCGCGTCCGCCTGCATTGTGTCAGGGATGTGGACACCGTGATGTGTATACCGCCCTCAACGAAGTATTAAAGGAATACCCGCAGGCTCGTGTGTTCGGTGATATCGGTTGTTATACGCTCGGTTTCCTGCCACCGTATAAGGCCATCCACTCTTGTGTCGACATGGGTGCCTCCATCACGATGGCGAAGGGTGCCAGCGATGCCGGACAGTGGCCTGCAGTAGCGATTATCGGTGACTCGACCTTTACCCACTCGGGTATGACGGGCTTGCTGGATGCCATCAACGAGAACGCGGATATTACCGTGATTATCTCCGACAATCTGACCACCGCTATGACGGGCGGACAGGATTCCGCTGGTACGAATAAGTTTGAGGCCATCTGTAAGGGTCTGGGTCTGAGTGAGGATCACCTGAAGGTGGTGAATCCCATCCCGAAGAACATGCCCGAGATTACGCAAGCTATCCGCGATGAGATCAACTATCATGGTGTGAGTGTGATTATTCCGCGTCGTGAGTGCATGCAGACACTGCAGCGTCACCTCAAGCAGAAAAAGGCCGCTGCAAAATAGTCAAATTGTAAATGGTCAAATAGTGAAATAAAACAATGAAAACAGATATTATACTTTGCGGTGTAGGAGGACAGGGTATCCTCTCTATCGCTACCATCATTGGCGAGGCTGCCATGAAGGAGAACCTCTATATCAAACAGGCTGAGGTACACGGCATGAGTCAGCGTGGCGGTGATGTGCAGTCGAATCTGCGTATTTCGAGCAACCCCATCGCCAGTGACCTGATTGCCCTTGGTGGAGCTGATGTGATTATCTCGATGGAGCCCATGGAGGCCCTGCGTTATCTGCCGTTCCTGGCAAAGGACGGTTGGATCATCACATCGAGCACGCCATTCGTGAATATCCCCAACTATCCTGATATCGAGCAGATTAAGGCTGATCTTGCCAAGATTAAGAACGTGATCGTGCTCGACATTGAACAGGCTGCTAAGGATAATGGTGTGCCCCGTTCTGCTAACGTCATCCTGCTGGGTGCTGCCCAGAAGGCACTCGGTATTGAGTACGATAAACTGGAGGACGCCATCCGTCGTGTGTTCGGACGCAAGGGCGAGGCTATTGTCGAAGCCAACATCAAAGCCCTCGCCATCGGCCGTGAAGCACAGAAGTAATTATTGTTATGAAAGAAATATGAATAATGTGAATAATTTATTCCAGAAATAAGAAATATATTATAGATATTTCTGGATGAAATTTCTGCGTATTATTCATATTTCTTTCATAGATAAAACGACAATATATGGAAACTCCGATTAAGAAAGAAATAGTTGACGGATTGGTGGCGGAGCTTGGCATTAAGGACTTCGCCAAGGCCACGATCCGTGAGGTGAAACAGGTAGCTGCCAAGGCTGAGAAAGCGAGTGGGGTAGAGTTTATCAAGATGGAGATGGGTATCCCCGGACTGCCTGCTGCCCAGGTGGGTGTCGACGCCCAGATTCAGGCTTTGAAGGATGGTATCGCCCACTCGTATCCCGATATCCAGGGTGCGCCTGTGTTGAAGGAGGCTGCCTCGCAGTTTGTGAAAGCCTTTATTGGCATCGATATCAAGCCCGAGGGCTGTGTCCCCGTGAGTGGCTCCATGCAGGGAACCTTCGCCTCGTTCCTCACCTGTTCGCAGCGCGACAAAGCGAAGGACACCGTGCTCTTCATCGACCCCGGATTCCCTGTACAGAAGATGCAGTTGGAAGTGATGGGCGTAAAGTACGAGACCTTCGATGTATACAGCTATCGTGGCGACAAACTCCGTAAGAAACTGGAAGGCTATCTTAAGCAGCGTAACATCTGCGCCATCGTCTATTCCAACCCCAACAACCCCTCGTGGATCTGTCTGCGTGAGGAGGAGTTGCAGACCATTGGCGAACTCGCCACAAAGTATGATGCCATCGTGATGGAAGACCTGGCTTACTTTGCTATGGATTTCCGCAAGGATCTCTCTAAGCCCTTCGAGCCCCCATATCAGGCCACTGTGGCACGTTATACCGATAATTATATGCTCCTCATCAGCGGTTCAAAGGCATTCAGCTATGCAGGTGAGCGTATCGGTGTGACCTGTATCAGCGACAAACTCTTCCATCGTCATTTCGATGATCTCTCTGAGCGCTATCAGGGACTGCCGTTTGGTCCGGTATTCTCTACCCGTATGCTCTATGCGCTGAGCTCAGGTACGAGTCACAGTGCCCAATATGCGATGGCGGCTATGCTGAAAGCTGCCTATGAGGGAAAGTATGACTTCCGCAAGGAGATCAGCGTGTATGGTGAGCGTGCCAAGAAACTGAAGGAGATCTTCTGTCGTCACAATTTCTATGTGGTCTACGACAAGGACCTCGACGAGCCTATTGCAGACGGCTTCTATTTCACGATTGGCTATCCTGGCATGACCAGCGGACAGCTGGCCCTCGAACTGATGTACTACGGTGTGTCGGCCATCTGCCTGATTACCTGTGGCTCGGAACAAGAGGGTCTGCGCGTATGTACCTCGTTTATCGAGGATCATCAGTATGACCAGCTCGAAGAGCGCATGCAGATATTCGAGGCGAACAACCCCAGATAATCGTTTAACACAAAACTAAAAAGACTATGTGTGGAATCGTTGGATATATCGGTAAGAAGGAGGCTTTCCCTATTCTGATTAAGGGCCTTCGCAGACTGGAGTATCGAGGTTATGACTCTGCTGGTGTGGCACTGATCAATGCCGATGGCGAACTAAATGTCTATAAGACGAAGGGCAAGGTGGATAACCTCTGCGAGTATTGCAGCGACAAGAACGTGAGCGGTACCATAGGAATCGCCCATACCCGTTGGGCTACGCATGGTGAGCCTTCATCGCGCAATGCACATCCCCACTATTCGCAGTCTCATAATCTGGCCATCATCCACAATGGCATCATCGAGAACTATGCCGATATCAAAGAGAAATTGAAGGCCAAGAACGTGCAGTTCAAGAGCGATACGGATACTGAGGTGCTGGTGCAGCTCATTGAGTATGTGATGCTGAAGAAGAACCTTACGCTGTTGGAGGCCGTTCAGGTGGCACTCTACCAGGTGATTGGTGCCTACGCCATCGCTGTGCTCGACAAGCGGAATCCCGATGAGATTGTGGCTGCCCGCAAACAGAGTCCGCTGGTGGTGGGTATCGGTGAGGACGAGTTCTTTATCGGTTCCGACGCCAGTCCGATTGTGGAGTATACCGATAAGGTGGTGTATCTCGAAGACGGTAATATTGCTGTCATCAAGCGCAACGAGGGTTTGCATGTGATGAGTATCCTTGGTGAGGAACAGGAGCTGAAGGTGAAGACGGTGGACATCGATCTCGGACAGATAGAAAAGGGTGGCTATCCGCACTTCATGTTGAAGGAAATCTTCGAGCAGCCTGAGTGCCTCACAAACTGTATGAGAGGTCGTGTGAATCTCGAGGCTGATCATGTAACTCTTTCAGCATTAATTGATTACCGTCGTCAGATGCTAGAGGCTAAGCGTGTCATTATCGTGGCATGCGGTACTTCGTGGCATGCGGGATTGATTGGTAAACAGATGATAGAGACCTTCTGTCGGATACCCGTTGAAGTGGAGTATGCCTCGGAGTTCAGATACCGCAATCCCGTGGTGGGAAGAGGGGATGTGGTGATTGCTATCTCGCAGAGTGGTGAGACAGCTGATACCTTGGCTGCCGTACAACTGGCGAAGGATCGCGGTGCCTTTATCTATGGTATCTGCAATGCCATCGGTAGCAGCATTCCCAGAGCCACTGACACGGGTACGTATATCCACGTGGGACCTGAGATCGGTGTTGCCTCTACGAAGGCGTTCACGGGTCAGGTGACGGTGCTTACCATGATTGCTCTCGCAATGGGTGAGGCCAAAGGTACCATCAATCGCGATGAGTATCTGAAGGTGGTGAAGGGTCTGAGCGAGATTCCCGTGAAGATCCGCGAGGTGCTACAGACCAATGAGAAGGTGGCCGACCTCGCGCGTACCTTTACTTATGCGCATAACTTTCTCTATCTGGGTCGTGGCTATTCATACCCTGTTGCCCTTGAGGGAGCCCTGAAGCTGAAGGAAATCTCGTATATCCACGCTGAGGGTTATCCTGCTGCGGAGATGAAGCACGGTCCTATTGCGCTGATCGACTCGGATATGCCCGTCGTGGTGATTGCCACGCATAACGCCATGTATGAGAAGGTGCTGTCGAACATTCAGGAGATCAAAGCCCGTCAGGGTAGGGTGATTGCACTCGTCTCTAAGGGTGATGATACAATCGCCAGGATTGCTGACGAGGTGATAGAGTTGCCCGATGTGCTGGAGTGTCTGGAACCGTTGGTGGCTACCATCCCCTTGCAGCTGCTGGCCTATCATGTGGCAGTATGTAAAGGTAAGAACGTTGACCAGCCTAGAAACCTCGCAAAGAGCGTTACAGTAGAGTAAAATGGCAAAAAATGGGCTGAAATCGCCCAAAATGAAAAAAAATGATGCAATTATTTGGAGATTTCAGATAATTGCATTATTTTTGCATGATGAAATATTATATTAGCTACCACTATCTATCTATATGGACATAGGAGAAACTCTTGAATCGAATATAAACCGTAGTGACTATAAGATTCTTATTGTCGACGACGTAATGAGCAATGTTCTGTTGCTCAAGATTCTGCTTACCAACGAGAAATTCCAGGTATGTACAGCCAATTGCGGTAATGCTTGTATTGAGCAGGCACGCGCTGAACATCCTGACCTGATATTGCTCGATGTCATGATGCCCGATATCTCCGGTTTTGATACGGCTGTCATCATGAAGAAGGATCCTGAGCTGAAAGAAATTCCAATCATCTTTCTGACTGCTCTTAATACGCCTCAGGATCTGGTACATGGATTCCAGGTGGGTGCTAATGACTTCCTGACCAAGCCCTTCAACAAGGAGGAGTTGGTGATGCGTGTGATGCAGCAGATATCACTCGTGGCTGCCAAACGCATCATTGAGAAGCAGAATGCAGAGCTGAAGGCCACGCTCAACAACCGTGATAAGATGTATTCGGTGATTGCCCATGACCTGCGTTCACCGATGGCCAGCATCCGTATGGTGCTCAACCTCGTGGTGCAGTCGTCAACACCAGAGACGGTGGGACCGGAACTGTATATGTTGCTCGATCAGGCCAACCGGGAATCTGAGGAGGTTCACGATCTGCTCGACAACCTGCTGAAATGGACCAAGAGCCAGACGGGTCGTTTGAATGTGGTGGTTCAGGATCTTGATCTGGAGGATATCGTGCCTGGTGTGGTGGAAATCTTCGAGATGATTGCCCAGACGAAACATATCAAACTTGAACTGGTGAAGTCGGAGGTACCATTGAAGGTAAGAGCCGACAATGACATGATGAAGACCGTGTTGCGCAACTTCATGTCAAACGCCATCAAGTTCTCACCGGAGAATTCTACCATTCAGATCATCATGACTGCTGATGGCGATTTTGCCAGAGTGAGCGTAAAAGACCAGGGTGTGGGTATTGCTGCTGATCGTATCGACACCATCTTCCATAAGGGTGAGACCACTTACGGTACAGGCGGTGAGGAAGGTTCCGGACTCGGACTCCAGCTCTGTCAGGACTTTGCCCGTAAAAACGGTGGCGACTGCTACGTGGAGTCTGTCGAAGGACAGGGTTCTACCTTCAGCTTTACTATTCCACTCAAGAAAGACTGATGGCTACACCTATTTATATTATAGAGGAAAAGAAACTTCGCCGTAACCTCAGACTCATCTCTGATGTTGCGGCGAAAGCCGATATAGAGATTATACTTGCCTTCAAGGCCTTTGCCTTGTGGAAGACCTTTCCCATCTTCCGTGAGTATATCCACGCCACCACTGCCAGTTCGCTTTCGGAAGCCCGCCTGGCTTTGGAGGAATTCGGAGCACCTGCCCATACCTATTCTCCAGCTTATACGGATGACGAAATAGATGAGGTTGTCAGGTGTTCATCGCATCTGACCTTCAATTCGCTCTCACAGTATCGTCGTTATCATGAGCGTGCTGCGGGCGTATCCATCGGATTGAGGGTAAACCCAGAGTATTCGGAAGTTGGCACCTTGTTATATAATCCCTGTGCGCCAGGCACTCGTTTTGGCGTGACAGCGGATCATTTGCCAGAACAACTGCCTGCGGATATCCAAGGATTCCATTGCCATTGTCACTGTGAGAGTGGGGCAGATGTGTTCCAAAGAACCTTGGTGCATATCGAGGAGAAATTTGCCAAATGGTTTCCGCAACTGAAATGGATCAATTTTGGCGGAGGCCATTTGATGACGCGCAAGGACTATGACGTGGATTTGCTCATCAGGCTGATGCAGGACTTCCATCAGCGTTATCCCTGGCTGAAGGTCATCCTCGAACCTGGTAGTGCCTTTGCCTGGCAGACGGGACCCTTGGTGTCACATGTGGTGGATGTTGTAGAGGATAAAGGCATCAAGACTGCCATTCTCGACGTGAGTTTCACTTGCCACATGCCCGATTGCCTGGAAATGCCGTATTTCCCTGATGTCCGCGGTGCAGAACATTTGGAGGAATCTTCGGATGACTCGGAGTACTCAGAGTACTCAGAGTATTCCGATTATCGCTACCGCCTGGGCGGCAACAGCTGCCTGAGTGGCGATTTCATGGGCTCCTGGCAGTTTGATCACGAACTGGAGATTGGTGAAGAGGTGATTTTTGAGGATATGATCCATTATACGACCGTCAAGACGAATACTTTTAATGGCGTCACCCATCCTTCGATAGCGATGTTGCATGAGGACGGGACATTGGAGATTTTGCGTCGATTTGGTTATGAAGACTATCGAAATCGCATGGATTGACACATCCCAAACGCCCTTTTTTCGATAAAATGGCACTTTTTTTCAAAAAAAGTCCCCAAAAAGTTTGTCAGTTCCAAAAAAAGCATTACCTTTGCATCCGCATTCAGGGGAATGCCTCAGAAAATGCGGAATTTTCGTGCAAGCCGAGAGCAAAAGAAAGCTCGCTTGTTTTTGCCGAGGCGCAGCCGAAAAAACCGACTTTTCGTAGAAAAGGCGGAAATAGCTCAGTTGGTAGAGCACAACCTTGCCAAGGTTGGGGTCGCGGGTCCGAGTCCCGTTTTCCGCTCCATTTATTGAACAAAAAAGAGACATTTCGGGAATGGCCCGTTTGTTAAAATGCCCAGGTGGCGGAATTGGTAGACGCGCACGTTTCAGGTGCGTGTGCCGCGAGGCGTGCAGGTTCGAGTCCTGTTCTGGGCACTCTTTTTTATTCAGTATCTTTTTGCTGGAGAGGTGGCGGAATTGGTAGACGCGCTACTTTGAGGGGGTAGTGTCAATTGCGACGTGGGAGTTCGAGTCTCCTCCTCTTCACATGCGGAATTTTCGTGCAAGCCGAGCGCAGAAAAATGCGTTTTTATGCCGAGGCGCCGCCGAAAATCTTGACTGTCGCAGACAGGCGGAAATAGCTCAGTTGGTAGAGCACAACCTTGCCAAGGTTGGGGTCGCGGGTCCGAGTCCCGTTTTCCGCTCTTTTTATTAGGAAAACAACAACGAATCGTTCTTACATGAATTTATATTTAAGATATTTCGACCGTGAAACACTTGTACACACTGTCGATGAGGCAATTGCCTTTTTAAGCGAAATTGAGGAAGTGGGGATGAATCCTGTTCTGGAGGCTGATATTCGTGAATATGCAGCAAGTGATGTCTTTTATCCGAAAAGATACAAAGTTCGCCCACGCGTATATTTCATTATTATTAAGACTGAAGCAGACAATATGCAAGATTTTAAGGATAAGAAAGCCGTACACAATACTGCCGCTCTGGTAGCTCCGTCGAAACCTGTCGCACCTGTACTGGTTCGCCTGAACGAAGAGAGACCGGGATGGTATGAGGGTATGATCGACTTCAAACGTGTGTTGCTGGTGCCGGGAACAGGTAAGTATCGGTATCGTGATACCCAGTTCATCGCCCATGTCAAGGCAAATTCCGGTATGGACTGCTATAATCGTATTGTTGATTATCTGCGTGAGCGTGTGGATGAGCGCAGTCAGTTCCCCTCAGCCAAGGGTAAGAATTTCAAATTCCGCTATTTGGGTTTAGCCCGGTAGTATAGATTATTAAACCTTTTAAATGCTATTATTATGAACAAAGTGATGTTAATTGGTAACGTAGGACAGGATCCTGAAGTACGTTATGTTGAACAAGGTGTCGCTGTGGCACGTATT
>JAEEGH010006536.1_pt1 | contig 28487 bp, 29 predicted proteins | sample 9134181 | NCBI WGS metagenome assembly JAEEGH01 (sample SAMN16246544, study PRJNA631951) | gut metagenome | biome: gut microbiome; feature: rumen; material: DP-attached | host: Bos | place: Iran: Karaj | collected 2018-10 | reverse complement strand
GACATCACCGTCGCCTGCGGCGGCGGTGCGATCGCCATGGGCTTCCCGGTCGTCACCAACGAGACCGAGAATATCTGGCGCGTGCCCAAGAGCCTGATCGTGCAGCCGGACGTCATGGAGTTCATCGAAACGAGCCTCGAGGCTCGCGACATCAAGATCAAGGTCGCGGACTTCGAGATCCCCGTCGCCTTCTCCAGCGCGTTCGAGGGCGAGATCGTGCGCAGGAAGCAGACCTTCGCGGATATGGACGGTTCCCGCCGCGACTGCCTCGAGCTGGTGCTCACCGCCCCGGAAAAGGCGCTTCAGGATCACAGCATCGAGCTTGTCGGACCGGACTTCGACGAGATGGAGGATCCCATGAACGCCTGCATCGGCATCGTCGCAAAGGTGGCGGGCCGGAATATGCAGAGCGACTTCGAGCCCGTGTTCGAGCGCCGCTTCCACGCCTGGATCAACTGCATCGAGGGCGTGATGCACACAGGCCAGCGCGATATGATCCATATCCGCATCAGCCAGTACGCCTACTCGGCGGGCCTGCGCGCGAAGCATCTCGGCGAGGTGATCTATTCCAAGCTCAAGAGCGAATTCGACTCGGTCATCGACAAGTGCGCCGTTACGATCTATACCGACCCGGAGCGCCTGAAGAAGATGCGCCTGGAGGCAAACCGCATTTACGACATGCGCGATGACCGCCTGCGCTCGCTCACCGACGAGAGCGTGGACGTGTTCTACAGCTGCATCCTCTGCCAGAGCTTCTCTCCGAGCCACGTCTGCGTCGTCACGCCGGAGCGCCTCGGCCTCTGCGGCGCGGTGAGCTGGCTCGACGCGAAGGCCACCAACGAGCTCAATCCCAACGGCCCCTGCCAGGTCGTGACGAAAAAGCGCGTGGTGGACGCCAATCTCGGCAAGTGGGAGGACGTGTGCGAGGCCGTGAGCAAGTACAGCCACGGCGCGCTCGAGACCGTGACGCTCTACTCCATCATGGAGGATCCGATGACCAGCTGCGGCTGCTTCGAGTGCATCTGCGGCATCGAGCCCTTCTCCAACGGCGTGGTCATCGTCAACCGTGAGCATACCGGCCTGACCCCCCTGGGCATGAGCTTTAGCGAGCTGGCCTCCCAGACCGGCGGCGGCGTGCAGACCCCCGGCTTCATGGGCCATGGCCGCCACTTTATCGCCTCCAAGAAGTTCATGAAGGCCGAGGGCGGCATCCAGCGTATCGTGTGGATGCCCAAGGCCCTGAAGGACTCCGTGGCCGAGCGGCTCAACGCCACCGCCAAGGAGCTCTACGGCATCGACAACTTCGCGGACATGATCGCCGACGAGACCCTGACCGCCGAGGGCGATCCCGAAGCCCTGGTGGAGTTCCTGACCGAGAAGGGCCATCCCGCCCTGGGTCTGGAGCCCATGATGTGATTTGTTTTTGAGAATTCCCCGTTTCGATATTTCCCCAGATACTGAACAGGAGGTTGGAATTAACTATGGGATTCACTGCGAAAGCCCAGGTCTACAACGCCGCCATCCAGGAGACCGTCCTGGGCGTCGGTGATAAGGCGCTCACGCTGGGCGGCGCGAAGACGCAGCCGCTTTGCTCCTTCGACGAGACCTGGAAGAACGCCCCCGCCGTGGGGGTCGAGGTATCCGACATTCCCTTTGAAACCGAGGGTCTCCCCGTGCTGGGCGCTTACTACGCCGGCTGCCAGACCTTCGGTGACCGGGTAAAGAAGGCCGGAGAGATGGAAGGCGCCAGGTTCGTGTGCCTCCATTTTGAAGGCGCCGACCCCGGCGGAGAAAACAAGAGCGTGGAAGACATCGTCGCCCTGGCGAAGGAAGCCGCTGCGGCCACCGATCTGCCCCTGGTGATCACCGGCTGCAAGAACGTGGAGAAGGACCAGGCCATCTTCACCGCGATTTCCGATGCCCTCAGCGACCGCAATCCCCTCTTCATGTCCGCCCGCGAGGAGGACTACAAGACCATCGGCGCCGCCTGCGCCATGGCCAACGGCCATAAGGTCGGCGCTGAGAGCGCCGTGGACATCAACCTGGCCAAGCAGCTCAACGTCCTCATGACCCAGCTGGGCGTCGCGCCGAACAGCATCGTCATGAACCTGGGCTCTGCCGCCGCCGGCTACGGCTTCGAGTACGTGGCCTCCACCATGGACCGGGTCAAGGCCGCCGCTCTGGAACAGAACGACGCCATGCTCCAGATGCCCGTCATCACCCCCGTGGCCCTGGAGACCTGGAGCGTGAAGGAAGCCATCATGAGCCAGGCAGATATGCCTGAGTGGGGCGACAAGGAAGAACGCGCCGTGGATATGGAGATCGTGACGGCCGCCGCCTGCCTCACCTCCGGTTCCGACGCCGTCATCCTGCGGCATCCCACTTCTGTGAAGACCATCGCGGCCATGGTGGCCGCCTTGGCGTAAGGAGGCAGACCTATGGCACTCAAAGGACTGGATATTTTTAAGCTCTCCCCCAAGACCAACTGCAAGGAATGCGGCTGCCCCACCTGCATGGCCTTCTCCATGAAGGTCGCCCAGGGCGCCCTGAGCCTGGACAAGTGCCCGCACATGTCTGCCGAAGCCCTGTCCAAGCTTTCCGCCGCCACCGAGCCCCCCATGAAGACCATCTCCGTGGGCGAGCACAAGCTGGGCGGTGAGACCGTCATGCTGCGGCATGAGAAGACCCTGGTGAACCGCAACCTTTACGCCTCCTTCCTCTGCGCCAACCGGGACGACGAAGTGACCGACCGCCAGATCGCCGAATCCCTCTCCGTGGATTACCAGCGCATCGGCGAGCGCATGTATGTGGAAGTGTTCTACGTCAACGCCCCTGCGGAGCAGAGCCCCGAGCGCTGTGCTGCGCTGGCAAAGAAGGCCGCCGCCACGGGCCGCGATCTGGTGATCGAGGCTGCCGACGCGGATCGGGCCAAGGCCGCTCTGGAGGCCGCCGGCCCCGCCGCCAAGGTCCTGACAGGCGCCAAGGCCGACAACTGGGAAGCCTTCAACGCCCTAGCCGCCGGCAAGCTGGTGCTGGGCGTCAAGGGCGCCGATCTCAGCGAGATCCACGACACCGTGGAGAAGCTGGAGGCCGCCGGCAACAAGAACCTGATCATCGACGTCACCGGCGCTTCCATCAAGGAAGCCTTCGCCAACGCCATGCAGCTTCGCCGCGCGGCCCTGAAGGGCGGCGACCGGACCTTCGGCTATCCCTCCATCGTGAACACCGCCCGTCTGGCCCGGAAGGACCGGCATATGCAGGCCGCTCTGGCCTCCATGTTCACTCTGCGCTACGGCTCCATCATCGTGATGGACAGCATGAGCTACGCTGAGGCCCTGCCCCTTTACGGCCTGCGCCAGAACATCTTCACCGACCCCCAGAAGCCCATGAAGGTGGAGCCGGGCGTGTATCCTCTGAACGGAGCCGACGAGAACAGCATCTGCTGCGTCACCGTGGACTTCGCCCTGACCTACTTCGTGGTCTCCGGCGAGCTGGAGCGCTCCGGCGTGCCCATCAACATGTTCATCACCGATGCGGGCGGCTACAGCGTCCTGACCAGCTGGGCCGCGGGCAAGTTCTCCGCCGGCAGCATCGAGAAGTTCTTCAAGGACTTCGACATCGACAACAAGTACAACAACAAGGTCCTCATCCTGCCCGGCAAGGTGGCCGTGCTGAAGGGCGAGCTGGAAGCCCGGCTCCCCAACTGGCGCATCGTGGTGGGCACCACCGAGGCCATTCAGCTGGTCCGTTTCCTGCGCGAATTCAAGTAATAGGAGATTCTGCCAATGAAACGTCTCAAAGTGAAGGACGCCAGCCAGTGCAAGGCGTGCCTCCAGTGCGCCGTCGCCTGCGCATCCGCTTTTTACAAGGACTACGACGTGTCCAAATCCTGCATTCGGATCATCGAAAAGCCGGATAAGGCCATCGCCGTCCGCTCCTGCATCCAGTGCGGAAAGTGCGCCCGCAGCTGCGAGGCCGGCGCCATCTCCCAGAACCCCAAGGGCGTCTACATGATCGACAAGAAAAAGTGCGTCCACTGCGGCAAATGCGTGGAGGTGTGCCCCTTTGGTCTGATCGTGCAGGCTTCACCCGACCTTCCCCCCTCCAAGTGCATTGCCTGCGGCATCTGCGCCAAGCAGTGCCCCATGGAGATCCTGGAGGTCGTGGAAAGCTGAGTTTTTCGGCAAATCCAAAACCAGCGTCCCCGCGCCTTCGGCGTGGGGACGCTTTCCCATTTCGGGAGGATAACGCATGAACCGTTCAAAACCCGCCGTCAGTGTGCTGGTCGCAGGCGTCTGCTGGGGCGTCATCAGCCTCTTTGTCCGCGCCCTTTCCGCCGCGGGCCTTGCCCCTCTGCAGATCGCCTTTCTCCGGCTGGCCCTCTCCGCCCTGGTCTTCTTCCCTTTCCTGGCCCTGCGGGATCGCTCGAAGCTGCGCATCCGTCTGCGGGACATCTGGATGTTCGCGGGCACCGGCATCGTCAGCCTGGTCTGCTTCTATGCTCTCTACTTTTACGCTACCATCCACAGCCAGGCCTCCGTGGCGGTGGTGCTGCTCTATACCTCACCAGCCTTCGTGCTGATCCTCTCCGCCCTGCTGTTCAAGGAAAAGATCACCCGCGTAAAGCTCCTCTGCCTGGGGATGACGGTGCTGGGCTGCGCCATGGTCAGCGGCGTCTTCGGGGCCAGCTACCGGCTGACGGGCCGGGTGCTGCTGGCGGGCCTGGGCTCCGGCTTTTTCTACGCCCTCTACACCATCTTCGCCCGCGTCGCCCTCCGCCGCTACGATTCCATGACCGTCACCGCCTACACCTTCCTTCTGGGCGCTCTGGGCTCCCTGCCCCTGGGCCAACCGGGGCCGGCGGTGGGCATTCTGGCGGCGAAACCCGCCCTGCTGCTCCCCCTCCTGGGCATCGGCGTCATCAGCACGGTGCTGCCCTACTTTCTCTACACCTGGGGCCTGCAGCGGATGGACTCCGGCCGGGCCGCCATCCTGGCGGCGGTGGAGCCCCTGGTAGGCGCGGTGCTGGGCATGGCCGCCTACGGGGAACCCAGGGACGCCGTCAAGCTGGCGGGCATCCTCCTGATCCTGGCGGCCATTCTCCTTCTGAACCGTCCGGAAAAGTAACCGATGATGAAATCGGGCGGATCGTCGGGCAGTTTTTCGCCTCACTTCGTATATTGCAGCGCTCTCCCGCCGGAGGCGCCGCCCCGCGCCGTGGTTTCCAGGCCGAATTCCTGCCGCAGGATGCTGACCTCGTAATCCTCGATCCGCCCCTGGGCGGCCCAGTCGTCGATCATCCGGCGCATCTGTTCCTCATCCCTGCTGCCGCCCATGAGGGCATTGCGCAGCATCGTCTTCAGTTCCCCGTAACCTACGGTGCGTCTCCGCCCGTCGGGATGGGTCCCGGCATATACCATTCCGCTGTATTCGGCGGCGTCCTTCCCGGATGCTGCCGTTTTTGTTTTTCCGGCGGCGCGCTGCCCGCTCCCGACGCTTCCGGCGCTGCGATCCTCCACCTCGCCGGATGCCCGGAGCGTCGTCATGGCGTTTTCGAACTCCCGCTGCTTCTGCGCATCGTCGTATTCCCGGAGGCTCTGCTGATACTGGGTTTCCCACCGCCGGTCGGCTTCCGCGTCCCGCTCCCGGTCATAGGCCAGCTGGGCCAAGCGCAGCTCACGCTGCCAGGCCGTCTCCTCCGCGTCCTGCCGCCGGTCCTCCGCGTCCTGCGCCATCTTATAGGCCCACTGTCGCTCTCTCTCGGAAAGCTGGTCCCCGTATTCCCGGAGGTATTGCTGCCACTCCGCCGTCTTCCAGCCCTGGGCGTCGGCGTATTCCCGCAGCTCCTGGGCCCAGGCGCGCTCCGCCCACTCGTCCGAAACGGCGTCCCGCCGTGCCTGGTAGTCTCTGCCGTACCGGGTCTCGTCGTCGTAACGGTAGTCCCCCACGGCATCACGGTATCTGCCGTAGTCAAAGCTCCTGTCGGCGTCGTACTGCCCCAGCCGGTCCATGTACCGCTCATACTCCCTGCCGCCGTATTGGTCGTACCGGTCCGCCCCGGAAAGCTGCCGGCTGACCCTGTCCATGTAACGGTCGTAGTCCTGCCGGCCATACTGGTCGTACCGGTCCGCCAGGTCCAGGTTTTTGCCCTGCCGGTCCGCCCAGCGGCTGTATTCCCTGTCGTCGAATCCCTGATACTGATCGGAAATGCCCATCTGACGCTCATATTCCCGGAGATAGCGGTCGTAGGCGTCCTGGTAGAGCTGGGGCAGCCGGTCGCTGAGCTGGGCGGCGTAGTAGTCTCCGGCCTGGCTCGCGGCGGTCACGGCATAGCTGCTGGGCACGCCGCCGGTCATGGCGGCATACCGGCCCAGGGCATCCTGCGTGGCTCTGTCGCCCTCCCGGCGATACTGCTTCTGCATGGCCTGCCACACCGGGTCGGCGCTGGGGTCGTAATTCCAGCGCATGTTTTCCGCCCGCTGAAGCGCCGCGTCCCGCTGTTTCTGGTATTCGCTGCCCTGCCACGCCTCACCGTAGGCGGCGAGGGCGTCGTCCCGCCGCTCATCATAGGGGGAACCCTCATAGGGATCCATGGCGCTTTCCAGCAGCTCGTCCCGCTTCCGCTCATACTCTGTGCCGTCCCATTCCGGCGGGGCAGGATAGTCCCACCGGTCCAGATACCGCTGGTAAATATTCCGGCTGTCCGCCTGCATGTTTTCCGGCTCAGCCTGCCGGTAGCTCCCCGGATCCACCGCGGGGGTCGCGCCCGGCGCAGGTTTCTGCGTCGGGGTGATCCGGGCAGCGTATTCCTCCGAAGCTCCTGGAATGGTTCCGGCTGCCATGCTGACGCTGCCGCCGGGGATATAGCCGCTTTGCTGCGCCTTGATCTTCGCAGCCTGCTCTGGTGTGATAGCCCCGTTTTTTACCGCCTGGGCTAGACGGTACTGATCGTCGATGGGCAGCACAAGGCCGTTTGCATTCCGGTAATAGCCCGCTGCCTCCAATACTTTTTCCGGTGCGGTGGCGTTGTAGTATTTTTTGTAGTTTCCGCTATCGTCCAGCGCCCAGAAGGAGCTGTTCTGGTAACCTGCCTTGGGCCCGACGTATTCCCCGTACCTAGCCCACTCCACGGTCCCGCTCAGGGTCAGGGTTCCGTCGGCGCCCATGGTGTAGGCTTTCCCATCCGGGGAATAGAAGACGGTGCCGGGCTTGTAACCGGTCTCGCCCACCTTCCCGCCGAAGACGGGAGCGTAGCCGCCCATGCCGTCGCCCGCGTAGAGCCATCCGTTGATTTTGCCGTTATCGTCGTAATAGCTGCCCCAGTTCCCGTCTTTCCGGAATTGGTTGGTGTCCCTGTTCCAGCCGACGTCCCCGGCGGCGTATTTCCGCCCGATGGCGTCCCAGCTCGCCCGATCCCGGGCGCTCATGCCGCTCTGGAATCCCGCGGAGGGATTGCCGAAGACAAGATGATCCTTCATCTGGACGGGCTGGGCCGCAGGCGTCGAGGACGCCACCGCCGCCTGATAGGGATTCTGAAGCGTGGGCTGTCCGGCTGTCCCGGCGGTGTTCCCCGCAGCGGCCAGCCGGTCCGCAGTCCGCTGCATGCTCTCCTGCTGGAGATATTGGGTGATGGCCCGGTTGTCTCCGGAGGTCATGATCCGGTCCCGCTCCTGCCGGGCCTGCAGCTGCGCATACGCATTCCTTGCCTGGTTTGCCGCGCCCCCCGTTCCCGCAGGGGATACCGGGGCGTTCCCCGCTGTCCCCGCTGCCAGAGCAGCGGCCAGGGGCAATGCGCTTTTCTGTGCCGCCAGCTGCAGCCGTTTCTTTTCCTCGGCGCTCTGCGCCCGTGTGAACAGGCGGGTCTGATCGCCCGCCGCTTTGATGCTCGCCATTTCGTTTTCCTCCTATGAAGTAACCGGCTCCCCCGCTCCCGGCGCAACCGGCTGTCACTGCAGCTCGCTTCCGGGATACCGGAGGGCTGTCAGGCTGTAGATCACCGCGCCGCCCACGCCCCGCAGCTTCAGCCGGAAATGGTCGCAGCGGCGCAGGATCAGCGGCAGGCCCCGGCTCCCCTTGGCCGCCGGCCCTTCCAAGGCGCCCGCGCTGTGCCAGACGCCGTCAGAGTCGTACATGACCAGCGCTTCCAGGCGGCTGCCTTCCGGAAGCGCACAGCGGACCCGGAGGCGCAGCAATCCTTTCTTGTTCTGGCTCAAGCCGACCATATCCTCATACACGCGGGCAAAGTCCGCGAATTCCGCTTCCCAGGAGACTGGCCCCTCCGCCGTGCCCCGACTGCCATCCAGCCGCCAAAGGCGCCCGTCGGCGCAGAGCATGCCGAGCCCCCCGTCCCAGAAGGCAAAGCCCAGGGCATGGGAGGCGTCCTCCCGGTACCAGACCCGGTAACGGGTGTCGTAGACGAAAAGGCTCCAGGCCTCCCCGTCGGACATGCTGACATAATAGCGCACCCCGTCGGAGCCTGCGGAAGCGCTTTGCCAGGAAGTATTGGCCCCCAGGGCGTCGGAGATCAGGGCGGGGATGCCGCCGCTGTAGGCGCAGACCCCCACCCGGCTGAGATAGTAGAGGGTCTCTCCCGCCACCGCCAGGCTCCTGTGGCATCCGGCCTTGACGCCCAGCCGGGCCGAAGGCGTCCACTGGAAGTTGGAGGGCTTGTCCCCATAGACCTTGTAGAGAGCTTCTTCCTTGAAAAAGAGGGGGTAGCCCAGATAGCTGACGCAGCCGGTGAAGTTCCCCGGGTCCATGGTCCCGCTGACCCAGCTGTCGCTGGCCAGCCCCTCAAACACATGGAAATTGAAGGGGTCCCCCAGCTTGCTGGCATAGATGGTGTCTCCCCTGCAGCCCCAGAGCCGGTTTTCATTGACGCAGACGTAGTCCAGATCCGGCACCGTCCGGGCGATGGTGACCGCCGTTTCCGCGCAGTCCGCCGCCTTTTCCGCAAAGCGCAGCTCCGTGCCGCCGCTCCCCTCTGTCACGGCGACGGTGCTGCTGACGCCGCCGATGCTGGCGGTGAGGGTTGTGCCGTCCCAAAGGAGGCTGTCCCCCGGCGACAGGGCGGAGCCCAGGGTGAATTGCAGGGCCGTGTCCTCCGGCGTGAAGTGATAGGTCCCCGCCTCCGTCTGTTCTTCCGGCCGGAAGTCCCAGTACCGGTCCAGCGTCAGGGCGTTTTCATCGAAGCGCAGCTCGTCCCCCTCCGCCTCCCGCAGGACCAGGGTCTTGTTGTTCTCCGGATGGCGGACGCAGCCGGAAAGGGTCAGGGCGTCCCCCGGCCGGAAGGCCCAGGCCGCGCCGGGCGAGCGTATCGTATTGGCCCTGGCGGGCACCCCGGCGTAGGTCCCGCTGCAGAAGGCCGCCTCGCCCTGCCAGGAATCCTCCATACCGCCGAATTCGTCGGCGGAGATATCATAGTATTTCTTGTCCGGGAATATGAGGACGTACCGGCCCATGGCGGCAAAGACCTTTTCCCCCGCCGACACGCTCCCCTTCCGCACCCCGTCATAGTAGAACCCCGTTCCGTCGGCCCACCAGGACTTCTCCCCAGCGCCGATGCCGCCGGGACTCTCCAGGGTCGCCAGCAGGCCTCGCGGGCTCCGGGGCGTCAGCAGCGGGAACTCCCGCCCGGACAGGTTTTCCATCCACCAGAGCGCCCCGTCCCCGGCTCTGAGATTGTGATCCAGCCCCCCGAAGGACACCTGCACCGCCGGGTGCATGATGCTCCGGGAGGGCATTTCCGGCAGCTTCATATTGGCCCCCTCAGCTCACCGGGTCCGTCAGGGTCAGGCTCAGCGTCAGTTCCAGGGAGGCCGCCTGATACTGGCCCAGCGTCACGGGGCTGTCCAGCACTTCCCGGTAAAGAAGGGCGGTAGCCACGTTGCTGGAATAGCTGGCCAGGGTCCGGATCGCGCCGAAGATCCCCCATTCCCGGATCGTGACGTTTTCGCTGCCCGTGTTCTGAACGGAAACCGTGATGGTCCTGGTCACCGTGCCCACGCTGTCGTCATAGACCGGCGCACCCACCGCACAGCTCAGATAGTTGATTTGTGCCGGCTGCTCCAGGGCATAGTCTGTAGCGGCAGGCGCGGTGTTCCCGGTGCCCAGCCGGATGCAGCAGGCCGAGCCGGAGGTGCCCATGTCATTGTTGTACGTGCCCAGGGGGGACGTACATGTCATGTTGTCGGTGTACCTGTCCGCCACCGTGACCCCGTCAGTATTCCTTATGGTGCTCAGTCCGTTGTGGTGGCTCCCCATGAGCATGAGGTTCCGGAAAGCCCGCCAGTTTTTCGTCCATGTTCCCGCCATGGTCGTTTCCTCCTTTATTCTTCTGTGGTGATGACGGCCGAGGCCAGCACCGTGCCGCCCATGCCGTTGGGCATATTCTCCGCCCGCCAGCTTCCTTCCGCCGCCTTCCGGCGGAGCGCCGCGCCGAAAACGCCCGCCAGCCCGCCGGTCATTGCCGCCGCTGCAGGGATGAGCTCCGCCTCCGCCGCAAGCCTCCCTTCCACGGTGAGACCGCCGAGGCCCGGATCACCGGGCGGCAGCAGCCTTATCCGGATCCGCTGCCCGACCGGGCCGAAGCTGCTGGACTCCACGGTCACGCTTCCCCCCGCCGGGCCCGGCGCGGCCCCCGGACAAAGGGACACGATCCGCATCGCCGCCAGATGCCCGGAGAGCACCCGCAGGAAATTGCCCCTGTTCGGGTTTGCCATGCTGACGCCCTTCATCGCCCTGCCCAGGACGATGCCGTTGAGAAAACTCGTCTCGTCGTAAGCCATGCTATCCTCCCATTTTGCCTTACCAGCGGACCGTCGTCTCGTGGCCGTCCGCCGCCGTCAGCCGGACGATCCGTCCCAGGGCATCCTTTTCCACGGCGTAGCCGGTGACGATATCTCCATCCACTGTCTCCCGGATGACGCCGTCCGAAATGCTGCGGAAATCGTAAGCCTTGGGCCGCCGCATTTTGTCCGCGTCCACGAACCCGTCCGCGGAAAGGAGGAGGCTCACTTCCTCCCCCTCCGGCGTGGTATACGCCAGCGTCAGGCCGTCCGCATCCCCATAGACCCTGCCGCTCCCCCTGCCGCTGCCGAAGGAAAGCACCGGCAGGAGCCTGCCTCTGGGGGTGGTCTCAAAGCGGATACCGGCGTTGACGGTCTCATCGTATTCATAGACCGTCACAGGCCACGCCGTCTCTTTCCTCCCCATGGCCGTCCGGGTCTCATCCGTCCACCAGCAGGGCTCTCCGTCCCGTGTCAGCTGGACCGTGCGCACCGGCGAAGCCACCGACGCCGTGATGAATTCGATCTCCCCGCCGCGGATGCGGATGTAGCGCAGGTCGTTCCGGTTCCCGCAGCGGCAGTTGAGGGCCCGCTGCCAGTCCGTCCGCAGCCGGTTTACCTCCAGGTCCGCGACGAAGCCATATTTTGCGTACAGGGCGTCCATCAGCGTGTCCGGGGTGACCGCCTGGCCGGAAATGCTGCCGCCTGCGGTCTCCGCCACACGCTCCACCAGCGTCTCTATCCCGCTTTCCGTGAAGTTCTCCGCGTCCAGGTGCCGCAGGATATACCGTAGCTCCTCCAAGAGCATATACAGATAGTTCTGGAGGGCGTTTACCTTTTCCTCGGTCTCCTCATAGCCGCTGAAGCCGGGCAGCCCCGATTCCAGGGTATGCATCCGGTCAGGCATCGGCCTTCTCCACCTCCGGCAGCCCCGTGGCCGCGCTCGTCAGCAGGCTCAGGATGCCCGCCAGCACCGACGCGGACAGCACCGCCGGCCAGTCCACTTCCTTCATGACCGCGCTGGTCCCGATGACCGCCGCCGCCGTCTGGGCGAAGGTCCGCAGGGCGCGGATGGAAGCCGCTTTCAGAAACTTCTTCACTTCGATTCCTCCCATCTTTTCAGGATCACCGCCAGCTCGGCGCGGGTGACGGGCCTGTCCGGGCGGAAGCTTCCGTCTGGATAGCCCTGCATCAGGCCCGCCGCCCGGACGCGCCGGATGCTCTCCTCCGCCCAATGGCCGGCGACGTCGTCAGCCTGCCCCTCCTCCGGCTGATACCGGGGGCGGCACAGCTTTACGATGTTCCGCGGATAACGGAGTTTTTCCGCCACGCAGCCTCCGTTATCCGGACTGCCCGCTGTGCTCGGCGAGGTGTTCCCCTCCACGGTACGCACCCAGAGGAGCCTGCCGTCAGTCCCCCGCTCCGCTTCTATGATGAGCCCGCAATGCTGGGCCTCCCCCGATCCGTCGAAGGACAACAGGACGATATCCCCTGCCTGGGCATCCTCCGCCGGGCAGACCAGTCCCTGGGACGCATACCACCCAAGGAGCTGACGGCAGCTGGCGGTCCTCCCCCCGCCGAAAAAGGCGGCGGATTCCCCGGCCCGGTGAAACACCCACCACAAAAACGCCACGCACCAGGGCTGCCCCTGCATCCCGGCGCCGTACTCCTCCCAATACTTGACCCGGTTGCTCCCCGCCGGTTCTTCCGTCACGCCCAGCTCCCGCCGGGCCAGCTCGATGACTTCATTCATACTCATTTTTCATTCTCCCGGTCCCCGCAAATGGATCTGCGCCGGGCAGTCTTGAAATAGGGAGCTTCTCCGCCGGCCCTCCTCGCGGGCCATGACCGCCTCGCTGCATTGGGGCGGCAGCGTGGACCCGCCGGTTTCCTCCGCCGTCACGGCGGGCGCCGGCGCATAGGGGAGCACCCTTTTTATGCTCATCAGCTCTCCTCCTTCGGATCGCCGTCGGCGGGGCTGTAGGTCCGGCTGAACCATCGCACGAATTCGCCCCAGGCGGCATTGAAGACCTGCATGGAGGCGGCATAGCGGTCATACTCCCCGTTGGCATAGTGGATCATGGCCTGGAGATACCGGGGATAGATCTTGTCGTGAGGCGGACGGACCGCCAGGGTCCTGTCCTCGTCCGGGTCGTACTCCACCGGCTGGAATTCATTCGGATGCAGCAGGAATACGTCCGTGTGGACCTGGCCCTCACATTCGCTCAGCCAGGCCGCTTTCTGTTCATTGGTATAGGCATTGGGTTCGATTCCGTCCACGAATGCAATGCACTGATGTACTGTCATATCGTCCTCTCGTCCTTATTCGCCGGAATGTCAGGTGTCGACCTGTCGGCCAACACCTGAAAGATTCCGGCGAAACGTCCTCTCCAAACCGAAGCGGTGGCTTCGGTTTGGTTCCTACGGTTTCCCGGTGTGCTGCGCAGCTCCCGTCCCCCGTCATTGCGAAGCCCCGAAGGGGCTGTGGCAATCCGTCTCCCCTTGAACAAAGACGGATGCCCGCGCCGGCATTCATACCGGCTCGGAACGGCGAGGCAGGACCTGCCTCTATCCGTGTTTTTCCAGCAGGGTGATGCGGGTCTCGTGGCCGCTGACGGTCGATTTCTGCCCTTCCAGTTCATTCCAGAGACGCCTGTGCGCTTCGCTGTTTCTGTTCTCCATGGCGTCGAGCCCGGCATTGAGGTTGTCCACCAGGGTGCTGAGCTTGGTCACGCTGGTATTCAGCCTGATGGCGGGCGTCAGAACGCTGACCATCAACCCCACGAGGGCGATGATCACCGCCACGACGGTCCATTCCATCGCCGTGCCTCCCGTCAGGTATTGCTCATGAGCCCCGCCGCCTTCAGCGCATCCAGCAGGGCCTTGAATTCTGCGGCGGTGGGCGCGTCTCCGGCGGCTTCGGCAACCTTGGCGGCCATCTTCACCGCCCCGGCCTTGGTCTTGGTGGCGGCGGGCATGACGGCGCTGCCGCTCATTTTCAGGTCGCCGGTGACCTCCACATTGGTAAATCTCGTGTAATCCATCATTCGTTCCTTTCTCCCCCTTCCCGGAGCGGACCCGGTACCGACGGGCCCGTTCCGAAAGAAGGAAAGCTTGGCGGAATTCCGCCGGGTCTTGCGATCATACTAAGCATCCATTTTTATGGATGCTCAGTATCAATCCAGCGCGGTAGCGCCGGCGACGCCGGCGCAGGCGATGCCTCGCCAGTCGTGGAAGCCGGCGGTGAAGCGGGCGTAGCCCCGCCACACATTGGCGTCGGTGTTCTCGTCCACGGTGCTGCGCACATCCAGGGGCACCCGGTCCAGCCAGATGAGGCTGCCGTATTCCTCATTGTACTTGGAATCCATCAGCAGCCAGGGGGAAGTCCCGGCGGTGATGAACTGGTTGAGGTAGGGCCAAACGATGACGTTCCAGCGGCCAAACTGATAGTTGAAGCCGTTGTTGGCGGTCTCCGGGTCCTTGTCCGCGCCGATGGCGGCGAAGACGGTCTTCTTCAGGCTGTGGATATTGGGGATCAGGATGGTATCCGGCGCCACGTCCAGGATCTCGTCGTTGTCCCCGCGGGTGTTCTGCATCTTCACCTCCAGCATGCCCAGGGCGTTGGCGCTGAAGGCGTCGGAGAAGAGGTTGCACTGGGCGTCGCCCTTCAGCTTGGCGGGGTGGGCGGCATAGAACAGGGTCTGGCCGTCGCTGGTCTTCAGGTCGAATTTGCCCCCGGCATAGGAGGCGGAAGCGTCGCCCTTGATGGCGCCGCCCAGCAGGGCCGCCCCCAGCTTCTCCCTGGTGCGGTAGTAGGCGGTGACGAAGCCCGCGGGCTTTTTGCGCAGGTCGATGGTCTTGGAGTCCTCCACGATCTCCCGGCTCAGGGAGAAGCTGTCCTTCCAGGTGACGGCCTCCAGCACCTTGCTGTAGCCCTCCTCCTGGCCGTCGGTGGGATAAGCGCCGTTCTCACCGGCCACCTTGAAGCCCTCCATCGCGGTGAGGGAGGTGTATTTCTCCGCCCAGTGGGAGGAGTTGTCCCGCTTAAAGATGCGGTTCACGATGCTCTCCCGTTCAAACTGTTCGCCCCGCTTCTCGATGAGCATGCGGACGGCGGTCTGAGAGCTGCCGAAGATGGAATTGTTGACCCCGGAGCCCTCGGAAAAAGTGATGTTTGCCATAGTCCTTTATCCTCCTTTCCTGATCATTCAAAGCGGACCAGCACGCGGGAGCCTGCCGTGTCGCCGAACTTGGCCACGATGGTCGCCACGCCGGAGGTCTTGGTGCCGGTCACCTGGCAGCCGTTGCTGGCATGGAGGGTGACCTTGTCGCCCACGTTCACGCCGCTGAGGCTGGCAGAGTTGGTGGTTTCAAAGACCTGGTCCGGCTGCACCCGAATGACGGGGATGACGTCCCCGGCGGTGCAGGCCGCGCTCTTTTCGCACATGCTGATATAGGTGGGCTTCAGGGTGCCGCCGGCAACGGCCAGGTTCCCGGAGGACTGCACCAGGGCCATGCCCAGCTTGGGCGTGATCGCGCCGCAGGGCAGGTATTCCCAGGGGGGCACGCGCCCGTCTTCATTCTGATAGGGGATAAAACCTCTCATTTTCAAATTCCTTTCTGTCGTCCTTATTCGCCGGAATGCAGGGAGACACTTATCTTCCGAAGCGTTTCCGGTCCTGGTTGTAGTAACGGCGGATCTCCTCGTCGGTGGCGTCGGGCAGGAGGGCCCGGATAATGGCCATCTCCCCGGCGGGCACGCTGAGGGCGCCGCGGCCGCGGCTCGTGGTGGCGGAAAGGTGATCCTTGCCCGCGGCCTTCGCCCTGGCCGCATCCTCCGCTCTGCGGGCGCGCAGCTCCTCCAGCCTTTCCCTGGCCGCCAGGGTATAGGCGTCCACGAAGTCCAGGCCCATCCCCACATACCGGCGGAAGCTCTCCCCGGCGTCGGAGCGCAGGATGGCCCCCAGGTCGCGCATCTCCGGGTCCATCGCCCGGATCCGGGCCAGCTGGGCGTTCACCTGCCCGTCGTCGGAAGTGCTCCCCGCTTCTTCAGGCATGCTTGCGCCGCTTTCCGCGGCATGATTCAGTTCGTCCATCTGCTCTCCTCCTTACTTGTCTTTGCGGGCATCGTTCTTTTTCTGTCCGTCCCGCAGGTCGCCGCCCCGGATGACCTTGCCGCCGCTTTTGCCCGCCGCGGCCTGGCCGGGGGCTTTCACCACCTGGGCGCCGCCGTTGGAGATCCTGCCTGCATAATCCTTCGCCATGTGCTCAACTCCTTTCTGTCGTCCTTATTCGCCGGAATGCTTCGCAGCTCCCTTTGGTCGCTGCTCGTTGATTCCGGCGAAACGTCCTCATTCCGCGCGAGGGGACCCGCCGCTCTGCGGTGGGCGCGCGCTTCCTCTCCAAACCGAAGCAAGGCTTCGGTTTGGGTTACGTGGTTTTCCTTACTCCCCGGAAGCCTCCGCTTCCTGCTTCCGTTTTTCCAGGTATTCCTTCGTGTCGCTCGCTCCCGGATAGTGGAGCTGTTCCAGCTTCGACCAGAAAAGGATGCGGGTATCCTCTTCCTGAGGGTTCCCGAAGGCCCCCAGCTGGAACATCCGGCTCGCCTCCTGCCACATCTGCTCCCGATCGTTCGCCAGAGGGGCGGAGGTGTCGCAGGAAAACAGAAAGCGGTCCTCGTCCAGGATGCAGTGCCACGCTCCCCCCTCGTCCTGCTCATAAAAATCGTAGCGGTTGAACTCCTCGTATTTGGCCTGTCCCCGGTCGTCCTCCGCCACGATGGGCCGGGGCTCGTCGGCGTAGGCCACCTTCAGCATGACGATGCGCTTGAACAGCTCCGCGTAGGCCGCTTCCTTCATGACCCGCTTCGATTCCAGCCGCCCGGCGCTCTGCTGGGCAGCGAACTGCTTGGCCACGCCGGATTGCGCCGTGGTGTCCCTCCTGCCCTGGAAGCTGTCGGTGATGCCCAGGGCCTGCCGGGCCTCCTCGTAAACGCCCGCCAGGTACTGCATTTCCTGACTGAGGTCGCCGGAGAACTGATAGACCCCGACCAGGGACGCATCGGCGGCATTGCCGATATACCACTTCTCCCCGTCCTCCGGGTCGATGCGGAAGTCTGCCCGGTCCGGCAGGGTGATCCTGGTACCCGCTTTGATGAAACGGTCGATAATCTTCTGCTCCATCCTGTTCACGGTGTTCTGCTGGTCCGCGATCTTGTCCACGTCCGAGTCCCCCAGCAGCCGTCCGAAAAGGCTGACGTTCTTTTGCAGGAACACGGGGAACAGGGCGGGCTTGTAGTAAGGCAGCACCGTGGGACGCATCACCGGCATCCCCCGCTCGTCCACGCTGGCCGCAGCGCCGGGTATCCGGGTCCCGTTCCCCGTCGTAAAGCCGATCAGCAGCTCTTCCCGCTCCTCTTCATCCTCCGCAGACCGCTCCGAGCCGCAGGCCGGGCATTTGTCCGCCTCCGGCCCCAGCACTTCTCCGCATTGGGTACATCTGCACAGCCGCCGGGCCTGGAAGTCCTCCATGTCCTCCAGGACGGTGTCCCCCACCCAGGAGAATTTCCCGATGCCGCCGTTGTCATTGCGGTAGTAGACCACGTTCTGGGTAACCATCTCCTCCGCGGCAGCGGCGTCCCCGTCCAGCGTCCTTGCCTCCGGGGCCTCCTCCCCCTCGTCCACGTCCTTGCCATAGGCCCGCTTGATGTAAGCCCGCGTCTGGGGCAGCTTCAGGGCAATGGCGTCCATATCCTCCACGCCGGTGAAGACCCCCTCCTGAGGGACCACCTGCTTGGGGTGCAGGATGCTCACCGTCACGTCCCCCACGGTTGCGTGCGTCCGCTTGGAATTGTCCCATTCCACCAGCCAGTAGGCCCCGCCCTGGATGGGCACGGTGCGCTCCATCATGTCATTGAGCGTTTCCATAGGCAGCCGGTCCAACTCATTGCGCAGCATGTCCTCTAGGATCTTCGCCCGCCATTCGTCGCTTTTCCGCCGGGCTGTCACCTTCGGCTGGGGGATGACAGCGGAGACTTCGCTCTCGATATTCTCCGCGATGATGTTGCGGACGTGGGAGGTTTTGCGGTATTGCCCGTTCTTCTTCGTGTCTCGGGGCGTCAGCGGCGCGATCTCCCGGACTTCCCCCCGGTAAAGGGCCTCCCGCTCGTCCATCTTCCGCATTTCGCCGCCCATAGCGGCCTCATTCCGCCCCAGCCATTCCTTCCAGTATGCAAGCTTTTCTGATTTGTTCATATTTCCTCCATAAGCCTCCCCTGAACCGCGAAGCGGTGGAGAGGTCACTCTCTACCTCTTCGGTTCTCCCCATTTTTCGATCAGATATAGCCGCGTATCCGCGTCTGCGCTGTAGTAATCCTCCCACATGTCCTCCGTCCATCTTGTCCCGCCCTCCGGCTCCTTTGCCGTCACCGTCATACGCTGATGCGGCCTTATGTACCAAGCGATGGCCAGGGCCATCACGCAGTCGTCGTGGGCCCCCGCCTGCGCTTCCGGGCGGAGCTTTTCATTCCGTACGAAGGTGAGCATCTCCTCCAGGGTCCTGCGGTCGTTCACCAGGCTTATGCCCTCCCGCATGGCCTCCACCAGGGTGCCGATGATGACCGGCCGCGTGACGGCCGTGGTGCGGAAGCCATAGGCCCTGCGCACCGCCCCGGCGAAGCTGTCCTCCTGCTCCCGGACGTACTGGTTCCGGTATCCCAGCTGCTCCAGCCGCTTGATGGGAAAGCTGGAAAAGTTGGCCTCGATGGCCACCAGGGCGTCGTTGTAGTATTTTCCCAGGCAATATACCTGCTTGGCATAGGTGTCCTCGTCGTACTGATGCCGCAGCACCGCCACCTGCTCCCCGGTCACGTTGTCCAGCACCTGGGCCACGAAGAAGTCGCTGCCCTCGCCGCTGGTGTCGCCGCCGATGACGTAGGGCCTGCCTTCCTCCGGCTCCCGGAAGATCTGCACCGGCCCGTCCTTGTCCTCCGTCCACCGCCCCCCGTCATTGCGAGGAGGCGCAGCCGACGTGGCAATCCGTTCTCCCGTCTCTGTCTTCCCGTACTCCCAGTACCCCCGCTTCACCGGCTCCGTGATCTGCCCCAGCCGCTCGGAGACCGCCTGCCCGTCGAAGACCGTCTTTCCCGTGACGCCCCACTGACCCAGGCAGTAGACCTGGTAGTAATAGGGGTCCTTGTCCTTGAAGCCCTCCAGCGTGCGGATCGCCTCCGGCGGGAGGAAGCGGTTGTCCTTGTAGGTGCTGCGGTGGGTCGTCGCCCGCTCGTCCGGCGCATCGAAAAACCGGCTCTTCAGCCAGTGGGTGACGGAGATGGGGTTGAAGCTGAGGATCATCTGGAGATAGTATGGGAAATCCGTCCGCAGGCGGATATCCAGCTGATTGAAGTCTCCCTCCGTGATCTCGCTGGCCTCCTCCACCCAGATGCCGGTGATGTCGTAGATGGATTTCAGCTTCTCCACGTCGTCCAGGCCCGCAAAGAGGATCTCCGACCCGTTGGGGAAAAGGATGCGCATATCCGAAGTGTTGATCTTCACCCCGGAACCCGGATAATGCGCCGCCAGCTGCCCCCGGAGCTGGGCAAAACAGGAATCCCGCAGCGTCCTGGCCACCTTGCGGCACACCAGCCAGCGATGCCCCTTCTCCGAAGTGAGGCGTTCCAGCACCTTCCGCCCGGCAAAGATGCTCTTGCCGCTGCCCCCGCCCCCGCAGAGCACCAGATAACGGTGCTCATCGAAGAACAGGGGCAGGAAGGCCTGGTTGGACCCCGCCCGCAGGTCCCGATACCAGCGCACTACCCTTTTCCTCCGGCCTTCAAGCTCCCTCGTCATCCTCCGTCTCCTCCAGCAGCCGCCCCTTCTCGGAGAGGCTCAGGGGCTCCGGCTCCCCCAGGGGCAGCTCGTCCAGGCCCCCCAGGCGGTTCTGCATGTGGTAGATGAGGCCGCGCACATCCTTCTTTGTCAGCAGGGCCTGCTCCCGCCAATCCCGCATGAGGCCCGCGGCCCGCTGCACCGCATCCTGCAGCTCCGGATGCTCCTCCCGGTCGCAGAGGCTCTTCCACTGGGCCGGGGTGATGCCCAGGGATTCGCAGAGGCCCCAGACCGTGGGCGCCACCACGTATTCCCGGCAGAGGATGGGCTCCCCTGTGTCGCTGAGGATGGGCCTTTCCTCAAAGGTCTTGGGCCCGGTCTCCACCCGCTCCGTGGCCACCACCGTCCTGCGGATGGAAGCGAAGTAGCGGTCAACGGCGGCTTCCAGGCTCCGGGGGCTGAATCTCTTAGCCCTCATCGGCCCACTCCTGATCCCATTTGCCCAGCAAGGTGAGGGCGTCCGTCTTGGCGGCGGCGGCCAGGGCCAGAACTTCGTCGGCATAGATGGGCCTAAGGCCGCTGACGGCCCGGTGGAAATGCTGATAGCTCATGCCGCAGACTCTGGCGGCGTCCACCTGCCGGATGCCGCTGCGGCGCAGGGCGGCGCGAAGGCGCCGATTGATGCTGTCGTCATGCTTCATCTTTTTCTCCTCCATGTTTTGTACTTGCCTCGCCGTTCTTTTTGTGGTATGTTTTTCTATCATCGAAATTCGGGAGGGTTTCCTATGAAATACATTCTGCTGATCGGCGACGGGATGGCCGACGACCCCACGGAAAAGCTGGGGGGCAAGACCCCGCTGGAAGTCGCTGAAAAGCCCAATATGGACCGGCTTGCCGCCGAAGGGGAGCTGGGCAGCGTCAACAATTGTCCTGCGGAACTGCCCGCCGGCAGCGACACCGCCATCCTCTCCATCTTCGGCTGCGACCCCCGCAAATGCTACACCGGCCGGGCGCCGCTGGAGGCCGCGGCCCAGGGGGTCTCCCTGCAGCCGGGAGACGTGGCCTACCGCTGCAACATGGCCTCCCTGGAGGAAGGGGACATGCCCTTCGACGCGCGGCGCATCATCTCCCATTCCTCCGGCGGCATCGACGGGGAACTGAGCAAGAAGCTGGTGGAAGATCTCTTTGCCGACCCTGCGTTCTCCGCCCTGGCGGCCAGGGCCAAAGTTGAAGTCCACCCCACCCTCACCTACCGGCACATCGTGCTGCAGCACGGGGGAAGCACCGAGGGCCTCAAGCTGACCCCGCCTCACGACCATCTGACGGAGGTCTGCGGCCCCCATCTGCCCCAGGGGGGCAGCGCCGGGCCGGTGCTGCGGGAGCTGATGGAGGCTTCCTTCCGTTTCCTGAGCCGCCACCCCATCAACGAGGAACGCCGGGCCAAGGGCCTTCTGCCTGCCAACTGCATCTGGTTCTGGGCGGAGGGGACGGCGGTGGCCCTGTCCTCCTTCGAGGCGGCCTACCGCAAGCGCGGCGCCGTGATCTCCGCCGTGCCCCTCTGCCACGGCATCGGCGCCCTGATCGGCCTGGACCGGATCATGGTGCCCGGCGCTACCGGCGAAAAGGACACCAATTACCTGGGCAAGGGGGAGGCCGCCGTGAAGGCGCTCCTGGAGGACGGCTATGATTTTGTGGGCGTCCATGTGGAGGCTCCCGACGAATGCTCCCATAATGGAGACACCGAGGGGAAGCTAAAATCAATCACCGACCTGGATAATTTCGTTTTGGGCACAATTTTGTGCAAAATGACGGGAGAAGATTATAGAATTCTGATACTCAGCGACCACAAGACCCTGACGGACACCCGCGGCCACGCCCACGGCTACGTGCCCTATATCCTCTACGACAGCCGGGTGAAAAAGGGCTCCGGCCTCAGCTACACGGAAGCCAACGGCCTCCTCGGCCCCCATGTGGAGGACGGCGTCGCCCTCATGGGCATGCTGTTTCAGGCATGACGCTTGAGGAGAAGGCCTTCGCCAAGCTGAACCTCTGCCTGGACGTGGGGGAGAAGCTGCCCGACGGCTACCATGCCGTCCGGGGCATCATGCAGAGCACGGACTTCTGCGACGACGTGCGCCTCACGCCGGGGGACGGACCCTGGCAGGTCGGCAGCAACCTGAGCTACCTCCCCACCGGGGAGACGAACCTGGCGGCCCGTGCCGCTCTCCTCTTCCGGCAGGAGACGGGGCTCGGCCCGGAGGGGGGCAGCATCTCCCTCACGAAGCGCATCCCCGTCTGCGGCGGCTACGGCGGCGGCAGCAGCGACGCGGCGGCGGTGCTCCGGATCATGAACCGGCTCAGCGGCAGCCCGCTCAGCTGGGCGGAGCTGGAGGAACTCAGCATCCCCCTGGGGGCGGACGTGCCCTTCTGCATCCGGGGCGGGACAGCCTTGGCAGCGGGCAAGGGGGAAAAGCTCAATCCCCTGCCGGCCTTCGACGGGCGGGCGCTGGTCCTCTGCCGCCCGGATTTCAGCTGCTCCACGCCTCAGCTTTTCAAGGCTCTGGACGCGCGGAAGATCCGCCTCCGCCCCGACGTGGGGGGCATGGTCCGCTCCATCGAGGAGGGGGACACGGCGGGAGCGGCCCGGCGGCTCTTCAATGTCTTCGAGGAGGTCTTGCCCAGGAAGCAGCAGTCTACGGTCCGGGAGATCAAGGACCTGCTCTTGGGCGCGGGGGCCCTGGGCGCCGCCATGACCGGCTCCGGCTCCGGCATCTTCGGCGTCTTCTCCAACGCCGCCCAGGCGGAGGAAGCCTGCGCCGCCCTGCATGGAGCGGGCGTCGCCTGCTATACGGCGCAGACCACGGCGCAGCTGGTTTAGAATGGGAATTTCCGGATAGAATAAGGGCGGGAGCCGAGGCTCCCGCCCTTACGTTTTCTGCCGAAAGGAGTTCCCCATGAAACGTGCCTTTGGTCTTGTTTTCCTTCTGGTTTTCTTCTTCTCCCTCTGGGCCGCCGGGATGGACGAAGCCGCCGCATCGGGCCTTCCGGAAAAGCTGCTGCGCCTCCGGGTGGTGGCGGAGAGCGATTCCCCGAAGGACCAGGCGGACAAGTTGCTGGTCCGGGACGCAGTGCTCGCCGCCCTGGAGCACCGGATCGCGGGCTGCGCCTCCCTGGAGGAGGCCCGGGCAGCGGCCGGCGCCGCCCTGCCCCAGCTGGCGGAGGCCGCCGGGGAGGCATTGACGGCGGCTGGACACGCCCGCCCTCTGACCCTTTGCCTGGGAACGGAGGACTGCCCCCTGCGGGCCTACGAGACCTTCACTCTCCCTGCCGGACGGTATGAGACCCTCACCGTCACCCTGGGCGACGGCGAGGGCCATAACTGGTGGTGCGTAGTCTTCCCGCCCCTCTGCCTGGCCGCAGCCGGGGATAACGAGGAAGAGGAGGAGGAATGGAGCGTCTTTTCCCCGGCGGAAAAGCGCCTGGTGACCGCCGAAGGCGTGGAGATCCGCTTCCGCTGCCTGGAGCTGCTGGAAAGGCTCCGCACCTGGCTGGGAGGATAAAAACAGGGCGAGCCAACCGGCTCGCCCTGTTGGACTCTATTTATTCTTCCCCGTACACCGGGGGCAGCTTGCGCTTATGCTCGCTGCGGCTGTGGAAGCGGTCGATGATGGCCTTCTCCCCCTCGCTCACCTCGCCGCCGGCCAAGTAGCGGTCGATGGCTGCGTAAGTGACGCCCATCTCCTGCTCGTCGGTCTGCCCCTCGAAAAGCCCGGCGGAGGGGGCCTTGGTGATGATGTTCTCCGGGGCTTCCAGATAACGAAGGAATTCGTAGATCTCCGTCACGCTCAGGTCGCCGATGGGGTTGAAGTCGCAGGCCCCGTCGCCCCACTTGGTGAAGTAGCCCATATAGCGCTCGCTGCGGTTGCCTGTGCCAGCCACCAGGCGGTTTTCCGCGGCGGCCACGGCGTAGAGGGCGATCATCCGCAGCCGGGGGTTGATGTTGGTGGAGGCGGCGCTGTTGAGGGTGGTGATCTCCCCCAGGGCCCCCGCCAGGGTCTGCTTCGTGCCCGTCAGGTCCATGACCCTGGTTTCGATCTTGAATTTCTCCGCCACCGCCAGGCCGTCGGCCATGTCCTCCCCGAAATTCCGCTTGCTCTCGCAGGGCAGGCAGATGCCCACCGTGTCCTCGCAGGCCAGCTTGCAGAGGATGCCCGTGAGGGCGCTGTCCTTGCCGCCGCTGTTGCCGTAAACGACGCCGGAAGTGTGGCTCTCCGCCAGCTTGGCGCGGATAAAGGCGACGCGCTTTTCCGTTTCTTCCCGATAATCCCGCATGGTGATTCCCTCCTTGCTCGATTCCCAAAGCGCTGCCAGAACCCCCGGCAGCTCGCTGAATTCCTTTATGATCCCCGCATGCTCCGGCGAAACGCCGAAGCCATAAGCAGCGTAGATGAAGGGCAGCCCCGCCGCCCCGGCCGCCGCGCCGTCGGAGGCCGTGTCCCCCACATAGCATGCCCGCCCAAGGCCGTATTTCCGGCAGAGGGCCCGGATGTTCTCCGCCTTCCCGGCCGCCGGATGGCCCAGCCAGGCCGCGTCGGTGAAGCAGCGCTCCAGTCCGTGGGCATGAAGAAAGGCGTCGATGTACCCGTCCATACAATTCGAGACGAGAAAAAGGCGGTAGTCCTTCGCCAGGGCTTCCAGGGTCTCCGCCACGCTCTCATAGAGCCTGGCCCCGCTGCGGTAAAGGTCCTCCGCCTCGGCAGCCGCCGCGGCATGGACCGCTGCCAGGGCTTCCTCCTCCGGCAGACCCGGCAGGAAACGGGCGGCGATTTCCCTGTCCGTCAGGCCCATGATGCCCGCCATGTCCGCCTGGGTGACCTGTTTCCCCCACTGCCCCAGCACCCGGTTCCAGGCGGGCACGATGGCCGCCGTGGAATCCCAAAGGGTCCCGTCCAGGTCGAAGAGCACCGCGCCCTTCATTTCCCGTCCTCCGCTCTGGTGAGCTGCCTGACCCAGCGGTAGCGGTTGACTACGATGCCGTTGGGGATGCACTTCAGGAACTGGTCCGCCTTCAGGAAGCAGAAGACCACCAGAGGCGGCGCATGGAACACAAAGGCGCTGATGGCGGCAGAGGGGATGGTAAAGAGCCACATGAACAGATTGTCCACGATGGCCTGATATTTCGGATTGCCGCCCCCGGCGATGATGCCCCCCTCCACGGGGTACTCATAGCAGGAGCCCACACTGGTGAGGGCCAGCACCACTAGAAACTGCTCCGCAAGGCGCCTCGCCTCCGGGGATACGGCGTAGAATGAGACGATGGCCTTCCGGCTCAGGAGCATCAGGGCGGCCTGGATCAGGCCGATGCAGAGGAAAATAAGCTGCAGGGTGCGGCTGTAGGGCTTCACGGAGGCGAAGTCCCCCTTCCCCACGGTCTTCCCCATGGTGACGCTGGCAGCGTTGGCGGCGGACATGCCTACCACCACGAAGATGCCGAAGATCACCGCCGCGATGGAATTGGCGGCGATGACGGGCCCCTCCATGTGGCCCAGCACGGAGGTCTGGGCCCCCTGGGCCACGCCCCAGAGGAGGCCGGAGAACATGACCGGCAGGGCCGCGGCGCAGAAATCCCGGAGATAGGCAAAGTCGAAGCCGAAAATATCCCCCAGCTTCATTTTCAGCTTTTTGTCGATGAAAAGCAGATAGATCATGATGATGGCCAGCTCCACCGTGCGGCTGGTGAGGGTGGCGATGGCCGCGCCCCGGATGCCCAGCTCCGGGAAGCCCAGGTTGCCGAAAATAAGGCAGTAGTTGAGGAAGAGGTTGATGACGATGGTGCTGCAGGACATCACCGTGCCGATAAAGGCGGTCTCCACGCTCTGGAGGGAATACATGAGGGTGTTACTGACGGCGAAGATGATATAGGTCCAGCACATGATGCGGATATACCGCATCCCCTCGGCGATGACCTCCTCGTCCCCGGTGAAGAGGCTCAGGGCCGCATGGGGGAAGATGCGGGTCAGCAGGCAGAAGATAAGCCCCGCCGCCAGGGCGAATTTCACGCCCACGCTGGTGATGCGCCGGATGGGCCGCGTTTCACCCCGGCCCCAATACTGGCTGCCCAGGACGCTCACGCCCATGCCGATGCCGCCGCAGAGCTGCTGGAGGATGAACTGGATCTGGTTCACCAGGGTGGCCCCGGAGAGGGCCAGCTCCGTGTAGCGCCCCAGCATGATGTTGTCCACCAGGTTCACCGTGAGGGCCGCCAGCTGCTGGAGGGTGATGACGATGAGCAGGGAGAAAAACCCCTTGTAAAAATCCTTGTTCTTCGTGATGAAGGGTCCCTCCGGCAGCGCCGGGGCGGGTTTCCTTTCTCTCCTTGCCATTTCGCGCCCCTCCTTTCCCGGGAAATAATGACTGCGCTGCAGTCATTATATGATTCCAATATTGATTGCCCTGCTCCTCTGCGCGGAAATGCAGGGCATAGAATAATATGAACATTCTACCCTGTCCGTCCCCTTCCGTCAACATCCTCTTTTCGCCGGGCAACAGAGATGCTCCGCTAAATGTCATCTCTCAAACGAGTATCGACAGGGGAAGAAAAAAGCGGTAAAATGGAAGCAAAGACACGGCGGGGCATGCCCCGCCCCATTGAGAGGAGCCGCAGCCATGAAAAAGCCGATTTCCCTCCTGCTTTGTATCCTTTTCGCAGCCTGTCTCTTTGTCCCCGTCTATGCCGCGGAGGGCGGCCCGGCGGAGACCACCAACTATGCAGGCCAGAACTATGACCGCTGGGCGGTCCCGGTCAATTCCTACCTCTTTGAGAACCCTTCCGGCGGGCTGACCAGGGTGGAATACGCCGACGGCCAGGTGATCGTCGAGCACTATGACGAAACTTTCAACTATTCCTCCGGGGAGACCCTGCCCATGGAGCTGCCCATCTGGGGCGGCTTCTTCGCGGGGCAGAAGTACAACTACCTGGTGGAGGGCCAGAACAACGAGGAACAGGACGACGCTAAGGAGGTCATCCGCGTCATCCAGTACGACAAGGACTGGAAGCGCATCGGCAGCACGGGGCTGTTCGGCGCCAACACCGTCCACCCCTTCGAGGCAGGCGCCGTCCGCTTTGCGGAGTATGCCGACGACCTGTATATCCGCACCTGCCACGAGATGTACGCCGCCGCCGACGGTTATAACCACCAGGCCAGCGTCACCATCGCGGTGAATCAAAGCGAGCTGAAGGTCACGGATTCCTGGTACGAGGTCATGAACGTCACCTATGGCTACGTCAGCCATTCCTTCAACCAGTTCGTGATCGTGGACGGAGAGCAGAACATCGTATGCGTGGACCATGGCGACGCGAATCCCCGGAGCACCGTCCTGATGCGCTATCCCGTCAAGGCGGGGAACGGCGTGTTTTCCGCCGACTATTACAACCAGGTCAAGTATGTAAGCGTCCAGGAATACCCAGGATACCGGGGGGACAACACCACCGGCGGGACGCTGGGCGGCCTGGCCGGGACCTCCAAGGGCTATCTCGTGGCCCATTCCTGCGACGGCGCGGGCGGCGGGGGACGCAGCTGCCCTACCTCTCCTTCGTGGACAAGGACAGCCTGGCGGTGACCACGCGCTCCCTGCCCTATCAGGATGCCGCCTGCCCGCCCATGCTGGTGCCCACCGGCGCGGACCAGGGCTACGTCCTGTGGGCGAAGAAAAACGACAGCGTCAACACGGGGAGGATCTACTACACCATGGACCGCAACGGGAACTGGATCGAGTATACCCCGGACCCGGAGCATGTGGACGACACCCTGTACTATGTGACTTATCAGGCCGACGGCAGCTTCGGCAGCGTGCAGACCGCGGCCTCCGCGCCTCTTTCCGACTGCCAGCCCATCGTGTACCGCGGGAATGTGGTCTGGTACGTCACGGAGAAGTCCGTGCCCACCTTCTATGTGCTCAGTGAGTCCGGCGTCAAGGCCACCCTCGCCACGGCGGAGGAGCGTGCGCCGGAGGAGCAGCCGCCCGCAGGCGCGCTGCCCTTTGAGGACGTCGGACCGGCGGACGCCTGCTATTCCGCCGTCCTGTGGGCCTACACCCACGAGCCGCAGATCACCAGGGGCCAGGACGAGACCCGCTTCGCGCCGGAGGCCGCCGTCAAGCGGGGAGAGGCCATGACCTTCCTGTGGCGCGCCATGGGCGAGCCCACTCCCGCCGCGGACGCCCCCTTTGCGGACCTGACCGCGGAATTCTACAAGTCGCCGGTGGCCTGGGCCGTGGGGCTGGGGGTGACCAAGGGGACAAGTGAAACGACCTTCAGCCCGGAGGGCACCCTGACTACGGCCCACTTCGTCACCTTCCTCTACCGGGCCATGAATCCCGGAAAGGACGGCTGGTATGCCGAGGCAGCGGCCTGGGCTTCGGAGCAGGGGTATCTGGACCGTGTCGGCCTGCCCATCGACAACGAGACCCCCTGCCCAAGAGGCGCCGTGGTGATCATCCTGTATAACGTCCTGGCATAAGGAAACGACAAAGCCCGTGCTCCGGGATCTCCGAAGCGCGGGCTTTTCTATCCGACGGGTGCTTCCCTTTTTATAGCCGCCTTTTTCGCCGGATATGACAGAGAAAGAGAAAAAACCCCGGGAATACGCGGCGTATTCCCGGGATTCCATCTCTAGCCGTTTACTGCTTCGCCTGGGCCAGGGCCTTGCGGATCTCGTCATTCAGCTCCTTGAACACGCCCTTGGGATAGACGTTGTCCAGCATGTCCGAAAGCTGCTTCAACTGCTTGTCCGTCAGGTCCTTGTTGCCGGTCACGTCCCGGAACTTGGCGCCCACGACGTAATTCCTGATCTTGGCGGGCATGGCCTGCTCCGCC
>JAEEGH010006535.1_pt1 | contig 28487 bp, 29 predicted proteins | sample 9134181 | NCBI WGS metagenome assembly JAEEGH01 (sample SAMN16246544, study PRJNA631951) | gut metagenome | biome: gut microbiome; feature: rumen; material: DP-attached | host: Bos | place: Iran: Karaj | collected 2018-10 | reverse complement strand
TATGCACGCTAAGAGCAGCGCAAATATTTCTCGATGATTGTAAGCTTCTACTGATAAGTGTGAGTAGAATAGAATCATTATTCTATGATGTAATAAAATTACATACCAGCTAATGCCAGAGATGTAAGTTATTAACGTATATACGAATTTATCGGGTGGAATTTCCACATCACGAAGTGCAACAAGCATTGTCATACTGATTGCAAAATAAATAAGCTCGTTTTGTTCCTGAGTAAGCTTCATCCATTCAAGAGATGGAACAAAGCCTATGAGGCAGAAATATATAAATATCAGTGCTGAAAGGACTGCACATACTAATCTTAGCTTTGTGTTAATCTTTTCATCCCCAAGCTGCTGTTGTAGAAGCATACCAATGTAAAAATAGACAATGATAAAAAGCGGATTCATCAGCTGTGTGAATGGGAATGGATTATAGATTAATAAAACTACCACATACCAAACCAAAAGTACTGCCAAAGTAATGTATTTGAATTTTTTAAGTAGCTTTGCAAGGAATGGAAATACTGCATAGCAAACTACTATACAAGACATAAACCACTCGCCGATGAGATAAAAATCTACAGTAACCAGCTGTCCTACTCCATCCAATCCCAGTATCGTCAATACGAATCTGTTAAATGGAATATCGTGGCCTACCACCTGATTGTTCACTAAAAATGTAACTACAAACATCAAGGTATATGCCACATAAAATGGAATAAATAATCCTTTGAAACGTCTCAGATAATATTTCCCAAGGGTAAGCTCATCCTCGTGATTGTACATAAGGGCGTAGCCTGATATTACGAATAAAAACAGGCTTGCTGGACGAGCCAAAATGTTGAAGAAATAATTGTAGCCAAACATTGCACCATCTGTGCCACCAGCTGTAACAATATACTCCACAAAGAAATGATAAAAGAATATAAAAATGACTCCGATATCACGCAGGATATCAAGACCTATGATTCGTTTTTTCATATATACTCTCCTAGAATTATTTTCTAGTTAAGTATATTAAAAATGGATTGGGATAGCAACTTCATCATACTAACTCCCACTTGTCAAAATCCATATAAAAAGGAGCCTCCGAGCGGAGACTCCAAATTGATAACTATTTATGATGCTGCCTGAGTAGAATCCTCTTCTTCCTCTGCATCTTCAACTTTATTCTTTGCTGCAATAACCTCAACAACTACCTGATCAGCTCTTGTGGTTACTTCAACCTTCTTGTTCTTTGCTATTGCTAAATCTGCAACCGTAATTGTATCACCCAATCTCAGTGAACTGCAGTCTATTTCAATCTTCTCGACTACATCCTCGGCCTAAGCTTTGTAAGCTACCTCTGATACTAGCTGCTCTAAAACACCTTCTGTAACGGCTTCCTTGTTTTCAAGAACAACCTCTGCTGTTGCATGGATAACCTCGCCTTTAACAAGCTCCTGGAAATCCATCTCTACAATCTGATGCTTAGCTGCATCATAGTGTAGTTCCTTAAGTAACACATTGTACTTCTTTCCTTCCAAATCCAAAGTCATCTGAGTGTGTCCGCTCTTTCTAAGAGCCTCAGCCTCTTTAACCTCGAACTGGAGTGGGATTGATTGTTCGATTTCCTTACCGAACAGGTTACCTGTAACGTAGCCCTCTCTTCTCAACCTCTTTGCTTTCTTTTCCATGTCACGTCTTTGTACTCTGTAAGTATCCATTTGTCTCTTCCTCCTAAAATACAAATATTTGAGCAGGGAAATTTGCGGAATGTCGATATTCAATTGGCGTTTCGTTTGTTTCTCGTGTTCGACTCTGTTATAGTCCTCTTTTATTTAATAGTCAAGTGTTATTGTTACAAACAAACCTTTCTAGCAAAATCCAGGCCCTCAGCATCTTCCTGGGCAATTATAAGAGGTCTGCTGCCCTTTATATCTAGCAGATAATCGATGGTGTTTTGCTTGGTGTCAGCATCCATTCCATCAAATGGAGAATCCAGCACTATAAAATCCGCCGGTGTAAACAAAGCCTTTACCAGCTCCACCAATCTACGCTCTGACACGGATAATTCCGATACTGGGATACTCTGTCTAGCTGGCTCTATAAAGCGGGTCAGCTCCTCTATGGCTCTTCCTTTGCTGGCCCATCTGTGTGCCTTTTTCACATTCCAAATGGCATCCTTTTTCAGATTTAGCTGGCCATCCTGGGAAACATATGCGCTTTGCAAAGTAGGATACTTGTAATCTCCCATCCTGCACACTTTACCCTCATCAGGCTTCTCCATCCCCATAAATATTTTTAACGCAGTTGTCTTGCCTGAGCCCTTTGGCCCAACAAATGCATAGCATCTGCCATCTTCTATTTCCACATTAAGATTCTCTAACACCTTTTTGCCATCATAAGATTTGCTAATGTTTTCAAGTATGATTGTCATTTTGTTTTAACCCCATCTCATTATTCTCGACCTAACTTACTAAATTTTACCACAAATCAGCATCAGTAACGAATATCTGATTGTTCAGACAAAGAAGCAAAAGAGGATTTCGACGAATTAGCCGAAATCCTGAAAAAATAACCTCTAGTTAGATTAGAGGACCTTATTCAATTTTTCCTCAAGAGCTGCCTTTGGCATTGCGCCAAGGGCGCTATCTACTAGCTTGCCATCTTTGACGATTGCAAAAAATGGAATGCTTCTCACATTGAATTGACTAGCTAGTTCTGGCTGCTCATCTACATTGACCTTGCCAACTTTGGCTCTTCCATCATATTCTTCTGAAATCTTTTTCACTGCTGGCCCCATCATTTTGCATGGCATGCACCAGTTTGCGTAAAAGTCTATAAGAACAGGCTTGTCACTGTTTAATACTTCCGAATTAAAGTTATCTGATGTAAATACATATTCCATAATCGTACCTCACTATTCTAATCATATTTCGTTTTGATCAGCTGATAAGTACATTATATGTGGTACGAAAAATATATCAAGTACGCAAAAATAACTTACCTAGTCAGAAAAACCTGAGCTATTAAGCTTATCCTTATTGATTTTTCCTTCGGAAATCATTTTTGATACCCAAAGTTTGAGCGATTCTACAGTCAAATCGATTTGCTCAAGTTGCTTTTGAATCGCAAGGAAATCATCAATTTCATCATCAGAGATTATACCGTCGGCAGTGATATCGATGAAACGCTCTTTCTGATTGTTTAGAGAATTCAACGCGGACAACATACCAAGTACAATCTCCGGCAGAGACGACATCTTTACCTCAGGGACTGTTTCCTGGCCGATTTTACACTGATGAGTGCAGTAATAGTTGCACAAATCCTGGCGCTTGTATGCGTTTGCCAAGTCCACAACATCTTCCGGATAGATTGCAACCTTGCCAGTTTCGATTTTTTCAAGACGACTTTCTGTCATCGAGCCTATCAATTCGCTAGCCTGAGCTCTTGTAAGACCAGCCTCCTCGCGAGCCTTGAAATATACACTCTTGTCTTCTCTAATTGATTTTCTTCCCATCAGTATCATCCTCCTAATAAAATTATTATATCTATTTTGCCAAAAAAGAAAAATAGCATATATTCATTTGCTGAAATAGTGATATATTAGTAGGAAATACAAATGTAAAATCTAAGTAAGAAATCAAACAGACCACTTATTTATAGAAAGGGAAGGTACTTAATATGAACGGAAAAAGATTATACAAAAGCAACAATAAAAAGATATGTGGCGTTTGCGCCGGAATCGCAGAATACTTTGATGTAGATCCTACATTAGTAAGATTGATTTGGGCAGCAGTTACACTCGCTGGTGGAAGCGGAATTATTATTTACATCGTTGCAGCTCTTGTAATGGATGATAATCCTGTTGATGTTGTATAACAAAGGAGGCATTGTTATGTCAGTATTATTTGGAATTTTATTTTTCATGATTTTTGGAAAGATGATAGGCTTGGCTTTCAGAGCCACATGGGGCATTTTTAAAATAATGCTTTATATCGTCTTCTTACCATTGTTTTTGTTAGCACTTGTATTTGGCGGATTGATGTATTTGGCTTTGCCAATACTAATCGCAGTAGGTGTGATTTCACTGATTGCAGGTGCAGTTGATTAACTACAAAATCTTTATTGAACTAAAAAAGGCACTGTAACCAGTGCCCTTTTACTATCATATTTTAAACATTTCTCTTACTTCAGTAGGAGTCATAGGCTCCATACCTTTTTCTTTTACAAGATCAACTGCTGCTTTAACTATCTCAGCATTTGTCTTTGCCACTTTATTCCATGACAAATGGTGTGAGTCTTCAAATCCAACTCTGAGAGAATGTGCACCATTATCCAGTGCATACCCCATCATATCCCAATCTTTTCTGTGTGCTTGGGTATATCCCCAACGAACATCATCTTCATCAAATAATTCATATAGATATGATTTCATATGATGAAATGCTTCTTTTGTAGCAGGCATTTCGCCTCCGTGACCAAACACCAATGCAAAGCAAATAGGTTTTGTAAAATTAAACTTTTTATCTAACTCCTTAACCGTATTTACCATACCTAATTCAAACACCTCAATCTCCGGTCTTTTATTATTCTTGAGGATTTTATCAACGCAGTACTCCACATCGTTTATTGGGTTTTGGTAAACCGCTTCTCCCAGATTGACTGAGCCAACATTTAAACTTGTTGCCTCAACATATGAAGCATAACAAGGTTGGCATCTTTCTTTTATTGTCAAATCTGACACTCCACCAGTGGAGATTTCTATCACAATGTCACAGGCTTCTTTAATGTATTCAACAGTCTCCTGCAAAAGTGACATATCAGGTGTGAGCCTTCCATGCTCATCTCTAACATGTAAATGAACCATCGATGCTCCCAACTTATAACATTCTATTACATCGTCTGCTATAGCTCTAGCATCATAACTAGTATCAGCCGCATCCACAGGTGCAACCGAAATCATAACTTTATTCATTTGATACCTCACGTTATTTCCAGTATTTGTAATGATTCATAACTGTCTCTACTACCTTATCTGCCTCCTTCTTTTCAACTACCTCTAACATTTGACGGTGCAAACTTATAAATTCATCTGTTTGCCCATCAGATATTATTTTTTCAATCGTGGCTCTTCTTGAAGGGAGCGTAAGACGAGTTATATAATCGGTAATCGTTATTAATTGTGGATTGTTTGCCTTTTCTACTAGAATAGAATGAAATTTTCTGTCTAGTTCCAAAAGTGCATCTATATCAGGATTCTCCTCGCAAAGCTCTGCCTCCATTTGTAGCAAAACTTTTCTCACATCATTGAATTTTTCGTCCTTATTGATTTCATTGATTATATACTGCAAAGTTCCTATATCAATTACAAACCTTAAATCCACAAAATCATGCCAACTATTTTTCTTAAGAATAATGCTATAAAGCATAGGGTCTAACATCTTGTGATTATAGTTTTCAGATACGAAAGTCCCATCTGCGCGCTTTATATATAATATTCCATTAGCCTCTAACTTTTTTATTGCCTCACGCACCGAATTTCTTCCTGCTCCGAAACGCTTACACAATTCAGGTTCAGTTGGTATTTTATCTCCTGGGTTTAGTCGTCCCTCTATAATGTCGGAAATAATACCATCTAAAACCATATCCACAACAGATACCTTATTGTTCTCATTCATCCCCATTAATTAATACTCCTATGCTTTTTCTTTATAGTATACTTCTTTAGCTATTTCATCAGCAAGCCTGGTGCTGTTATCAACCATGGGCATGCAATGAAAAGAATTATGCATAATAGCGTTGCGAATAAGAATGGAGCTAGTTTAGGTAACACTTCTCCAACCTTCAGATTCATCAAATCGCATGCTACATATATACACATTCCAACAGGTGGTGTAACTAATCCAACACCAATTACTACAGTAATTAATACACTCATTACTATTGGATCAATTCCTACATTTGTTGCAATTGGATAAAGTATAGGCATAAACAATGTCAAAGTAGCAATTGACTCCATGAACATCGTAACGATGAAGAATATTAGAAGAATCATAATAAGGATAATAGTTGGATTTGTTGTAAATCCAAGCATCTTACCTGCAAGCCATTTATCAAATCCTGCAGTAGTAAGCATTACTGTATAAAGCTTTGCAGCTGCTATTACAATAAAGATTTTTCCACTAGTCTTTACTGTCTCTACCATTGCAAATTTTATATCTTCCCATTTCAGTTCTTTATAAATTATTCCCCCTGCCAAAAGACCATATACAACTGCTATTACACCAGCCTCAGTTGGACTAACAATTCCAGTTATAATTGTTCCTACAATGATAATTGGCATTAATAAAGCTGGTAAACTTCCTATAAATCCCTTTCCTACTTCTTTAATCGAAAACTTTCCAGGTTCCTTTGGTACGCCCTCTTTTTTTGCAATGAAATATGACACTACCATTTGTGCAAGTCCCAAAATTATTCCTGGTAAAATTCCTCCTAAAAACAGCTTTCCTGTTGATATACCACAGATTCCAGCAATTACAACCATAGGAATTGAAGGAGGAATGATAATACCTATAGTTGAAGATATTGCCGTTACAGATGTTGTAAATTTTTTTGAATATCCTTTCTTCACCATCTCTGGCATAAACATTCCAGAAACACCTGCTGTGTCTGCTACTGCGGATCCTGATATTCCTGCGAATATCATTGAAGACAATACATTTACATGTGCTAAACCACCTGTAATATGTCCAACTATTGAATAACAGAAATCCATTAGACGTTTTGAAATGCCGCCTTTACTCATCGTAAAACCTGCAAAGGTGTATAGCGGAATAGCTAATAATGTAAAGCTGTTCATTCCCTCAAAAGCTCTTTGGGAGACTGTAACAATGTTACCTCCGCCCATAAAAAGTATGCCACCAATTGCTGATAAGCCAAGCGCCATTGCAATAGGCACACCCATAAATAACAATACAAAAAAAGATATTAACAGCCAAGCAATCATGCCTATTCTCCCCCCTTCTCATTATCTAGTAATACTAAAATAATGTTTATCACTGAAGCCACCGCACAAATTATTCCAGCAATTGGAAACATTATATATACCTGTCCCATTGTAAAAGAAGGCATTGTAGAAATAGCTTGTTTTGCTTTGGATGCAAGCATCCATCCGCTATATGCAATTGCTAAGTAGAATAATGTAATAAAAATTCCTCTGATAACCTTAACAACTTTTGTCGCCAACTTATTATTTGCAACTAAGGAATCTAGCACTTCTACTTTTAAGTGTGTTCCTGTAACTGTAATTTGAGCACCAATTAAAAGCATTGCCCAAACATTTAGGTACTGGCTTGATTCCATATACCACTTGAATCCGCCAATCCCTGGTATATAACGTAAAACAACATTAACAAAAAGTATGATTATCATAGCAGCTATCATTACCGAAGAAATGACAATTGATATCTTTTCCATCCACTCTTTCGCTTTTATCATGACATTACTCCTTTTATATAGGGCAGCTATTGCTGCCCTACATTTATACGTAATCTATTAATTATCTTGATGCCTTCCAAGACTCCAACTCTGTTAATAAATCACCGTATGTTGAAGCGTTGTCTGTAAGAACTGATTCTGTAGCTTCTGCGAATGGTTCGAGATCTGGATAATTAATCTTCATTCCTGCTGCTTCAAGTTCTGCTACCAAGTCTTCTGTCTGCTGTTTGTTTAACTCTCTATCATAATCTGCAGAAGATTTTGCCGCTGCCTCAACAATTTCCTGTTCCTCTGCTGATAGTTTCTGCCATGTGCTTTCAGCAATTGTGAAGCACATACCTGAGTAAATATGATTTGTAACTGATAAATATTCCTGTACCTCGTACAAATTGTTATTGTAAATTACTGGAATAGGATTTTCCTGTGCATCATATGTACCCTGCTGTAATGCCTGATATAACTCAGCGAATGATAAAGGCTGAGGATTTGCTCCAAGCGCTGTCATTGTAGACATAATAACAGGATTCTCTGGTGTACGAATTAGTAATCCTTTCATATCATCTGGTGATTCGATAGGCCCCTTACTATTTGTAACACAACGGAAGCCATTACAATAATGAGCTAGTACTCTCATGTTCTGATCTATAAGTCCAGCTTCTGCCTCTGCTTCTATGTCACTATCCATAAATGCCCAGGCTTCATCAAAATCTTCAAACTGGAATGGCAATGCTGAGATTCCCATCAATGGCTCATATGTTGCAAAGTTTGATGCATCAGTGATAATGATATCTACTGTACCTGAATCCAATGAAATTGAATTTATTAAATCTGCATCTCCACCAAGCTGTCCTGATGGATATAATTCAACTGTAACAGCTCCTCCTGTTTTTTCTTCAACTTCTTCCTTAAACTGAGTAGCTGCTTTAGCTCTAGGATCCTCCTCGTTTGTTGAGAATCCTAATTTAATTGTAACCTCTGGCATATCGCCACTTGCTTCACTTTCAGATGTAGTTGTATCGCTTGTTCCTGCTTCTGCAGTAGTGCCAGAATTTGAACCACAAGCCATTAAAGATAACCCCATTGTTGCAACAACTATCAAAGATAATAATTTTTTATGCATAACTTTTCTCCTTTATTTAACCCCATTCATTTCACACTGTTACTCTGCTATACAACCTTTTTTTATTAGTGCCTTCTTCAATTCTTTTGCTCCAAAGCGAGGACTTGAAACAACTTTTACCCCAAATAAGTTTTCAATATATTCCTCGCAGTACGCCATGCTTCCCTGTGCAAAAACAATTACATCAACCTTGTCTGCTATTTGTTTAGCTGAATCAGCCATTCTTTGTTTAAACTCTTCTTGATTTAATCCAAAAGCTCCTTCTACCAAGCAGTCCACCAACTCAACATGTTTTCCACATTCACGGCTCATTCTTTTAATAGTATTCTTTGTAGGTTCTAATGTAGTTGGCAAAGTTGCCATAACCCCTACTCGAGTGCCACTTCTCACCGCATCTCGACACATTTCTTCATCTACCCTTACAATAGGGACTCCAATATAATTAGCTACATCCTGTGCACTATCCGCAACCTCTCCAACTGATGAGCACAGATTAATAATTGCATCGCATCCCTCTTGTGCTGCCTGCATATACATTGTTATAAGTCTAGCAGCTGCATTTGTTGTTACATACCCTGCATCTCGAGTATCTGCAAGAATCGATGGGTCTTGAATGCTATACAGTTCCACATCCTCACCTAATTGCTTTTTTACCTCTTCTTCTACGAGTTCAATTAGCTCTGGCGTAGTACTTGTATATACCAGTCCTACTTTCATTGATTATTATTCTCCTTTCTTTTTAACTTGCTATTGAACATCCTATGTTTGCTTAATTCAATTCTTACACATTATCATATTTGTGTAAATTAGCAAAAACAAATAAGAAAACATCCTACGTTTTGTTAATTGATTACAAAACATAGGATGTTACATCTTTACTATTAAATTAAAGTTGACACTGCTTCTTTTAATGTGTTTTCAGCCCCAACATTTCCAGGGAAAATCACATACGGAATATCCGCAAACTTTGATTCATTTCCTGTTTTCCACACAGGAACTCCTGGCTGTATTTGCCCCATCACTATAGCCTTTTTTACTTGTAATGCCTTGATTCCTACGTCGCTTGAGGTAATTCCTCCCTTTGCAACAATAAAGGATGGTTTTACCGTTAATCTGCCAACACAGTCCTTTAACGCATCACTTATTTTTACCGATCTTAGTAAGGCCTCCTCTGGGGTATCATTATCCACTTTAAGCAAGTCTCGCTTTGTAGAAACACACACAGTAATTCCATTTTCCAAGAGCTTATCTTCCTTACATAGGATGTTATCCACCTCTTTTTCCAGCGCCCCTGGTTTTAAGACCAAATCTGAATCCATCTCAATGAATTCAATACCTTTTATTTCCTTTAGTTTTTCCAATTGTGCAGTAGTCTTTTTTGTATGACTACCTACGACTATAACCCCCCCAGCAGAATTATCAGATGAACGCAATTCTTCTCTAGTGAGTATTGGTTTATCACTTACATTACCAATAGCCTTTACTAGTGCAGCTGCGCATCGTATAACGAAATGTTTTCCTTTTTTCATCGCTCGATACAAAGCAATTGCAAAAACTTTTACATCCTCATCACTTACTGCATTAACAATTATCTTGTTAAAACCTTTGGCATCCATAAGTATCGTTTCTATTTCATCGTACTTACAATTTTTCAACTGTTCCAAAGAAATAGATTTACAGGCATTTGCAGTGAATAATCCTTTTGTCTTTTCTTCTACATATTCGCATAAATTACTCTTTGCATATCCAAAGGTTTCATCCTTAGCAAATTCGGTTTGCGCTGCTGGGACGAGCTCATTACCATATTTCACATAATGAACATCGTCAATTGTAAATCTGCCCCCTTCTTTAAAATAAGGACAAATTATTTCTCCATCAATAACTACGCCATTTTGCTCTGAAACATCCTTTAGTAATTGTGTTTCTAAAGGGTAATGTCCTCTTAAAGTCGAATCTCCACGAGATATAATTATGTAGTCGCAATTGAATTCCTTTGCTACTTTATTGACATTTTCCGCAATTTCTATATGAGCTTTCCTTGTTTGTTCCTCTGTAAATCCGCGTGAATTTGTCAGTATAAAGAAAAGGCGATTATCCTCTGAAAAACCTGCTCTAATACTTTCTATACTCCAATTTGTATAAACTGAAACATCATGAACCGTTTGAACGCCAGTAGGATCATCATCCAAAACAACTATTTTTATATTTGCTGACAAAAACTCTTCTGCCAATAGTTTATCAATTGTCGTTCTGTCAGGATTTGTAAAAGAGTCCAAAACATCTGCGCTTATTATTTTTTCATCCATACACTTCTCCTATTCAAAAAGAACCTGCGCAATTAAAACCAAAGGTTCTTTTCCTGTTTGAGCTATCTCATGAGTATCTCCAGGTTGAGCAACGATTATATCTCCAGCCTCAAGCTCCTGTGTCACACCATTAATAATGTGTTTGGCTCTTCCGGAGATTATAACCATACTTTCCATCTCACCCTCATGAGTATGTTTACCTATAGTAACTCCAGGATTAAGCGTATGACGTACATAAGCTCTACCCTTATTAAGCATTTCGTCCGAACCTTCAAGAAGGCGTTCCATCATAACAGTACCTTCGCCTCCCATACAATGCTCAATAGGAGTATGTGAAATACTATTTCGCTTTCGTATTATCATCCCACCTTACCTCACTATATTTAATTATTAGCAAGCAATGGATGTTCTTTCCTTTAGTATAAACATCCCATGTTTATACTTCAACTATATTTTTATGATTATTATCTTATTAATTTTCTACTAGCTTAAATCACATTTTACTTTCAGATAGTAGACATTTCCTGTTTTTTTACTATCTAGATTTTCTTTCTCTTTTTAGATAGTAAGATTTGCCTGCTTTCTTACTACCTGAATTCAAATTCTCCTCCCAGATAGTAAGCCCAGCCATTTTTCCTACTGCCTAGATTCAAAATCTTCTCTCAGGCAGTAGCCCTCCTCCATAACCCTACTGCCTAGATTCAAAATCTTCTCTCAGGCAGTAGCCCCGACCCTCGCAGCCGGCCCGCACAGCCCGGCATCCAGTTCCAAACCAAGCCTCGCCCCACACAAAAGGAGCCAGCGCAAAAGCACTGGCTCCCTGTCACTATCTACTATTCATTAAAAATGCAACAAATTCGTATGGACGAAGGGTTAACTGGCTACCTACAGCGCTGCCAGCCTCATCTTAAAAAATGCATGTAAATGTGATGATGCCATCGCGCCAGTTTACTTTGATGTCCCCGTGGTAACGTTCCATAAGTCCCTGCGCAATAGACAGGCCAACACCATAGCCTTCTTTGTCGATATTGTGAGCCTCATCGCCTCGGTAGAATCTATCAAAGAATCTGTGGTAATCAATACCAGCGCCCGATTCATAGCTATTAGAAACTCGCAAATAGATGTGCTTATGTTTCTTATCTCTGCCAAGTCCAACAGTGACTTTTCCCTTTGGATCACAGTACTTAATGGCATTGTCTATAAGCAATGTTGTAATCTGACGAATATCACCTTCGTGAGCAAGAAGCTTTACATCAGAAGCTATGCTAAGCTCCATCGTCTTTTCATCGGAAATAGCTACCGCCTCAAATGACTTTGCAGTGTCAGTAACAATGGCGGAGAAATCTGTCTCCACTCGGTCCTCTTTACTATCCTTCTCGCTTGCTCTTGTAACCAAAACAAGGTTTTGAATCAAACCTGTCAGTCTATCCACCTGACGCATAGTAGACTGAGTCCATTCGTTTTCAACGCCCATGATTTCAAGCATTTCTGTGTTTGCCTTTATAACCGCAAGTGGTGTCTTCAGCTCGTGGCTGGCATTTGTAATAAATGATTTTTGTAGCTCTGCATTTTTAATTTCAGGCTGAATAAGCTTGCCTGCCCAAGATTTAATAACAAACGCAGAAATTACCATACCAAATCCGATTAAGATACATGCCAACAATACAAGTCTACGATTGATGGCAACCTGTGTGCTACAATCCAAAACTACAACGATTGTTCCCCCTACATCCCTTCGGGCAACCATGTAGTAATAGTCATCATAGCTTCCAAACTTGAACCAGCGCTGCATTACAGTGTTGGCATAAGTAACTGCCTGGTCCGCTTCCACTGCTGCAGTGTGGGATGTGATTACTTTTTCCACCTCTCCATCCTCTGTGTAGGTGACCGCAAAATATCTGGTTGAATAATAGAATTCATCAGAAATGTAGTCACTTTCAACACCAAAAAGCTTTTCAAGCTGATAAACCAAATCATTATTGTTATCAATGGTCGCATTATTGCCTCCAGCATCGTCTGATTCGATGCTCTCATATTGCATAGGCAAAATACCATCATTTTCAACGATATACATGATGTTATCTTTTATTTGTCCACGTGTCATCAAGGAATTGATAACATAAATACATCCTGCAATGAAACTCATTACAATAAAGAATGACACCATTGCTGTAATTATGAACTTATTCTTTAATGCTCGAATTGATTTTTCACTCATTCACTACCACCTGGAAAGAACCGCCCTTTTCGCCTTTAATAGTTACTCCAGAATTAATGTACTCCAGCTTGCCCTGTAAGAAATTTACATAGAGCCAAACTGTATCTTCCTCAACATCTGTTTCATCATTCCAAACATGCTCAATTAAATAGTTTGTGTCAACTGGATGTTCCTGATTTAAAAGAAGCGCCTGCATCAAAGAGAATTCCTTTAATGAAAGACGGACTGTGTTTGCACAGATGAGCTCAAGGCTTTCAGACTTAAGTGTGATATCTCCAAAAGAAATCTCCTTGGCTGCGTACTGGCTGCCGCGTCTTGTCATGGCCTTTACTCTGGCCATCAGCTCTTTCATTGCAAAAGGCTTTGTCAGATAATCATCTGCACCGGCATCAAGGCCTTCTACTCTGTCATCCACCTCTGCCTTTGCGGTAAGCATCAGCACTGGTGTGACAATATTTCTTCTGCGGATTTCCTTCAATACTTCAAGACCATCCATCTTTGGCATCATGATGTCTAGGATGATGCCATCATAACCATTGCTAAGTGCAAGCTCTAAAGCCTGTGCTCCATCAATGGCACTGTCTACAACAAATCCCTGCATTTCCAGCATGGATGTAATAACCTTATTTAAATCAAGTGTATCTTCAGCTAGTAATATTTTCATAAATTTCCTCTCTTATTCATCAATGCTTTCTGAGCGAATCAAATCTCTGATTGTCTGCATAGACATATCAGTAGACGCCAGCTCATCAGCACATCTTTTTAGCTCCGCACTTATCAGCGCATCGCTTTTGGATACCTTTTTCTTGTAGCGCATATGATGCTCCAAGGCAGCCCAAGTATCCATTGAAATGGTTCTAAGTTGTATCTCTACATAATACTTATTATCGTATTTCAAAATCATGTGCAAGCTTCTGTAGCCATTTGGCTTAGCTTGCTTGATGTAGTCCTTTTCCTCGATGACCTCCACCTTATCAATTGTTCTAAGGTGGTCGCGGACAGAATATACATCGCTGATAAATGCACAAACTACTCTGATTCCAATAGCATCATGAATCTGCTGAAGTGCCGATTCTGTGGTCTCAGGAAGATTCTGCCTTCTGCATTTTTCACGCATGCTATCCTCGTCCTTAATACGAGACAGACAATGCTCTACAGGATCACTGCCAAATTCCTTTATCATGTCCTCCCTTAGTTCATCAATAGAACTAAGAATTATATTCATAACATTTTCCATCTCACTGCGATGGTTGCCATATATACTTTCTGCCAAAATTTTCTCCTATTTCTAAATTGAACCTCAACAAATTTAGTTTCAATGATAAATATTCCACATAAAAAGAGTTTACCAAAAAACCTTGGTAAACTCTCTTAAATTTTTCTAAAATTTATCTGAACTTTACTCGATGACTGCGTCAATCAATACAAAATATTTACCCTCTCCCTTTGTATATGTGGCAAAAGTACCAACTACTGTAATTCCTTTACCATCGTCAGGGTAATCTTCATCGTCTGGAAGCAGGTACTCAATTCCCTCTGTACAGCATCCCAACGCATCGTAAACAATACAAGAATGTGTACCTCCGTGGGTGGTGTTGCTATCTCCCTTCATCCTCACAAGCTGCCCCTTGTAGTTGGATGGGTTGGCAAGCATGTCCGCCACATAAGAGTACACCATGGTAGATGACATGGTGGTTAAATCCACATCCACATCTCCTACTTCAGAGCTCTTTCCACAACCTGCAAAGCAGATTAATGTTGATATTACTAATAATAAACTAAGATATTTCTTCATAAGCCATAGTTTAACACATATTTTTTAAAAATCTATTACGGAATCGGCTACACCCATGGTAGATTTTCTGTGAGAAATTAAAACTACCGTCTTGTCCTTGGCCTCTTCCTTTAGAGATTTAAGGATGATTCCTTCATTTAAAGAATCAAGTGAGCTGGTAGGTTCATCCAAAAGAAGCATGTTTCCTCCATGAAGGAATGCGCGGGCTATGCCGATTCTTTGCTTCTCTCCTCCCGAAAGTGTGGAGCCAAGTTCCCCGACCTTTGTGTCGTAGCCTTCTGGGAGACTCATTATAAAATCATGTATGCTGGCCTTCTTCGCCGCATCCATAATTTCTTCGATGGTCGCATCCGGCTTTGCCACTGCAATATTTTTTGCAATTGTATCCTGACTAATCCAGGTTTCCTGTGTGACAAAGGATTGATTTTTTCTAAGGGATGCTGTGTTTACATCGCCGATTTCAATAGGGCCTTCGGTCTTGTCGTAATAGTAAATCTGCCCCTTGTCTGGCTTCCAAAATCCCATTAAAAGCCTTAGCAATGTGGATTTGCCGCAGCCACTTGGCCCATGAATTCCAAGAATCTGTCCCTTAGGAATATCGATTGTTCTATCCTTGATAACCTCCACATCCTCATATGCAAAGGAAACATTGTTTACTGTAGCGATATTTCCCTTTGAGTTGGCCACCATTTCCAAATCCACACCATCTGTTTCTTCCTCAACAAGTGGCTTTTCATCAAGAAGCGCAAGCACTCTCTCGCCACTGGCAAGAGTTTGATTAAGGTTGTTTGACAATGAAGCAAGTGCAACAACCGGTCCAAAGGAACTCATCATTCCAACCACCGCCACTAGCACCTGTTCAAAGGAAACTCGTCCCTTGTTGTAGGCAACCACCATTACAACCAAAATGATTAATGAGAATGCCTGTATAGACAGATTGGTAAGCAGCTTCTGATTCTTTTCGTAATCCACCAAATCTGATTTGATTTCCGCCAGATTATCTGACTTTGTATTTAATCTGTTTAGCTGCTTATGGCCATTTTTGAACTGAATGGTATCATCGATGCCATATAAAGCACCTAGAATAAAGCTGTTCATCTTGCCAAATTTATTTCTAAACTTCAGCCCTGCCTCTGCAGAACTCATCTCGTTAGAAACAGGAATCATGCCACCTACAGTAAGATATGCGATTGCCGCAATAATTCCTGCCACAGGATACTGCATCCACAAAAATCCCGACATAAACAGTGACACTATTATCGCAATTGCGATAGGTGAAATTGTGTGAGCAAAGAACACCTCTAAAAGCTCTATATCTGTGGTAATCATTGTGATAAGATTACCCTTTTCCTTTGTTTCCAGTTTGGCTGGGCAAAGCACACGAAGCTTATCGAAAACCTTGTGTCTGATGATAGCAAGGATTCTAAATGCAATGTAGTGATTGCAATACTGCTCGCCATAATGAAGCAGACCTCTAAGTATTGCCACAGCCACAATCAGCTTGAAAAACTTAGGCAAGGTACGAATCAGAACAGGGTTAGATATACTGTTGACTACCATTACTATTCCTTCTGCGCCAAGCACCGTAACGAAAATAGCGCATAAATGTCCCAGGCTTCCCAGCAAAATACCAAGGATCATAATAAATATCAGTGGTTTCACCAGGCCAATTAGACGTGCCATGATTTTTAATCCAGATGTTTGATTCTTCATTACATGGCACCTCCTGCATAGTTTTCCAAAGCATGCTGCTTCTTGTAAAGAGTAGCGTAAGCTCCATTCTTTTTAATCAGCTGGCTATGGGTTCCGGCTTCTACGATACTTCCCCCATCAAGCATAAATATCTGATCTGACTTCACTACATTTGCAAGTCGATGCGATATAAGAATAACCGTCTTACCAAGCTCCTTTGAAAGCTTGCGGATAATATTCATAATGATTTCTTCTGATTCCATGTCGATATTGCTGGTAGCCTCATCAAAAATATAGATTGGAGAGTTTTTAAGCAAGGCTCTTGCTATACATAGGCGCTGCTTCTGACCACCAGAAATGTTGGTGCCACCCTCTGCTAGCTCAAACTCCAGTCCCCCTAAAGGTGCAAGCTCATCCCATAAATTCAGAAGCTTTAAAATATTTACAAGCTTTGTATCGTTTGCTTTTGGCTTGCCCAAATGAAGATTATCACGAACTGTTCCATGGAAAATATAGCTATTCAATGAAACTGCTGTCATAGCAGACATAAGTGATGCTTCGGAAATGTTTTTAAGCTCTTTACCTGCAACAGTAATTGATCCTTTGTATTTTCTGTTTTGCTGTCTTAAAAGGCTTGCGATTGTGGATTTGCCTGAGCCAGACACACCTACAATTGAAACGAGCTGCCCTGCTTTAATATCCATGGAGATATCTTTCAATGTCTCCTCTTTGTCGTACGCAAAAGACACGCCTTTGAAATGAATATCATATGGTCCTTCTGAAACTAAGTATTTTCCTGCCTCTGGTTCTGGCAAATCTAAGAATTCAAATATCTTATCTGCCGCCTTCATTCCATTCATACCAATGTGGAAGTATGAACCAAGAAGTCTCATTGGAAGGAAAAACTCTGCTGACAAAAACAAAAACATGATGGCGCTAACAAGAGTCATATTGCCATCTAAAAACTCACTGATTGTGGTGATGATTCCCACTGCCGCTCCAGCGTAGGCAACAATATCCATGACAATGGTGCTGTTGAGCTGCATAGAAAGCACCTTCATGGTGATTTTTCTAAAACGCTCTGATTCTACATCCATCTCCTCAGCTGCCTGTCCATCGGACTCATAAATCTTTAGAGTGGTAAGTCCATGAAGCTTTTCAAGAAATGTATCTCCCAGGCCATAATAGACTTTGAAGTATTTGTCCAAAAGCTTTCGGGCAACCTTCATAACAATCATGATAACAATTGGTATAAGTGGAACTGCGACAAGTAGAACAACTGCCGCTCTCAAATTATATTGAAATAGAATTCCAAACAATGTAAGTGGTGCGATTAACGCATATACGAATTGGCTAATATACTTTCCGAAGTATATCTCCAGCTGCTCAACGCCCTCTCCCATCATCTGGGTAATCTGTGCAGAGGATACCTTACTACGGTAGCTGCTTCCTAGACGAAGTAGCTTGCTGTAGATTTCCTCACGCATCATCTTTTTAACATCTACACTGGCTTCAAAAGAAGCTTCTGTGTAGAGTCTATCAAAAACTAATCTAGAAAAAACGCAAAACAAGGCAACTGCAAGATAAATCACCAGGTGCTTTGTGTCTAATTTGCCGGCGTATGTGCCTCCAATTATTCTGGCAAAGCAACCTACTATTATTATCTGAGCAACAAGACCAAGCCACTGCCATAGAATAGACATGAACACGTGGCGTGTGCCTTGCTTCATCATTTTTAGTAATCTTGTTTTAATCATATTTTTCCCTCAAAACTATTTTTTAAGGAGTGCATATGCTCTAAGTATTTCGCCTACAGACCAGGCCTGTGCAAAACATCCCTTTGGCTGATATGGCTTTTCACTATTAAAGTTCTCTGAGTAATTGCCAATACATTCTGTTACAAGATGCTTTTCTACTGGCTCAAACATTGCTGTTGCCTCTTCAATGGCCTGTGCGCTATGTCCGCCAACCTTAAGATATGCCTCAATAAATGCACCAAGCATGAAGCCCCAGGCTGTGCCTTCCTCCAGTGATTTGATGCCGACACCAACATACAGATTGTCTTTTACAACTTTTACTACAGACTTTTCCTTTTCAACATCAAGCATTGTAAATGGAAGGCTGATAGCAAAAAGCTGATCAGGACAAAGGGCTGTATCCTTTTCTTCCTCGCTGATGGAGTTGTAAAGGTAGCCGCCCTCTTCATACCAGAAATCTGTGTTGAATGCTTCCTTAACCCAGATAGCAAGCTGGCTGCAACCGCCTGCGTATGCCAAATAGTTCTCTGGCTTATTGTGAGTTCTTCTGGCGATTCCTCGTGAGATTTCCTCCATTGTCATAAGTGCGTTGTACCAAAGAGCATTAATGTCTACAGGCTTGCACTTGCCTACCTGCATCAAAGCATCATCATCCATCTTAATTGAGTATGATGTGCCCTTTCTATATGCTCCCATGATTTCCTGCAGATATGGATAAATTTCATCCTCAACAAACTTCCATGCCTCATCGTTATCAACGTATTTCAGATAATTATATACTGCATAGAAATACCAAAGTGACGCATCTGCTGTATTGTTTGAAGGTGTGCCTCCCTCCTCTGGGAACTCATTTGGAAGCAAACCATTTTTAATGTACTTTGCAAATGTAAGAAGAATGGATTTAGCATCATCAAAGTGACCTGTCTCAAGGCAAATACCTGTGAACGCCACCATTGCATCTCTACCACGATCTGTGAGCCATGGATAGCCTGCAATAATACTCTTTTTATTAGAAGACTTTCTCTTTACTATGAACTGATTTGCAGCAACAGTAAGAACCTGTGCAAGCTCATCGTCCTCATCAAAGCCAGCAGTCTCAATAAGCCCCTGTACTCTATTCTTCTCTTTTTCTGCCTCTACAAAAGCAGTATCTCTATCAATTTCTTCAAAATCAGGCCAGTTCACCTTCTTACGACCAGTGCTAGATTTCACATCCACTGAGCAAACAAATGAAGCCTTTGAAACTCCACCTGCAGCAACTTCCATAACAAAATCGTATGGCTTAATGTGGCAATCCAATCCGTCCTTGCCATCATCCAATTCGTGCTGAAGCTCCATGTTTTCATCGTACACATTGTTGCGCTTTACCATCTCGCAGCCCGCAGAAATAAGTGAAATTCTTACATCTGAATTGCTAACAGGACTATAGTAAAATCCAACATTGCCATTATTTTCATTGCGAATCTCCTGAAAAACTTCCTCTGGCAACTCAAATCTCAAATCATCGATAGTCATATGAGCTGAGTGCTTTCTATAATTCATAAGAGGTGTGATAACTACACCAGCTGCCGGACCATTATTTTCCAACGTATATGCGATAGTACACTGATTCTTTTCATGAACCAAAGTAATTGTCTTTGTAAGACGCATGCCACCCGCCTCATAAATAAAGGTAACATTACCATCATACTTAAACTGGCTCAAGTGCATGTTTCCCTGATTAAACTCGCTAGTATAAGGGCCCTTATGCTGAGCTGTAGTCAAATCATAGATTCTGCTACCACACACAAGGCGCTCATTTGTCTTTGAAAACGCAAGCACTCTATCCACCGGTGCCTGCAAGCTAGCAATCAAATAGCCCTGATGAATTCTCGAGTGTGCACCGATAATGCTACTGCTTCCATATCCACCAAGGCCATTTGTCAAAAGCCATTCTCTATTTAAATTATTCTTATAATTATTAAGCTTATCTAAAGCAAATTCAAAATTCATTTATTATTCTCCATCGTACACGCAAAAGTTTACATCTACATTATACACAAAAATCCCCCCATTTCTTCATTAAATTTGCAAAACTTTTGCCATTCCCATCCACACTAAGAGTATCTATCTGGCTACCCTCCCCCTAACGGTACCACCGCCACCTGGGGAAGAGACGATTTCGCGAATATTATAGTTTTTCTTAGCACAAAAGGAGCACACACTGCTGGTGTCTTGTTGCGGGATGAACCTTTTCTGAATCTGTATAGGCTGGGACGGACATTTATAAATAAATATATATGGTTTTCCAAAGCTATGGTACCTTGGGCTCATATTACATTCGTTAAGTAGAACTTAAAAAGAGATATTTGTATGAATGAGCACCGTGGCACATTCAACGTCCTGTTTCAAGTGCCCACTGCTGCCGCCGTCCTAGCGGCAGCTGCTCATCCATATCAAATATCTCTTTTAGTTCTACTAAACTCATTTCAAAATCGCCCAAAGGTTACCATAGTTTTGGAAACCCATAGAAAAACTTAGAACTGTGTCCGTCCCTAGACTTACAGATTCAGAAAATGTACAGACCTGCAAAAGACGACAGCTAACAAGTGTGGGCTCCTTGTGCTTTAGAAAAACATAATATTCATGCGATGTCTCCTCCCCAGGTGGCGGTGGTACCAAAGGGGGGAGGGCCGCCAGATAACATGTAGATGTGTGGGTGGAAATGGCAAAAATAAAAGGACCAGGCATGGGCGTGCCTGGTCCTTACAAAAAGGGAGAAATAATACGAATATATTAGACTAAATCAAAGAAGCTACACACTTCTCGACTTCTTTCATGTCAGCTGTTGGCTCGAAACGGGCAACTACATTACCCTGACGGTCAACGATGAACTTTGTAAAGTTCCATTTGATTTCTGGATTGTTCTTGTAATCCTTGTCAATCTTCTTGAGCATTGCGCTCATAGCAAGTGCCTTTGCACCTCTTCCAAATCCTTCAAAGCCCTTCTGAGACTTAAGATACTTGAAAAGCTCGATAGCTGTTTCACCATTTACATCAGCCTTCTTCATCTGAGGGAACTGTGTGTTGTAGTGAAGCTGACAGAACTCGTGAATTTCCTCGTCGTTGCCAGGTGTCTGACCTGCAAACTGGTTGCAAGGAACGTCTACGATTTCTAAGCCCTGAGCGTGATACTGCTCATAGATGCTCTCGATATCCTTGTACTGTGGTGTGAAACCGCATCCTGTGGCTGTGTTGACAATCATGACAACCTTGCCCTGATAATCGCTCAAAGCCTGCTGTTCGCCATTTGTCTTTTCAACTGTAAGATCATAAAATCCCATTACTTTTCCTCCTTCACAGAAAAATATGTTCATATTTCTTTTTAATTTAATTGTGTGCAATTGATTATGATTGAATTGTACGCAATTAAATTTTATTTGTCAACACTTTTTTCAAATTTTATTTTTTTCCTTGTTCTGATAAAATATAAGTAACATTTAAATATGGAGGAAATATTAATTTGAACCTAAAAAACGTGAAAAAGTTTATTACTAAAACTGCCTTGTCTCTAGCCTTGGCTTTGACTATCAGTTTTACTGTGCCAATGGCATCACTTCAGGCTGAGGCCGCTTATTATTCTGTTACACCTATTTCTGCAGTGCTTTTGTCCTGCAATGGTACAGAAGTATTTGCTGATGCAGATACCACCACTTTCGTAAAAACTCTCGCTGTTAATACACCTGTGCAGGTTACAGGCCAGACATCAAATGGCTTTTGGCAGGTTAGCCTCGATGGCGGTACTTACTATATTTCTCAGCAAGCACTTTCTGCTGCAGCAAACACTACTGCTGTTCGATTTACTTCATATGATGTAAATGCAGCCCTTGTTGCTAACGCAGCATCTGGCAAAATTATTTATAGTCAGGGAGCAAACGACAAGCTTGAGCCAGCAAGCACAACCAAAATCATGACAGCACTTCTTGTAATAGAAGCAATCGAAGCTGGAAAGCTTACTTTAGATACACCTGTTTTAACTTCTGCAACTGCAGTTGCTTCTCTTCCATCTGATGCAAGCCATGTGGAGCCAAGACTTCAGGCTGGAGAAATCCTTACAGTAGACCAGCTTCTTACAGCAATGATGGTTAGCTCAGATTGCCAGGCCTGCAATATACTTGCTGAGGCTGTTGCCGGTTCCGTATCAAACTTCGTTGCTCTTATGAATGCTAGAGCCACTCAGCTTGGATGTGTTAATACAAACTTTACTAATCCATCTGGATATCCAGATAAGAATATGTATACAAACGCATACTCACTATATTTGATTACAGCTAACGCTTACGCTCATCCATTGTTCAAGCAGTATTTTGGTATGGCTAGCGCTGTGCTTCCAGCCACAAACATGTGCGCTGCTCCTAGAACACTTGTAAACACTGACGCTCTTGTAATTCCAGGTTCTGCTTACTACAACCCATACGTGGTAGGTGGCAAAACAGGAACAGCCAACAGAGCTGGCCAGTGCCTTGTGACTGTTGCTTCAAGAGAAGGCAAGACAATTATCACTGTTGTTCTTGGTGGAAAGAACCGCACTATGTACGATGGAACCGTAAAATCATCCCGTTATTATGAAACTAATCGTTTAATTGAACTTGGCTTTGCAAATTACTGGTAAAAAAGCCTTAAAATATACAGAATTTACATAGTTTTTTCACATCAGTATCCGATAATCATTATAGAGAGATTTTTGGAAGGGAGTGTGATTTACAAATGAAACCAATTAGAAAGCTCTTACGAAAATATGTTGTAGTAATGCTCCTAGTTGCAATGGTTTGTCCTTCTATCACTGTAGATGCAAAACAACTTGTTAAAGAGACATCTACCCAGAAAGTAATTGTGATTGATCCTGGCTGTCAGATGAATGCCAACAATCGAAAGGAACCAATTGGGCCTGGAGCTTTCAAAACAACTACACGTGCCACAACTGGTGTAGATGGGGCCGAAACAGGAATTCACGAATATGAGCTGAATCTACAGATTGCTTTGAAGACATCTTCTCTTCTTAGCAAGCAGGGCTACACCGTACTCCTTACCAGAAATGAAGATGATGTAGATCTTAGCAGTGGCGACCGTGCAATGATTGCAAACACTGCAAATGCCGATGCATTTATAGTAATTCAGGCTGGAGAAAACAATGGAGTTTCTGTTGTATGTCAGTCAGAAGATAATCCATATAACTATGGTAATTACAATGATGCTAGACTATTATCAGATGCGATTCTCGGATCAGTTGTCCAGGAAGCCCAGTGTGATAACGCAGGCGTTACAGAAAACGATGACAAGCCTATCATTAACTGGTGTGCATCTCCTACCGCCATCGTAGAAGTTGGTAATCTCACAGATGTGGATGAGGAAACAAAGTTGGTAACCGATGAATATCAACTTGAGCTAGCCCAAGGCATCGCCAACGGCGTTGATAGCTACTTTACACAGAAATAAAAAAAAGCCAACCTTTATAAAAAGGTTGGCTTTTTTTTATTCTGTGAATAATGGTGTTGAGTAATATCTATCACCTGAATCAGGGAGAAGAGCTACAATTGTCTTGCCCTTATTCTCAGGCTTTTTAGCGAGCTCGATTGCTCCGTGGAGAGCTGCTCCTGAAGAAATACCAACTGAGATTCCTTCCTTCTTTGCAAGAAGCTTTGCTGCTGCAAATGCATCTGCACTATCTGCTACGAAAATCTCATCATAAATCTCTGTATTTAATACGTCTGGAACAAATCCTGCGCCGATACCCTGAATCTTGTGTGCACCTGCACGTCCCTCTGAAAGAACAGGTGAATCCTTTGGCTCAAGTGCAACAATCTTAACCTCTGGCTTCTGTGACTTAAGGTACTCGCCTACACCTGTAACTGTTCCACCAGTACCTACACCAGCGATAAAGATATCAACATTTCCATCTGTGTCTTCCCAGATTTCTGGACCTGTAGTTGTTCTGTGAGCTGTTGCGTTTGCTGGATTTACAAACTGTCCAGGGATAAAGCTTCCCTCGATTTCTGCTGCAAGCTCCTCAGCCTTTGCGATAGCCCCCTTCATACCCTTTGAGCCTTCTGTAAGAACGATTTCAGCGCCGTATGCCTTAAGGATGTTTCTACGCTCAACTGACATTGTCTCTGGCATTGTAAGGATTGCACGATATCCCTTTGATGCTGCGATTGCTGCAAGACCGATACCTGTGTTTCCTGAAGTTGGCTCGATGATTACTGAACCTTCCTTGAGGAGACCTCTCTCCTCTGCATCCTCGATCATAGCTTTTGCTACTCTATCCTTTACTGATCCAGCTGGATTGAAATACTCAAGCTTTACAAGAACTGTAGCCTCAAGACCAAGCTCCTTTTCAATATTAACCACCTCAACAAGTGGAGTCTTTCCAATTAACTCAATAGCTCCCTTATAAATCTTAGACATTTCAAGTCTCCTCCTATTTTTTTTATATTATACCGCATTTGCGTTTTTTTCTGCATTAAAAACTTCTTCTATCTTTTCAGTATCAATTGCATCAAAGCCCTTCTGTAAATCCTCAATGATGTCATCAATGTGCTCTGTACCAATTGAAAGTCTGATTGTAGACTGTGTAATTCCCTGGTCTAAAAGCTCTTCCTCTGTAAGCTGAGAATGAGTTGTTGTCGCTGGGTGAATAACCAGGCTCTTTACATCTGCTACATTTGCAAGGATTGAGAAGATTTCAAGGCTATCAATAAACTTGTAAGCTTCTTCCTTGCCACCCTTGATTTCGAATGTGAAGATGCTTCCACCATCCTTTGGGAAGTATTTCTTATAAAGCTCATGGTCTGGATGATCCTTAAGTGATGGATGATTTACATGAGCTACCTTTGGATGATTATTCAAGAACTCAACAACCTTCTTTGTATTTTCTGCATGTCTGTCGAGACGTAGAGGCAATGTCTCAATTCCCTGCAAAAGGAGGAATGCATTAAATGGTGAGATTGTTGCCCCTGTGTCTCTAAGAAGAATAGCTCTGATGTATGTTACAAATGCTGCAGGACCGGCAACCTCAGCAAATGATACACCATGATAGCTAGGATTTGCTTCTGCGATGTTTGGGTACTTTCCACTAGCCTTCCAATCATACTTGCCAGCTTCTACGATAACACCACCAAGTGTTGTTCCGTGTCCACCGAAGAACTTTGTTGCTGAATGTACAACGATATCTGCACCATGCTCAATTGGTCTTACCCAATAAGCTGCTCCAAATGTGTTGTCAACAACAAGTGGAAGTCCTGCCTCGTGTGCAATCTTTGCAATTGCATCGATATCTGGAATATCGCTGTTAGGATTTCCAAGAGTCTCTAAGTAGATTGCTCTTGTGTTATCCTGAATTGCGTTTTTAACCTCATCCAAGTTGTGGGCATCTACGAATGTTGCTGTGATTCCATACTGTGTAAGAGTATGAGCAAGAAGATTGTAGCTTCCGCCGTAGATTGTCTTCTGTGCTACGATGTGTCCGCCGTTTGCTGCAAGCGCTTGGATTGTATATGTGATTGCTGCTGCACCAGATGCAACTGCAAGTGCTGCGCTTCCACCTTCAAGTGCTGCAACTCTCTCCTCTAAAACACCCTGAGTAGAATTTGTAAGACGACCATAAATGTTACCTGCATCAGCAAGACCAAATCTATCTGCTGCATGCTGTGAATCTCTGAATACGTAGCTAGTAGTCTGGTAAATAGGTACTGCTCTTGCATCAGATGCTGGATCTGGGTTTTCCTGGCCCACATGAAGTGCTAATGTTTCGAATCTATAATTGCTCATAATTCTTCCTCCTTTTGCCTATCTGTTTGATATGTTTTTGTGTTGAAATGATAATACATTTATTTACCTACCTAGTCAATAGGTTTTACAATAAGCAAAAACTATAGCTAGCTATAAATTGAATTTATAACTAGCTATAGTCACACTTTTAATATTATATTTTCACATTTAGTTGCTACTATATTCTTAAATTAAAGCAAAGGAAGGTGTTTTTTATGGATATGGTAAAACTTCGTTGCCCTATGTGTCGCAAAATGTTTGAAATATCAACAGTTGAATTAGAAAAAAAATATAAGTACGGTTTTGTGCCTATTTTTTGCAACTACAAATGTTTGTTACGTTTTTCTAATCACCACTAGGACAACTGTGCTTGTTTATATATACAAGGCACTGTCGTACTCAAAGGTTCTTAGAAACTTTTTTGCACGCTCAGTAACTGGCTCTTTAAAGAATCCCTTTACGTCTTCTGTTTCTTCTACTATCTCGCCATTGTCAAAGAATAGGATTCTGTCAGCAACAGCCTCTGCAAAACTCATTTCGTGAGTCACTATAAGCATAGTGCGGCCACTTTTAGCCAGCTTAATCATAGTTTCAAGAACCTCGTGAACCATCTCTGGATCAAGAGCCGCTGTAACCTCATCAAAAAGTATAATCTCTGGATGCATCACAAGTGCACGTACAATTGCAACTCGCTGCTTCTGTCCACCTGAAAGCTGTCTAGGATAATAATCCTTTTTATCAGAAAGACCAACCTTGTCTAAAAGCTCTATTGCCTCCTTTGTAACCTCATCCTTATTTCTTTTTTGAACCTTTGTAGGAGCAAGTATAATGTTTTCCATTACTGTCTTATGAGGGAACAATTCATAAGACTGGAAAACCATTCCAATCTTCTGGCGAAGCTTTGTGATATCTCTTTTATCAGCCTCCACAGGAAGTCCATCAACAGTGATAATTCCACTCTGAATTTCCTCCAGACCATTCAAGCATCTTAAAAATGTGCTTTTACCACAGCCTGATGGTCCGATGATTACCACAACCTCTCCTCTTTTTACAGAAAGGTTGATGTCTTTCAAAACAACATTGTTTCCAAATTCCTTATGTAAATGTGTAACCTTTAATAATTCGCTCATTACGCCCACCTTTTCTCCAAATAAATACTAAGTCTACTAATTGGCCAGCAAACCAGGAAATACAGAAGCATTACCACACCAAACACACCGAATGCTGCATTTGGTGAAGTGTTTCTGTTTGCTTCGATAATCTGCTGCCCTACCTTCAAAACTTCCACAATACCAATCATCATTACCAGTGATGTTGTCTTAATCATTCTTGTAATAAGGTTGATTGATAGTGGAATCAAACGTCTTATTGTCTGTGGCAGTATTATGTATAAATAGGTCTGAAGCTTATCCATTCCAAGAGCATATGCAGATTCAAATTGGATACGAGGAATACTTTTTATAGAACCTCTTACCAAATCCCCCATCTCTGCTGTGCCCCAGAAGGTGAATACAAATATTGCTGAAGCCTCCGCAGATAAGTCCCAACCGAAGACTCTGGTGGTTCCGAAATACACAATGAAAAGAAGCACCATCTGCGGCATGATTCTTACTGTCTCTAGATATAGCTTCAACACGGCCTTTAAAATCTTATTATCAACTGTCATCAACACACCGATAACAAGTCCTAGTAAAATGCTAATTGCAACGGATATAAGGCTGATTTCAATTGAAACCCACAAGCCCTGAAGCAATCTGATAAAGTTCGTTCCTTTGAATAAAACATCAATCCCCAAACTGGCCATAGCGCAACCTCCTTTCCACAATCGCTCCTATAATTGATACTGGAAGGAGCATTATCAGGTAGAATACAACCAGAAGGAACAGGCACTCTATGGTCTTTGCGTACATTCCTATTAAATCCTTTGCTGTAAACATTAAGTCCATTAGACTGATTGTTGAAAAGACAGATGTTTCCTTCAATAGGAATATCACATTAGCCAAAAGTCCTGGCACGCTGATAGAAATTGCTTGAGGCAAAATAACATGCCACAGAGTCTGATATTCATTCATACCAAGGCTGAGTGCGCTTTCAGTTTGTATTACAGGAATTGCTTCCAGACCACTTCTAAAGGTTTCAATCATATAGGCGCCACCTAGAAGTCCTAGTCCTAGAACACCGCATGTCTCTGCAGTTGTTTTGATTCCTACCTTCGGCAATGCAAAATAGATAAAAAACAATTGAACCAAAAGTGGTGTGTTTCTAAAAATTTCAATATATATTCCAATAATCGTTTTAAGCACGGTCACTT
>JAEEGH010006531.1_pt1 | contig 28499 bp, 10 predicted proteins | sample 9134181 | NCBI WGS metagenome assembly JAEEGH01 (sample SAMN16246544, study PRJNA631951) | gut metagenome | biome: gut microbiome; feature: rumen; material: DP-attached | host: Bos | place: Iran: Karaj | collected 2018-10 | reverse complement strand
ACAATATATATTGTTTATTAGGGCAATAATAAGCTCATTTGCCCTATCTATACTGCTATCAAAATCTAATAACGATCCAACTACATCTTTGTATTCTTCTTCAATAGTATTTACATCTATTGCGTAATCAATACCAATACCAATAATGACGCTTTTAATGTCATTATTCTCTACGTTAGCTTCAGCTAAAATGCCACAAATTTTTTTACCATTTTTATACAAATCATTTATCCACTTTATGTCCGTTTTGACATCAAGCGCACTTTTTATTGCTCGATTTGTAGCAATGGCTGCGATAGGAGTAAGCAACGAAATCTTATCTTTTATAACATTAGTTATATCGACATTTAAGCTAAGATATATTCCGCCCTTTGGAGAAGAGAATTTGTGTCCTATCCTTCCTCTACCAAAAGTCTGCTCTTTAGCAATTGCAACGATATTTCCATGAAGTCCATCATGTAGAAGATTCTTAATATCTTCATTTGTAGATGTAGTCACATCTTTATATTTTATATATAAAGGTACATTAACATTTTCTTTTATTCTTGCGGCATCAATATTTAAGTCAATCATAGTACAAATTGATATCCGATAAATGTTTCTGGAGGATTACATAAGTATCTAAAGATATTTAAGTATACCCAGTATTCTCTGAAGTTGTTGATTTGTACAACTTCGTTTGTGATTGTTACAGGCGTGTTCAATCTATTTGTTTGCATTACTGCCTTAGCATCGTTAGATACTGATGCATAATTGCTTAATACACCATCAATATAGAAGGCAACACTTCCTGCTAATCCATAAGTTCTATATAGAACAACTGTTTCATTATTTGCAAGTGCTGTAATTGTTGTAGAAGCTACTGCCTTAGATGTTTCAACGATTGCAATTGATGATGCAATTGTTCCAGTATTTGTTGTAGCAAATGGCTTAATTGCGATTGTACCATCGCTTACAAATGTTGCTTCAACCTTAACGCCCGAAATAGCACCATTATTTGTTGCTGCTACAACGCTCATGTCTGCGTTTGTTGTAGCAATTGCAAGTACATTCATAAATGTTACATTTGTGATACTTGCTCCTTCAGCTAATATACTAAATAAACCTGTTGCATCTGAACCAACTAATGTGAAGTTTCTAATAATCTTATTATTACCATCAATTGTTCCTCTAAATGTATTTCCAAATGTTTCAACAAGTTGTGACTTACCATTTAGATTTCTTGTGATGATGTAATCAAGAGTTTGATATTCACCTTCACCATCTACTGCATTATCTATCATTAATAACGCATCAAATGTATCAATAATAAATCTTTCAGAAGTTGCGTCATATTCGAAGTATCTTAATGTTAATGTTGCACCGCTTGCAAATACTACAGCAAGATTTGATGTTACTGAATATGTTCCTGTTAAAGCTGTTAAGTGTACTGTTGTATATGCTTCATTTGTTGCATGATACTTGCCTGTTGTTGAATTGTATGTAATCTTTGTTCTATCTACATTATCTTCGTCCGCAATAGTTGCAGCTAATACATCGCCGCTGAATGAAATGCTTCCACTTAATTCAGTATTGATTGCGCTAATTAAAGCTGTCTTTTGTTGAGCAGTTAATGAATATGGAATGTTATCCAAATCAGAGACGTCAGCGATTTCGATTCCAATTGCTTGTAAATCTTTTCTATAAGATTGATTTAGATTTGTATATGCACCATTTACTGTTCTTTGAGTAATTGAACCTCCATCTTGTGACACAACTTTTTGTATTGTTGAAGTAGATGTTGCTGAAGCAAAGATTGAATTGCCACTAAATGCATTATCTGCAAGAAGATAGTTATAATTTCTATTCAATGTGCCATTTACATTGTATAGAGACACTGAATAACTTACGCTATTGCCCCATGTTACTTCATGATGCTCATCTGTTGTTCTTCCAAATGTTAAATCGTATACATAAACGCTTGTTAGATTGCTAATTGAACCAATTGGGTTCTTGTAGATGATTTGTGTATTTGCTGTATTTGCAAGAGTTTGCAATTCGTCAAGTGTTACTAATTCGTAATATGCTCTAGCAAAGTTCGCTTTGCTCAATGCTGTTACATTTGTTGAACTTGTGAATGCTGAACCATTTACATAGATAAATTCGACTGTGTAAATCTTAGTATTTGTATCTTTGTCATAGCCTGATAAGTGGTATGTTACGAATGTGTATACATTGTTGCTTACATATGCAGCAACTGGTTTTGTTGTTGAATTATACTTAACTTCATATCCTGTTCCTACTGCTGTGTTATTGAATTCACCTACAGCATAAATATCTATTTGAGAATCGCTATTTGTATCAATGTGAGTTTCTGCAATATTTGTACTATCGTATTGCTTTGTTAAAGTTGGAGTATCATTTATTTGCTTTGGAACGATAATAAGCATGATAGATTGTTCACCAACAGATGAAGCAGAAGATGTGATGATTTGTGCAGTGAATCCTTCAATATCCCATGCAAAATCTGAAGATTGTTCGCCTTCTGCAACTTCTTCGTAGTATTCTGTATAAACACCGACATCTGTTCCAGCAATTGTTAATGTAATTGTATTTTCTGGGTCCCCTTCGATTTCAGCTTCAAATGTAGCTGTAATTCTAGAACCAGTATATTCATATTCTTTAATCATATCTGTTCCTGCAGAGATAACTGTAGATACTATTCTACCAATAACTGGAGTAAAGATTGTAGCTTGAACACTATTAACATTTGTATTTAATGTTAATCCTGTATCTGTTAAATCTTGAGTTAAAGCAAATAATCCAACAACTCTATTTAAACTTGTTCCATATGTTGTATAGTAAGCATCAAATGCTTCCCAAACGAATCTATTTAATGGAGCTATTACTTCAATTGCTACATAATAGTAAGAATCAGCCTTTGTTGAATCATAGCCATAGTAATGAGTTCTATTTACGTTTTCTTCACCAGCAGTATTGTATTCATTATGTAATACTCCAGCTGTAGCAAACTTAGTCTTTGTTGTGAAGTAGTAATCTAAATAGCCATTTGTAAATGAGTTTGCATACATAGCAAGAGCTGTTGAACCTTGTCCGTAAACATTATCTAATGTACCAGATCCAACAAGAGTATTTGTGAAACTCATTGCATCAATCACATTGCTAATTGTTATAGTTGTTGAAACAGCGATTGGTTTTCCAGCAAGGCTTGTTGAACTTGTATTATTTCTTGCAGTTACATATGTAGCAGTTCCATTTGTAATAGTATTAGCAATACCACCAAATGCATCATATGTTACATTTGCACTATATACAACACTTACATTTTCTAATGTGCCAGAAGATGTTCCAACTAAACCACCAATGTTTGGAGTTGCCTCTGCTTTGATTGTTAAATCCACTCCGATATCCACTGAACAATTCAAAATAGTACCAGTATTGCTACCAACGACCAATCCAACTATTCCTGTTTCAATTTCTACGTTTGACAAGAATTTGAAATTAACATCTTGAATTAATCCACTATTAACAGCGATAAATGCACCATAATATGTAGATGCATTATTATATCCACCTACTAATTCAATTGTGTACCCGTTACCATATAACGTTCCGGCAAATGCAGAAGATAATGTTAATTTAGATGCATCAAATCCATAAATATTATTTGTTAGATATGCACTTCCACTTCCAGCATTAACGAATGTTACTAATTCTTCAATAGTAGTAATTGCTGTTCCTGTTGTTGTTAGAGTTCCATTATATTGACCATCAGCAAGTTCGCTTGAAGAAACTGCTATATTAGATGCTATAACAGAAGCAGTAATTTCATTTACTTCATTCACTTCATTAATGCCCATCATATATACAGAATATCTATCTGTTAATGTTTCATTATCTAATGTCTCTTCTCCCTTGATTAATATTTCAAGGGTCTTAAATCCATCTGCGCCTTGATATACATTGACCGCATATAACATATCTACTGTTATTTCAGTTGTAGCAGTAGCGTCATTACACTTGAATACTAATAAACTATTTAAGGCAGCAACAAACGCTGGCAACATTGTTGGATCCTCACTTTCAACGCCATTTGCAACCAAGTCACTAGCCATAGCATTTGTAAATGAAGGATTTGCAAATGTTAAGAAGTCATATCCCTTAATATTTGTAAATGATAAAGCCAAATCGAAATATGCAATGCCTGAAACTGTTCGTGTATATTGTCTCTCTAAAACAATCTTAGCTTTGTCGATTGTTAATGCTATATTTTGCGCACCAAGAGAATTGTAATTAGTGTTTGAATGAGAAACAGAAACTGATCCAGTATATGAACCAGGTAAAATACCTAATCCAGATGCAGATGGCGTATAAGAATATGTCGCTATGACCTTCTCTCCATTAACGCCATTTAATTCAACTTCCATAGCTGCTAATCCATCAAATTCTTTTGTGATTGTATTAACAGGAATTAAGCTTGCCTTTGTAATTGAATATGTTGTTAAACTACTATAGACTGTTGAACTATATACATTTGATACAGTACCATTGAACTTGTAGTTTGTAGATTCACAAATAATTGATTCAGACAATACAAACCTATTTGTTCCAGAACCTTGTTGATATGTTCCAACATTGATACAATTTGCTCCAATAGTAATTGATACATCACCATATGTCTTAGAATTCCAAGTATCAATATTTCCTTCATCGACTTGAGCTCTAATTGCTGTTGCCTTTGCTGTTGTAGGAGTAGAATTTGTACCATTGTATGTCTTTGATAAATTTGACATTACTATCATCATATTAGCTGCATCAACAGTTTGTTTATCAATACCAAAATAGAATGTCTTATTGCTTGCATCTAATGTGTAATTAGATTTAGCAGAGCTCATAGAAATAGTGAATTGATGAATGCCCGCATTTGTCACACTCTTATCCAATGTAAATGAAATATTAGATCCATCAACTGTACATGAACCATTTGTAATATTATATGATGTTCCCCCAATAGTTAATTTTCCACAGAAGTTAGCTGTTGAATATGTTTGTCCATACTTATATACTGCTTCATGAATTGTTGTTGCCCCAGACACATAGTGGTTTGCATTTACCATTTTCGAACCAGAAGCAGTTGCAAAGTAAATATTAGAAATATTGCCTGTGTTCGTAGAACTTGCGACCTTAATTGTTAATTGTAAAATGGTACCTACTTTTTCAAATGTCGTTGTATCTACTCTATAGTTGTTGCTTGAGTTTAGAGAATTGTATAGCCAATTGTATGTTACATTATTATAAACGAAAGCTGTTGTTGCAACTGTTACATCATAACCAGTTCCAGCATCTTTTTCGCTCATATTACCTGTAAATACAAAATTGCTAATTGTAGCGCCTTTATAATTAATTGTAGCGCCTACATTGTTATCATTTAGAGCAAATATATTTGAAGTATTAAATGCAGTAGATGCATCATAATATTTTGTAACATTTGTAACAGTGATTGCTGCCGGAATAATAACACCTTGCCCAGCAATTGTATATAATGATCCATTTAAAGATGCCCCATTATCTGTTGTATCTAATTCGTAGTTAGTATTATTACCAGAATACTTCAACACATGATATGTTTGAGAAGATTTTGCTGTGCCATTATTAATTTCGAGCGTAATTGATGCTGCATTTAGATAGATGTCATTATATGCGCCTGAAGAATATACTACATTCGCAGACGAATATGAACCATCAAAAGCTGGATATTCATCATTAATTTGTCCACTCATAACAAATGTTCCAAGATTTGTATTTCCATCATATTCTTTATAAACGCTAGACACCACAACCTTAGCTGGAATAATTGAGCCCTTATTTGCAGCAGTATAGCTTGGAGCTGATGCTCCTGCGATATAATAATTAGATTTGTTGTTGCCGTTTTTAATAATATATCTTGTGATAGATGCACCATTTGCTGCAACATATTGGAATGCCTCAAGTGTTGTCTTAAATCCACATGTTCCTACTTGGTTAGATGTATATGAAGATCCATTTGGCGCAACTTCTATTACATCGTTACCACTCTTTATTAGAAGGGATGTTGCATTAATGCCTGTTGTTCCAGTATAAGACACAGTGTCGGTTCCATCATACATCTTATATGCATTAATAATTTCCGCCTCAATTGGAGCAATTACACCAACATTCCAAGTCTTTTTAGATAGGTAGTAATTATTAAAAATTAATTCGTATGTACGAGAATTTATTGAGGTGTTTGTTGTGTTTGAGAAAGTTACATTAATATTCTTGCCAACATTTTCGCTTGCATAAGATCCGGTGACAGCACCTATTGTATCTGTTCCCATAAATCCTTGCATTACAGTTGTTGCAGATGCCATAGCAGTAGTGCCGTCATAATCTTTAACAACACGAAGCACTGTTAATTCGGCAGGTAATACATATATAGATAGTGTCAATTGCGTACTCGTCGATGCAAATTGAGTCCCAATATATGAAACTGTGACTGTTGCAGAATAAGCTGTTGTTTGTACATTCTTAATGTTTGTTACATCTTGAACGATTGTAAAGTCATTAGGCCCAAAGTAAGTTGAATTTGTTGCGGCCCATGTATCTCCTTGAACTGTTGTTACTTGAATATGAGATAACAAATCGCTATTTGTAACATAGTCTACATTTTGAGCGTTGTAAATGTATTCCTTAACAATTGCACTATCAAAAGAAATTGTTGGAGGAACTGCCTTATAAATCTTTACTATACATCCGCCTTGAGCATCAGAGTGCTCAATTGAATAAGTCGTGCTTGGTGATGCCCAACCATATGTTTCAACATGAGTAGTGTTGTCTATAGATTGTATTGTTGTTAAATCGCTAATTGTAAAATATGTCGTAGAACTTGCTGCATCGTCCAAATAATATGTTGTAATATTCATTGTATACCAAGCATTCTTGACTTCGTCATATCTATAAAGCGTATACGTTATAGATCCATCAATATTAAAGATTGCTGTTCTCTCACCTACTGTTGCAGCATCATATTCGCCTTTTGGCGTAATAGATACTTTTGATGAACTTCCGTCCCTCAACTCAAGCTTACCATGCGTTGACGAGATTGTTGGAATAGCCATTTCATTCGCATAAGTATATGTATAATCTAATGTTGCTGCAAATGTTGTATAGTTATTTGCCGTACCTGCAGTGTAGTTAAATGTTGCATAACCATCATATAACTTAGTAATACTTGTTAACTTAATAGCTACTGGGGCAATAACCATATAAATTGTATATGTTTCTACATCGCCAACTCCTGCGTTTAAAGCCGCTATAATAGTATCGTTTGTTTCGAAACTACTCTTGTAGAAAGCTCCATTAACCTTTGTGTAATTAATTGCATCGTATGTATAAATACCTTCTACTGTTGGAGTTAATCCCTCTAGCGTAGTTGCTAAAGCGTAATCCATTACTTTCTCATAATAATAGTTGCCTCTCTTTACATATGTAGTTGTTACATCATTTGCAGTGTATGTTCTTTCTGCTTCATCGCCTTGTGCGTTAAAGAATAATACTCTATATCTACTATCTACATAAGCATTGTTATTTAATCCATTTGTCTTAATTGTAAATTGAACTTGATATGAACCAACTTTCTTCAAAGCTTCGTTCTCTTCCGTTCCTTCAGTAGTATAAACTCCGTTTTTATATACTTTTGTCACTCTTGAGATGCTGCTTCCGGCTGAAGTTAAGATTGCAGACAAGTCAACTCTTCTACCAATTGTATGACCAGTTGCATCATAAATCTTAACTGCCATAGAATTGCCATCTGTATTACCATCATACATAATAGCTTTCTTTGGATAGTATACAGTTGTATCATCCGTTACTTCGTTAGAATAATATGCTGAATCTGGGCTTAGAACAGCAGCATCACCCATACAGTAATATAATGCCATTCCATTACCTTGTCCTCTTTGGATAACATAATCCATTACTCTATATGTTTGTGCTTCTTCTAATGATTTAGCAAATTTGTATACTGGGATTTCTGTTACTGCAGTGTGCCCACTTTCTGGGTTTTGAAGAGATGATCCAGTTGGCGATACCGCATTTACAATTGTAATTTGCCACATTACAGCTGATGCATTATCTTGGCCTGCAACGAAATGACACTTAATGTCAGCACCTGGAAGTTTACTGTTCCAAGATAACAAATCCCCTACAGTTGCTACCTTTTCATACACTGAATCAGAAACGCTAAATGATGTATAATCCAAAGTAACTATAGATTTTCCATTGTTATATTCAGTAGCAGTTCCGCCTGCGATTGTAATACCAGTATTTGATGTACCTGTATTACTGTATGGCATCTTGTAAATCGATATAACCTTAATAGAATTATTCAATGAAGCAACTCCGCTTCTAGCATCACTAACAGAAGCATTAGCACTTGTTACATAAGAGTTCTTATTAGAATTATTATATAAGTTCATTTGTGCAGTATTCGTTGCACCGGTTCTTTCGTTATTAGACACAACATAATAACGAAGAGTTAAGAATGTTTCTTTATCTGAAGAACTTACAGCATAATCGTTAATATCGAATGTGTAATATAGATTTGTAATTGTATTTGTTTCCCAAGAATTGTTAGATGAGTTACCAATAACACCAGCTACATTGCCGCCTAATTGGTAAATAGTTAAAGTCTCTCTATCACCACCAAGGTTAGGTTCCCAACCCCAAATTGCTAAACCACCATTCCAGTATGGAGAAATTGTTCTTCCCTTCCAGTTATAAATAACACCATCAATTGTTCCTTCTCCAATATTCCATTGGTTCCATGTGCTAGTTGTAGTATTTACACCAACAACGCCACCAGCGCCTGTTACAACTCTTGTAAAGTTAGCACTTGTAATTGTTGCAAAGATTCTAGATGTAGCTTCACCTTCAATCTTTGCATTATAAATCTTACTATCTCTTGTCATCATACCAGCAAAGCCACCTACATATGTATAGATGTGTCCCATACCGATACCATTGTTACCTACGTTATGCGCACCAAGATATGCGTTTGCGCCAAATGTTACTGTACTATTAGAAATTACACCCTCATAACCTAACAATCCAACAAAGCCACCCATATATACACCACCATAATAATCGTGGTCTGATTTAGGGTCAAAGAAGTTGCCATCTAAAGAAGGTAACTGCTTATTGATGAAGAATTGTGTATTATCTTCCATGACAAGTGTACATCCATCTATAACACCTGTTGAATATGCACAAACTAATCCTGCATATATATTTCTTCTATATGAAAGTTGTCCAATGCCTCCATCGGCTGTAATATTTAAAATTGAACCAGCTTTAAATGAGAATACAATGTTTTGTAGATGGCCCCTATTAATTCCGACAAAACCACCATATACAAAATTTGACTCGCCTTTACTTGGAGTGTTTTGTGTATCGCTGAATGTTAACTCAGCTGTATTATTTTCATTTGATGAATCGTACCACTTAGAAGTAGTTGGCAAAGCATTATATGTCGTTCTATTGTAGTCATTAACAATTAGCGTAATTGTATAGCCCATACCATCTAATGCCTTAGTTTCTGGGAAAGTAATACTTGTTGTTTTATCAAATCCAAAATCTGGGGTTGCATTACCATATTGACTCAAAGAAATGTTCGCACCAAGTCTAGCTTCGTTTGCAGAATAATATCTGATTTCGTCACCATCTTCATCATAATATCTTTCGATAAAGATGTAATAGTATGTGCTATTGAAATAATAAATATAATAGTCTTGTTCTTCATAGTGAGATAAAATTCTATCAATATCTGTATTTTCAACATCAACCCAAGCCCCATATGGATTTGAACCTGTTGCTTTCTTTAAGTTGTTTGTAATTAATTTTCTAATTTCTGTAATATATGTTCTTAGATAGTAGTTCGCAATATTGTCACTATCATTAGAATCAAACCACAAGAATTGTACCAATTGATATACATCATTAATTTCTACATATGGATAGTTAAATGTTACTGTGATTCTTAAAGCTTGTCCATTATGTTCTGTTGAATCATTAACAATTACATTGTTTGTAACCAATGCAGCCTTATATACTAATTCTGTCTTTGAATCCGCATTTCCAATGTCTAATTTATAATATGTACTATTGTTGAAAATGTTTGCTTTTTCTTCTCCGTTTGGCAAATAGTAAACACCAACACTTGAGATTGGGTTCTTTTCTTTCATTCCATATTCTGCTGTTCTTAATACTATATTACCAGTGAATATAGAGCCAACTATTTCCCAAGACAATTCTAAATCTGTTACATTTGCTATAATTTGTGTGCCTGCTACGAAGTCAGATTTATTTGATTCGCTATCAACCCAGCCCATCAATGCTAAACCGGCTGATGTTGATCCAGCAGATATATTAGCTGTTATACCCCAAGAAGGATTAACTGTATATAAATCAATGTCACTATTGTATTGCTCATTCCAAATAATACCTTTATATCTATAATTTGAGCTTGTTACACTAGTAGAAACAGATGATCTAGCAAAAGCTAAACCAACCATATAATATGATGCATATAATTGAATTTGGCCTACATAATCAATGATAATAGCCTTTATAGCGTTTGAACCATTAATAATACTGTCATATACATTGATACTTGTATTGAAATCACTTGATGTACCAGCATCATTGCTTACTAAAGCAACACCAACTGCAAAATATGCGTATTGAATATCAAAGAAGTTTACAAGATCAGCCGTATTATTCTCTGAATTAATATTTGTGTAATATTTTGAGTTTACTAAGAATGATCCCTCTCCTGAGATTGTAGCAAAGCTTAATGCAGCGCCAGAGTTCATAGCTACAATACCAGCAAGTGTTAAACTATTTATCTTTCTACCAAGTTCATTATTTCCTGTAAGATCACTATTTGTTAAACCTTCTGCAAGAGGAGTTCCAACTTGCATAGAACCATTGTTTACAACATTGATACCTTCAATAGATCCTCTATGATCATTATCAACTTTACCATTAATAGCTACGCCTGTTGCAAATACAATATTTCCGCCATAGCTAGATGTATCCTCAACCGTATTAATAATCTTGTAAGTATTAGACAATGTAACATTTAATCCACTAATTGTTCCTACATTAATACCTACAGCGCCACCAACAACTGTGTTAACTTCCTTTTTGCCTATGCTATAAGTTACCGCGCCACTAATCGTTACATTACAATTTGTTATTGTTCCTGCATTGATACCTACCAATGAGCCATATGCAACATTAGCATCTAATCCATTGTAATAGTGTGTAGATGGAAGTACTACTGTTATATTTTGAATAGTTCCATAGTTAATAGAAATTAAATCTGAAATACCATAATAATTAACTCCGCCAAATGGGTATGTATATGGATATTCAGATCCATGAAGTGCAATGCTGCTTTTACCAGGAGTATCATTTGAAATACTATCTGATACACCTGCAATTGTATTTGTTGTATCGCCTACCCATGTTGAAGAAACACTATAGCCATTACCATTTAGTACTTTTCCTTCAGCGAACACAATAGAAGCATGGGCATGCTTATCATATGTTATAGATCCTAATAGAGTTGCTTCTTTAGCCCCCGCATAATAAGGCACATTTCCTCTACCAGAAATAAAGTTTACAAAATTAGAATTATTTAATGTTTGTGCGTTATCCCAAACTAAAGATTCTCCAGCAATTGTTACACTATAGTTGATTGTATACTTTATCCAAGGATTATTTGTCGCAGAAGTAACATTTGTTGTTGATGTAGAATCCGCAGCAATATTATTCTTTATTTCTGTGCTTAAAATAGAACTATTATTCTTTGTCGTTAATACTGAGCTAATTGATGGGCTTTCTGTTCCACCATTTGTAAATGTCAAAGTAACAATACCATTATCCCCAGCTGCAATAGAAGTAGAATTAGCATCTGTTAAGAATTGTACTTCTCCTTGTCTAACATATGTTAAATGAATACTTCCAATAAATGTAAATGCACCAAGTCCTTTCTCAGAATAATCTGTTACTAAAACTGTAGATAATGCTGTTAAATCTGTATATGAATTTGCGGTCGCTTCAACTGTAGATCCGCCAAAAATTGTATTTTGAACTTTTGGTGCAGCTTTAGATACAATAGTAGGGTTGCCACCTGCCAAAACGAATAACTTTCCAAAATTATAACTACCAAGAATAGTATCTAAAGTATTTTTATCGTTTGTTGCAAATGCCTTACCTGTAATATATCCAGTTCCGCCTTCTGAAGCGGCTGATGATGAAATATCTCCTACTAACGCAACGACTAAATTGCGAATAGTTGTCTTACCAGCTTGAATATTTGTTCCATCTCCCACAGCAATGCTGCCAGAATTGTCTTGATAGTTAACTAATGCAACGCCAGCAATTCCACCTACATATGCTTTTAGGTTAGCTTCTATTCCGTTTGAGCCATATGAATTAATTGCTTTAATATTACCATTACCAAGTACGACACAGTTTTCAATTGTTCCACCTGTTGAAATACCGACTATACCACCAACATAACCAGGCTTTGAAGTATTATATCCTGTAGTGCCATCAATACATGCAGTAGCGCCGCCTGTAAATTGAACAGTACAGCCACTTATTGTACCAAAGCTAATTGCTGCAATTGGTCCAAATGCATATGAAAGCCCTGAAGAACTTCCTAAAAGTCCTACAGAACTGCTTCCTGTAATATTTACTCTACAATTTTGAATTGTTCCTTGATTAATTGCAGAAATGATACCATATGCATAATTCTCTGCACTTGTACCTTCTTGAATTGTTCTTTCACTTGTTTTAAGCTCGATTGTTAGGTTAATAATAGATCCTTTGTTGATTCCTATTAAGTTGCCTGCAATATAATATGTTTTTTCTTCACTTGATGTAGCACTTAATCTAGATGATGCTTGAAGTTGATATCTATTACCATTACTATCTGATGTATTTTGATAAGTAATTGTATGGTCATTACCATCTACGGTCTTCTTTTCGCCTAATGTAGCAGCCCATGGCACACCATCAACCGTATAATTTGCACTAATAGTTGCATATCCGGCACTATAGAACAATTCATATCCAGAAGCTTTTTGAACAAATCTTACATATTCGGTATTATTTGAAATATATACATATGGACGAATTATGAAATTAGCAACAGAAGCTTCAATTTCTGTATTTCTAATTATTGCATTAGTATTTGATACACTTGCTGTTAATGTTCCAGCTCCAAAGTTAGTTGAATATGAGTTATTATTTGTAGCAGTACTAATTGCAACTGGATTTCCATTTACTGAACAATCCCATTGATAATAACCGGCTGCATTCTTTTGGTCGGTGAATGAATTGTATGAAATAATAATTTGAGAATTAGCAGCGTCTAATTCTACATTATTTAATAAAGAAGAAGCTAAATCGCCATCCCCACAATCAGACAATCCGATTCCAGCAATACCAGTAATATATACATTTGTTGAAGAAAGATTGCCATTATATCCTAAAATTGAAGCAATTCTTCCAAACAACGTCTTCTCAAAGGTTGTTGCTCCGTTATCAGCAGATGTATCATATTGTGTATACCAAACTAATCCGCCATACTCATGCTCATAAGTACAATTGCCTCCGCATGCATGTGATGCAGGGCTGTTTGATAAAATTGAATTATAATATCCTGTCAAATACCCCCAATATCCATTGTCTGCACCAATAGATAATGTGTAGTTACCTGACGCTTTACCATAGTTAAACATAGTTGAATTAGATAAAACGCCAGCATCGATATTGTATCCAGCAAAAGCAACTCTATGAGATGCATCATATGTACCATTTTCGCATCCAACTGCAATCAAGCCACCTGTATAACAATCGCCTGAACCTTCAGCTTTAGACGCATTAATCTTTCCGCTTGATTGAATAACCACAGAACAATTTATTATTGTTGGAATGTATGTTGTACCATTGCTTTCTGTAGAATTATTTAAATCAGAATTTATACCTGCAATACCACCAGTAACGGCATATAGATTATAACTAACGTTACCAGATCTAATTGTACCAGCATTTGTTACAGCACAATTTGTAATGCTTCCTGCATTTATTCCAGCAACACCACCTATAACAGAAATGCTACTTGTAGCTTTTGTTAATGCATATAATGTTTGTCCAGATGCTATATTTACATTTATATTTGAAATACCACCTTTTGCTTGGTTGTATCCAACAACACCGCCTGCGCTTGCAATAGACGCTGTTGTATCTGATGTATGGCCATTACTACCATTAATTGAAACCGTTGCCTCACTGATTGATCCATTATTCAATCCAACAACGGCACCATAGTAAGCGTTTCCAGATGTTAATGTTAAAGCATAACCATCGCCGGCATTATTTGAATAAACAACAACTGATACAGCAGTTGCTGTTTGTGAAATAACATAATTTGGAAGATTTGTACCACTTGCTGCACTATAATTTGCAGTATAACTTAAATTAGAAATAGTTCCATTATTGTAACCAGCGATTTGTCCAACATAAGCAGCAGTACATGAACCTACTACCTTTGTTTGAGGATATCTAGCATCTCTTTGTTGATTACCCCAGCTGTAATATCCATCATAAACTACATCTAATGTCTTACCATTTGAATAAGAAATAGTTCCATCGTTAATACCTGTTAGGACACCAAAGGCTGTTATATAGTTTGCATCTGTAGTAACAGTTAATTGTCTTCCTTGGCTTACATGGCAAGAAGCATTTGACGAACCACCAATTGTTCCTTTATTGATACCAACTAAGCAACCGATTGCTGTATTACCCATAGAATATGCTTTAAAATACATTGTTATATCTGATTGGTGTGCCCAACTTGTGTTGTTATCTTGAGTTGGGAATTTATCAATAAATGTATATAAAGAGATGTTCTTCAATGTACCATAGTTGATAGCAAGTAAAATACCTGCACCATAGTATGTCACCCCATTTACTGTTGTATATGCTGGGTATTCTGCATTAAATGTTGCTTGGTTAGTTGTGTATGATCCAATTGGATTATTATTTGAATTTGGATTTGATCTACCTGCTACAGTATCTGTTGTGTCGCCACCCCACCATACATAAATACCATATGTTGTATTTGTTGAACTATTATATCCATCAATCGTCTTATATGATGGCAACATTCTTGAACCATTTAGAGATCTATTAATATGAATACTTTGATTTAAATAATATGTAGTATTGTATCCTAATGTTAAGAATGAATCATCTATTTTATCGTAATATCTTGCATTGATAAATTTGATAATACCAACTTCATCAATATCTACATTCCAGTCAATAATATTTGGCTTTAAAGTTCCTTCTGTATGGCCAGTAGAGTTGTTTGAATATGTAACGTTATAATCTGTCCCTGTAGTTGATGTTTGTGGAGTAATTAAAATTCTTACATTTACTCCATCTCTTGCAGTTTCACCGCCACCACCTAAAACTTTTTCATTAGAAGAATTCTTACCAATATAAACGCCTGTGTAAGAACTTGCAGCACCAGTTGTCTTATACACAACGGAAGATATGTTGTAATTTAATTGAATACTTTCACTTGCTCCATTCCATTCAAATGTCAACGCATAAGCATATGCTGTAGTTGGAGAGTTTTGTGTTGTATAACTATTAGCAATAGCTACAAATCTAACATTACTTGCAAAAGGCAACTCTGTTCCATCTGCTAGAACAATGCTTGGAAAATAAGCATTATATGTTGTCCAGAAATTAGATGTTAGACTTGATGTATGTGTGCTTGTATTTGTTTGTACGTAAATGAAGTCATAATTATTGTTGTAATAGTCAATAATTGAATCATATAAATCTTTTGTATCATTAAACTTAATCTTTAATGGAGCTTGATTTACTGTTAATGTTCCATTGTTAATTTCAGTAACTGTATAATTTGTTGCTGTAATTGTGCCGCCTGGTGTAATTGTATAAGAACCAATATCGTCATATTGATGATAACTATAAGTATAAGTAACCCCAGATAATACAGAAACTGTATCACCATTTACTAAACCAGTAGCAGAAATACCATTGTTAGATGGAGCAGCTCCGTATGTAATTGTTTTATCATTTGCTGTGATAGAAATATGTTTCTTGCCAACGGTTAAAACACCATCTACATATGTTATGTCGTAATTCGTAGATGTTATTCCACTTGGTGTTATGTCATAATTGCCAACAGGACCATATTGAGTATAACTATATTCATATGTAATCGTGCCACTTAAATTGTGTAATGTATCACCTTCTCCTGTCACTAAGCCAGAATATTCTACACCAGCATTTGAAGGAACATCGCCATATGCAATGGTTTTATCGTTTGCTGTAATTGTAATTGCCTTCTTGCTAACTGTTAAAGTACCGTTAACTAAGGTCCCAACCTCATAATTTGTTGCAGAAATTGTTCCACTTGGAACGATTGCATATGTCCCAACATTTCCATATTGAGTATATGATGTTGAACAACTTATGCTTGGAGTTATAAGATTTGTGCCTTCATTGTTAACAAAGCCAGAATAAGAAACTCCATTAGTGGCCGGAGCATCTCCATACGTAATTGTTTTATCGTTTGCCGTTACTGTAAGGCCAACCTTATCTATATAATAATTAAATGTAATTTCACCTTGAATTGAAAAATCGGTTTCTCCCTCGCTTTGATTTGACGCAATTGCAAATGTATACCCACCATTCTTCCAATCCTTTACTATAGAATCCGAAGAAGAAATAAATGTTAATATATTATCTTCAAACATTGTACTATATGAAAGTAGTGGGCTTTGCGCTGTAACCGTTTGCGCAGTAGACAAGATATTACAGAAGAATTGTAACCCTGTTGAAGTGTAAGCATTATTGTTAACCAATGATAATCCAGTGTATGTATAGTGATTAACGCCAGAATAAGAATTGCCAAAAGCAACTGCTGCAGGAGTTAAAGTAATAGTCTTTGAACCTGTTATTGTTTCATAGTTATCAAATTCAATTCTATAGTAAATTGTCTTTACACTTTCTGAAACGTGTGTAATTCCAATATTTGTTGTATTATTTGTCGTATTTGCATCTGCCTCTGATGTTCCAGAATAATATACCGTTGCAGTATTTGCAAAAATATCACTTCCTAAGAATCCTGTTGCATTACATGTAATATAGTGAGCACTACCATCATATGTACCACTATAATTTGATGAGGTATCTCGTTCTAAGCTTGCTTTTGAAACAGTTATAGTTGCAGTAAATGAACCTTCTGAAACTAGGTAATAATCATATGTAGAATTACCAGCACTTGACCATTGGCCAGATGAATATGTCTTTGTTAAGCTATATGTTGCAACATTTTTTATTGCAGCAGAAACATTATTAACTTTGCTTGTCCAAGAATCAAAATCTATTGTTGCTTCTGTACTACCACCTCTATAAATTTGCTCTGTTATTACTGGAGTAGCAGTATATCCTGTATATGCAGTTGTTGCTGCATTTGAGCTTGGCGTTAAATTCCTTACAGTTGGAGTTGAATCATTATATGTCAACTCGATATTAGTTACTTCATTCTTAATATATGCATACTTACCTTTTGTGTAAGCGCTAATTGTTCCATTAACACTACTCTTTGCGATATATGGAATATATGCCGTTCCAGAAGTTCCATTAGAAGCCAAAGATGAAATATTAATTGCACTACCAATTGTAATAGAATTTACGTAATTTCCTGTAATAGAAGTTGTTGTTCCAGAATAGTTAGAGAATTCGCCAATCCATAAATTATCCCCAACAAATCCTAGGCGGTTATTATCAATTGAGTATTGAACACCTGTCGCATTTGTTGCACTACTTCCATTATAATAATCAGACATTGATGAGAATTTTGAAGAAGAAGTATAGAAAATGTTAGATAAACTTAAAGATCTATTCCATTCTCCACCTAAAGAATTATAATAATTTGTTCCGCCTATTTTTGAAGTTGAAATAGTTCCGGTATATGAATATTTTAATCCGTTAATAATAAGATTTGAAGAATCATCTCCTTGCCATCCAACAATCGCTCCAACATAAGCTCTTTCGTTACCATAACTATTATTACCTGTTGCATAAATACTTCCTGAGCCATATATTGAAATATTTGTTAATGTTGCCTTGCCATATGTAATTCCAGCAAATGCACCAATACAAGCTCTATAATCAGGACGAGCAGATCCAAACAAACCACCACTTCCCTTATTGTTTTGCCAACCAAGCGAATATGTTTTCATATCCACTGTTACATTTTCCATTGATCCGTCATAGGAAATTTCGCCTGCAACAACACCTAAAGTTTCAACTTGAGTTCCATCTCTTGATGTATTTGTTTGCCAGAAACAATTACCAGTTAATTCAACATAACAATTCTCAAAAGTTCCACCATTAATTTTCCCTACAATGCCGCCCCAAGCTTGCCAACACTTTGGCTCATCGTGAGTATTGTTGTAGTTGAATTGAATCTTAAAATGAACGTTTTTAATTGTTCCTGTTAATTCTCCAAACAAAGAACCTCTGTTTGCGCTAGAATTACTAGATAATGACGTTGTATTTGTAATTGTGATTGTATGTCCACAACCATCAAACGTTCCCGCAAATACACTTGTTGATATATTAGTTAAGTTCAATACGACAGTATCGCTTGCTAAGATGTAATTTCCTGAAGTTTTCCCAACAATGTCTGAAGCTTGAGTAACAGTGGTAGGATTTGAAAGACCATGTGAATATGGAGAAACTACTTCACCGTCTGTCATCCCATATCTGTTAGTATTAGACTTTGTGCCAGCATAAAAATCCGATGTACTAGCAACTTCGCTTATGTTTACGTATTCACTTGAAAAATATGTTTGAGCATTGCCTACTGAAAGAGTTACAAATAAACAAGAAGCAACTATGGCAAAAATCGCCACAAATAAAATGCTAAATATTAAAATCTTTGCAGAACTTTTACGCATTTTTACGTGCTCCTTACTAACTCACCTATAATATAAATATATAGGCGAAAGTGAACAAGCCTGCTTTATATATATATAATATAAAATATAATATTTTAATGGACATTTTACAATCCACCTTAACGATTCCTTAAAAACTTTTTAATTGTGTAACTTTTTTAATAAAACTCTGCTGGTTTTATGGACAATTTAGTGCAATTTATGGAGTATTTATGCGCGCTAATTTAATGCAAAATGCCATTTTCGCACTATGTTTTGCCATATCCACTTGGCCTCTTAATGCTTGAAATCGCCATTAATTACGAAATTCTTTCTTTATTTTGTGCATGCTTTATAAAAAAATTAGCGCTCTAGGATGCCACCTAAAGCGCTCGAAATTTTCATAATTTTTCTTAAGCTGGCGTGTTCAGTTCAGACGAAATTGTAAACGAAATTGTCATATCATCATATATTGGAGGCAATAATTCTTGCGTCGTATTTAGACGAATATAACAGAATAAATATCCGCTTCCTTGGGCTAAAGATGGCACATTATAATGATCATCTTCGCCAATCCAAGCGTTATTTGCTATCGCATGAAGGTTGTTTAGATTATATGTATTTAAATTTGGAGCAATAACCAAATAGTACTGTAAAATCGTATCTAAATAGGCTTCATATCCAGCGCTAAACGCACTTCCATTTTTATCTAAGTACTCAACATTTGTTACAAAGAAATCAATATCTAATGTGCTTGCGGCATTATATTGTATAATATACACAGCATATGATTCATGAGTGTCTACACTTGATTTTGAGTAATCTTTAATTGCAGATGATGTATCTGCAGGACGCAAAGTATTATTTGAACTAGACAATGATAAACCTATTGATTGACCTACCTCTGATTCGACAACGAAAGAAAACTCCGCACGCGCAGATGAATAGAATGCAAATGTCACAGAAGAAAATGCAATAATTAGAAGCGCTATCAAAAAGATTATAACAAGCCCTGTTCTTTTCATTTATCACCTTATCGTTGTCGGTATATAGTTCTCTCCACTCTTTTTATAATAAGTTGGAGCTATCCCTCTAAAGCAATATGTTCCTATCGTTGGAAGAGTAGTCCTATCAAAGTACACTTTTGTTAAGTTATTTGCATTTGTAAAACTTGATCCATTTATTGCAGTAACTGACGATGGAATCACAACTCCTGTTATTAAATTCATAGGAGTTTCATATTCACTCATTTTTAAATCAATTATAGTTACACTTAAAGTTTTCGTCGTTTGAGCGCTAACTTTCCAAGTAATACTACTTGGAATAACTAGATTTTCATATTGACCAAGCGCTCCTATATATCCAATTACTCTAACCGTAGTACAAGAAGTATTTACCTCATTTATAGCACTAGAACTTGCTGCATTTCTAGAACCTGCCTCGTGCGCGCCCCCTTCAACGATATAATCGGATCCATATTCTTCTTTTAGGACCCACCCGTTAGCATCAGTATATTCAAAGCAATAATCATCGCCGAAAACTCCAATTGGTTCAAAAATTAGATATTTCGTTGTTGCATTTTCCGAATTATCTACAACAGCCACATCCCCATCAATAATATCTTGCGTTGGCGATCCAGACCAATATGCAAGAGCAAATGAACCAACTGCTATTGCCGATATAACAACAATTAATAATATCAAGACTAGCAATCTAATTGTCCTACTCTTCATTATTGACCTCCAGCGCTAAATATAAATTCAAAACTTGAGCCTCTAAATTGAGTATTACTAAATACACATTCTGTGTATTTTTGATTTGCTGAATCATAACCATAAAACCCAGCATAAACTCCTAAATAATTGATGGTACCAGCTTGCGTTACTCCAATCCCATAAGTCAAACTAATCCCAGTACTTTTTGCACTTGTATGAGAATCTGTAGGAAGCACGCCTAATCCATCATGATCAGTACCATTACTTACCCAATAATCATATGTTACATAATTTTCAACTACACTTTTAGTATATATAATATGCGTTACTTTGCTAGTAGATTCATTATATACAAAATATATTGGGCTTGGATTCGCCCCACTAGGACGCACTTTTTGATTTAAAGCATAAGCGGTTGATGTTACATAGTAATTAATTATAGTTTGCTCAGTTAAAGCGCTTATTTGCTCATCAGTTAATCCAATTACATTTTTTAATGTATTATTGAAATTATATAAATACATTGATCCTGTTGTCACTACAAGCTCTTCTAGGGCAACATCAACCGTAATATCAGTTTGCCCACTCATCATATATGATATTGTCTTAAAAACATAAAAAGGCGCATCAGCGTCAGTGTATACTGTGCCATCCGCCTTATATCCTTTTTGTCCAGAATACTTTTCTGTAAAGTTGAAACTATCGTCGCCTTGCCCACCTTGACCTTCGTTTATTGAAAATGAAGTAGGAGTTCCCGAAAACATAGATAGGTCCGCTTTAATATAATTGTTTGCAGAAAACCATGCATACGTGCTAAATAGAGCCACGAATACAACAGCGATTAAAAGTATTGGTGTTACATGCTTTTCTGCATTCATCTTTCATCCTTTATTTATCCTCAGGAGGTGTCTCTTGAGGCACATCTTCGATTTTTTTCTCTTCAGCAGGAGTGTCACTCGCCGCAATTTGAGCTTTTTGCTGCGCTAAGAATTCCTCAATTGCCTTTCTCTTAATTTCTTCTTCATCTATCGCACTTTGCGCCTTAATTGCTTCTACAGCTAATTGGCCTTCTTCTTTTGTTTTCTTTATTTTATATTCAACAATCATTCTTACGAACAAATAGATATTATATGCAAGCAATACAGCAAGTGGAATAACAACTGACCACAAGAAATTGTCAGAGTCTTGGAACCAATGGACTACCTTACCTACCTTTGGGATTACTTTTAGAACTTTCCCTTGCATGTTTCCAGATGGATACTTAATAGCTAATGCTAAATCGTTAGTTTCATCTCCAGTTCTTTGCTTATCGCCAAGCGTGTAAAGGAAAGTAAGATCATGCTCTTCGTCACGTTCAATCTTTATAATTCTGTGGGTGATTAATTGCAATTCGCCACCAACTCTACCTAAATATGTTGCAACATCCCCAACTTGTAGATTTTTAATTTCATCATCAGACAATTTTTGTATAATTAACAAATCGCCTGCATCAAAAGATCCTATTTCATATTCATCAGTTAATGTGCCTTCCATAGAATCTGTTAATACGGCAGTAATATTATACCCTTCACCTAAGGCCTCAGTCTCAGTCTTAGACCCAACAATAATTGTTATAGACATTGCTATACATGCAATAATAACAATTATTTCTATAGTCATTATTACGATATTTACAATCTTCTTTGCTTTTGATTCTTCTTTTACTTCTTTTTTAGCCATAATTACTCCTTAGTCTCCATAATACTCTGGATCTAAATATTCTTCTAGTGAGAATTCAAACTGTATTGAACATCTTCCACCTAATATGTTATTTACACATTGCAAGTCAGTTCCTTCTAACCAAATAACAACTGTGAATTTTTTATATGCATTGTGAGATAATTTATTGCCTTTTTCTCTCAAGGCAAAATAACCCAAATCTTCTCCTGTCTCTTCATCTACTACCTCTTCAATGAACGGATATGTCATATTTGTATCTAATAGTTGATAATCATTTAATTGTTCTAAAGATAGCCCAATTTGGCCTTCTTCGCATTCGTCATATGACACACTTTCAGCAGTGCCATCAGATTTAGCTTTTGCAAAAACTCTAACTTTATCAACTTCATTCTCGCAATTTTCATCGCTCTCTATTATCATTATACGCGTTGCGGATGAGATATTCTTAGTATCTTTTGTAAATTTAACACCAAATGTATACAAACATGGGCTTGTAGGCGAAATATTCTTCAAATAGAAACTATAACAAATATAATTATCTCCGTGATGTGAGCCTTCCTTGCCCAATATATCCTCTTCAATTTTCAACCACGGATAAGTGATAGCATTCATTTTATCTGGACCCTTCATATTTATTCGTGAAGTTTTTTCTTCGAAATCTTCAGTTGCAGATAATGTTAATCCTTCTTTAGTATCGTCAATAGATACCATCATTGAGTTCGCCTCAATAAACGAAATAACGCCCCATGCGCCTCCAGATAGGATTAGTGCGCTAACCAACACAATAACTATGACTTTAGTAGCAGTACGTCTTGCAGACGCTGCTTGCATAGCTTTTGAAACTATTATATTAGTTGTTTCTTTTGCACTTAGAGCCATTATTTCTCCTTTTCTTTATTTAGATATTCTTCAATTGCTTGTTTTTTTAGCAATTCAATTTTTTCATTATGTTCTGCTTCTATCTCTTTTAGAGTCTTTTGCTTCTCAGTCTCAAACTTTTCAAGACTTACTCTAGATTTCTCTTTTATTATTATTGCAATTTGCCAAATTAAGATTGCAAGTAAAGGTATTGCTATAACAGTTACAAATCCATACCATTTAGATACGAATTGCATTATTTTTGATATACCCTTATTTGCGCCCACTATTTTGCCTTGTATGTTCTCGACTGGAATTGGAACTCTATCTTTTATTTCATAAGCATCCCCTCGCGTCTCAACATACCAAGTATCTGTCTCTTCATCATAATATGGCGCCGTCATTATTCTATGAGTAACAGTATAACCCGCAAGTTTATCTTCTCTATCAAAATTATGCGGTGCTATAAAGGCTATTACGTCACCTACCTCAAATCCAGTATCCTTCATATAACTTAAAGGATCTTTAATTCTCTTGCAAAGGACTACATCACCTACATCGTAGGTGCCTCTCATAGAATCAGTTACTACAGTGTATGTTGAATAGCCAAAAAGCTCTGGAGTATTTCCAGTCATTCTTTGAGCAAGAAGGCTTAACATACAAATCATTATGAATATTATTAAAGTCCATTCTATAACACGCAATGTTATATCTAGCCATTTAGGCATATTTTTCTTTTTTGCTTCTTTTTTACTCATTTTCGGCCTTTTGAGAAGCATAAACTACACTTTCATCCATATCTTCACCTGCAGTGTGTTTAGCTATTTGTTCGTCAAGTATTTTTAGTCTAGCCTCATCTTTTTGGCCAGCAAGTTTTACTGCTTTTATTTCTCTCTCTAGAGCTTGCTCACGCTTTGTTTTTGCACGAATAATCATATTCTTTTCTTTTTCGATTTGTGCAAGTAATCTTTCAGCAAGCACTTCTTTATCATCTATCTTATCCAATACTGCAGCCGTTGATGCAGCAGCATTTTCCATCTTCACTCTCTCTAAAACTCTATCAATAGCCTTATTGATTCTTGACATTTCAGCTTTAGTTAGGATAACTTCATCAGCCGTTCTTTGGAACATATCTCTAACTTCGTCAATAAGTCCTATATCTTCAGGAACATCAAGTTCTTCGTCCTCTTCTTCCTCTTCCTCGTCCTCTAGTTCGTCTTCTTGCTCTTCTTCCTCTTCTTGTTGTTCTTCTTCAGCTACTATATCTGTATCTTCAGGAACAACATCTTCATCATTTTTCTCTTCGGGTTCTTTCTCAGGTTCTTCTTCCTTCTTTTCTTTCTCTTCCTCAAGCTTTTCTTCGCTCTCTTCTTCTTTTGGTTCTTCCTTCTTGTTTTCGGTTTCTTCTTCATCCATATCTTTTTCATCCATGTTTGATTCATTGAAGAAAGCACTATCTTCTGTTTTACCTTCAATTAAACCTTGCATTAGCATTGTACCAAGACATATCATGTCTTGAACACCAGTGTTCAACTCATTATCTAATTGAATAGGCTTAATGTCATTCTCAACAGAGAAGCCCATCTTTGTATATGATTCAATAAATTGCCATAATACCAAAGCTTTCTTGAAGTCTGGGTTCTTTAGGATAACGTTCGTTCTTGTAATAGGTGGACGAACTGGAGCTGAGTTGATCATTTGCTTAGCAAATGGAGATGATAAGAAATCCATTACGATTCTTTGCACCTTTGCAATTCTTTCAACTACAGATAAATCGTCATTATCTAACTCTCTAACTTCATCAATAGGTAGAGCTCCGATTAATTCCAATTTATAGAAGACTCTAGTCTTTCCTGTAAAGATTGATGTATCTACATCAAGTTCTAGTACATTATCATTAATATATGCAGCTTTAATTGCGTCTAATCTTCTTGTAATAAAGTTGTTTAAATTTCTAAGTAATGTATATATAAATCTATTTTCATACACCTCGAAAGATTCTTCTTTTGTAACATTTAGGATCTTGTTTGGTGTAACCATACCATCTTTATCTACAGATGAAATGAAGTTTGTGTGTTGTGCTAAGTGTTTAACTGATTCTGTTGAGATAGCACGTGCAAGTGAAATATCTACGATATCTTCTTCTTGAACAATGAATTTTCTTGGGTTTCTTACGATATTATCTAGAGAAATAATTGAATCTTCAATCATTTCAACCCATTCCATATCGAAAGTCTTTGCACGCTTTTTTCTGTTTAATTTAATCACAGGACGAGCAACCTTTAATTTCTTTTGGAAATCCGCATAGAAATTTTCAGATTTAAGCATCTTGTTGATATTTTCAACATATTGGTTATACTTAGCTCTGTCCTCGTTCATTTTCACCTCACAGTACTAGAACAACTTCTTCAATCTTGCTAAGTACTCCTTACATTCAGTCATATTCTCTTCGCCGAAGTTATCTGATAAGTATTGAATATATGCATCAATTTCATCTCTGATGAAACCTAAGTTCAAAGATTCGAACTTACGCAAGATTTTATTACATAGAACGTAGTCTAGACCATCTATTTCAGTTCCGCCACATGCTACGTAAACCGGAACGAATTCTCTTAATTGCTTAACGATACGGTTACCAAACGCAAGTCTGAAGTGAGCAATAACGTAATCGTCCATTTCTTCGAACTTCTTTAAGTTCTCATCAGATACCTTATGCTCTTCTTGTGCCTTAGCAAATAGAGCTTCTAGAGTCTTATAGTTAACTGGGAAGTTTTCTGTTAATGGAGCATCAAAAGCAGCAGCTTTTGAGTTGATATTGATAGGCATACCTCTATCGTATACCTTATCTGAAATAGCGAATGTACTATCGTCGTTGTTAGCTGTGCCGACATACCACATATTTTCTGGCAATCTAAAACGACCTTTTTCTACGTGTTTTGGATCTGATGGCCATCCTGATGGAACAAGGTCAATAACCCATTGTGCACGTGAAGGCATTTCCAAAATAGATAACATTTCAGCAAAGTAGTACTCTACACGCGCGATATTCATTTCGTCTAGTACAGTAATATATATATCATCATTATATGTTGCTTCATACATCTTCTTTAAAACTTCGGTTTCGTTGAAACGCTTAGTGAATTCGTTGAAGTATCCGAAGATTTCGGTTCTATCACGCCAAGATGGTTGCACTGAAGCAATTGTAGTGTCATTGTTAAAGAAATGGCCTAAACATTCAGGAAGAGATGTTTTACCAGTACCTGAGATACCTTGTAAAATAATCAATCTTGATGTTGCCATTGAAGCTATGAATAATCTAATGATTTTGATTTCGTAGTAAAGTTTACGCCATGGACGCTCTGGGTTGTTTGCAGCATAATTACGAATTCTATCGCAAAGCTGTTCCAAAGTAAAGTTGTCGTCGTACTCGTGTCTTGGCGCATTTTCTGAAGCATAAATTTGATCAACTTCAGTTAGTTTATAGAAACGACTCTCAATTTGAGATGCTGTGCCCTCTTCACCTTCTTTCTTTTCGTCTTCTTCTACAGGAGCATCTTCAAGTAGGCCTTCATTACCGACCCCGGTAACTTTCATACCTAAGATTTTGTCTTTTTCTTGGTTTAGTTTAATAATTTGTCTCTTTAGATTGTGAATTTCATCAACTAAATCTTGGTTTACAACTCTTGTTCTTAATTTACCAACGATTCTAGTAATGCCCCAAACAACTAACCATATTAAAGCAGCTAATATAACTACTACTACCAATACGATTAGAATGGCAACTACCCAGTTGCCTGCACTCCAAGATTCGCTATATTTGACAAAAGTAGCGTAATAGTTAGGGAAATTGAACATATCAAATAGGCCTTTAAAAATGCCTAAGAATATCTCTGATATTCCTCCCCATAGAACGCCCAAGAAGTCTTTAATAAAATTTAACATAAAATAAACTAACCCGATTTTACCTTTTGCTTTTAATTGTTGTTGCTTGGGCTAGTATCCTAGCCCAAGCTTTGTTTGTTTGACGGTTTGAATTCACCTAGTTATAAATTAAGAATTAGCTACTGGGTGAATGATCTTATTTGATGTGAAACCGAAGCAAATGTCGAAGTCAGCACTTTGTGCAGATGCATTAGCTGTCCAACCATCGATCCATGCATAGATGATAACGTTTGAGAAATCACCGGCTGCATATTCAGACATATCAAATGTATATGTTCTTACGTGATCGCCTTGTGCAATACCAAGGTTAGGATTTGCGCCTCCAGCTGCTGGGAATGCAGAAGCAATGTTACCTAATGTGTAGTTTGCTAATGTTACAGCTGTACTTTGATAACCATCTGTAGCATTTCCGCTTGTCTTTGCGCCTAAACCTTCTGTCATATCTTGATCAGCTGACTTAGTAACTGTTCTTGTTCCTGGAACTGTAATGTTGTTTAATGTTTCACCTTCTCCAAATCCTGTTCCTGCAACGGCATAGTTATAACCAGATGTATAAGTTTGGCCAGCAGCTCCATTCTTGATTTCATAAACATAGAATCTAACTGCTGCTGCTGCGTACATAGAGTTTGATGTACCATCATCATGAGCATTTAATGTAATGTTTAATTGAAGTGTTTGATCACTACCAGAAACGTTTAGAACTCTTAGAGCAAATGGATAAGCATAACCTGTTGTTTCAGCAGCAACGGCTCCATTACATGCTAATGTTTGAAGTTTCTTAATACCATGAACGCCAGAAGTTGTTTCTGCGCTTACGAATCCTGCTGGAGCTGTCAATGTTGTTGCAGCATCTGATGTAGCAATAGCTGTACTAATTGCTGCTGTTGGAGCCCATAGACCTTCGTGAATTGTTGTTGCTGTTAAAGGAATTGTATCAGCTGCGCTACCGTTAAATGTTAAACTAACAGTATTATCTGCGAAGGCATAAGTTCCTTGAATCATTGACCAGTCACCTGTTGCTGTTGTAGTTAAATTAACTGTAGCAACGGCAGTAGATGAACTTGTGAACCATGCATAAGTTGCTGTAGATAGTGCTACTACAACGACAACGATCATAGCGATTGTTGTAATTAATGTGCTTTTTTTCATAATTTTTTGTCTCCTTTTTACAAAATATAGTTTGTGAGTT
>JAEEGH010006529.1_pt1 | contig 28509 bp, 26 predicted proteins | sample 9134181 | NCBI WGS metagenome assembly JAEEGH01 (sample SAMN16246544, study PRJNA631951) | gut metagenome | biome: gut microbiome; feature: rumen; material: DP-attached | host: Bos | place: Iran: Karaj | collected 2018-10 | reverse complement strand
AAGACAAGTGGCGGCCATTGCGCGGGGGCGCACCTCTTCCCATTCCGAACAGAGAAGTTAAGCCCCGCCGCGACGATGATACTGCGGGAGACCGTGGGAAAGTAGTTCGCCGCCCACCCACAACGGAAACCCTTCACCAATCACGGTGAGGGGTTTTCTGTTTTGTATACATCGAAAGACACGAAAGAACCGGAACAGCACCTCCTTTTCGGCCCTTTCGGTTTTTTCGATGTTGAAATCATCCAAAAAACTCTTCCTTGAAATTCACGAAATACACTCGCTCCTGTGCTCGCGTCAATGCGGTGGGATCTTCTGTTTTTATACGAAGTGGCAAAAATTATCTCTAAACTGACATTTTTTTCAAATAAACTGTACATTTTTCAAATTTATTACTATTTTTGCCTCGAAATACATGGATTTCTCATGTCAACTGTGATTTTCTCAAAACAATTATAACTTTATTAATAAAAAAATTAATTACTATGAAGAAGATTTTTAGGGCTTTAGCAGCCGCAATGCTAACGGTGGCATTTGTTTTTGCCGCTTGCAAGAAAGACCCAGACAATGGGGGAAGTAATAGTGGAAACGAAGGAGAAAATCCTCAAAGTTACACTATCAGCGTATCTGCCAATCCAGCAGATGGCGGTTCTGTTTCAGGTGGAGGCAGTTTCGAGGAAGGACAATCTTGTACCGTGACCGCCAAGCCTTCTTTGAATTATTCCTTTACCAATTGGACGGAGAATGGTAATGAGTTATCTGCCGAGGCTAATTATACGTTTGTTGTGAATGGCAACCGTAACCTGGTGGCAAATTTCACTACCAATGGTGGTGGGAATGAGGATCCTCAGTATTTCAACATTAGCCTGTCCGTCTTTCCTGAGAATGGCGGCACGGTGATGGGTGCTGGTAGCTATCTGAAAGGAAGCACTTGTACCGTTACAGCAACTCCTGGCAGTGGGTACACCTTTGTTAGCTGGGCGGATGAAGTCAATGAACTCTCGACGGATGCGAGCTACACTTTCACCGTGACAGGTGATCGCAATTTGACGGCTCTATTTGCTTATGATTTCCAAGGACCTACGGGTGCACTAAAAGGGAAATTCTCCGTCAACGGCAATGGAGACATGGTCTATTTCTCTCAAGGCAACCTGCAATACAATGCGTTCTATGACACTTGGCGCTTCGCTGAACATTAATGGGATTATATAGGCGGTACTTATTTATCCCATGACTATGGTAACGTCGCCAATTGCAGTAATAATGGTATATCGCCTACCTATGATGGCTGGATTGACTTGTTTGGCTGGGGGACGAGCGGTTGGGACAGCGGCAATTCTTACTACCATCCTTGGGATAATAATAGCGAAGGTTGGTTGTATGGCCCTCCTGGAAACTTTGATTTGACTGGCAATTATGCCAATTCCGATTGGGGACACAATGCCATTTCTAATGGCGATGGCAGATGGCGTACCCTTACTAATGAGGAATGGGAGTATATTTTTGACGGGCGCAATACTGCTTCAGGGATAAGATACGCCAAAGCGCAATTATATTTAAATGGTGTGCTATTAGATGGTATACTGCTTCTGCCTGACGACTGGAACGAAATATATTATTTGCTGTTCGACACAAATAATAGCGGTGCAAGTTTTGAAAGCAATTTGATTATGGACTGGAGCGTGTTTGAAGCACATGGCGCGGTGTTTCTGCCCCCTACTGGTGCTCGTTATGGCAGCGTCTATGATCCCCCCTATGAGGGAAATAGCTACTATTGGTCGGCATCATGCAGCCCTGCCTATCAGAACAATGCATACAGCTTGTTTATTGATAGTGGAGGATGGTTTATCGGAACCATGGAATGCAACCGTTCGTCAGGTCGGGCCGTGCGCCTTGTTAGTCCTGCTGGGAATTGATTCTTTGTATGAGGCAAATCACGTGGTGGCTTCAACCTCCGAATCACTTTCCATACAGATTCCTCACTCTCTCTTCCAAATACCGCTCTGGGCTTGGTGCTGGTGCTTGGCCGATTTTGGTGTCACGGCGGATGAGGATGTACTCGGGGAAGGTGCGTACGTTGTAGGCTTCCAAAAGGAGAATGTTGTCACCCAAGTCGAGGAGGGGCCAATCTTGTCGCTTTTCGTCAAATTGCTGCTTGAAAAAGTCCATCTTGTCGTGCGGGGCGATGGTCAGAATTTGAATGGTGTCGCGCCATTGCTTGTGGAGTCGCCTCAGCTCTGAGAACTGATGCTCACTGACGGGCGACATTCCGTCAACGAATTGAAGGAGTACTAATCCATCCTCGTAGTCGGAAAGGCTGACATCATTGCTGTTGCGGTCTTTCAAAGTAAAGTTAGGAGCTGGAGTGCCTGGGGCGAGTCGCTCCAGCTTCGTTAAGAAGTCGCTGATGATGCCTTTATGTTCGGCGTATTTGGTCTGCGCCTTGATGTGGCTCAAATGGTCCTTGGCGAGGCGGCTCGTGTTACGGTCGCCGTAGCAGAGCTTTTGTAAGTTGTAGATGGTGATGAGTTCTGCCATCTGGGGATTGTTGGCCATGAGCGGATCGGTGTCCATGTACTTCTTAAACGTAGCAGGACCTTCCATAAAGGCCTCATTGAGCAGGTGTCCGTCGAATGTTGTCCCGTTGAAATAACCGTCAAACAGCTCCTTGAACAGGTCAACGTAGGCACTCTGTGTATAGAGCACAGGTTGCCCATCATAATAGTCTTTGATGATTCTCTTTCCGCCATCGGTGCTGATGCCTAATCGCACAGATGCAGTCTTGTAGCGGATGTGGTTCGTCACATAATCCGACTTGATGTTGGGAATTTCACGGTCGATGGTGCTTTGGATGGAGTCCAAATAACGCAACTGCCGACCACGGTAAATCTGGTTGAAATGCTCGATGAGGTAGCTATTGATGATTTCCTCGGAAAGGATAATCTGGCGATAAAGCCCTTGGTCGGTGGCTCGTTTCACCCGAATGGTGGGCAACTCTTTTTCGAAAAACGAAACATTGTCTTGCTGCTCAGGCACGATGATTTCAATGTCGTAGTTAGCATTAGGCGTAAGGATAAGGTCGACATATTCCAAGCCGACATAAATACGGGAGGGAAGGATTTGTTTTATGCTACCTTCGAGTATGAAATGGCCTTTGTCATCGGTCTTTCCTTGGTCGAGAAGGATGCCCGTTTCGTTGATGAGGTCTTCGTAGGCGAAAAGCCTAATCAAAGTGTTGGCCTTATTGCTTCGTCCGGTAATCGTCACATTTTGGGCGTTTGCCGTGAAGAAGCAAAGAGACAAAAAGAGTGTAATAATCCAGTGTTTCATGCACTGAAAACGAGAATAGCGTGGTTTTATTGCTTTTTGGGCAGCTTTACCTCGACGGGCAAAAACTTGGAAGTATCGCCGCCGTTCTTGTAGATGTCGCGCACCACGCTCGACGACACACCCACCAACTCGCTCTCGGTGAGCAGGAAGATGGTTTCCAACTCGGGATGCAGGCGCTTGTTGGCATGCCCGATCATGTTTTCGTATTCAAAGTCGCTGCCGCAGCGCAGGCCACGGATGATGGTGTTGGCGCCCACCGTTTTGCAGAAGTCGGCGGTGAGTCCTTCATAGCTCTCCACTTTCACTTCCGGATAATCGGCAAAGACAGCCTTGCACCAGGCAATGCGGTCGGCCAACTCAAAGGTGGAACGCTTTTCCATGTTGATGCCGACGGCGACATAAATCTCGTCGAACATGGGGAGGGCTCTCAAAACGATGCTGCGGTGCCCCAAGGTGATGGGGTCAAAGGAACCAGGGAATACGGCTATTCTTTTCATTTTGTTAGTTTTACGTGTTTAGTCGGGCCCTTCGACAGGCTCAGGGACCCTTAAGTTCTCGGGCCAATAAAGGACGTTGAGCCTGTCGAAACGCCGTTTTATTCAGGTTGCAAAAGTATTATTTCGCAACGACCTGACGCAAATCTTGTGCTAAAATTTCACTGATGGAGCGGAAAGTATTTTTCAAGAATGTCTCAATCTCTTCATTTCCAATCAGTTTTATTTCAGTAATGCCTTCCTCGGTCTGAGGCTTGGGCTGAGCGGCATCAGTAGTGCTCATCAGGTACCAATAGGTGCGTTTCAAGGTCCATTGGTCGTGTTCCAAATAACAATGCCAAGTAGAAGGCAAAGCCTTGACAATTTGTAGGTTAGCTATGCCAGTCTCTTCTTCCACCTCGCGCAAGGCAGCGGCTTCGGGCGTTTCACCTTTTTCTATATGTCCCTTGGGCAGGTCGGGGATGCCGTGACGCACGATGCTGACAAACTGTCCATCGACGACAACGATGCCACCTGCCGCAGGAGCCATCTTGAAGGTCGAATTCAAGGCCGAAACCACGGCGTTTTCGCCTACTTCATGAATGAAAGTGTCGCCTTCGTCTTGGTCATCAAGCCATTCTGGCAAAAAATCACATAGGAGTTCCGCATCGTATCTGTCGGATTCTTGGGGCGTTGCGTCAAATTCCAAAGAATTGTCCTCAATTTTTGGGAAAACTAATGCTTTGTTTTCTTGAAAAATCTTGTACATTTGCAGTCCAATTATAGTTGTTTTCAAGCGACAAAGATACAACTTTCATTTGAGAGTTTTAAAGATGATAGTTTAGAGTTAAATCGAAAGATTATGAAATACGATGATTCAGCATTGACCTTGGCCCTGCATCTGCTTCAAATTAGAGCCGTGAAACTTAGCCCACAAGCACCTTTTACTTGGGCTTCAGGTTTGAAAAGCCCCATTTATTGCGACAACCGCGTCACGCTTTCCTATCCTGCCGTGAGGACCTACATCCGACAGCAGTTTGTGGAGACCATCATGCAAAATTTCGGCAAGCCTGACGTGATTGCTGGTGTGGCTACGGGTGGTATTGCCCAAGGTGCGTTGGTGGCTCAGGAATTGGGTCTGCCTTTCGTGTATGTACGCTCCGAGAAGAAATCGCATGGCATGCAGAACCAAATCGAGGGTGTCATCAATCCTGGGCAGTCGGTGGTGGTCGTCGAGGATTTGGTTTCCACGGGCAAGTCGAGCCTTTTGGCAGTCGATGCCCTGCGCGAAGCTGGTGCCGAGGTGAAGGGCATGGTGGCTATTTTCACGTATCAGATGGAAATCGCAAAGCAGAATTTCGAGGCTAAGAACTGCCAATTGTTCACTTTGTCGAACTACGAGACCTTGATTCACAAAGCCGTTGAGGAGAAATACATTTCCGAGGAAGACGTACAGTCACTCAAGGAATGGCGCAAAGACCAGCAGGCCTGGAGCGACAGGTGGAATTAACAGATTTTACAGACGTTTGCTTGCTTTATAGTCTAAAAACAAGGAAAAATCTCTTCCTCACATTGGAAAAAAGGAGAAAAGTGGAGCTTTTTCTATGAAAATGTGTATCTTTGCAAGTGAGAATTAGAAAAAAGTATCATCATGTGCACAGTAACATTGTCATACGACCAGAATAACGCTTTGGCAAGACGAAAATTGGCTGCACTTTTGGCTACGGGATTGTTTTTAAGAACGGACACAGAGCCAAAAACACCTGCAATTGAAAGTGAGGAAATGCAGGAACATCGTAAGGAAGTGGAAGAGTTTTTATATGCGTCCAAAATCATGGCGGCCAAAGCTTTTGCGCGCCATTTATAATTATGAAGTACCATCAGAAAGACATAGTGGAAATAGAGTTTCCCATTCCGGGTGAAGGCTATAAAGAGCATCCCGCTATCATTGTATCGAATGATGAGCTTCAAGTTAATGAAGGGTTTGTATATCTTGTGATGATTTCTTCAAAAGATTTCGCCTATAGTCGGGATTATGCCTATCAACTATCAGATGAAATGCTTTCTTTCAAATTGCAGAAACCGAGTTTCGTAAAATGTCAGTTGCTGGCAGCGGACGTTGAAACAGCTATCATACGAAAACTTGGGTACATAAAGGAACCCTTTTTTAGCGAGATTGTAGATAAAACAATAGAGTCTATATTTTAATCTTGCCAACCTTTACAGCACAAACCTAATCTCCTTCACCTCAAAACAATACTCTTTTCCCATTTCATCACTCATCATCAGCCGACCAAACGAATCAATCCCCGTCATAAACAGCCGCATTTTTTCCCCGCCAACTTCATAATCCGCCCAAGTACGGTAGCGGAACAATCTTTTTAAGTATTCTTGCTCAATTTCCACAGGGTCGCTTTTTAGCAGCTCCACCTTTTTAATAATATGCTCCGCAATTTGTTCCAAAAGCGGTTGCAAATCATATTCTTTACCAGTAATCGTTTTAAGCGAAATAGGGTGAGTGGGCCAGTCTTGAAACTGCATCTGGTTGACATTCAATCCGATGCCGATAATGGAAACGTCCATCATATTAGCCTTAATCGTGCTGTTGATGAGGATGCCTGCAAGTTTTCGTTTCTCATAATAAATGTCGTTCGGCCATTTGATATGTAGTTTTTCTATAGGTATCAATGGGATTAAGGCTTCATAAAGCCCCAAGGCTACCGCCTCCGATAAAAGGAACTGCCTTGCGGCGGGCAAAAAACCTACGTCTACGGCCAAAGAGAAAGTGAGGTTTTTCCCGACCTCACTTTCCCATCCGTTGTTCCCCATGCCTTTGCCTGCGGTTTGCTCATCGGTGCTGACTACCCAATTTCGGATGTCGCGCTCTGATTGTTGCCTTTGCAGGTAGGCGTTGGTGGAGTCAAGTTCCTTGAAATGATGGTATTGCAACATCACTTCACCACCACACGCTGTGTCTCGTTACCTACTTGGATGGCATAAATGCCAGCACCGTAGGCTTTCAAGTCAATTTGAAGGTAGCCATTGCTCATGCCGTCAAAGACGCGCTGGCCAGCCATATTATAAATGGTGACCATTTGCTCGTCATCGCAAACGATGCTGACCATGCCCAAGGTGGGGTTGGGGTAGATGCTTGTCGTGGTGATTGAAGCTTCATCGGCACTCGCCACTACTTCGTAGGAGAATTCGTTGCTTTCGTGGTCTCCAAAGGCTTTTCCTGTGAAAAGGGTGGCACTTCCGGCTTTTAGGCCATAGACGCCGCTGCCCGAAAAACCGTTGCCTCCGGCATCGTAAATGGTGAGGTCGTAGCATCCATCACCCGTGATTTCGATGACTTCGGTGTAGTTGTGGTTGGCATCTTCGTAAGGACCACCTTCAGCAATGACTTCCCCTGACCCAACATTGGTCACCTTCCATGTGGTTTCTTCAGGATTTGAGTCGGTGCGGAGGATGAGCTTGATCACTTTGCCCACGATGTCGGGAGAGCCTTCGATATTGATTGAAGCTATGTCGTTTGTTTGTGCTTCGTCAATGTCGCCGTTCACACTTGTGATTTTCACTTCCATCAGGTTGTTTTCCTCAACGGGGAAACTGATTTCACCCAAGTCGACGACTTCTGAGGCGAAGGTGGAGAGGTTGCCATTCCAAGTAAGGGTTCTTACCGACTCGCCATTGATAAGCACATCCAACTCGGCGGATGTCAAGTTGTTGCTGCCAAAGTTGGTCAGCACAATCTTGGGCTCTTCCACGCCGCTGCAAGTAACGCTTTTTACATTGCTGAAGTTGCTTACACCAGCTTCGTTGGCATAGAAAGGTTCAAACGCTTCGCTTGATTTGCAGGCTTGGAGCACTTCTTTTGTGCCTGAACTTTGCACCCAAGCGATGGCATCCAATTGGTCCATATTGTAGATGTTGGCCAGTTCCCATGTGAACGAGTAGGCGAAATAATCGTTGGCTTTAAGGGTGCCGAGACTTTGCCCGTTCGAGTTCGGAAGGAGCTTCTTCATCACGCTGTAGAAGTCACGTTCGCCATTGGGACCAGGGGCGGAATTGAAGTGGATTTCTCTCTCGATGACGCCCACATGGAGTTTGAGCTCGCTTTCGATGTCAATTGAAGCACGGCCCATCACATGGACAGCGATGGTGTTTTCCGCTTCGTTCACCTCGTAGGTCAAAAGCAGCTCCATGGGTGACTCGATGGCGTGCAACTGGTCGATGATGCCTTGGGTCACTTGGTTTGGATTGCCTGAAAAGCGGGTGCCGTCGATGACGACTTGCGGGACGCCAGTCACATTATAATAGCTTGTCCTTGCTCCGTTTTCGGCGGTGTTGTGGAGATACATGGGGTCGGCTGAAGAGGGCCAGTTCACATGGTATTTGATGGCTGCAATTTTGTCAGCGTTGTTGGCGATAAGTGCATCCATGGCGGGGTTGTAGGCGGCGCAAGGACCACAACCGGTGTTGGTGAAGCTTTCGAGCAATAAAACACGTTGGTTTTGTGCATTGGTTTTCAATGAGAACAGCATCATGATTGATGCAAAAAGAATGGTAAATCTTTTCATTTGAATAAGGTTTTAGCTGATAATTGTGCACAAAAGTAGGCATTTTTCAAAAAATGGCAATATTTTTGTTGCAAGATTGGAAAAAGATTTGCATTTTTGCAAGTTGAAATAATAAAAAGACAATTAAAATAATACACTATGATGAAAAAGTCTATTTTTACACTTTTGTTTTTGGCTATAGTGGCCTGTGTGTCAGCGCAATCATTACAGTTTGAGCTGAAAGGTCATGTTTATGCTAATGGCGAGTCCATTATTTGTGACTCTGTGTCAGAAATGGGAGAGCTGGTTCAAGAGATGCAAATTCGCAATCTTACCTCAACCTCGCTTCAGGTTATGGTCAAGAGGGAAATTATCCAAATGGTTGATGGCACTGAGAACTCTTTCTGCTGGGGCAATTGCTTTGCTCCTACGGTAGATGTGAGCAGTAGGCCTGTAACAATGGATGCTGGTGCTGTTTCAGTCGAGGGACTTCTCTCTTTCCATCAATTGCTTGACCCGACTTATTCTAGTGATCCGAGCAATTACGCCGTAGGCACTTCCGTCGTGAAGTACTATGCTTATCCCGCCGACAATGAAGAGGACAAGGTCTGCATCGAAGTTTGGTTTGCCTATAATGCCGAAGGCGTTTCGGAAAAGCCGAGCATCAGTTTTAGCCATGCTTATCCGAATCCCGCTTCGTCGATGGTGCGTTTCGATTACAACCTTTCGGCAGCCGACAATGTTTCCGCAGCAGTGTATAACCTGCTTGGTCAAGAGGTGATGCGCGAGCAGCTGAATAACATGCAAGGTGTGGTGAGCTTCTCCGTTGCCGACCTCAACGATGGCATTTATTTCTGCAACTTGTTTGTCAACGGACAGGCTGTAAAGACCGAAAAGTTTGTCGTGAAAAAGTTTTGAATTCTGTAGAGAATAATAGTAGTAATGTTTTGTTTTTCATGGTCATTGAGCCGCTCTTAGGGGCGGCTCTTTGTTTTTTGTCAAGTTGCAAGGTTACAACCTGGTGAATGAAATGACAATTTGCGGAAAAATGACGACTTTTGCACAATGTTTGATAAAAGTGAGGAGGTTTAATAACAAAAAACAAAACAACGATGGAAAAGAAACTTCAAAGAGACACAAATCACAAAGTCATTGGCGGCGTCTGCGCGGGCTTGGCCAACTATTTCGACATGGATGCTTCTCTGCTGAGGCTTTTGCTCGCATTCATGATTTTGTTTGCTGGTACAGGCTTTTGGCTTTACATCATCCTATGGATTGTGATGCCCGCAGGAAATGGTTTTCAACCTACTGCTGAAACTATCGACGCTGACATGAATGATGCTTCCCCCAACCCTCAAATCAACAAAGGCAGCCTGGTTGTCGGCTTGATTTTAATCGGATTGGGTGCGCTCGGCCTTATCCACCGCTTTGTTCCGGCATTCAACTGGCAGATGGTTTGGCCCATCATCCTCATCGTCCTCGGCCTCGTTTTACTCATCCCTAAAGACAAAAAGTCATGAAAAACAAGAATCTGTTCTTAGGAGTCATACTCCTTTTTGTTGGCATCGTTGCCTTATTAGCCTCCCTCGACATCTTCGAGTTCAAGTGGAGCATTGTTTGGAAATTGTGGCCCATGTTGCTCATTTTCATAGGGATTATGGTCCTGCCAGTCAAGGATTGGCTGAAAGCGGTATTGCTGTTGGTGTCATTGGCAATTAGTGTGCTGTTGTATCGCTATGAGCTGAACAACAGTCATTTTTGGCCGTTTTCCTTAAATGATAGTCAAGCGAAGACGGAAATTCTTTGTGACGCATGAAGCAATAATTGTTTTTTTTGAGGATTTTGTTCAGTAATTCGTGAGAATTTGTTTATTTTGCACTTTATTTAATATAGGTGTAATCAAATTCTCATTTTGAACTATGAATAATCGTCATTTTTGCAGACTGCTTTTCACGACTATACTATTCTTTTTTGGCGCGCTAACCCTTTGGGCACAAGACAATAGCATCAAGGGTTTCGTCTATGAGGAATCAACGGGTGAGCCGATGATGTTCACTAATGTTTACCTGAAAGGCACAACCTTTGGCAGCACGACCAACGAAAACGGTTATTTCAACATCAACCGCATTCCTGACGGAAACTACACCCTGCTGATTACCAGCGTGGGTTACGACACTATTTCCGAGCGGTTCTCATTGTCGAAAGGCCAAACCATCAGCCGCAAGTATTTTTTGAAGGAGACGAGCCAACAATTAGAAACGGTGACAATTACCGCCGACAAGATTGAGGCCCGTACCGAGACCAAGACCTCGGTCATTACTGTGACGCCCAAAGTCATCACGAAGATTCCGAGTGTGGGTGGTCAGGCCGACTTTGCGCAATACCTGCAAGTGGTGCCGGGTGTCATCTTCACTGGCGACCAAGGCGGACAGCTCTACATCCGTGGTGGTTCGCCCATCCAAAACAAGGTGATTCTTGATGGCATGGTGGTCTACAATCCTTTCCATTCCATCGGCCTTTTCTCTGTGTTCGACACTGACATCATCCGCAACGCTGACGTTTACACGGGTGGCTTTGGCGCTGAGTACAGCGGCCGTATCTCCTCCGTGATGGACATCTCCACTCGCGACGGCAACAAGAAGCGTTTCTCGGGTAAGATTGGTGGAAACACCTTTGGTGCCAAGGTGATGCTGGAGGGTCCCTTGATGAAAGCCAAGACGCCTGACGATGCCTCGATGTCGTTCATCATCTCAGCCAAAAACTCCTATTTGGAGCAAACCAGTAAGTATATTTATTCCTATGCTTCAGAGACTGGCTTACCTTTTAACTTCCAAGATATTTATGGTAAGATTTCGTTGAACGCCCCCAATGGCAGTAAGTTCAACCTGTTCGGCTTCTCGTTCAATGACCAAGTGAACAACTATATGTCGTTGTCCGACTTTGGGTGGAATTCCTATGGTGCAGGTACCAATTTCCTCGTCATCCCTGGTAAGTCGCCCGTGATGATCGAGGGTAACATCGCCTATTCAAGCTACACCTCGCGAATGAAAGAGGCGGATAGCCCAGACCGTTTTAGCAAAATCAGTGGTTTCAACGCAGGCTTCGATTTCACCCAGTTTATTGGCAAAAGCACGTTGAAATATGGTATCGAGATGTTGGGTTATACGACGAACTATCTCACTTATAGCGTATACGGCAATCAGCGGATTGGTGGTGACCCTGAAAATTCGACGGAATTGGGCGTTTATGTGAAATACAAGGCATCATTGGGTAAGTTCTTGATTGAGCCGAGTTTCCGCATCCAATATTATCCTTCGGTGACGCTGGGTGGCTTCTCGCCTGAGCCTCGTATGGCCATCAAGTACAATGCCACCGATTGGCTTCGCTTGAAAGCAGCGGCAGGTATGTATTCACAGAATTTCGTGGCAGCCACCAGCGACCGCGATGTGGTCAACCTGTTCTATGGCTTCCTATCGGGTATCGACAACATTCCCAGTACCTTTAACGGAAAGGAAATCACCAGCTACCTCCAAAAGGCCAACCATTATATTTTGGGCGCGGAGTTTGACTTGAGCAACAGCATTACTGTGAATGTGGAAGGCTATTGGAAAGACTTTGTGCAGCTGACTAACATCAACCGCAACAAAATTTACGCCGAAACGGAACAAAATGTCAATATCCCCGACCTGCTGAAGAAAGACTTCGTCAAGGAGACAGGCGATGCCTACGGTTTCGATGTCTCGTTGAAGTTTGAGAATCAGCATTGGTACTTGTGGGCTGTTTACGCTCTCGGCTTTGTGAGCAGAGAATACGAAAAGGCCGTTGAGAGCGGAATGGAACTTGTGAAATACGCTCCCCATTTCGACCGTCGTCATAACATCAACGTGATTTTGACTTACACGGCAGGCTCGAAGCGCCAGTGGGAGTTTAGTGGTCGTTGGAACTTCGGTAGCGGCTTCCCATTTACGCAGGTGCAAGGCTTCTATGAGTACTATTCGTTCCAGGATGGCATCAACTTCGATTATACCAGCACCAATGGTGAATTGGGTGTGCTTTACGGCGAACTCAACGCAGGCCGTTTGCCTACTTACCATCGTTTCGACCTTGACGTGAAGCGCAAGTTCTATTTCACGGAGAACATCATGTTGGAGGCCGACCTCAGCGTGACCAACGTTTATAACAGGAACAATGTGTTTTATGTCAACCTGATTACCAGCGATGTGGCGCGTCAGCTGCCCATCCTCCCGACTTTCGGTTTGACCTTCTCGTTCTGATGCAATAACCAATGAATAACATGCCAACCCCACCCAAGGCCGCCATCCATCCGCATGAGATGACGGTGCACGGTCATACCCGTGTCGACAACTACTACTGGCTCAACGAGCGCGAAAATCCTGAGGTTATCGCATATCTTGAAGCCGAAAACCAATATGCCGATGCTTGCTTGAAACATACGGAACCACTTCAGGAACAACTGTTTAAGGAAATCACAGGACGCATTAAGCAGGATGATAACTCGGTGCCTGTCAAGATTCGGGATTATTACCATTACACGCGCTTTGAGGAAGGAAAGGAGTATCCTGTTTTTTGTCGCAAGAAACATAGTTTGGAGGCTCAGGAGGAAGTTCTTCTCGATGGCAATGTGCTGGCCGAGGGTCATGCTTTCTTTGAAATTGGCGAGGTAAGCCTCAGTGAGGATGATAGGCTCCTGGCCTATTCGGTGGATACCGTTAGTCGACGCATTTACACAGTGTATGTCAAGGACTTGGTAACGGGCGAACTTGTGGGAGAACCTATTACTGGTACATCGGGCAATGTGGTCTGGGCGAGCGACAATAAAACGTTGTTTTACGGCGTGAAGGATGAGACCTTGCGGCCTTATAAAATCATGCGTCACCAGTTGGGTGCAAGTCCGAGTGATGATGTGGAAGTTTACCGTGAGGATGATGACACTTTTGTGTGTTATATCAGCAAGACGAAGTCAAGGAAATATTTGATTATCAACGCTGATTCAACACTCTCTTCGGAGTGTCGTATCCTTGAAAGCGACCACCCTGAGATGGAGTTTCGCGTGTTTCAGGAACGCCAGCCCGACATGCTCTACGGCATTGACCATTACCGGGAGCATTTCTATATCCAGACCAACGCCGATGGGGCGAAGAACTATAAGATTATGCGAACGCCACTTGGCCAGACCGAGAAGTCGAATTGGGAAGAGGTCGTGCCGCACCGCGAACAAGTGATGATTGAAGGTTTCACGATTTTCGATAAGTTCTTTGTCATCGAGGAGCGTGAAGGAGGTTTGGTGAAGATTCGGGTAAAGTCGTGGGATGGCGACACCGACTATTATATTGATTTCGGCGAACCGGCTTACACTGCTGGTGTGGGAGCCAATCCCGATTTTGATGCCGTCACCTTGCGTTTTTCATATAATTCCATGACTACACCTTCGTCGGTCTACGAATGGGACATGGAAAAACGGACTAAGACCTTGCTCAAGCGGCAGGAAATCGTAGGAGGTTATAATCCAGAAGATTACGTCACGGAGCGTTTGATGGCGCCATCGCATGACGGTGTGTTGGTTCCGATTTCGATAGTGTATAAGAAAAACGTTGATAATGAGGTTCCTGAGCCTGTCGAAGGGCCGCACAAAAAAGAATCGGGCTCTTCGACGGGCTCAGAGACCCTTAATCGTCCGCTCGTCCTTTATGGTTATGGTTCTTACGGCTCCAGCATGGATGCCTACTTCTCATTGGCGCGTCTGAGCCTTTTGGATCGTGGCTTTATTTGGGCTATCGCCCACATTCGCGGTGGAGAGGAGATGGGACGGCAATGGTACGATGCCGGCAAGATGCTGAACAAAAAGAATACTTTCCTTGATTTCATTGCATGCGCCGAATATCTTGTTAAGTCGGGCTATACCTCGCCGGAAAAGATGTTTGCCATGGGTGGTAGCGCTGGCGGTTTGCTCGTTGGTGCAGTGACCAATATGCGTCCCGACTTGTGGCGCGGCGTCATCGCACAAGTGCCATTTGTGGATGTGGTGACTACGATGCTCGATGAAAGCATTCCGCTCACCACGGGCGAGTATGATGAGTGGGGCAATCCCAACGAGAAACAGTATTACGACTACATGCTTTCTTATTCGCCATACGACAACGTGGAGGCCAAGGACTATCCCGCCATGCTGATTACCACGGGCTTACACGACAGTCAGGTGCAGTATTGGGAACCTGCCAAGTGGGCTGCCAAACTTCGCGCTTTGAAAACCGATAAAAATCCGTTGTATCTGAAGACCGAAATGGACTATGGCCATGGCGGTGCATCAGGTCGCTTCGAGGGGTACAAAGAGGTCGTCTTGGAGTATGCTTTCATGCTTGACATCCTTAAAGAAAGCTGAGTGTCCGCAATTTTTTGTACTTTTGGAGCCGAAATATTGAAAAAAAGAGAATAGAAATGAAAAGAATTGCATTGATATTGACCGCTATCTTTTTGGCATTTAATGGATTCGCACAAAAACAGCCCAAGTTTACCGAGGAAGACGCAAGGCAGTTTTATCAAACCATGCAAGGTGAATATACGGTAATAGTGAACGACTCAACGACGGCAGAGGCCTACATCACCCCGATTTGGGAAAATTTGGGCAATCCTTATAAGTGGCTGTATGTTGAGGTTGTTTTGGATAAGAAAGTGCTCCTTCAGAAAGTGCTTGAGATGAAACCTAAAAACGACAAGGTGTTTCATGTGTATGTGCATGATTTGAAGAGCCCCGCACAATTTGTCGGTAAGTGGGGCAATCCCAACTATTTTGACGGTTTCAACGCAAGTGTTCTCACGCGAGGGAAGAAGATGACCTTTTTGAAGACGCACGACTTTTCCTATCAGTCGCAGTGGTACCGTTATGGTGTCCTCGATTGCTTTCCGAAAGGTGATTTGTTGCATTTCAAGTTTGTGGAACAGGACGAGCGCTTTTATGTCAAACGGATGCCGACGGGCACAAATCGAATCCTGGGCTATCAAGGGATTAAAGAGTTGAAGGACTAAAACAGCGTATTTTTCGGTAGTTGAGCTTGTCGAAGCGCCGAGAAATCCGATTTTTTCATTTCATCTTGAACACCCAAGCCGCTGTGCTTTTCAAGTCGCTGTATTTCAGTCCGCTTATGTCAATAAAAAGTTGACCGTTTTCGTATTTCCACGGTAAGGTTTTCGGGCACCCCAACAGCGTAATTTTCGTGTCTTTTTCGGGTTTTTCGATGTTTAAAACCAACAGGTCTTCAGGATATTCCAAGGCGATGGCATAGAGTGCATCTTTTCCTTGGGTGTAGCAGATGCTTGGTTGTTTGCAAGTGTAAAGGGCAGTCAAACCTTTGGGCTGACTTGTGGTTGGGGAATTACATACCCATTCACCTGTCAGGAAGTCGCTCATTACCTGCGTTTTCATTGTATTCGATGACCAATACAACGTTATCGTGGCTTCAAGTTCATATTCTTCATAAATGACATCGATACTGTGTTGTAATCCATGGAGTTTCGTTGTTCCCGTGTTGTTTTTCCGTGTATCTTCTATGATGGTTTTGCCATCGATGACCAACTTGGCTCTGTCTTCGGTTTGAATTTCAAAAGTATACGTGTCATCAGGGCAGAAAAATTCGCCTTGCCAATGCGCTTGGAAGTGGTCACAGCTGATGGCAGGGTCGGGCGAGTTGCGCTTCCAGTCGAAGTCGATTTTTTCATCCGTGCGTGTAACCGAAACTGGCTTCATTTCGTAGAACTTCTTGTAAGGCCGCGTTCCGTAAATGGCTTCTCCGTTGATTTCAAGCCATTTGCCAAGATCAAGTAAACGTTCTTGTTGCAATAACGGAATCTTGCCGTAGGCAGCAGGACCCACGTTGAGCGTCATGCCACCGCCTGCTGCCACGAGGACGCAGAAATGGCGGATGAGCTCGTCGGAAGTCATATAGTTTTCCAAAGGCTCGTTGCGGTTAAGGCCAAACGAACGACCCAAACCGCGACATTCCGCCCAAGGTCTGTCAGTGAGCGTGATGCCTGCGCTGTATTCGGGTGTACGGAAACCGTGCTGCTGTCCGTCGCCCCAGCGGTCGTTGACGATAGCTTCGTCGCCCACCGTGTTGTAGTACCACGAAATGAGTTCGGTGGCGTGCCATTGCTCGGCTGTGTTGCGCCACTCGCCATCAGTGAAAAGGACGGTAGGTTTGTAGCGCGTGACGAGTTCCTTGAATTGCGGAATCATGTGCGTATCTACGTATGTGCCAATTTGATCATCGGGGTCAACATACCAGCGGTGGATGTCGCTTTTCCACTCGGGCAAGGAGTAGTAGAAGCCCATTTTGAGGCCTTTGTCGCGGACGGCTTCGGTCAATTCGCCACAGATGTCGCGTTTCGGTCCGACTTCAACAGAATTCCAACCTGGTGCATATTGGCTCGGCCAAAGGCAGAAACCATCGTGATGCTTCGAGACCAACAACACATACTTTGCTCCTGACTTTTTGAATAGGTCGGCCCATTCGTCTGGATTCCAAAGTTCGGCTTTCCACATAGGGGCAAAGTCCTCGTATTTGAAGTCCTTGCCATAGATGCGTTCTTGGAAGGTTTTGCGGTCGTCGTTGGTCATCAGGCCACGATAGTACCATTCGGCATAGCCTTCGAGGCTGGCGTAGGCTGGCACGGAATACACGCCCCAATGGATGAAAATGCCCAATTTGGCATCGGAAAACCACTGCGGATAGCCTCGTTCGTTGATGGATTCCCATGTGGGTTGCACTTGGGCGGAAAGGAGGTTGCTAAACAGCAACGCCGTGATGAGATAAAAGGTTTTCTTTGTTTTCATAATGTGCAAAAGTAGAACATTTTTCATAAATTTGGAGAATTGATTACAATTTCATACTTTTGCGGTATGAACATTTATCAACTTTTCCCACGCTTGTTCGGTAACAAGCAAACCGACTTCCACTTCAACGGCAGCAAGGTTGAAAACGGCTGTGGCACATTCAACGATATTGACGAAACCGCCCTCAACGCGATTAAAGACTTGGGTAGCACCCACATCTGGCTGACTGGAATCCTGAAGCATGCTTCTGAAAGCATCGGCACGCATCCCGACATTACCAAAGGTCGTGCAGGCTCGCCCTACGCTGTTAATGATTATCATGCCGTCGACCCCGATTTGGGCACGATGGAGGATTTTGAACAGTTGGTAGCTCGCATTCATGATAAAGGTATGAAGGCTATTATTGACTTTATTCCCAATCATTTGGCAAGACAAAATAAAGGCTTTGACCCCTGCAATTTCTATTATTGCGAGGGTCGGGCGTTTGTGTCGCCAAGAAGAATCTGCGAACAACCATACGAGGAGTTTCCTGCCAAAGCAACAGGTAATAATGTGTTTTCACCATGTCCAAGTATCAACGACTGGTACGACACGGTCAAACTTAACTACGACAACCATGATACTTGGGAGAAAATGCTTGAGATTCTGCGTTTTTGGTGTAGCAAGCAGGTCGATGGTTTCCGCGTAGATATGGCCGAGATGGTGCCAGTGGCGTTTTGGCAATGGGTGATTGCCGAACTACGCAAGGACTATCATCCTTTGATGATTGCAGAAATATATCAGCCAGACCTTTATAAACCTTTCCTTGAGGCGGGTTTCGATTATTTATACGACAAAGTGGGCTTGTACAACACGTTGGAACGGGTGCTTTGCGAAGGCCACGAGGCGAAAGAAATCAGCCAGGTGTGGAAGGACTTGGACGAGATGGATGCCCACATGCTGCGTTTTATGGAGAATCACGACGAGAAGCGATTGGCTTCACGGACGTTTGTTGGCGATGCCTTTGCCGCCTTGCCCGCCGTGTCGCTTTCTGCCTTGATGAACACGGGGCCGTTTATGGTGTACAACGGTCAGGAGAGTGGGGAAGATGCTGTTGGAGAAGTGGGCTACAGCGGCGACGATGGACGCACGCCCATTTTCGATTACTGCCACATGCCAAAACACCAAAACTGGATGAACGGAGGCAAATTTGATGGTGGTGGGTTTGACGAAACTCAGAAGAAACTCTTTGACTATTATCGTAAACTGTTGCATTTCAGGAATGAACATTCTGCTATCAGCGAAGGTAAATTCTATGACTTGATGTGGTGCAATCCGTGGTACATGAACTTCGACCCGCAGTATGTCTATGCTTTCTTGCGCTATTCCGAAACGGAGCGCTTGTTGATAGTCGTGAACTTTAACCGAAATGAATCGCGTGATGTGGAAGTGAAGATTCCGCATGATGCCTTAGCCTTGATGGGCCAAAGCAAAGCCAACGAATTTGATATGAATGATTTCGCTTCTGAGGTACAGCCCGTCCATTTGGAGCCTTCGGAGACGAAAGTTATTGATTTGGATTCAAAAGAGGTCATGTTTCGCACTCTCAGTTGACTTTTTTGAGCTGACTTGATGTTTTTTTTTTCAGAATAATTACACAAAAAATGTAGTGTAAATGAAAAAAATTCTATTTTTGCATTGCGGAAAATTCGTTGCGTAAAGTTCGTTACGAAAAGTTCGCAATGAAAATATATAGATATTATGGCAGGGAAAAAACAAAAACAGCTTGATAATCCGTTTGTTTTCCAAGGATACGAAGGGCCAGAATACTTCTGTGATCGTGTTGAAGAAACGGAAAATTTGATTTCTGCGCTCAAAAATGGACGCAATATCACCCTAATTTCTCCTAGAAAAATAGGAAAAACAGGGCTGATAAACCATGCATTTTATCAGATTAAGGCGGAAAATAAGGATGCTATTTGCATCTATGTCGATATTTTTTCGACCAAAAACTTGCAGGAATTTGTCGAATTGTTGTGTAAGACGGTAATCGAGGATGCGCTGGAAAGGGAAAAATCGTTTGCGAACAAGGTGTTGGATTTTTTCAAGGGGCTTCGGCCTACCATCTCTCCGGATTTGATGACGGGGATGCCAACTGTTTCGGTGAATGTAGTCCCTGCGCAAGCTGAATATACGCTCAAGAGCGTTTTCTCCCATTTAAATGGCTTGGGCAAGCCGGTGTACATGGCCGTCGATGAGTTTCAGCAGATTACAGAATACCCAGAAACGGGCACTGAGGCCTTGCTGCGTTCCAATATCCAGTTTATCCACCATGTGAATTTTATCTTTTCTGGAAGTAAGAAACACTTGATGGAGGAGATGTTTTGTGCTCCTAATCGACCTTTCTATCAAAGCACTCAGCTGATGAATTTGGAGCCATTGCAAGAGGATGTCTATTATGACTTTGCCAGCAAGTTTTTCGAGGCAAAGAAAGGTTCGTTTAGTCAGCAGGTGTTCCATGACATTTATCAGCGTTTTGACGGCTATACCTGGTATCTGCAAGCCATCCTGAATCGATTGTATGAGCAAGGGAAAAAGGTGGAAACGGACAAGCAGGCCGTAGAAGCGATTTTGTTCCATGTCAACGCATTGGCGCCACATTATCAAATGCTTACCTCGTTTTTGACCGACAACCAGTTTAGTTTGCTCAAAGCCATCGCCCGTGCAGAGCTTGTCGAACAGCCATTGAGCAATGAGTTTATCAAGCGTTTTGAATTGCCCAGTACGAGCAGCGTCAAGTCGGCCTTGTCAGTACTTGTAAACAAAGACTTGGTCTATCAAACTACCAAAGGCTATATCATATACGATCGTTTTCTTGGCCTTTGGTTGAAGCGGTTGTGATGTGAACTGTCAATGTTTTGATTTTCGCAAAATTTGTAGATAATTTGTTATTTTTGCAGAAATAAAAAGAACGATACTATGCTTCCTCTCGTAAAAAATGACCCTTGGCTCAACCCCGTCAGCAAAGCCGTTGACGACCGCCACAACCGTTATGAACAGCGGTTGAACAACATTAAAAACAACTACGGCAGCCTCAAGACTTTCGCCACGGCGCATCAGTTTCTAGGCTTCAATTACGACAAACGTCGCCACGGCTGGTGGTACCGTGAATGGGCTCCGGCAGCGCATTACCTCTCGCTGATGGGCGACTTCAATAATTGGAACCGATACGAATATCCTCTGGAACTGGCAGGTGCTGGTCTGTGGGAAATCTTTTTACCCGACAGCGAGTTTGCCGACCGTCTGGTGCATGGCAGCAAATTGAAGGTGCTGGTGCAGTCGCAAATCGGGGAGCATGAACGCATACCGGTGTATATCAAGCGGGTGATTCAGGACGAAGGCAATAAAGATTTTGCGGGCCAGTTCTGGAATCCGCCTACACCTTATATATATAAGCATGCCGCACTAAAGCTGAAAGATGAGCCATTGCTGATTTACGAGACCCATGTCGGCATGGCGCAGGAAGAGGAAAGGGTAGGGACCTACAAGGAGTTTACCCAAAACATCTTGCCACGCATTAAAGCAGATGGCTACAATGCCATCCAACTGATGGCCATCGCCGAGCATCCGTATTATGGCTCTTTCGGCTACCATGTCTCCAATTTTTTTGCGCCGAGTTCGCGTTTCGGTACACCCGAAGAGCTGAAAGAACTCATCGATACGGCACACGGCATGGGCATGCTGGTCATCATGGACTTGGTGCATTCCCATACGGTGAAGAACATCCGCGAAGGCATTAACCTGTTTGATGGTTCCGACAGTCAATACCTGCATCCAGGAGCGCGCGGCAACCATGACCTTTGGGATTCCAAGCTCTTCAACTATGGCAAGGAAGAGACACTGCAATTCCTGCTCTCCAATGTGCGCTACTGGCTGGAGGAATTCCGCTTCGATGGTTTCCGCTTCGATGGCGTGACCTCAATGCTTTATCTCGACCATGGCATTGGGACGACATTCGATGCACCGGAAAAGTACTTTGGCGACAATGTGGATGACGACGCAGTCACCTATATGCAACTGGCTAATACTCTGTGTCATGAGCTGAATCCTCAGGCTGTCACCATTGCGGAAGACGTGAGTGGCATGCCTGGCCTTTGCAACCCCATCGCCGACGGCGGCATGGGCTTCGACTACCGCTTGGGCATGGGCTTGCCCGACTTCTGGATTAAAGTGCTGAAGGACGAACCTGAGGAGCAATGGAATATGAAGAACTTCTTCTTCACCATGACCAACCACCTTCCGCAGACCAAGACGGTGGCCTATGCTGAGAGCCACGACCAAGCGTTGGTAGGCGACAAGACCATCGCTTTCCGTTTGATGGATAAAGAGATGTACACTTCAATGAGTGTAGACACACCTTCCATGACCGTCGACCGTGGCATCGCCCTGCACAAGATGATCCGCCTCTTCACGCTTACCTTGGGTGGTGAGGCTTGGCTCAACTTCATGGGCAACGAGTTCGGCCATCCCGAGTGGATTGATTTTCCACGTCAAGGCAATGATTGGAGTTACCATTATGCCCGTCGTCAGTGGTCGTTGGTGGACAATGAACACTTGAAATACCGTTTCATGGGTGCCTTTGACATGGCCATGCTCAACTTGGTGAAGAAACACCCCGTTATGCAAGCACCGCCAGCATGGATGCTCCATGCCGATGAGGAAAACAAGACCGTTGTCTACGAGCGCGGCAATCTCATCTTCGTTTTCAATTGGGGGACGAAATCCATTCCCGATTACAAGATACCCGTCAAGCAGACTGGCGATTACCGAATCCTCCTTACCTCTGATGACAAGGCTTTTGGCGGTTTTGGAAACATCGATGCAAGTGTGAAGTTCCCCTCGGAGAAGAAGGGAGACGCTATCACCATGAAAGTCTACAATGTGAGCCGCGTGGCGACGGTGTACCAAAGGGTTTGATTATTTCCCCACTTGTCCCTTAAACCATGCCTTGAGTTCCTCGTCAAGACCTTCCTGCTGTTCTAACGAGGTGTCAATGTCATCAAAATACTGGCGGAAACTGTCGACGCTTTCGTGCAGCGTGTTCGGGAAGTAGGTTACCTTTTGGCCAATACTGCCGAATAGTCCCAAAGCGTCGTTCAACACAATGTTGGCCTTGCGATTTTTTAGTCCAGCAATGGCTTTGGTGGCGCGATGGCTGTTGCCGATGATACCGTCAGTTAGGTTGATGGTACCGCTTTGTGGATATTCCACACGAATGTCGGCTTTGTCTTCCCAATAGCTTTCGGGCAACTGCACCACAAGGGTGAAGTTGTCGCCATCGTAGGTCCAGTCGATTTCCTTTCCGTTGCAATAGACGTGTTGGGGAACGTCGGAAGCGACAAACTTCAGCGTGATGTTGCGTGAGGCAGGTATGTAGTTGCCCTCGGCAGGGTAGATGTTGGCGAAATAGGTGTTTCCCTGCTTTGTGGCACGGAATTTCACCCACATATTGTTCTCATCATAGTCCTTGTCGTCGCCGTCATCGTAATACATGGTGAATTCGCCATCGGCACCAGGATAGATCATCAAGTCGAAACGAGTCCATTCAATGCCTTCCACGTGTTGGTGGCAGTCAGCATATTGCGGGATGATGGAACCCGCTTTCACATAAAGTGGGTATTCGTCGATCATGAAGCTGCGAGTGACGACTTGATTGCCTTGCAACATCGTTCCTGTACACACCTCGTACCATGTGCCTTGTGGTAGCCAGATGTCCAAGGTGGAGAAATTGCCTTCCATCGGGGCAGTGATGGGTGCCACTAGCATGTTGTCGCCAAACATGTATTCGTTGCGATAGAGGTATGCCTCGGGCCAATCGGGCCAGTCGTAGTAGAGCGGACGGCAGAGCGACAGCCCTTCGTCGTGGGCTTTGCGAGCCATCGTATAAATGTAGGGAATCATCTGTCGACGTTGCTGGATGGTGTTGCGGATGATTTCGGTGTATTCTTCAGGTAAGGACCACGGCTCTTTGTTAATGGAGGCGTCTTTGGTGGAGTGGCTACGCAGGATGGGACTCAAGGCGCCAAATTGCATCCAACGGGCATATAATTCAGGGGCGATGGCGCCTCCCCAGTGGCCGCCGATGTCGTGGCTCCAGAAGCCATACAACACATTGCTTGCCGTTGAGTTGAAATAGGGCTGGAAGTCGAGCGATTTCCATGAGATGAAAGAGTCGCCTGAGAAACCAATTTGGTAACGGTGGTTGCCCAGTCCGCCCCAACGGTGATAGAGCATCGGGCGTGTGTTGCGATTACGCTCGAAGTTGGAGAAGAAGCAGTAGTTGATCCACCAGGTGTTACTTAGGTCGGTGAGTTGCTTGTCGTTAGGCCATTGCTGCCAATCGAGCCACCAGAAGTCGATGCCGTTGCGTTCCATGTGTTTCAGGACAATGTCGAACATGCCCGACATGAAGTCCTTGTTGGAACCTTGCCACGGAATACCAGGCCGTCCAGTGGTGTCGAGGTGCATGTATGCGGCCATCTGGTCATAGCATTCCTCGTAGGGCTCCACACCACCTGCGGGATGCAGGTTAAGAGTGGTACGAATGTCGTGGCGGTTCAAATCGGCGATGAGACGTTTATAGTCGGGGAAGAGTTTCTTGTTCCAAGTCCAGCCTGTCCAGTTGCCTTTGCCTGGTTCGGTGTAATGCCAGTCCATGTCGATGACGAGCACGTCAAGCGGGATGTCGTATTGGTCGAATTTCTTCACCAAGTCACGGAGTTCCTTGTCACTGTAAGACCAATATCGCGACCACCAATAGCCAAAAGCATAGCGTGGCGGCAGCGGCACCTTGCCGGCGAAGACGGTAAAGTCCTTCAATGCCTGCTTGTAGTCATGGCCATAACCCATGAAGTACCAGTCTTGGTTGTCGAGGCTCTCACGTTCCATCACCCAAGGCCAGTCGCTGTTGTCGAAGAGGTAACTCTTCGAGTCGTCGATGAGCGTCCATCCGTCGGTGGCCAAAAGGCCGTCTTCAAGGGGTATCTTTTGGTCGGTGGTGCCAACTCGTGTGTCGCCCTCATAGCTATCCAAGGTGCGGTAAGTGCCTTTCAGATTGTTCTCTTGTACCATGCCGGGTTTCCAAACAAAACTCGGATTGATGCCTTTTAATGAACTGATGCTTAGATTGTCAGCGGTAAAAGTCCCGCTACCTGTTTTGTATTTCAATTGTAGCTTTGCCGTTGTGATTTCGATGGTCTTGCCTTCCTTGACCTTGAAATCGACAGCGGGATAGTCGCGGATGACTGCCACCTGAGAGGCTTCGTCGACAAAATGGCCATCCTTGGCATATTCCATTCGGATGACGCCATCGGTGATGACTGTGAAACGTACGGTCTCGTCTTGGTAGGCGATGTTTTTGCTTTGTGCTTGTAGGCCAAAGGCCAAGAGTATAAGCAACGAAAGAGTGAAGAGCTTTTTCATAATCGGTTCAATTTGTTGATGAATAATGCAGCAAAGATAGCGATTATTTTAAAACAAAAAAGGCCACCCCGAAGGTAGCCTTTCATTCATCGAGAAGACACAGCTTCTGTGCCTTCATCGCCTATGTTCTTAGAAATTGTAATACAATCCAAATTGCGGAGCCACAGTGGCGCAATCCAGGAAGAAACCATTGGCTTCATGATACATGCCGTGGTCGTATTGCGCGAAAGCGAAACGGAAGGCGGCAGTCCAATGCTCAGTGGCCATCCAAGCCACACCAGGTCTCAGGCTGATAGCATAGCCCTTGTTGTTGACAACACCAAAGTCACCAGTGAGGTCCATGAACACGCCAAATTTCTCAATCGTCATGAGGTTGCAGCGCAGATAGGGCTTCAGGATCAGTTCGTGCTCGGCTTTGAGGTCTTCGAACTTCGCAAAGGAATAATCGGCTTCGACAGCGACGGTCAAAGGTGTGCCAGAGAAACTGTAACCGATTTCAGGGGCGATGGTGAAAGCTTTAGCATGCTTGGTAATGCCTGCACCGACGGCGCCACCCATCCAAAGTTGAGCATTTGCACTCATGATGCCAATGAAGGCAAGAGCTAAGGTCAAAAATAACTTTTTCATTTCTTAATGGTTTAAATTAATAATTAGGTTAGTTTCTTTTTGTCGATTATTTAAGACGCGGCAAAGATAGCAAATAATGTGCCACACTGTTTTTGCTTGTTGCGGAAATTGTCCCAACAGGCTTTATTTTTCAATAAATGCTATGGTTTCACCCTTATTGACGCGCTTGCCTTGGTCTGCCGTGGCCTCGACAATCTTGCCAGACCATAGCGCATAGACAGGTTCCATGCCATGTTCGCTGTTGATAGCGCACAGCAAGTCACCTTCCTTGTAGACCTTGCCAGGGGCAGGAGCGATGCTCTTGTCGTCGAAGTCGACTTCCCACATCACAATGCCGCTTACTGGAGCGATGACGGGTTCTGCGTTAGGATGGCGCAAGGCGCGGAGATCTGGAATCTTGGCCTCACCGCCAGCTTTTTCAAACTTGGCCTTCATCTTGGCTTCCAACTCTTGGTTGAAACGGCGCTTGGCCTCGCCCGACTTGTACTCGCGATATTGTTTCTCGTGCATGGCGAATTCGAACAGCTCTTCGTCGTCTTGGCCGCGGTCCCAGCCTTCCTTCTTCATCATTTCGATGAAGTGTGGCAAGGCATTAGGATAGTTGTCTTGCGGGTTGCCCGTGAAGAACTTGAAACCTTTCTTCTTGGCTAATTCTACGATTTCGGGGGCAAGAGTGCCAGGCAGTTTTCCAGCCTTGCCGAGAATCATGTCCCAAGCGGCAGGGTCGATGGAGGTTTCGTAACGAGGCTCGCCCTTGCTGAGTGCGAAGAGGTTCATCAAGGCGATGTTCTTCGTGTATTGGCTGAACGGGGTCACCAAAGGTGGATTACCGAGTTTTGGCCAGATATTCTGTACTTCTTGGAACAGTTCGACCAGCATTTCGTCTTCGTTGATTTCCGGCAGACCATCTTTCTTGCGGTTCATGTTGATAGCGGCGTGTACCGGCTTGAGGTCGGCCATCAACGAACCCATCATGCCACCTGGCAGACCGCAGCCCAACAACAAAGAGTTGATGTAACGGTTGCGCGGGTCGATCCAGTAGCCGAGGAAGTCGTCCATAAAACTCTGCGTCATGCTACGGGCAGCCATATAGGTCTTCATGTCGATGTCCTTCACGAGGAATCCTGCGTCTTTCAGCATGGCTTGCACGCTGATGACGTCGGGGTGGACGGTGCCCCACGACAGCGGCTCCATGGCCACATCGACATAGTCGCAACCAGCCTTGCAGACTTCGAGCATTGATGCCATCGAGAGGCCAGGGGTGGTGTGACCGTGGTACTGCACCTTGATTTCGGGGTGCTGTTTCTTGATATGCTCCACGATGCGGCCCAGGCTGACGGGGCGACCCACACCTGCCATGTCCTTCAAAGCAATCTCCTTGGCGCCAGCCTCGATGAGTTGGTCGGCGATGTGCATATAATACTCAGCGGTATGAACCTGCGAGTAGGTGATGCTCATGGCGGCTTGAGAAATCATGCCGGCTTCGTTGGCCCAATGGATGGATGGGATGATGTTGCGCACGTCGTTGAGGCCGCAGAAAATACGGGTGATGTCGACGCCTTGCGCCTTCTTCACCTTGTACATAAGTTGACGCACATCAGCTGGCACGGGGTTCATTCTCAAAGCGTTGAGGGCGCGGTCGAGCATATGGCATTCGATGCCGCCTTTGTGCAAGGCAGCGGTGAAAGCACGGACGGATGGATTCGGGTTCTCGCCATAAAGTAGGTTCACTTGCTCGGCGGCACCACCATTGGTCTCTACGCGGTCGAAGCAGCCCATGTCGATAATCAAGGGCGCAATCTTTTCCAGTTGGTCCTTACGGGGCACATATTTACCTGACGACTGCCACATATCGCGGTAGACTAGGCTGAATTTTACTTCTTTTTTCATTATAATTGTGTATTTTATGCGATTTTGATTGAGGCTGCAAAGGTACAACTTTCCCAGCAATTAGACTCAAAAAATCAATAGTTTCGCTTACCCAACCCAAAAAGTTGTATCTTTGCTGCCGTAGAATTGATTCTTTGATAATTAAAGGTTGCTCCCGTCACGGATTAAGGGATTGAGAAATGAGAAAAACATCTTTGCTTTTGTTGGTTCTGATGATGCTGATGGCAATGTCTGCCTGTAAGCGCGACATGTATGGCAAACTCTTCGTCCCGAGGGAGTCTGTGACTTTCCAAGTGACTACTGAAGACGGACAAGTGCTTCCGAATGTCAGTTTGAAGACAGAAGAACTTGATGCTTTCGACAACGATTTGATTGTAAATGGAACGCATTATTACTCTACTGATGCCGAGGGGAAGGTTACTGTCGATGCACCTTATTATACGACATCACGCCTCACGGAACGCACTACCAGATTCACCTTCACGGCTACGGATTATGCCGTTTTCGACACCATCTTCAACACTTGGGAAGGCACTGTTGATATTGTTCTACACAGAGAATGATGCGAAACAAAGAAAAGCCACAAAGAGGGCGCGGCGAGAATAGGACTTTTATGAAAACAAACAAAAATAGGGGTAATAATGCCTTATTAATAATGCTTGTTACAAGTCCTATCTGGATTATTCCGTTAGCGTTGCTCGTGGATTATTTAGATGAAAGATACTCAGCTCCAAAAGTGGAGAAGGTGCATAATTATCCAAGGTATGAATATCCAGATGATACCATTTTAGCTCATCCGGAAAGAATCCCTAAAAAAGGAGAATCTATTATGCCAAGGGTAAATAGCTATGATGGGAACAATGGAGTAGTCTTAACTATCCCTGGTGATAAAAAGATAAATACCCACCTGTCTTCAGAGGAAATCTTAGAACAATTAGACTTGGATTATCAAGATGTCTACGATTACTATGGTGGGGCTGAGGAATTATACTAATCTATCTTATCTTCATTAAAATTAAACTGACATGAAAAAAAATGATTCAACTATTGTAGAAGGTTTTCCTCCATTAATGTGTCATGAGCCTCGAGTATTGCTTTTGGGAACAATACCAGGAAAGAAGTCTATTAGTGCCAATGAGTATTATTATGATAATGGCAATCGGATGTGGAAAATGTTGGCAAAATTATCAGAACAAAAAATGCCTACAAATTACACCGAGAAAAAGGTGATATTAGAACATTTGCATGTCGTAATTTGGGATTATTATCAGTGTGTTGAGCGAACTAATAGCACGGATAAAGGTATCCTAGAAGGAATTCCAAA
>JAEEGH010006528.1_pt1 | contig 28512 bp, 28 predicted proteins | sample 9134181 | NCBI WGS metagenome assembly JAEEGH01 (sample SAMN16246544, study PRJNA631951) | gut metagenome | biome: gut microbiome; feature: rumen; material: DP-attached | host: Bos | place: Iran: Karaj | collected 2018-10 | reverse complement strand
GCTGCAACTACGTAGAACAGGGTTGGTGCAATCATAACAAGTGTTTCAATAAATACTGCAAGGAACTTTCCTGCTACAACATTTGTTTCGGTAACCGGTAAGGTCATAAGGGTTTCAATTGAACCTACACGTTTTTCTTCAGCAAAAACACGCATTGTAAGGGCCGGTACAAAGAACGAAAGAAGAATTGGAAGCAGAGAGAAAAAGCTTCTTAATTCAGCTCTGTTCTGTAAAAAGAAGGTTGAAAAGAAGATAAAGCCCGAAATTATTAGGAAGAGACCAGTTACAATATAACCGATTGGTCCTGAAAAATAGGATTTAAGCTCCCTTTTCATAATTATAAATGTAGGATTTTTTTGTTTAATATTTTTATCGCTCATTTTACTTTGCCTCCGACGCAGTTGTCAGTGTATGGAATACATCTTCAAGGCTGTTCTTCTGGATTGCCATTTCGTACAGGTCAAAACCTTTTTCAACAAGCTTTTTTACAAGCTCTGGTCTTATTTCTGCCTCTCCGTTTACAGAAACAACAAGCTCAAAGTTGCCGGCTTCCTGCTCGTTCAAATCGTTTACGGTAACAGAAGCTACATTTGAAATTGATTCTGCAACTTTTTTTGCTTCTGCGGATTTTTCGGCAAGGTCTGAATCACCCTTTGCACCAAGAGTTACGAATACAGAAGATGAAGTTCCAACGCTGTTTTTAAGTGCTTCAATTGAGCTGTCTGCAACAACCTTTCCACCAGAAATGATGATGGCACGGCTGCAAATAGTTTCAACTTCGCTCAAAATATGAGTAGAAACAATTACTGTTCGGGTTTTTCCAATTTCGCGGATAATGGCTCGTACATCTTCAACCTGGTTAGGGTCAAGACCAGAAGTTGGCTCATCAAGAATAAGGATTTCCGGGTCGTGCATAAGAGCATGAGCAAGGGCAACACGCTGTCTGTTACCACGAGAAAGCTCACTGATATTTTTGCTCATTACTTCTTTAAGTCCACATTCTGCACAAAGAGCAGGAACCTTTTCTTCCGGATTTTCGCCATACATTTCTGCAATGTACTTAAGATAATCTTCTACAATCATTTCACCATAAAGCGGTGCTGATTCCGGCATATAACCAATTTTTTTCTTTGATTCAACAGGTGCTTGTGTAATGTCAACTCCATCTATCAAAATCTGTCCTTCTGATGGAGCAAGATAGCCTGTAATCATTCTCATTGTCGTTGTTTTGCCAGCTCCGTTTGGTCCTAAAAGGCCGACAATCTGCCCTGTAGGAATAGAAAAGCTGACGTCATTTACCGCACTAAAACTCCCAAAAAATCGGGAAACGTGGGAAACTTCAATCATAAGAAGTGCCTCCAAATATTTTTCGTATTCTTCTATTATAATAAAAAAACGGGGTCTTGTGGAATATAGTTGTGTTTTGGTTATGAAATCTAAGAAAACTCTTATTTCCAGATCTGTGATAAATCCATCTGTCCGCCTATAACTCTTAAAACATTTACAGTTTGATTATTTTCATCAACTGTATAAAATATAAGATAATTATCTATGGGGAAATATCGTAATCCTCTACTGTGCCATGGCTCTTTGGGATAAAGTCTAAATGCATTCGGTAAAGTATCTAACTGTGTAATTTCTTTTTGAAGACGAGATAACTGAGCTTCGGCATTTATAACAGATTGCTTTTCATAGGCAATATAATCATAAATATTTTGAATATCATTTATAGCTTCTGGTGATAAAATTACTTTATATGTCAATTATTGAGCCCTCTTTATTTTTGCAAAAGCTTCGTCTGTTGCTACTCCTTCACCACGGAGAATACTTTGATATCCTTTTTCCATTTCAGCATTAAATTGTTCTTCAGTCATTTCTGAAACATTTAAAGGTTTCTGATAAGGAATCTGCACCTTAAATGGTAATCCATTATTAAGAATAATCTGTTTATAAAACATATTAATTGCCGTAGAGACTGGAATGCCTAAAGCTGCAAGGATCGCTTCTGCAGGACCTTTAGTTTCCGGTTCTATTCTAGCGTAAAGATTTGCTGTTTTTGTTGCCATATTTACCTCTAGTAATAATATAAGCCATTGTACGTACAAACGCAATACAAAAAGAATCTTTAAAACAAATTAATCATTAATTTGACATTTTATGATATTTTTTATAAAGTTAGTGCAACACTTAGATGCACACAGATTGAGTCCATAGTGTCCTTCTTTACCGGCGATGCCACGGCACACCGCGTATCACATCTAATCAATTATTTCTCTCACAATTATATTTTTTTCGAGGTGCTTTTATGAATAAGTACGTTAAGCGTTATTGTATTGACGCTATGAGCGGTATGGCACAGGGACTTTTTGCTTCCCTGTTGATTGGAACTATTATTAAAACATTAGGACAGCAGCTTTTGCGTCTTTCGGTAAATCCGGTTTTTAAGTTTTTAGTTGATGCAGGAAACTTTGCTACAGATGCACACGTTGTTGGTGCAGCAATGGCTGTTGGTATTGGATTTGCAATGGGTGTACCTGCTTTTGTTCTGTTTTCACTCGTTGCGGTTGGCTCTGCGGCTAATGTTACCGGTGGAGCCGGTGGTCCGCTTGCAGTTTTGATTATAGCGATTATTTCTGCGGAACTTGGTTGCCTTGTAAGTAAAAAAACTAAGGTTGATTTGATTGTTACTCCGGCTGTCACAATTCTTTCGGGTGTCCTGCTCACTGTTTTGACTGCAAAATACATTGGAATTGCTGCAAGCTCTTTTGGTAAGCTGATTGTATGGTCTACAAAGCTTCATCCATTCTTTATGGGAATGCTTGTTTCTGCAATGGTTGGAATTGCGCTTACTTTGCCAATCAGTTCTGCAGCTATTTGTGCAGCTCTTGGACTTACAGGACTTGCAGGTGGTGCCGCTGTTGCCGGCTGCTGTGCCCAGATGGTTGGTTTTGCCGTACTTTCGTTCAAAGAAAACAGATGGGGCGGTATTCTTTCTCAGGGATTGGGGACAAGTATGCTACAAATGCCTAACATCATCAAAAACCCAAAAACCTGGATTCCTCCAATTTTGACTTCCATGATTACCGGCCCGATTGCAACCTGTATTTTCAAAATGGAAATGAATGGTGCTGCTGTAAGCTCCGGTATGGGAACCTGCGGCTTAGTTGGACAGATTGGTGTAATTACCGGCTGGTTTGAACCAAGTGAAGTTGCCATTGGTCACGGAGCAACTGCAATTACACCGGGTTTTGTAGACTGGCTTGGATTGATTTTAGTATGTATTGTTTTGCCTGCTGTTCTCTGCTGGCTGTTCGGAAAGCTGTTCCGCAAAATCGGCTGGATTAAAGATGGTGATTTAGCACTTGAATCGGCTGTAAAAGTACCTGTAAAGGCTGAAGCTGCAAAAGATGATGCAAAAACAGAAACAATTGCAGCTGAAAATACTGAAGAAAACAATCCTGAAAAATAAAAAAATCTCCGGCAAGACCGGAGATTCTCATTTTTTCCAAAGATTACATTTATTTCTGCTTGAGAAGCTTGCCAAAATGCACCAGATAATCAATAAAGGATGCATAGCTGGCAATCAGGCAGAGAATAAAGAGTACAAGTCCTATAATCTTCATCACTCCGAAGAAGGATGGCACAAGATTAAGTCTTACAAGCGATTCCAGGAAAAGTGTATAGAAGCTTGAAATTACATAACCAACAGTTTTAATTTTTCCACCCTTTCTTGCCGCAATTGCGGTTCCCTTTGAAGCAGCAACCATTCTCAAAAAGTTCTGAGACATTTCGCGGTACAGAATCAGCATAAAAATGATTGGATACATATAGCGGATGCCTGAATCAAAAGAGAACATAAAGCAGAGGAAGGTTGCAAGGTGAACCATTACATCTGCAAACGGATCAAAAAGCTTTCCAAAATCAGTTACTTCGTTGTTCTTTCTGGCAAAATATCCATCAAAGAAATCTGTAAGCTCCATAAAAGCCAGGAGCGGGATATATATAAAAACTGAAATTACAGCAAGTGTTTCATTCTTTGTCCAGATAGGAATAAAATACAACAGAAAAAAAACTGGCGATAAAATCATTCTGGAAAAAGTAAATTTATTCGAAGTATTCATAACTCATATAAGTATCGTAAATTAAGGGATAAAAGTCAATGGCGGAGGAATTTGAGATTAATTAGAAAAGGGACTGCCCATTTATTTTAGGACAGTCCCTTTTTATTGTTTCAAACCAAAATAACTATCATAACCAGCTTAGTAGTTTAATTCGTAGAATTGAGGTTTGCATCAGCATAAATATGGAAGGCACCCTTATATAATGATCCTGTTCCACGCGCAGCTAAAAATATACTATAAAAACCTGAAGATGTAACTGTAAAAGTAAAATCACCATCATCAATGTTCTGAATTGTTTCTCCTTCACTATCTTCAATTTTGATATTGTTGTCTGTTAAGCCATCAAACATTTTTCTTTTATTTGAATCACCACAGCTATCTATCCATTCAACTTTATAAGTTGTACCCGCCTCAAGATAATATTGAAATTTCTGTGATTCTGAACCAGTAAATTGAACTAAAGTATATTTAGAAGCATCCATACCTGCTGCTTCTAAATCTGGAATTGGTTTATCCGTATATTTTGCATATAAAACAGTAGTATCTTCTGTAATCACATTAACCTTAGATTTAAAATCTGCATCTGCATACCAGCCCGCAAAGAAATAGCCCTCTTTAGTTGGAGCATTAAATGATGAAGTTGAAGTACCCGTATAAGTTTTTACAGTTTTAATCTCATTACTACCTTCCATAAACTTTATGCTTACTTCTTTTATCCAATCTGCATAAATAGTTACATCTGTATTAAATAAATTGCTATATGCTCCATAAAAGCTACGTTTAGTACCTTCATCAATATAATACCAGCCTTTAAAGATATAACCTTCTCTTACAGGGTCTTTTGGAAGATCAAAACGTCCATAAGCTCCATCGCCTGGTTGACTAACTAAAGTTGCATATTCTTTACTGCTTCCTTCATACAATATAAACTTTGCAGTTATTTTTGCGGTTGGAATAAGCTCAAATACAGCATACAAAGGTACAGAATAGGCTGTTTTGCCATCAATAATGTAAGTTGCATTACCACTTCTCCAATAACCATTGTATGGGAAAGCATAATTAGAAGTACCATTTCCTTCACTAGTCCAACTTGCAATTCTCCAGCCCCTGAATATCAGGTTATATTTACTATCGTCATTATTAAACTTAAGGACAGGAATCTGCTCTGGTTCATATACATTTTCTGCCATCTCAATAGTATTAGCATATAGATAAGAATTCGATTCTCCATAATGCTCATAAAGACGATCTCCAAATATTATCTCTATTTCTTTTCCAGGCATATTTGACAAGGAAAGCTTATTGTCTTCAAGGAATTTATTAATATCCTCTTTTGAACGACAAGCTCCTAATGAAGAACCCTCTTCTGACGGCATTACAAATCCATCTTTATCATACCTTGCAACAATTCCAATTCCATAGGTAACAAGCTTTTTAACTTTTTCACCACCCCAAGAACCCCTTGCTTCTGCATAATCATTCATTCTGAAAACAACACTGTCATTGTAAGTCCAGCCTGTAATTAGAAGCGTTGTATAAGCATTTACAATATAATCATAACCGCTTAATGCTGCCTCGATGTTGCCTTCATAGGATTGCCATGCCTGATATTCACTGCTTATATTTTTCAAATCCATTTTTCCGTCTGTTGTATCAAGCCATCTTGGAAAATCTGCAGAACTAGTAACCCAATACCAGTTACCATCGTCTCTATATAATTCATATATTAAGCCTTCTCTCTGAACCTTAACATTTGGATTATCAGTATAAGCAGCTTTTCCTGTTCTTTGTATTATACGGTCATCAGTTAACTCAACACCATATTTATCTGCATTCTCAATTTTATATTCGCCGATTCCACCCTGAGCTGTTACCGTAAAACTTTCCTTATACATTACGTAACTACCATACGAAACCTTAACTGTAAAACTATATTCCTTTCCTTTTTTTACCAAAGGATATGTCAGACTCCATCCTCCAGAATAGTTATATGGTTTAATGAATTTCTGAATCATTTCGACACCGCTGCCATTATCCTTAATGCTGACATTTGCTGATGCTGCTGTGGTAGCATAGAAAGAAGATGTATTAATAGCATTATCTGGATGAATGTTATTCAGTATATCACCACTGAACTCAATGCCTCTATCTGTTGCTTTTGCTGTAACATAAGATATTTCACTTTCAGCTGTACTTTCTTCAACTTTTACACTTATTGTTCCAGCATCTGCAATAGTCTTTCCATCTACATTATATTCTGTTGCTAAGGCTTCATATTTTCCGTTTGTCATAACGCAGAGCTTGTGTTTTCCTGCAGGAACTCCACTGATTGTAAACTTACCGTCGCTTCCTACAAAAGCAATGTAGCTTGTACCGGCAATACCTATGATTGAGCCTTCTGCTTTTCCGCCAGTTACCTTTAAGGTTCCGCTGATTGAACCTTTGAGTACAAGCTTCAAATCTTCAACCGTTACGGCTCTTCCTTCAGTAACAGTAGCACTTACGTATGCAGCTTCATCGCCATTAGAAGCATAAACTGTATACTCCCCGTCTGCCAGATTACTGAATGAATATGAACCATCCTTTGCTGTTACTGTACTTGCAAAAAAGATATTTGCAGCACGTCCTTTTTCTGCGGTTTCTGTTACCGAAGCTGAACGTCCTTTTGAATCAAGCTTTTCAAGATAAACATCAATTCCGCTAAAATCAGTTACTCCCTCCTGATAAACAGCCTTTCCCTTGATTGAGCCTGTTTGACTTGTTACAGCTCCACCATTTCCTGAGTCACTTGTTCCGTTCTTCTCAATATCTTCTAGACTGTTTTTACAGCCAGCTACAAGAACAAGAAAAGCAAGTACTCCTGCCAATCCCATTAATAACTTAAGTTTTTTCATACTTCCTCCTTATAAAACTTAATATTAAATAAAAAAAGCATACCCTTATTTTCTTATGGACATAAAAGTATGCTTATTATTTGCAAAATCAATTGGTTATAATACTACTGAAACGCCTTATACTCCTGCACAATGCTCACAGCAGATTTTACTTCGTACCCTGGAAGCTCCTGGCGGATTACCTGAAGAGCCTGCTGCACAATACCGTTGGAATTGCAGACTCCGTAGAGAACGGCGAGGTTGTCTTCTACGGTAACATGCAGGAACTCGATGTGGATTTTGTATTCAAAAATGAGCTTTTTAACAACTTCCTGGGCTTTTAGGAGGCAGGCAACCTTTTCTTTACCCTTACTTTCATCTATAGGGCAGATTTTCTTTTTGGTATAGTCGCAGATGACCTGGGCACAGGTTTCTACATCCATAATGGCAGTGTTGAGAACCATATCAAAATTGGCAGGGTCGCCGACATCAACATTGTAAAAGTTCTTGTGGAAGCCATTGCGGTTTTCGTCGCTTTCGGTGATGCGCTGCCTTGCCTGTTTTTCGGACCAGTCGAACTCTGTCATCAGCCGTTTTACACGAGTTTTTTCATCGGCAACCAAACGCACCGCTACAACATTCGGAACGCTCTTCAAAATAGCAAAGGCCCCGCGTCCAATAATTACAACATTATCATTATTTGCAGCTTCCAAAACCGCATACTGCGATAAATTAAAGTAATCGTCCCTGTTTTTTGTGATGGAGGCAAAAAATCCCGGCTTTCGTTCATCATACTTTGGCATTTTTGACTCAGGAAAACCAAGTTCAACTATGCGCTTTTCAATATCTGTACGTTTGATAAACTTGTAGTTCATTTTTTGAGCAAGAGTTTCCCCCACTTCATCACCCAAAGCCGCAACCTGTCGTGCTAAAGTAATAATTGCCATAGACCAAAACCTCCTTGATTTTAAAGAAACGCGAGCAGTGGCGCAGCGTTTCCTAGAATTGCAAAATAGCAGATTTATAACGATTTATCGTTATAAATCTTCCTTTCAATGTCTACAATTATAATAAATCCAGAATGCTGATCTGTAAAGCAAGAGATTTTTTGCTATGCCTTCGTATGCTTAAAATACAGAGCCAGGGCTGTTCCCATTAGCGCATGTGGAAACTCAGGTGTTCCTATTCCCCGGATTACTTCATCTATTGGAAGTTCCATATAGTTGATGAACTCGTCGGCGTCGAGGTGCTGAATGCCGGTGGGAGTAAGATCTTCGGCAAGGAAAAAATGGACGTGATTTGAAAAAAGGGCTGGATTGGGGTTGGAGCTGCCGAGTTTTGTGAGTTTGCCTGCCTTGTAGCCGGTTTCTTCTTCTAATTCGCGGCGGGCGGCGGCTTCCGGGGTTTCGCCGGCATCTATTACACCACCGGGGAACTCTACGCTAAGGGCTTTTTCACCATGGCGCCATTGTTTGACCATAAGAAAAGTGTCGCCCTGTTCTGTGTGGTGCTTTGGAATTACTATAACCCAATCTGGGGCATTCATTATGATATAGTTGCCTTCAGTGCCGTCGCTGGCCTTATTTTTATTTTCCGTAACATCAAAAACAACGGTATGCAGCAGTTTCTTAGTGCTTTCGGTGCACCACTTTAGTCTTTCATCATCTTTTGTAAAATACGATTTCATATTTATATTTTATAGTTATTTATGATTCTGACAAGTAAGATTATCGGGTCAAGCCCGATAATGACATTTTTTAATAAAAAAAGGGCTGCCTGCATTGAGGCAACCCTTCTGTTTAAGCTTTATTCAGCTGAAACTTATTTTTTGAAAGTCTGGTATTCTTTCTTTGGATCGTAAGTGCCAGTGCGAACTTCGCCTTTGATGCTTGGAATCTTGATTGTAACTCCAGGCTCAATTACGTTAGGGTCTTTAGGATTTTCCAAAAGGTCCTTGTTTGCATTGTAAAGCTCTTTCCACTGCCATGGGTCGTTGTAGATATATGGACGGCCGGCAATGTTCCAGAAACAATCACCTGTCTTTTCCCAGTCGCGTACAATGTAGTACTCTGGAAGAGGGTTCTTGTCGCCAACACCATCAAGAGAAGCAAGAGAAAGCTTTGCATATTCAGCAGCTTTTTCCCAGTCTTCCTTTGCAAAAGCGCTTTCGGCATTTTCAAGGTTTTCTTTTGCAGCAGAGTAAGCCATTGGATAAGCTTCTGCAGCATTAATTCCATCTGCCCAGGCAATCTTGTTCTTTGCCATTGTGATGCTGTCTTCGGCATTCTTTCTGGCAACCATCATTTCGATATAAGCCTTTGAAAGCTCTGCATTTTCTTCTGCGAGTCTTGAATACTCAACTGCATCTTCATATTCACCGGCATCAAGAGCAACCTGTGCCTTTTTTGCATACTCATCAGCTAATTTCTGATAAGTGTTGTTTTTATAGCTAAGTGCAAAAGCTGAGGCAGCCATCATTACTGCCAGTACAATTGAAATAAGTTTCTTCATCATTTTGCATCATCTCCTATAATTGCCTCTTTAACTGTTTCTGGCAAATCAGCTTCTGCCTTTGAAGGGTCTTCATAATCATCTTCTTCAAGAAGAACTGCATCTTCATCTTCAATACCTTCAAGCTTTGTCTTCATAGGAGCTTTTTTATCGGCCTGGAGAGCATAATCTTCACTTTCCTTAACCTTTAATTTTGCTTCCTCAATCTTTTTAAGTGCTGCAGCTCGTTTTTCAGCGATATCATCGTAAAGCTCGTCAAAAAGATCTGTTGCATCTATGTAATTATCATAAGCTCTATCATAAGCCATCATTGTATAAGCAGAGTCACCCTTCTTAAACAAATCAACAGCTTTGTTATATTTATCTTTCTGAGCAATCTGTGCTCTTACACTTTCTGCATCCTTCTTAGAAAGCAGGGCATCTGCACGAGCATCCTTTGTCATCTGCTTAAAGATGATTGCATAAACAGCTATAAGTGTTGTGTTTGCACTGTTTGCTTTTTCAAGCTGAGCTTTTCCTGTTGAATTAGGATCATTGAACAGGTCTTCGTATTCAAGAAGATAATTGTATCCCTTGTCATACATTGCTTCTGCCAAATCAACCATATCGGTATCATCAATATCTTCATTTACCTTACAGGCTTTTACATAAGCAGCCAAAGCAGCATATCTGTCGGCTAAATCTTTACTATCAGCAGAAATATCTTCGCCATTATCAGACTTAGCCTTGATTTTATCGTACAAAGCATCAATTGCCTGGAGTTTTTCTGGTTCATATTCTTTAACACCTGAATCCAAGGCAAGTTTTCGAGCATCATCTATGCCTTTAAGAGCGGCACCATTATCTACCTTTGCTGGTTCTGGCTCTGGCTCTGGCTTAGGTGTTTCAACAACAGGAGCTGGCTTTTCTGGTTCCTCCGGAGCAGGTTTTGACCCACAGGAAATACAGAAAAAAATCAGCATCGCAGAACAAATCATCATTACGACTTTTCTCATAACATCCTCTCGTTTTAATTAGTTTTTTATATATCCTTTTTAAAAGAAATATATGCGTTTTTATAAGTCTATAGCATTTTAAAAAAGTGTTCTATAGAGGAAGAAGTTAATCTCACAAAAAATGATTTTTTGTCATTAATACAGTCTCAATTATAACCCATAATTCGCAATTTTGAAAACATATTTTATTGTTTTGTGAAAAATCTGTGCTAAAATAATAATATACGTTGTATCACTGTTTATTTTTGATAAAAAAAGTGAGGACTTGCTATGGCTGATGATTTTTCTTATGAAATAGTCAAAAACATTGGAACTATTTCGGAAGGTAAAGGCGGATGGAACCTTGAGTTGAATCTTGTTTCCTGGGGCGGAAGACCGGCAAAATACGACATAAGAAGCTGGTCACCAGACCATCAGAAGATGGGAAAAGGCGCAACTTTTACTCAGGAAGAACTTATTGCACTTAAAAATCTTCTGAATAGTTCAGAACTTGAGCAGTAGCTCCTTTTTTAACAACAATCTCATAAAGCATTTTTTGAAGAATCAGATTTTCTACTGCTGCACCACCGGCACGAATCTCCATATCGGAAGAAGCAAGTATTGCAAGAATCGCAGTAACCTGGCCGGGTGTCCATATTTTTGCAGCATTTCTGTACTGTTTCTGCATTGTAGTTGCATAAAAGCCGTTTCGTTTTAATGTATCATAATCGGGAGTATAACCATTCGGGCAGATGCTGTGCCACAAAGCAAGCTTTCTAAAGCAGTAAGCAAGTCCCGCAATTAAAGAAACAGAGTTTTTATCCTTAGAAAGGCTTATTTTCTGCAGGATTGTAAGCGCGCCTTCAAAACGTTTTTCTACGGGGTCGGCGGCATTAGAAATGCGGTTGAACAGCGTAAAGGCGGTTTCTTCGCGGTTATTTATAAGAACGGAGTCTACATCATCGCTTGTAATAACATGGTCTTTGGTAAAAAGCACAAAAAAGCGGGAACATTCATTCTTTAAGGCTTCGGTGTTGTTTTCTACCATTTCCAAAATAAGCTGGGCGGCATCTACTTCTATAGAAAAGCCGTTTTTCTGGAAAAAGCTCTGAACCCACGGCAGCTTGTTCTTTTCATCCATTTCCCAGAAGGTCTTTTTATTTGAAGTGGGAATCAGTTTATCAAGCTTTGAATTAACAGAAGTTTCATCGGAAACAAGAATGAGGATTGAAGAATCCGAATCATCACTGGACCCTGCTGAATCACCTGAACCTGAACCGTTTGACTCCTGCACGGAAGAAATCCAGTCGGAAATCATCGCAATATCATCTTTTGTCTTAATAAGCTCGGCATTTTTACAGACAACGCAGGTGGCAGAACAGAAAAGGGTGCCGGAATAAAGGATGTTTAAAACTTCTGCAAGCGGAGTTTCCACAAGATAATAAAGGTGCTCATCAACATCACCGTATTTTTTTTTGAGAGAAGCCTTAACTTTTTCAATTGCCTCGCCCCGCAGACCAAACTCCGGGCCGTTATACAGGTAAACTGGAAATGCCATGTTAGTACTAGTATGTGCGCACAATATTTGAAAGAATACCGACGATTCTTACATCCTGACAGTAAATAGCCTGGAAATCAGGGTTTTCCGGCTGCAAACGTACGCGGGTTGCTTCCTTATAATAACGTTTGAGTGTGATTGCATCATCTATAACTGCAACAATAATCTGACCGTCAACTGCTGTGCTCGACTGCTCAATTACGGCAAGGTCGCCTTCAAGAATACCGGCGTTTATCATGCTTGTACCACGGACACGGAGTGCAAAATAGCTTTTTCCAGGGCGGATAAACGGTTCGGTAAGGTTTACATAACCGTCAAGGTTTTCTTCGCAAAGGAGGGGTTTTCCGGCTGCAACTGTACCAAGGAGTGGAACTTTTCCAACATAAAGCTCTTTTTCCTTATCGCGTACATCCGAAACAACCTTGATTGAACGTGAACGTTTCTGGCACTGTGTCAAATAGCCTTTTTTCTGCAAAGCTGCAATATGGTCCTGAACCGCACGAAGAGAAATGCCAAAATGATCCCCAATTTCCCTCACTGTTGGCGGATAAGCGTTATCTTCCGTAAAATTAGAGATAAACGTAAGAACTTCCTTTTGTCTTTCTGTAATCTGCTTCATGGGTTCCTCCAGTTTTTTTAATATGATTAGGAGGGGGAAGTCTCCCCCTGCGGGCGCACGTTGTTGCGCCCTACCCCCTCTACGGGGCAATATAATTTAAATGGTCACTTTTTCAAGTTACCGGATGTTGGTTCCAGCGGCCCCGTAACGCCCCGGCGTTGTGGGACTTTATGTCATTGTCGGACTTGATCCGGCAATCTAGCAAGCTTTATGGTGTAAAAACACTGCGCTATGGCAACTTTTTTTCTTACGGATAAAACTTGCTGGGCAACTGTCCACTTTTTATTTGTAAAAAACTTTCCTTCGGAAAGTTTTTGTCTATATACACGTGAGGCTAAAAAGCTGCGCGACTGCTCGCTTTTTACCTCACTCTTCCTCGAACTTGCTATCAAACAGTTCCTCTATCACGGCGGCGGCTTCGTCTTCGTCGGGGCCTTGGACGTGCATGGTCATTTGGGTGTTGTAGCCGGCACCCATGGCGATGACGCCCATAATGGATTTGGCATTGACAGTGGCATCGTCGCGGGTGAGGGTTATTTCACTTTCAAACTTGTTGGCTGTCTGTGCTATAATTGCAGCAGGTCTTGCGTGAATGCCTGCCCTGTTTTTTACCGTTAAGATTTTTTCAATCATAAATCATTCCTTGCATATATTATAAACTAGTAAGAATCATCATTTCCATAGAAGGCAGTTTTTGCATCACTTGTTTCAAGCCATTTAAGGATATTCTGGTTAAAGTCCTGAGCAGAGTTGTAACCCATATCCTTAAGTCGCTCGTTCATAGCGGCTGCTTCTATAATAATAGGAAGGTTTCTTCCCGGTCGTACAGGAATCTCTATCATAGGGATTTTAACACCTAAAAGTTCCCTGTACTTTTGCTCCGTACCAATTCGGTCGTAAGCTTTTGCCGAATCCCAGTCTTCAAGCTGAACAATAAGCTGCACTTCCTTCTGGTTTCGAATGGCACCAACACCATAAAGCTGGGAGATATTTATAATTCCCAGGCCTCGTATTTCCATGTGGTGACTTATTAATGTGTTTGCTCCACGCCCCAAAAGGGTGTTTCCGTTTACACATCGAATCTCAACAATATCATCTGCTACAAGACGATGTCCTCGTTCAACAAGCTCCAGTGCCGTCTCGCTCTTTCCAACGCCAGAATGACCGGTCAGAAAAATACCTATACCGTAAACCTCAACAAAAACGCCGTGCATTGTCTGATGAGGTGCAAAAATATTAGAGAAAACTCGTATTATTCTGCTTAAAAACTCGGTGGATGTCAAATCGGTTTGAAGAATAGGACAGCAATTTTCTTCGGCAAAGGCCCTGAATTCTTCAGTTGGTTCAAGATTGTAGGTAAAAACGCAGCATGGAATCTCGTGCTGGAAAAAAGTTTCAAGAGTGTCTGTGGTTTTGTCATGATGAAGCTTGTTCAGGTAGGCTGTTTCACCGCGTCCGAATAACTGGACTCTGGTATGACCGAAATTTTCATAAAAACCGCTCAAAGCAAGCCCCGGACGGTTTATTTCCGGGTTAGTAATGGCTCTTGGTAAACCCCGTCGGCCAGCAATGCACCGTAAATTTAGCGCATCGTGTCCGGACAAGTCCAGTTCGAGCAAATCCAGAACAGTGAATTTCTTTTCAGCCATGGAATTACTATACACATAAGCAGATATTTTTGCAACCCTATAGAAAATTAGTTCACTGAAATCAATTTTTCTAAAAGTAAATAAAAAAATAGCGTTAGGGAGAGGGACGGCTTTCAAAAACACTCTGATGTGCTGCCGCTTTAGCGGCAAACGTATATAATTACAAGGGCACATCAGCGTGTAGCACGCGAGCCGGCCTTCGCAGCACAGCTGCTCGGAGACTCGCTCAAAATGCTCCACAGGAGCATTTTTCCGGCTATGCCGTCGCTCCCTAGGTTTTGAAAGTCGTAACTCGACCGGAAGCTATTTTTTTAGTATAAGTTTACAAAATTGATTTCCGTGAAATTAATTTTGTTTTTTCGGAAAAGCATAGTATACTTTAACAAGTACCTGGCATGTACAGGTCTAATACTTTATGTATATAGAAGAGATTTTTCTTCAAAGGAGCCTTTTATGACAAAAAAAATCGACGCAGTAGGATTTACCCTTGAAAAAAAGCAGTCAGAAATGATTGAAAACAAGCTTAAAAGAATTTCTTACGCAGATGACCTTATAATTGATTTAATAATGAAAGTCAAACACGACAAGGCTTATTCGTTTGATACAACAGTAAACTTTAAATGGGGTCTGGTTGCTCACGTTTCAAGCGACGACTACGATTTCGGTGCCGCCCTGAACAAAACCATGGACCTCCTCGACAACAAAATCAACAAAGAAAAAGAGAAGATTCAGGAGCCAAAAATTTAATTAGCTTATCAGTAATTACTTCTGATTTATAACTGGAAAGACCCTTGTATACCGCGCAAGGGTCTTTTTATTATTTCATTATATTAATGTTTTCAAAAACTATTTAATCCTGATATTTGTGATTACGCACTGATCGCCGGTGAGTGCCGCATAGACTTCCGGTGCTTCCTTTATGATTGTGGTAACACTCTTTATTACAATACCGCCATTTTCTGTAGTTACAGTGATTTTGTTACCTTCGCGCTGGAAATGAACTGTACAGTCGAATCCTGCCTTATTCATTTCCTTCCAGGCCTGCCAGCCGTCAAAGTTTTCGTTTTTGCTTACGGTAATTGTATTTTCCGCAAAATGACTGTCTTCCCAGTTTTCGCCGTCAATTCTTATGCAGACAAAATCCATGTAATTTTTTCCTTTTGGAACTTTATCATCTGCATAAAACAAAGTAACAAAAGGACAATGCCATATAAGTCTTGCATTTGGAAGGCTTTTTGCGTGGAAGCTTATTGTCATTCCATCCTTTACCGGAACTGCCTGTGAAGCTGCACTGCGCCATCCGTCAATCTGAACACTTGGAATATCACCTTCCGGTCCGTCAATATAGCTCACTTCTTCTGCAATTCTATGGATATAATCGCCATTTATAGCTTCTTTTGTCTGGATAAACTCAACATTTGAATAATTACAGTGCTGTCCGGTCAGGCTCAGATAAGAAAAACGTGAATTATCGGCAAGCGCAACTGTAATTGTAGAAATCTGATATGCACATATAAGCTTAATCTGGATATGATCTTTGTATTTTACAACCTCGCCATCAAAATCAATTCCATCCTTAAAGGCTTCTGTAAAGTGGTTGTCGCTGAACTTTTCATTTCTGATATTTTCTACCTTTATTTTGCGTGAATCCTTTTTCTGGGCACTGCCGTCAAAATATACTTCTGCAAACTCTGTATAAATCATTTCTTTTGTCTGTTCATCATTATAATGAATGCGGCCATCAAGAGAATCAAACAGAATCATTGTAAAGCAGGAATCTTTCGGTGAAAAACCCTGCTGAACTTTACAGCGAACCTTAAATCGTAAGATTTCTGAAGAAAGACGCAAGCCCTCAGAATAAGCAGAACGGTTTTCTGTACAAATAAGTGTATCTTTTCCGGCAAACTCTGGAACCTGATGTTTTTCCTTCATTTCGTATTCTGTATCAAGATCAATCAAATGGAGCATTATTGTTGCAAAGCCCGGATCAAACTGATACCCAATTCCTTTTACAATTTCTTCGCGCACTTTTTCCTGAGGAATAGGCTCACGGTAACTTCGTTTAGAAGTCATTGCATCGTAAGCATCGGCAACAGCTATAATTCTTGCAATCTCCGGAATATCATCCCCTTTTAAACCATAAGGATAACCACGGCCATCATAACGCTCGTGATGATAATGTGCTGCAATTGAAAGATATGGTGATTTATCAATGCTGGAGAGAATCTGGTGTCCAATTTCGGGATGCTTTTTAATCTCTGCAAACTCTTCATCGGTCAGCTTTCCATTTTTATTGATAATGCTGATTGGAACACCAATTTTACCTACATCGTGCAAAAGCCCTGCAAAATAAACTTCATTACAGTATCTAGGATCTTTTCCTGCATAGTGTGCAATTTTCTGGGCATATTCTGCAACCCGCATTGAATGTCCGTGAGTGTATTCGTCTTTAGCATCTATAGCGTTTGCAAGAGCTGTTGCTGTCTGTTCAAACAAAAGCCTTATATTGCTCTGTTCATCTTTAAGAATCTCTATTTCGCGGCGCTTTGCTTTTTCCAGCGTTTCGTTCAAATCTATGAGCCCGAAAATATAAAGGAGGATTGCGAGTCCTACAATAGAAAGGTTTGTAAACGAAATACCGTAAGCAAAAATCTGAATTACAGAAGCAACAAACGGAAAAACAGCAAAAATAATCAGCGGAATGCTTATAAGGCGGCGGAATCTGTCAAAAAAATCAACAATAAGCGACAAATCCATAAACAGCATTATAAGCGGCCCGATATAGCTTATAAGAATACCTTTGCCGCGTACATAGCAGTTCTGGGCATCAAAATAGTAATAAAAATTGGTAAACTGGGAGATGATTAATCCCACAATACTGAAAACTGCGGCAATTTTACAAATCCTGAAACGTACAGGACACCTTTTAACACCGCCTTCGTTTTTGAATAAGTCTATAAGATAGGAATTGAAAGCATAGAAAATTGTAATGGAAAAGAAAAACACAAAGAAATTACAGATTCGCACCATCCAGAAACCAAGGTCGCTTGTATTTCCACGGAAAATGTACGCATAGCGGTCAAAATACAGAAGAAGCATACTGCTTAATTCAAGAGAAAAGAGTGCATTTTTTCTTTTTTGATTCAGCGTCTTTGTAAGCAGCACACAAAAAGCAAGAATGCCGCAAATGCCCATTAAAACGAGCATTATATTCAGCTGATGCGACCTCAAAAAGTCCATAGGGGAATTATACCATATATAATTAGTTTAATAAATCGTTTTATTTTATTAGTGCTATTTGGTATAATACTGATAGGAGTGAAAAATGACTGTAGTATCGGACACTTTATCATCTGTACAAAAAAAATATAATCATCTTACAAAAACTTTGATTGAAAAGAAAATCACTATTACTGCCATGGAAAGCTGTACTTCCGGGCTGATTTCTTCCCTGATAACTGATACGGAAGGCTCTTCGGAGATTTTTAAAGGCTCGTTTGTTACGTACAGCAATAAGGCAAAAATAAGGCAGGGCGTTCCATCTGATGTAATAGAAAAATACGGTGTTTATTCAAAGGAAACGTCTGCAGCTATGGCAGTTGCATCCAGGAAGATGATGGGTACCGATATTGGAATTGGTGTGACCGGTACTTTTGGAAATGCAGACCCTGCAAATAAAGACAGCGTGATTGGCGAAGTCTTTTTTGCGATTGATTTTTTTGGAGGAGTTTCAAGCTGGGAGATGAAGGTGGGACTTAATGGTGGCGGCGCAACTGAAGTGGAAACCGCTGACTTTGATTCCTCACGCTTTAACTGTAAGTTAGAAGTAGCTAACTCTGTTGCCGACCGCCTGCTCTCCCGCCTCCAGTACCCTTTAACTCCAAGCAAAATTACAGACAACGCTTACAGATTTGATTCGTTTGCAAGTGGTAAAGCATTGTTGGGAAAAAAGAAACAGCACCTTCCTGCAATGGGCTGGAACAGCTGGAACGCTTTTGGCAGCGGAAACACAGAAGCACTCACAAAAGTAATGGCAGATAAAAGTGTAGAACTCGGGCTCGATAAGCTTGGTTACAAGTTTGTTGTACTTGATGACGGCTGCTACCGTTCTGAACGCGTAGACGGAAAACTTGCAAATGAAACCGTAAAGTTCCCGGGCGGCTTTAAGGCTTTGTCCGATTACATTCATTCCAAGGGTCTCAAGTTTGGAATGTATAATGACATTGGGACCAACCTGTGCGCCGGTGCAGAAGTTGGTACGTGCGGTCACGAAAAGGTTGATGCTCAGTCGTATGTTGACTGGGGCGTTGATTTTTTGAAAATAGATAACTGCTATTATTTGTGGGATAATGCAACTTTTTCAAACCCAGAAAATGCAAGGTATGTTTTTGCTCCAAAGATTCGCGGCATAACTGTATGTGGAAATAATTTCTCACAGAGCTTTTCGGCTGTAAATGATGGAGAGCTTGAAGGCGAAGGCGGAATAAAGGCTGAAACTTTTGTCATGGGCATTGGTACGTTTGACGGGACTAACACAGGTACAACTCCAATCGGCCCACGAAGCAGTGAACTTGTATTTACTGTGAATGTGCCATGCAGCGGTTTGTTTCAACTAACAATTGATTATGCAACTGCAAAGAAAAATGGAATTGGTGAATGGATTCAGGTAGCGGTTGGCGAAAAGATTTTTTACGATTATTTCTTACCACCTACAGATTCTGAACAAAGCTTTACAAGCTCGGCAGAAATTATAATTGAGCTTGAAGCTGGCAGTAACAAGATTCGTTTGATGAATCACCGCAGGCAGGAAAATACACTCTGTTCGTATGCGGCAATGCTCGAAGGTCTTAATCTTGCAAACCCGTCTCATGATATAATTCTTTCTCTCTGCGAATGGGGAAAAACTCAACCGCAGAATTGGGGCTACAAGGTTGCCGATTCCTGGCGTATTTTGAATGATATAACTTTCCGTGTTGGTTCTGATGGTGATGCTGGTTTTGGTTCCTGGTCTGATGCTGGTACACCGAGTGTTACTTCGCAGTACAACAAGGCTGTAATTATGGATGAGTTTGCCGGGCTGGATAAAGGCTGGAACGACCCAGATATGCTTATGATTGGAATGAAGGGCCTTACGCCAGAAATGAATAAAACGCATTTTACAATGTGGTGTATGATGAATGCACCTCTTATGCTTGGAATGGACTTAAGGCGGATTACAGGTAAGGACGACTTGCTTTACAAAATTATTTCGAATAAAAAGCTTATTGAATTAAATCAGGATTCGCTTGGCATTCAGGCAAAACGTGTGTACAGCTCAATTTCTACTGATGGTGTCCCGACAGATAAAGATTACATTCAGGATAATGAACGTGTTGATGTTCTTGTAAAGCCTCTTTCTGACGGCGGATTTGCAGTAAGCGTAATAAATCTGAGCGAAACAAATAAATCAGAATCATTTGAAATTGCAATTGGAAGATTGTTAGACGGAGTTAACAGAAGCTTGAAACAGGCTGGTTATTCTCCTGAAGATTTTTCTGTTGAAACTCCTGTTACAACTTATGGACGGGAATATGCTGTTGAAGATTTATGGAGTGATAAACTAACGAGTGTTAGTCATTCAATTCAAGTGCCGGCTCTTTCACCGTGCGACAGCATTACACTTAAGCTTACAAGAAAATGAACGAACACAAACTCTCAAACGATTCTGATTTCATAATGATAAAGGATTTTGTTCACCTGCTGTGGGAACAGTTTAAACCATCCTCTGAAGATATAAATACAATTCTCCACTATGGTCACTTAAAGGACTGGCTGGAAGACTGGGATGAACACGATTCTGAACGCTTTACAGATAAAAAAGCAGCTGCCAGAATCCTCCATCAGTTTATGAAAATTGAGCTGAGTATTCCGGAAATTGAAGACAGAGAAACGTATTCCAAAGCCGAAGAATTACGAGACCTGTATTTATGCAGGGCCTGTGCTAATCATATTGCACACGTTTACGTCCGAGGCATAATGGAAGCTGAGTATGTTGAAGCTAACGGAGAACAGGCACTCATTTTTAATGGAAGCCGCATTATCACACAGGCAGAAGCCAGGGTGTTTATTAAAAACACTTTTAATTTCTTTTCTTCATTTTCTGTGGTATAATAATTCTGATGAGGCTTACTCAACATTGTGGAGATTGTAGAAAACTATGGAACTTGTAAAGCTGAGATATGTTAAAAACTTCCGTGATTTAGGCGGTGTAAAAACTGTAGATGGAAGGACTGTAAAATCTAAAATGCTGTACCGCGGTGCAACATTAAAAAAGTTGACAGAAAAAGACGTTAAGCTTCTGAAGGATGAATACAAGCTTTCTACCATCATCGATTTAAGGACAAAAAAAGAAGCCGAAGAACAGCCGGACATTTCTGTAGAAGGTGTAAAATATATTCATATGCCGGTGCTTACAGAAGCTGCTGTTGGAGTGAGCCACGAAAAAAAAGTTCACAGTTTCAGTTCTCTTAAGCTGATGCCTCCTATGCAGGACATGTACGTTAACATGGTAAAGGGCAAAACCCTGAACAATGTTGTAAACATTATGAAAACTGTGCTTTCGCTAAAGGATGAGGAATACGCTGTTCTTTTCCACTGTACTGTCGGTAAAGACAGAACAGGAATCCTTGCGGCATTGATTTTATCTTTTCTGGGAGTAGACCGCGACACCATAGTTTGCGATTACCTCATCTCTAACCGCTTTACACGCACCAAAGCCTTTTTTGTTTACATCCTGCTGCTAATCATAAGATTCAATCACAAGTTTGCAAAAAAAATCCGCTTCTCCCTGCTTGCAAAACAAATCTTCATCGATGCAGCTCTGGACACACTTGAAAAAGATTTTGGTTCAATGCAGGAGTTTTTCAAACAGAAGCTTTGCTACACCCCAGAAGAAGCTGCAAGGATAAAAGAAAGATTTTTAGTATGATGATAACTTCTCTATTGATTGTTATCTGTTTATATTCCATAATTATCTTATGACACTTAAACGACAAGATTACATTTCCTGGGACGAATATTTTATGGGTGTTGCCAAGCTTGCAAGCCTCCGTTCAAAAGATCCTAATTCACAGGTAGGCGCCTGCATTGTAAGCGAAGACAACAAAATCCTTTCTATGGGCTACAATGGTTTTCCACGTGGCTGCTCAGATGATGATTTCCCATGGGCACGCGAAGGCGACACTTTGGATACAAAATACGCTTATGTAACTCACAGCGAATTGAATGCCATTTTGAATTATCGTGGCGGTTCTCTGGCCGACTGCAAGATTTACGTTACACTTTTCCCGTGCAACGAATGTGCAAAGGCTATCATTCAGTCTGGAATTAAAACTGTAGTTTATGCCGATAACAAATACGATGGAACTCCATCTGTTGAAGCTTCAAAACGTCTTATGAATGCCGCAGGTGTCCGCTACTACCAGTACCAGCCGACCGGCCGCAAAATCGAAATAGATGTGTAAGAAAAAACTTCACAAAATATAACAAATAGCTTATAATTAATTTCCGTATGAAAAACGGATTTGATAATGATAAGTATTTAAAAATTCAATCAGAGCACATTAAGGAACGGATCGCCCACTTTGGCGATAAGCTTTATCTGGAATTTGGAGGCAAGCTTTTTGACGATTACCACGCCTCCAGAGTTCTTCCAGGATTCCAGCCCGACAGTAAATTACAGCTTCTCATGCAGCTTGCAGATGTTGCAGAAATCATCATCGTAATTAGCGCAGTTGATATTGAGAAAAACAAAGTTCGCGGTGACCTTGGAATTACTTATGACAAGGATGTTTTGCGTCTGCGCGATGAGTTCCAGAGCCGTGGCCTTATGGTAGGAAGCGTTGTAATCACCCACTATAAGGGACAGGAATCTGCAAAGGCTTTCCGTAACAAGCTCAAGCGAATGAATATCAAGACGTACTATCATTATACAATTGAAGGCTACCCTTCTAACGTACCGTTGATTGACAGCGACGAAGGCTTTGGAAAAAATGATTATATAGAAACCACACGCCCTCTTGTTGTTGTTACAGCACCAGGTCCTGGAAGCGGTAAAATGGCAACCTGTTTGAGCCAGCTTTATCACGAAAATAAACGTGGAATTAAAGCAGGTTATGCTAAGTTTGAAACCTTCCCTATCTGGAATCTGCCGCTCAAGCACCCTGTAAACCTTGCCTACGAAGCCGCCACAGCTGACCTGGCTGACGTTAATATGATTGACCCTTTCCATCTGGAAGCATACGGCGAAACAACAGTTAACTACAACCGTGATATAGAAATCTTCCCTGTACTTAATGCACTTTTCGAAGGCATTTACGGACCAGGCAAAAATCCATATAAGTCGCCAACAGATATGGGCGTTAATATGGCAGGCTATTGTATCTATGATGATGAAGCATGCTGTGATGCAAGTAATCAGGAAATTATACGCCGCTACTATACTTCGTTGAACCGCTATGTTGAAGGAAATGCAACTGAAGAAGAAGTTAACAAGATTGAGCTTTTGATGCAGCAGGCAAAGATTTCTACAGACTTGCGAAAGGTAACTGTTGCCGCTAAAGAACGCGCTGCAAAATCTAAGGTTCCTTCTGCCGCAATTGAACTTGCCGATGGTACCATCATCACATCTGAAACTTCTGATTTGCTTGGAACAAGTGCCGCACTTCTTCTGCACGCTACAAAGCATCTTGCAGGATTAGACCACAAGCTTAAGCTTATCCCGGCCGAAATGATTGAGCCTATTCAGAATATGAAAGTTAATTATCTTAAGGGAAATAATCCCCGCCTCCATACTGATGAGGTACTTGTTGCTCTTGCCATGCTTTCTTTGAATGATGAAAATTGCCGTAAAGCTGTTGAGCAACTGCCAAATCTGAAAGGCTGCCAGGTTCATACAACTGTAATGCTCAGCGAAGTTGACCGAAAGATTTTCAAAAAGCTCGGTATTGATTTAACCTGCGAACCGGTAAGCAAAAAGCAGAAGAGCCTTATTGGTTAAGATGTCATTGTCGTGCCCGACTCGGCAATCTCTAAAGCTTTATTTCAACATCAAACTTCTCTAAAAAGATTTCTGGATAGTAAGAACGTTTTGCTTTTCGTAAACCTTCTATTCCCAAATCTTCTTCGCGGTTAATGTATTTTGTAGAAACTGTTTTTGCAAACTCGTTGTTTATAACTGCATAACCGCCATCTTTTGCAAACGGTGAAAGACATTTTTCAAAATGGATATCGGTAACTGAATTACTCAGTGTGCTTGAAAGGCAGAAGGCAACTGGTTCATTTTCTACAAAAAGGATTCCGCCCTTCATGTCTGCGTGTTTTGAAAAATATTCAAAATTATCCAGGGCAGTTTGAATTATTTTCTGTTCCTGCTGTAAGTCCTGACTATCATCTGTTTCAGCGTCCTGATTTTCCAGAGTATTTTCCAGAAGCCATTTTTCTTCAATTTCATAAGCGTACTTTATGTTATGCTCGTCTAACAATTCAAACTTAACATCCGGGTGTTTTTTCTTAAACTGATTAAGGTGATTTCTTTTTTTGCTGTATCTGGCTCCGGGCAATGTGCTCAGATTTTCTGTAAGATAAATATAATCGCTGTATGACGGAGTAGCTTGGATTTTTACAGCATCAAAAAGTGAATTGATAATATCTTTTTCTTCTGAGGCGATATTTTTGAAAATACACGTATTTGACTTATTTTCCTGCACTGCTGATTTTACCAGTTCTTGAATTGCTGCTTTTATGTTTGATTTGTCACCATTCAGGTTATGAGGAAAGCCGAAAATACTTTTTTCACCGTCACAGTATTTTTCGAAAAACCAGCCGTTTTCTATTGCAATCAGCGCTTTGTATTTTTTTGAATACAAAATAGTATTAACAGCACTGTAGTTGTTTGCAAAAAAATTGTTGTTAAGTGCACACTTTTGCAAAACCGACAATTCTTCTAATGTTGCCGTATGCCAATCCATATTTAGAGATTAACACTTTAACTGTTTTTTGCATACTAGATTTATGGGTTAATTAAAAATAATAACAATAGATTATCAATCAAAAAGACCGGGCTGCAGACTATCCTGCGGAAACTCTTCTATCCATTTGAAAATTGAATCGGTTCCAAACATTATTCCATTTTGCTTACATAATTCTAAAAGCAGATAATATAATTTTCTTCCATGAGGACTTGAAACTTCATACCTGTAACCATACTTTTTTATATAGCGTTCTTTCATTCCAGCAAAACGGGAATCACTTTGTGCAAGTTTATCCAAAGCATCATAAAAGTATTCACGGTTTCCTTCACGTAGGGTAAGGCCGATTCCAAAACATAAGATTGCCTTTACTCCAGCCTGCACACACAAATCTACAATACCTTTTATGTTTTCTTCAGTGTCATTTATAAATGGAAGCAGTGGACTGAACCATACAACGGTTGGTATTCCAAGCTTCTTACATTCACACAAAACTTCAAAGCGGCGGCTTGTAGTGCAAACTCCGGGTTCAATCATTCTGCAAAGATTATCATCTGCTGTGGTGAGAGTCATCTGAACTACTGCTTTTGTTTTTTTGTTAATCTTGTCTAACAAATCAAGGTCGCGTAAAACTAAATCTGATTTTGTAATGAGTGTTGCACCAAAGTTACGGCGTTCAATAATTTCAAGGCACTGACGCATAAGGCAAAGTTCTTTTTCTATCGGAATATACGGGTCGCCCATAGAACCTGTTCCAATCATACAGCGACGTCGTTTTCGGCGTAGAGCATCTTCTAACAGTTGCGGTGCATTACGCTTAACTTCTATGTCTTCAAACTCATGCGTAAACTGATAGCACTTACTGCGCGAATCACAATAAATACAGCCATGAGAACAGCCCCTGTAAATGTTCATGCTTCGAGGAGTTAGAATTGTCTTAGCGTCTATAAAATGCATGGTTATAATATATCATACAAAATATGACACAAACATGTCATATTTTACACTCTATTCCAAATCTTCAAAATCGGAATAAATGTTAATTGATTTCCTTACAGTCCTGGCCTGAGGTTTTGGCATTTTTGTTTTTTCTGTAACATCGGAATTGGTAAAAACACTCATTGCCTTTTCGCTTTTAAGCCTTCGCTGGCGTACTTCTCCTTCGAGTAAACGCTTGTTTTCAGTTTTTTCAATCAGCAGGTCGTTGGCACTGTTGAGCATAAAGGAATACTGAGCACCAGTTGTTTCTTCCAGAAATGCAGCTGCTTTTTCTAAATCTGTAAGTGTAATTCCTGCTTTTTTCTTGCCTTCAATTTTGCATTTTTCGCGTATAGTTTTAGCAAGAATTGCTTCGGAAAATCTGCTGCGATCTCCAAGCTTTGTAAGGGCAAGCTGTATTTCGTTTTGAAGTGGTGTTAGTGTCATCTTACTTAATCCTGTTTTATTTTGTGTATTCTCCCCATTCGCAACCAATATGGCGAGCTTCGATTTCATCTATAAGTTCAATTTTTTTTGCTGAACCAAAAAGTCTTCCCTGCAAGCCATGCTTACGATAAAGCTTTACTGTACCTGTACCTGTTCCACCATTCCACAATCTGTTATGACGTTTCTGACCATCCGGTGACTCATAGTTTACAAGAAGCATTTTTGATTTATCACACTCAACGGAAGTTTCCATTACAGCTGTAGTAGTTTCCTGCCTTACATACCATATGATTTTATCTTCTGTTTCGTGGCAATCAAACTTAGTCCGACAGAAGGTCCAGAACTTAGAAAAATTAAACTCATAAGATTTTCCTTCGTACCAGAAGTCACTCAAAAGCTTGCGGTTCAATGCAATTCCAAAAACCTTTGGTCGACCGCCCCCAATATCAAAAACAGAATCTTCAAGTCTTTTATCTGTTTTCTTACTTGTTAAATCACAGGAAGAAAGCCAGACCCAAGGAGAAGTAAAATCGGCACCCCAGTTTTTGTCTGCATAACCAAACGAACGTTCGTTAGTTATAATGTAAGTCTCACCATCAGCAATTACAGTTCCAGAATATAAGGTTTTCATTCCTTCTGCATGCCAGTACATTTCAAAGGCTTTAAGCTTACGGAAAAGTGAACCGGCACCATAGCCTACATTAAATGCAACCTTTTTTTCAACCTTTATATTCCAGCTCATTGAACCCGAATCGCACATCCATTCCGGATGATCTTTTACAACTTGTTTGTCTATACTAACAGACCCCTTTAATTCAGTTTCACAGGCAGAACAGATTATATAGCTTTCGTTTCCCGCTGTAAGATGATAACCTGATTCATCGCAGGAAATTGAAGCATCATTCCAGGCATAAAAACGGTGAAGCTGAGTTGCATTCTCACCCCACCAGCCGCACTTTATCATTACATAGCTTGGTTTTAATCCTTTTTCGCGGTTAACAGGACGCTGGCCTAAAACTGGTTCCGGGGTCGAAACCTGATTTGCAAGTGCAGGATTACACGTAAAATATTCAATAAAGAATGTGCGTTCTTCACCAGTTTTTTCGTTAACTCCGGTAAAATTGTGCCACCACCAGTCATAGCCTTTACGGGCAAATCTGCCGTCGAGCATAAAATAGTTACGAGATAAATCTGATTTGTTCATACTTATAATATAACACTAAAAATGCAATATACAAACAGATATTCGGGTCAAGCCCGAATATGACAAAAATAGCACAAATAAGACAGTTATACTAAAAATAAAGTTCCTTTACCTTCACCTTCTGTAAGGCTGAGCAATGCATTTTCTTTGTCGCCTTTAGCAAGAAGCATCTGAATACCGTAAACGGTTGTTTTTTCGGCAGCCTGGATTTTTGTTTCCATTCCACCGGTACCAAAGTCGCTCAGGCCTTCTATTGTGATTGCTTTGCGGAGCTCAGGAATTGAAGGTACGGTTTCTATAAGCTTTGCATCTGGATTTGTTTTAGGATTATCTGAATAAACGCCGTCAACATCACTGAACAGAATAAGCAGATCTGCAGACCAGAGAATTGCAGTAAGTGCCGAAAGGTTATCGTTATCACCGATTTTAATTTCGTCAAAGCTTACACTGTCGTTTTCGTTGATGATTGGTACAACGCCTTCGTCAACAAGTGTGAAAAGTGTGTTGCGGATATTAAGGCTTCGGTGTTCGTTTTCAAAATCATCTTTTGTAAGGAGCAGCTGACCAATGTGTATGCCCTGCTGCTGGAAAGCCTTGCGCCACTGGTGCATAAGCTCAACCTGCCCGATTGAACAGAGTGCCTGACGATAATGAACATCCTTTTTTCTTGCCCACTCTTTTGTAGTAGAAACACCTGCAACCTGCGCCCCGGAAGAAACAAGAACAATCTGCTTGCCCTGCTTTATGAGCGTTGCACACTGGCGTGCAAAATCCTGCATAAAATCTGTGTTCTGTGTACCGTCCGGTTTAGACAAAGTATTTGAGCCAATTTTTATTACAATTTTCCGTGCATCTTTTAATGCTTCGCTGATATAGTTCATCATCTACTCCTACCTGATTTGTCCATCGCCATCAATAAGGAACTTGGTTGTGGTTAAAGCCTTTATTCCCATTGGGCCACGAACATGAAGCTTCTGGGTGCTTATTCCAAGCTCGGCACCAAAACCAAACTCTCCGCCATCGGTAAAGCGGGTGCTGGCATTTACGTAAACGCAGCTTGCATCAACCTTAGACTGGAAGAGCTTTGCATTGGTGCGGCTTTCGGTAATAATACTTTCGCTGTGTTTGGTGTTGTGCGCATTTATAAAAGCAATTGCTTCATCAACATTTTCTACAACTTTAATGCAACATTCGTAATCAAGATATTCGGTATCAAAATCTTCTTCAGTAGCAGGAATTGCAGTTTTAAGATATTTGATGGATTGTTCGTCGGCATGAAGCTTTACGCGGCCATTGAAAGTTTTTTCAAGCATCGGCAAAAAGTCTGCGGCAATATTTTTATGAACAACAATTCCTTCAATTGCATTGCAGACACTCGGACGCTGAATCTTGGCATTTTCGGCAATGCGGCAGGCCATCTGCAGATCGGCAGATTCATCAACAAAAATATGACAAACACCGCTGCCTGTTTCTATTACAGGAATCCTTGCATTCTGAACAACGTGCTGAATCAGCTTTTTACCGCTGCCACGTGGAAGACAAACATCAATCATTCCAACTGCATTCAAAAT